>Ga0210017_1001343_pt1 | contig 21386 bp, 22 predicted proteins | sample CryGeyCG2014_020_FD_183966 | JGI IMG/M metagenome (GOLD analysis project Ga0210017, IMG submission 183966) | Groundwater microbial communities from aquifer - Crystal Geyser CG08_land_8/20/14_0.20 (SPAdes) (version 2) | ecosystem: Environmental > Aquatic > Deep subsurface > Groundwater | place... | reverse complement strand
CTCGAAGTCGCATCGCGGCCAAACCACGCGAGAAAGCATCTTCAGGTCTGCTGTGCTCCCGCGCGCCTGAGGGCAGAATTGGCAGTTGGCGTTGCACCTGCCTTCGTGGTACGTGAGGAGATGCGCAGTGGTCGGTGGTACTGCGAGCTTCCCGCGCCAGAGGCCAAGCAAGATGCCTGTGCCAAGTGCAACCCTCACATGCTCGACCAACTAACACCCCCCATTCCAAGGCGCTGCACAGCACGCCTCTAATTTCTGCACATCGAGCCCCAACCTGCGCGCGGCCTCGATCGTCTGCTCGCTTGGTATTTCGATCCTGTCCACGCCTGAGCGTAAAGCCTGCAGTTCAAACTCTGCCCTCTTATCTCCTCGCGGCCGCATGCACCCCAGCGCTATCGTCGCCTCTGGAAACTTCAGCCTCGCATCGGCTATCACTCTACCGACTTCGGATGGGGAAGGCGGGGAAATTTTTTCGAACTGTGTGCCAGCCGTTGGGGTCAACACGAGAAAAACGAGCGTGGCGGGCTGAATTTTTGCAGCGATTTCTAGTGCCTTTGCCTCGCCCTTAATTTTGCCCTCGTGCAGGCCGATGCATATGTGCGGCACCACGTGTGGCACCGCTTGCTTAAGCTCTTTTAGTGTTCGCTCGTAATCTCGCGTCGTTTTTTCGATGCCGAGCACAAGCTCTATCGTTTCATCGTTGCCGATCAAGTCGACGCTCGCCATGTCGACGCCCGCGCTGCTCAGTTCGCGGGCAAGTTCATGCGGAATCAAACCCGTGTGCACGTTGAGGAAGAGACTAAGTTCACGTTTTATTCGCGCAATCGCTTCGAGAAATGGCTCCAGCGGCACGTAACCCTCGCCGTTGTAGCCTCCACTTATGAGCGCGCCCCTCGCGCCGTTTGCTGCCAGCCTTGAACATGTCGTAAATAAGACATCTGGAGTCGAGCATGGAAACATGTGCTCTAGATAGCGCCCCCCGCAGTGCTTGCAGTTCAGGGCGCAGGAATCGCCGGTTATCGAAAGCACGGGAAAGTGCGGGTGGGGATAGCAAGCCCAGAAAGTGGGATCGCGTCCAAGTTTCATCGAAAATGCGTGACGTTGGATTTCGACAACCATTAACGTTTCCTCAACCATTCATCTGATGCATACTTGGGTTTAAGCTTCGCTGCGAGCGCGAATTCCTCGTTCGTTAATTCGCCTTCGAAGAACTCAACGTCAAGTGAACTCTCGAAACCCTTGCTCATTGCGTTGCGGACCTCCTCGAAACTCGGCTTTCTGCCGAGCTCCCTCTCGACCGTCGTCACCCGCTCGAAAACCGAGGCGATGAACTTGTCCGAGATTTTTTCTGGACTGACCCTGAGCAACTCAAACATCTTGCGGACATCGGGCGAAATTAGAACTGTACCGTGCTGCAGCACAGAGCCCCACCGCCTTGTCTGGGCACTCCCGGAAATCTTCTTACCGTTTACTTGAACATCATTGACCGGCTTGAACTCCGCCCGCGACCCGAGCTGCGCGAAACCTTGCACGAGGCCGCCACAGATGAGCTTGTATGACTCGATGATATCATCGGGCACATCACCCTGCTTACAGACGACGCTGTAAGTCAGCTCTCCGTCATGGTCATGAAAAACTGCCCCGCCGCCTGTGATGCGCCTAACCACATCGACCCCATAACGCTTCGCCACCGCCAGATCGACCTCGCGTTCGACGCTCTGAAAGCAACCAAGAGAAACTGCAGACGGTAGCCAGCGCCAGAACCGAACGGTGTTTGGGACTCGACCCTCCGCGTTCAATCTCAGAATAGCTTCGTCGATCGCCATGCTCATAAAAGCATCATCAACCCGCATCGGAAGCAACCGCCACTTCTTCACCAACCTCATCGCCTCCAATTGTTATATATATAACAACTATCGTGCATGAACTCAGCTCCCGGCCGCGCGCAAAATCGCCTCAACCCAGTGCTCTGGCTCCACCATCGGTGTTTTGGCACCCGTCGAGCTGTAAAAGCTCCGCACCACCGCCAGCAAGCTCTCCCTCCTGGCTTTGACGCCGACCAGCGCTCGCTCAAGTCGTTCGAGCGCGTCTTCCGGGTACATGAAAAAGTCCCCGCTCAACGAGATGCGTGAGATGGCATCGTCCGTAAGCTCGAGCTCGACCTTTATTACGCCTTTTGGAGCTTTAAATTCGGCAAACTTCAATTAGATTACCTCACATCAAGATAACAATAATCGCAGGTATTGTAAAAAGAATTAACATCAGGAGTGAGAGGTGCGTGGGGACAAACTTGCCTTTGAGCAGAAGCTTGATGTCTGTTCTGATCTTCTTTGCATCCCTTTTCATCATCTCCCAGCCCCGGAATTGCACGAAAAACACCGTGATGTAAAAAAGTGCGACAAACGCAAGAAAAACGTAAGGAAGTACTGGAGTTACATCAAACGCCCCCCACACCCATGGAGAAATGTAGGACTCAACCGGTGCGGCCAAGAAAATCATGAAAATTCCGATGGAGGCTAGAATTAGAAAATCTCCAAATATTTCCTTAATGCGTACCTTGTATTTTTTGAGCTTCAGCTTTCTTTTTTTAGTAGAGGCCATCATGAGGTGTGCTAGGCCTTTCCAGATGTTCCACGCGAGACGCGCGGTTATCGCCGAGATAATAAAAAATCCCGTCATTTCGAGAATGCCGTGGGTTTCGATCGCCGCACGAAACGGCACGAGTGTGTTTTCGTAATACATGTAGGTGTTGACCATGCCGCCCACGTACGACTGATACACCTCAGATGAAACTCCGGCGTACCATGGGGTGAATAGCACGCGGTATCCTGCCACCCCCAAGTTGTTCTTCCAGTAGTACTTCGTTCGGTCCCACTCGCTCGCTACTTTAATTTGGTTTTCGATGCGGTTCTCGTAATCTTGAACCTCGGCGCTGCCCTCGAAACCGGATTTCTCGTAAGTCAGCGAATGGTATGCCGTGCTCGCCAGCTCCACGGCGAACGAGAGAAGGATCACCGCACATATCACGGAAGAGGTGCGACCGAACGCCTGAGAAACTCTTTGCAGGGGTTTCATGCGATCCCAAACAATCTCGGTTGCGTAATCCTCTTTAACGTTGGTGCTCTGATGATAACGCGGTGAAACATGAACATTAAAATTAGAATGGTCGTCTTGGACTTCATCTTCGGCGGCATTATAGTTGCAGGGGCACTTTTGATTGCATCTTTGCTCGGCCCGGTTTACGGCGGTGTCCTCGCTGGGGCACCCATCCGTGCCGGTGGCACAATATTCCTCGAATACCTGCACAGTGGTGAGGCAAGCGCGAGCGGGCTTACCGGTGGTGTGCTCGCCGCGATGATCGCGAACGTTGGCTTTGCAGCGACCCTATACCTCGGTATCCCAAGAATAGGACTTCCCATGAGCTTCGTGGCCGCAAGCATCGTGTTCGTCGTCATGGCCGCACCAATTATAACGCTTCTGAAATAATCGGGAAAAGTCAAACGCGGCGCCCGGTGAGCGCACGAGTCAGGCGCTTTATCGTTTCGCCTATTTCCTGTTCTTTTCCGGGAGTGTAGGGCAAATCGGCTGCACCGGCGACGACTTTCGCGAGCTCGTTGATCGCAACAGAAGCTGGGGACTCTGGCTCGTATACAACCAAAGGCACGCCTTCTCGCTCCGCCTCCTGCGCCTTTTGGTCCTCGGGGATCTCTGCGAGTATGGGCATCGCCCCCAATGTCTTGCCCATGAAATGCTCGATCTCGGTCGTGGAAACGTCGGCCGCTTTTCCCACGCGATTCACGACAACGCCACGGGTCCAAGCGCCCAGCACGTTCGCGAGGCGAATCACTTTGTAGCAGTCGACCAAGCTCGTGTAGTTTGGATTCGTAACCGGCAACATCTCCCGAGCCGCCGCCATTGAAATCACCGTCGCATCGGCAATTCCAGCTGGAGCATCAATGAGCAGGAACTCTGTCTGACGGAGAAGCTCGGTGATCGCGGCTTCAACTCGCTCGCGCTTGAGACCAGAAATAACATCGTGAATATCCTCAAAGCGGAACCCTGTCGGAACGACTTTAATTCCATAGTTTTTGTATATCGCATCTTTGATGTCCGCCTTGCCAGCGAGCACATCGAGGAAACTTATTTCGCATTTGTGCATTCCCATGACGATCGCTAGGTTTGCCATCGCTAGGTCGCCGTCGAGAATCGTGACATCTTTGCCCAAGGAGCCAAGCGCAACCCCTAGATTTGCCGTCAGGGTCGTTTTGCCTGTACCGCCCTTGCCGGATGTTATACTTATCGAACGTGGCCTCGCTCTCATTCCAGCCCCCATTTATACTTGTCTAAACGTTTAAAAGATGAGTTCGCCTCGGTTAATTGTTATATATATAACAAGTCCCTCAAAGAACTTTTGGAGGTTGTGAAAGTTTTGCACCCGGGTGCTCTTCAAAATACGTCCTTACCGGCGCGAGAATGTCAACGATGGCGTCTCCGACAGCTGCCTTCAAATCAGCTGGGTGTAGCTTGCCATCCGCGTAGAGCTTCTTGAGTTCTGCCGCGCTGGTTATTTCGACCGCCCCGCCGTGCTTAGCCGCTCTTTTTATCTCAAAACTCTTGGTTGTCGGCATGATGATGTGCTCAACGTACTCTATGGTTGGGTTGTCCTTCGTCACCTTTGGCGGGCAAAACGCCTTGCTCACCTTTTCTCTTATGGTGGCCGGCTCATCATCTATGGCTATGAAGTTGCCCTTGCTAGACGACATCTTCGCCGCCCCATCCAATCCGTGGAGCAAGGGAATGTGGATGCAAACTGGCTTGCGGCGGCCGATCGCGGGTAGCTCCTCCCGCGCAAGCATGTGCACCTTCCTCTGGTCGATTCCCCCCACCGCCACATCTACGCCGAGCCAAGCCATGTCAACCGCCTGCATCAGGGGGTAGAGGGTCTGTGCAACATCTGGGTTTTCTAGCTGACGGGCAATCATGTCCATACTGCGGCGCGCGCGGAGCAAAGTCGTGCCGACCGCCATTCGAAGCACGTCGAGTATGAATTCTGGCTTGAGCTGGAAATCGGACCCCAGCATGAATTCGGTGCGCTTCGGGTCGAGGCCGAGCGCGATGAAGCAGTGCCGATTGTACTCGGCTACCGCGCGAATCTTCTCGAGGGTGCCCTTGTGATTCAAAAATGCGTGAAGATCCGCAAGCAGAACGATGACCTTGGCGCCGAGCTTTTGAAAATCCATGAGCTTCCACGCGGTCAGCGCATGGCCGAAGTGGATTTTGCCCGAGGGCTCATAACCGCAGTAAGCAGCCAGCTTTTCGTGCTTTAAAAGTTCGCGCAGTTCATCTTCCGTCACCACCTCGCTCGCGCCCCGCATTGCCAGCTTAAAACGTTCGTCAAACTGCGTTCGACCACCACCAGAAAGATGAGCGCCAATACTAAAAGTCTTTTTAAATCTCTCAAGCGCCTGCCAGTTCTTTTAAGGTCTTCTTCACAATTTCTGCCTCTGGACCCCCTAGCTCGTTGAAGATTTTCGCGCTTTGCGAGTACGCCTCCTTCGCGGACTCCAGCTCGCCCCGCTTAATGTGAATTTTGCCTATCTTGAAATACGCTAGAGCCCGCGCCCGTAAAAGTTCCTTAGATGCGCCAAACCAGAGGTACGAGAAGCTCTCCGCTCCGCCTCTTGGGCGTGCGCTCTCGGTATATTCAATGCACATGTTGTAATGTTTTAAAGCGTCGCTGTGTTTTTCTGTATTATTCAAAATATCTCCCTTGAGGATGAGCACATAGGCCCAGTAATCTGGGATCTCGGCCTCCTCAAGCGACATCAATTCAGTCCAAAGAGCGCCCGCGTATCCGTCCTTGATCAGCCCTTCGCCCTGCTCAATCGCTAACCTAGCCGCATCGGGCTGCCTGTAGCCTTTGGTCAGGTGATAAATCGCCTCAATGACTGCGCCACTTGTGCCGATCCCCATGTAATAATTCGCGGCGAGCCTGTGGTAGCTCACCTTTTGCTCCGCCATCAACCTACTGTAGAAAATGCCTTTGAGCAACTCGTGCTCTTCACACTCTCCATTAGTTTTCTCCAACAAAAGCTTGCCCACCAGCTTATTCACCGTTGCCTCATCAACACCATCTATCATGATCGCCTTGGGCGGAAACGGCGCCCTAAACACAGTCGCTATTTCGAGTGCCTTCCTCTCGGGGTCGCTGAGTGGCGCGATAATCTCCTTCTCTATGAAGTCCGTTGCGTCTGCCATCGTCTCGGGGGACACGAGCTCCAGCATGAGGGGGTGGCCGCCCGTTATGGAATATAACTTTTCATAACACGATTCATCGATGCCGCGATGCTTAAGTAGCTCCCCGCTGCTATCCTTATCAAGCCCCTCCAAGACTATCTCATCAAGACGTTTTCTCACCATAATGTCGCGCCTATCGTAGAAGCGCGGTACACTCCTCCCGGCCATTACAAATTTGACATCGGTTAAATCCAACGCGTCCATCAACGGTGAGAATATCTTGTTTATCTCCTCGCCCGCGAAGTGAACATCGTCTATGATCCAGAGCATGTTGCTTTCCTTCAAATCCCCTTCTAAGGCCGACATCAGTCCTTCAAGCTCGATTTTTCCTCCTGTTTCTGCGAGATACTTGCTTAGCTTTCCTCTACCAAGCTTTTGGAGAAATTCTGCCAGTCTTGACAGCAAACCGCTGGGGGTGCTGTAGGGGTAAACTTTCATGTACAAAACGTTCTTTTTTTCTTTTCCATACAGCCCTAAAATCTTCGAGATGAGCGCGGTCTTGCCTATCCCGGCTATGCCGCGTATGACCAAAATCCGGTGGGTCTCGGAACTCATGAACTCGGATATCCTACGTAGCTCGTCTTTCCTCCCAAAAAAATATTTCAGCTTGGGGGCGGTTTCCATCGCTACGATTGGATTTTTGGAAGATGGATTAAGGTGCCCGGATTTTTCCATTTTTCTTCCCTGTGTAAGGACCACTCCTGTAGTTTTAAGTTTAGTGGGCTGAGCGGCGTGGTTTCGCGAGCTAGGTGATCTGTCTCACCCCGCCGTGTAGAGAAAATCCCCCGGGGCCTGACTTTGGAAGATGTGGTCTCGATGGTCGGGGGGTATTAGAAGAACGAGGATTCAAAAAGGTGGATTTGACCACAGTGAATTTCAGAAATTACCCCACTCTACGCCCTTGATTTCGTCTGGAAAGTCCTGAAATCTGCTTCATATACTTCGGTTGGCTTATTTTTCGTCTTTTTTAGCTCTCCAAGTTTCTCCTGTTAAATTTCTCCTTTTATAAAATCTAGTCTTTTAAGACGTTTAAAATCATTTATCGAAAAGTATTTTACCTAGTTCAGTATTTTTATGTTACATATGTAACAAAAAGAGATTATAAATATAAATATAGAGTTCCAGTGGAAATGAAGGGGTCTAGGTAGGGATGAGATGTACCAACAAACCGCACCAAGAACTCTTGCCAAGGTTTTCAGCTTCGATCTCAAATTCAAGGGCACGAAACGCACAATGTTTTATCGCAGGCTTTTCGGGTTCTCGGCACGTTCTAGCCGAATAAACAGGCGCGGGGATGTGAAAACTTACACCCACAGCTACCCAGGACTCCTCGCGATCATCCCGCACGTGAAGCTCGGGAAGAGCGTGCTGGCCGTGCCAATCCCAGCCGCACCGAAACTGAAAGCTTTCTTCCGCAACCCGGCATGGCAACCGATTGAAATCCACATATTCGACGCCATCCTCCCCCCAGAGATCAGGCTCCAGGCGATGATCAACGCTTTGACCACGAGTCAAATCGACCAGGAAACCCTAAAAGACGAGGTAACCGCGCTCCAGCATATCTTGCAGCGGGACAGGGCGAACGCCGAAGTCCTCGAGCGCGTAGGCAGGGTGCTACGAACGGTGGATGAGTTGACGAAAAACGATTGGTCAGATGGAAAAGAATTCTCAACACGCTTAGAGGCCCAACTTACCCCCCTCCGAAAGGCGGCGCGTCAGCTCTAATTTTGTTTGTTACACGTGTAACAAACACGAATACTTTCGGTGACCTCTCTCTCCCCGAAAACCGCCTAAAAACCCCCGGCAAATGCTACTCGGTGGTCGGGTGGAATATTACCGTCGATTGGATACGAGGCGAGCGATCTTGGATTTTGCTCGTGCTGGTGGTCCCGGAGTGGTGAGAGAAGCCGCCTTTTATCACAACCGGGGCGAAACCATCCAGCGCCACACAGGTGAAGACGAAATACTAGTCCTCGATTCCCACGCCGCCATCGACCGTGCCCTCGCCGCAGGAGCCTCGGCCTTTTATTGCTCATTCTGGCGCTACGCCCAGCCTAAAGAGCTGCTTCATCCACTCGGCCGCGACCTCGTGTGGACGATTAGAGCGGAGAACGGAGGCCTCAAATTCGCCAAAGTGACAACCGCCGCGGTTTTCGAGGCAATGTCTGATGCCAGGCTTTACGAGCCGTGGGTGAAATATTCGGGCGAACTTGGTTTCGACGTCGTGATCCCCCTCGAATCCATCCCCGAGGAGGCATGGGCCGGGGACTTTAAAGCCCTCGACGAAATCCAATGTGAGATTACCGGCTATATCGCGAGCATCTTGTCCGAGAGGCCCAACTTTCGAGTTACTCGTGAAAGTTCTCGAGTCACGATCAGAGAGGGATCGAACACCTGCCTCCTCTCCGAACTTCGGGCTAGGCGAGGCCTTTTGCTGGCGCCGATGAGCCTAAACCCGAGGTCCGGCCTCGTTTCGCTCCCGATCGCCCCTGACCGAGTTGAAAGCTTCTCGGTGCTCGATGCCAGCCCGGCCGACGCTGAACAACAAGAGTGGAGAACCCACCCCAATGCTGCTCGAGAGTTGATACATCACCTCCGCTCTTGGAGATATGCAGAAATCCAAAACGAATCGGTACGCGCGTTGTAAACTTTTAACTCCGCAAAATCAGTGTAACTCAGAGTTGGCGGGGAGCCATGACGTTAGAAAAACTGCTTGAGGAAATCTCGAGGCTAAAGTCGAGCAAAGTACGGGAGATTGTAAATCGACGGATACATGAGTTCAAGGAGCTGAGAAAGAAGGACGACGAGGCATGGTTTTCAGAACTCTGCTTTTGCATCCTTACGGCAAACTCCACCGCGAAGTTGGGGATAAAAATTCAGAGCGACCTGGATCCCCATGGATTTTTGCTTCTCCCGCATTCAACACTCACAGCCGAATTTAAACGGGCCGGCCACAGGTTCTACAACAAGCGGGCCGAGTTCATCGTAAACGCTAGAAAATTTCGCAACATAAAAGAAATCGCCACAAAATTTCCAGGTGAGCAAGCCGCGAGAGACTGGTTGGCCAAAAATGTGGATGGAATAGGGTACAAGGAAGCGAGCCACTTCTTGAGAAATGTTGGTTACAGCGATGTCGCAATCCTCGATAGGCACATCCTCGCCCTTGTGCGCGAGCATGGATTGCTTGGACAGGCCCCACGAACTCTAACGAGAAAAAGATATCTAGCGGTTGAGGAAAAACTCAGAGAACTGGCCCAGAAGGTGGGCCTCTCGCTTGCGAAATTGGATCTTTACCTTTGGTACCTAAAAACCGGCGAGATTCTCAAGTAATAAATCGGGCAACCCGACAAATTTAAAACTCTCCAGAGTTTAGTTATCTACATGAGACTGAAGAAAATATACCCAATCGCGATTTTACTGGCAGCAATAGTCGTGGTTGCAGCACTGTGGTTGGTCACCCGAAAACCCGAAGAGGTGTCGAGCAGCGGGGGAAACGTTTCACTTGAAAATACGCTATTCACTACGTACACCTCAGAGGCAGTGGGTTTCCAGCATCCTGACGACGCGGTGCCCGCGGTCCTGCCGCCCACTCCCGCAAACATTCCAATCTATGATATCCGGATAAAATCCTATGACTTCGATGAGAACAAGACCGGGTTTATGTACGAGACCCGCGCCGACGATAACGAGTGGTGCAGGATAAAACAGCTCACGCCAAGCCTGTGGGCCTACTACTTCGACGATTACCAGATGCACCGCAGTTGGGAAAACGGCCAGAGGTGGAACCCAGATTTCAAAGACGTGGTGCTGCTCGTGTGGAAGGTCGACGGCAGTTTAAAAATGAAAGCCATAGGTTCCCTATCCACCTTCAGGAAAGAACTCTGGGTTGGCGGGGAGAGGAAACGCGACAACGTAGATGCCTATCTCGGGGTTGTTTTAGAGGCCCCAGTGCCATCGAGGTTGAGGTAAAACAAGCCACGATCCTTAATAAAAAGCGCCGAGTTTGGGCCCTCGAAGTCTCGGGCCACTCGTCAGCTTACGGTCGACGTAGCTCCGCGCGAACCGACTTTCGCCAGCCCGCCGAACCACATCGTTCCGACCCATCACGGATCGTGCGGATTGCTCTCACGAGCTTTCCACGCCGCAAACCACCGAGCGCTTTCGGGTCAATCTCTTCAGCCTGCTGGTTTTGGCGCCCCTCGGGATTGGCCTTTCCTTCAGGGCCCCTTATCAGGGGGATCCACGGAGATCAGCCCTAGAGACTCTTCCGGTTCACCCTCTCGGCGCAATAATTACTCCTTTTTTCTTTATATATAAATATTGCGGTTTATTGCTGGATTAAGGCAAGTATCGCTCTTCAATCGGTAAAACGTATCCCTATCGCTGTTCAAATACGTGTTTTTATGGTTCAATCTTTTTTACTTCAAAATAGATTTAGCCCCACCCTTTTTTCACGATTTAGGAAATTTTAGGCTGCTTGAGCAAAATACATTTTTTGTTACATATGCAACAATTTGTTACACGTGTAACAAACACATCGAGGATTCGAAATCTGAGAGCTATTCAAAAATAAATTATTCGGCCACCTCCTCTATCACCGAAATCTTTAAATAACTATATTTTACCTATCATTACGAAAACTCTTGGGGGCTAAAGATGCTAGGGTGTTGCACCAAGTGCCACATGTTTGATGAGTGCGACAACAAGAACGAGTGTTGCCCAGAGTGTGACCATTACTCTGGCGGGACTTGCCTTCACGAAGAAGAGGGAGAACGTCCTGAAGAAGAGTAAAAACCGGCGGAATTCTAAACTTTCATGCTTTTTCATTTTGAGGCCCTAAAAGTATAAGTGCCTTCTATGCTATTTCGATTTGGTGAGCGCGTGGCGTGGGAACCCTTCGACGAGTTTTTCAAGCAAATAAGGCGAATGTTCAAAGAATTTGATCGCGAGTTTGCAGAGTTTGATACAACGAAGTTTGAACGCGAGTTCGAACGCAAACCAAGCGCGGCAGGTTTCAAGATAGAAATAAGAGACTTTGGAACGGGACGGCCAGAGGTCAAGGTGACGAAGCTTGGAGAGCGCCCGATGGAGATAAAACCCGCGATTTATCCGGCGCCGGCCAAACCCAAACCAACAGAAAAAGCACCAGAAGTCAAAATGAGGCCGATCAAGTGCATGCTAGAGACGAACGTGGCAAAGGTCGAAAAGCCCAACGAAGTCCTGTTGACGATGCAAGCGCCAGGTGTGAAAAAAGAAGACGTTGATGTGAGGCAACTCGGACGGGTGCTTGAAGTCATCGCCCGAAAGCCAACCGGCGAGGCGTATTTCGCAACATTCGAGTTACCTCCGGATGCCGTACCAAGCGAATTTCGCTACGAGGTAAAAGAAGGAATGCTGGTGATCAAGGTGCCGCGCCGCAGATGGTTGCCTCAACCAGGGGTAAGATGATGGTTTCGCGCGTGGTAGTTCGGGCTCCGGCAACGATCGCCAACCTCGGCCCAGGTTTCGATGTTTTTGGGCTGGCCCTATCCAAACCCGCGGATGTCGTTGAGGGTAGCATTTCAAAATCAGGAATAAAGATAACGAGCATTACGGGGGTCGGTGCAGCCGATTTGCCCCGCGATTCAAAAAAGAATATTGTTAGCATAGCCGCGGCAAGGGTGATAGATCTCTTGGGCTGCAACCGAGGATTGGAGTTCAAAATAAGGAAAGGCATCAAACCAGGCGGAGGCATGGGCAGCAGCGGTGCCTGTGCGGCGGCGGGGGCAGTAATCGCAAATGAAATTTTCGACGGCGGACTACCCATGAATAAACTCATAGAAGCGGCGGCATTCGCAGAGGGAAAAATCGCTGGCAGCATCCACTACGACAACGTCACTCCTGCTATTGCGGGCGGCTTTACAATCGTAACATCGATCAAGCCTTTTGAGTACATTGCCCTTGATCCGCCGCGGATGAAAATAGTGGTCGCTCAGCCGGCAATTGATGTGTCAACGAGAAAGGCCAGAGAAATTTTGCCAAAAAAAGTGCCAGTTCAAAGTGCAGTCGCGAACGTTGGCAGGGCGAGCACGATGGTAGCCGCTTTGAAGGTGAAAAATCTCGCGATGTTTGGCAGGTGCATGGTCGACAGCATCGCGGAGCCTGTTCGAGCCCCTCTCATACCAGGATTTTCAAAGGTGAAACGCGCGGCGATAGAAGCGGGGGCCCTCGGGGCGGCCATGGCGGGCTCCGGACCAGCTGTCTTCGCAGTAGTAGAGCCCCGCGCGAATACCGAGAAAGTGGCAACCGCCATGCGCAGGGCGTTCAAAGGCGCAGGATTAAAATGTGATACGATCATCACTTCTCCGGGGCGAGGTGTCAGAATTCTGAAGAGAAGGTGACCATATGCGTGCACGTTTGGAGATGGAACTTGGAGATGTACCGGGGCAACTCGTGAAGGTCCTAGAACCGATCTCGAGGTTCGGAGGCAACATCCAGAGCGTCCTCCACCAGCGCGAGCGCAAGACCCCCTTGGGGCGAATCCCAGTCACCGTCATTTTTGAAGTGGATGAGCGAGCAAAGCTCAACAGGATAGTAGCGACCCTACGCAAGATGGGCATCCACATAATCCAGATTGGTGAACGCGAGGGCATGGTAAAAAGCACGATTCTGCTCGTAGGCCACATCATCCATACAGATGTGCGTGACACGATAGACCGCCTGAACGCGTTGAAGGGCGTCATGGTTTCGGACCTCAGCTTGGCGATGGGGGCCGTTGGTGAGGAGTCTGCAGCAAGAGTTACAATAGCGGCGGCAGATGACGCTCGTGCAAAGGCAGCCCTCCTGAAACTAGGTGAAATTGCAGCCAAAAAGAAGCTGTTGATGATCAAATTGTTAGGTGAACGATGATGAAGCTGGCTCTGATAGGATTCGGAAATCTTGGGCGCGGATTCAGCAGGGTGCTTTTAGAGAAGGCTAAATTTTTGAGGAATTATGGGCTAACGCCGCGCGTGATAGCAGCGGTTGATGAGTACGGCGCCGCGATAGATGAAGATGGCCTCGACCTCAAAAAATTGCTGAAGCTGGCAGAAAAACGCGGCGCGGTGACCGCCTATCCTAAAGCGAAAAAAGGAAAGCTCGCGTTAGACGTGATCGAAAAAGTGAATGCGGACATCGTCTTCGAACTCACACCCACGAACATCAAAACAGGAGAGCCCGGGCTGACCCACATAAAAAAAGCGATGCTTGCAGGTCGCCACGTGGTAACCTCTAACAAGGGACCGCTTGTGGTGGCCTTCAGGGAGCTCGATCGACTTGCGAGACGCCAGGGAGTGGAGTTCAGATACTCGGCATCCGTCGGTGGCGCCACCCCAGTCATAGGCCTCGCAAAAAAACTCCTCGCCGCAAACGAAGTGCATGCGATCCGAGGAGTCTTGAACGGCACGACGAACTACATCTTGACGCGGATGAGCAAGGAAGGGGCCCCATTCGACGTGGTGCTTCGAGAGGCACAGGAGTTGGGCATAGCTGAGAAGGATCCAACTCTCGATATAGAGGGGACAGATACAGCTTCTAAAATCACGATCTTGGCCAACGCGATATTGGGAATGGATGCAAAGTTAAAAGATGTCAAAGTCGCTGGAATTAGGCGCATCCGTCCCGAAGCAATCCGTCTTGCCCAAGAGGCCGGATACACGATAAAGTTAATTGGTGTCGCGAAGCGTGATTTGCTCGAGGTCGGACCGAGGCTTGTGCCGCTTGGTCATCCGCTTGCCGTAGGGGGCACATTGAACGCCGTCACCTTTGAAACAGATCTTGCACGCGAGGTCACGATAACGGGCTTTGGTGCCGGCCCGCGGGAGACATCGAGCGCTCTCCTTGGGGATCTTATAGACATCCACCGCTCGCTTGGTGGCTAGGCATGCGTTACGAGTGCATAGAGTGCGGCGCGAGGTTCGGTATAAAAGAGAAGCTCTACGTTTGCCCGAGGTGCAAGGGCCTTCTCGAAATAGAATTTGACCCAAGCGAAATAGAAGAAAAGCTCGACCGCAAGCGCCTCAAGACGCAACCCCTGAGCGTTTGGAAGTATCGCGCGTTCATGCCGATCCTCGACGACTCGAAAATTGTGACGTTGAGCGAGGGGGGAACACCGCTGTACAAGTGCGACTCCCTTGCAAAAAAAGTCGGTGTTCGAGAGCTCTACGTTAAGTACGAAGGGGCCAATCCAACCGGCTCCTTCAAGGACAGGGGAATGACGGTCGGCGTGACGAAGGCCCTCGAGTTTGGCGCCAAAATTGTGGCATGTGCTTCTACTGGCAACACATCGGCCTCTCTTGCAGCATACGCGGCCAAGGCGGGGTTGAAATGCGTGGTGTTGCTCCCCAGCGGCAAAGTGGCGTTGGGTAAGCTGGCGCAGGCGATTATGCATGGCGCCCAGGTCATCGGCGTCAGAGGGAATTTCGATGAAGCGCTCGACATCGTGCGCAGGATATGTGAAGAGAGGGGCGATATCTACCTCTTGAACTCTGTTAACCCGTTCAGGCCGCAGGGTCAGAAATCCATAGGCTTTGAGATCGCAGATCAGCTCGGCTTCAAAGCACCGGATCGTGTTGTCGTACCGATGGGAAACTGCGCGAACATATGGGCGATTTACAAGGGCTTCAAGGAGTTCGACGCGATGAAAGTCACCGAAGGTATCCCGATGATGACAGGAATTCAAGCCACGGGCGCGATGCCAATCGTTGATGCGTTTAAGCGTGGACTCCAAAAGTTCGTGCCGGTGAAGAAGCCGGAGACCATAGCCACAGCGATACGGATAGGCAACCCAGTGAATGGGCCAAAGGCGATCCGCGCCATCAGGGCTTCTAGGGGGACAGCCGAGGCGGTGACAGATGAGGAGATAATCTCAGCTCAGAAAATGCTCGCACGCTTGGAGGGCATAGGTGTCGAGGCGGCAAGCGCTTCAACGATCGCAGGGCTCAAAAAACTCGTTGATCAAGGCGTGGTAGATGTGGATGAGCGGGTAGTTTGTGTGGCGACCGGGCACGTTCTCAAAGATCCAGAGGAAGCTGTAAACGTTTCCGAGGTGCCAGTGGAGGCGCCAGCGATATATGAGGAAATAGTCAAATTAATTAGGTGATACCATGCGCCCTAGAGAAGCCTTCGATAAAACCAGGACATTGCTGCAGAGGCACCATGCGTGGTTCAAGACAGTTTTGCCGCTGATAGCAAGCGAGAATGTTCCAAGCCCCGCCGTCCGAGAGGCTCTGACCACAGACTTCGGAAACCGCTACGCGGAAGGCCTGCCTGGAGAGCGCGTCTATGCCGGCTGCATTTACATAGATCAAATTGAACTTTTAGCGATAGACCTTGCCAAACGGCTTTTCAAGGCGGAACATGCGAACGTCCAGCCAGTTTCTGGCGTGGTGGCGAACCTGGCGATGTACACCGCCCTCACAAACCCCGGGGATCTGATGATGTGTTTGGCTATCCCCTGCGGAGGGCACATCAGTATGGGTAAGAAGAAGTTCGGTGGTACGGCAGGTGCCGTTCATGGACTAGAGATAGAGTACATCCCGTTCGACGAGAAGCGAATGAATATCGACGTTGATGCCGCCGCGAAGAAGATCAGGGAGCTCAAGCCCAAGCTCGTGCTGTTTGGGGGGAGCGTTTTCCTTTTTCCACACCCTATAAAGGAGCTAAGTGATGTGGTGAAGGAGGTCGGGGCCCATCTCACCTACGATGCCGCCCACGTTGCCGGTCTGATCGCCGGGGGGCAATTCCAAGACCCGCTCCGAGAAGGTGCGGAAGTGATGACTTGCAGCACTCACAAGACGCTTCCTGGGCCCCAACACGGCATGATTTTATGCAAGAAGGAGTTGACGGAAGCCATCAACAAGGCAGTTTTCCCAGGAATGGTGAGCAATCATCATTTACACGCAGTTGCCGCTCTGGCAATAGCCTTGGTCGAGATGCTTGAGTTCGGTGAGGCCTATGTTGCCCAAATCATCCGCAATGCAAAAGCCCTCGGGCAGGCGCTGTATGATCGAGGTTTTGCCGTTCTATGCCCAGACCAAGGCTTCACAGCCTCCCACCAGCTCGTAGTTGATATCACAAAATATGGCGATGGGGGGACGCTGGAAGGGAAGTTGGAGAAGGCAGGCATAATTCTCAACCGGAACTTGCTTCCATGGGACATCCGCGAGGGGAGACACTACAAAAATCCGGGCGGGATAAGGCTCGGCACTTCAGAGGTCACGCGGTTGGGCATGAAAGAAGGCGAAATGGATGAGATCGCAGAGTTCCTAAAGCGCCTTGTTATTGATGAGGAGGGGCCAGAGAGCGTTGCTAAGGATGTGGCTGATTTCAGACGCGGGTTCCAGCGAATCCATTACGCTTTTGAGTCAGCTACGCAGGCCTACGAGTACATAAAGATACCATAGAATAGCGACACCGGCATCAAAAATTTAAAATTTTATCTTGAGTTTCCCACCGAAGCTTCCTCAACCTACATTTCCCCTGTTTTCGCATGTTTCGCCTGGAACTCGAAGGATTGTTTCCTTTTCAAGATTTTCTGGCAGAAAATAGCTTATTTTCAAAACTGGCCGCTTAAACCCCTATTTTTCAAAAGCCCGAATACTTTCGGTGACCTCTCTCTCCGGGGTTTGTTTTAGAGTGTTTAAATCCAAAAGAGGTACTGATGAGCGCGCAAAACGACAAAACTCAGCAAATTGAGCAGTTTGGGGCGGAGGGAGGGGTACGTTCGAGTATCAAAACTTTTCACACCAAACTCATTTTTTCGTTTCAAAAAATTTCCCAGATATCAACTAAAAGTGCAAAAATTACACCACGGTCAATAAATATCAAATTCGTTGCTATCATCTCGAGACTTCGGAGGCGTGACATTGGATCAGAAAATGAATGAAAAATTGGTCGAGTTCCTGCACCGCAAGGAGATACTCAAGGAGCTGCGCAAGCTAGCGGCTGCTGGGCAAAAATCCCTCGTGGTGGAATTCGAAAGCTTGCTCAATTTCAACGTGGATCTCGCGAAGGCGCTGCTCGATTCGCCGGCCGACTTCCTGGATAATGCGGATAAAATCTTAACCGACATCACCAAATTGCCCGGAATGCGCCTGCGGGTGAAGGTGCTGGATAGGTCGATGCCCATACGCAAGATCAGGGCGGAGAACGTCGGCAATTTCATCCAGGTGGACGGCATCCTCAAACGCGTCGGCGAGGTCAAGCCCGAGATCAAAGAGGCCGTGTTTAAATGCCTGCGCTGTGGCGAGGAGAACCGCGTCCAGCAGATCGACGAGGTATACAGGGAGCCCTTATTCTGCGAGAACCCGAATTGCGGCAAGAAGGGGCCATTCAAGCTAGTTATAGAGAGTTCCGAGTTCCGTGACTGGCAGAGCCTCGTGCTTCAAGAGAGGCCCGAGGAGCTGCGCGGCGGACAGATCCCGCGGTGGATAGATTCGATAGTGAGGGATGATTTCGTCGACAAAGCCGTGCCAGGCAACAGGGTGATATTGACCGGTACCCTGCGCGTTTTTCAGGAGAGGCAACAACAGGAGCGGAAGACAACTTTTCGCAAGGTTCTTTTCGTAAGCCATACCGAAGTTCTCCAAAAAGGCATCGAGGAAGCCGAAATTTTGCCCGAAGATGAGGCGAAGATTAAGGAGTTGGCCAAAGACCCCTGGCTCAGAAATTTGGTGATTCAATCAATCGCCCCTAGCATATACGGCTACGACCCTATCAAAGAGGCGATCGCATTGCAGCTTTTCGGTTGTAACCACACAGACTTGCCAGACAGGGGGAGGATCCGTGGCGACACCCACGTACTCCTGACGGGCGATCCCGGAGTGGCAAAAAGCGCTATTCTCAAGTGGGTTTTGAACGTAGCGCCCCGGAGTCTGTACACCTCTGGTAAGAAGGCTACTGGCGCCGGCCTCACAGCTGCAGCAGTTCGCGATGAGATAGGGGGCGGGTGGACGTTGGAAGCGGGCGCCCTCGTCATAGCGGATGGCGGCTTGGCGTGTATCGATGAATTTGACAAAATGAGTGACGAAGACGCTGGGGCCATCCTAGAGTCAATGGAGCAGCAGACGATAAGCGTGGCCAAGGCAGGGATTGTGGCAACGCTTAACACCCGCACCGCTATCCTAGCAGCCGCCAACCCGGCCCACGGGAGATTTGATAAGAACAAGCTGCTCACAGATCAGATAAGCATCAACCCAGTGATGCTTTCAAGGTTCGATTTAATTTTTATAATGAAGGACGAGCCACTCGCCGAGAGGGACCGCACGATCGCCCACCACATTTTGGAACTCCACCGCGAGCCGACCAGCGTGGTTAAACCACCCATAAGTCCCGACCTTCTTCGAAAGATGATTATTTACGCACGCAAGTACATCAACCCAGAATTTAAGAATAAAGAGGCATTGAAAGCCATTGAGGATTTCTTCGTCAAGTGGAGGAGCACTGCGGAAGGTGGAGCATCTCCAATACCCATCACCCCCAGACAGTTGGAAGGAATAGTTAGGCTGACTAAGGCAAACGCGAGGATGCGCCTGAGCAATGAGGTAACCATCGAGGATGCAAATCGTGCGATAAACCTCGTGAGACTTTCGCTGCAGGAGGCGGGCATAGACCCGGAGTCGGGCAAGGTGGACATAGACATCCTCATGACGGGCAAAAGCAGGTCTCAGCGCGATAAGATAGACAAGGTGCTAGAGATAATCCGAGAGCTTGAAGAGCAGTACGGCGGTGCCGCACCGATCGATGAGGTAAAAAAACTTGCCAGTTCTGAAGGTATCAAAGATCGATTTGTCGAGCAGATGCTAGAAGAAGAAAAAAGGCGGGGCCACCTCTACGAGCCCAAGCTTGGGATGATCAGCAGGGCGGTGAAGTGATGAAGCAGAGGGTTCGCATCGTTCGAGATTTTCCCGCGCTCAAGCTGGTGGGGAGGCAACTCGGCCCGTTTGCAGCGGGACAAGAAATAGATCTTGAGATATTCGAGGCTGCGGTTTTTGAAAGGAACGGTTTCGCCGAATCGCTTCAAAAAATAACCCCCACCGAGTTGCGGAAACTCATGCTGGAAGAGGAGCGAATATCAGAGCCAGCGACACTGCAGCAAGGCTTCTACGCATCGCTTGCGCAACGCATTTCCGATTTGCAAAAGGCCGGCCAGCAGGAAGAGGTGGAAGAACTTCATGCGGCGCTTGCGGCCCTCATTGAAACGAGGATACAGAAACTTGTGCGGCTCGCAACTTCGCCCCCCATGCCAGAAAACTTGCCGCCGGAGGAAAAATTCCTTGTCAACCGCTTAACTATGGTTTTAGAAGATTGGAACATGTGGTTGGAGAATTCGTTTAGAAAAGAGGAGGAGGTAGGTGAAATTGGTAAGTTCGGAGGGACTATTCGACATGTTGTTGGAGGCGCACCCGATATTCAAAAATCGGGAGTATCTGCGTCCAACGTACACACCGGGGGAACTACCGCACCGTGAGGAGCAGATCCATCAGCTAGCCCGCATCTTGGCTGCACCTTTGCGTGGGGAGACGCCTTCGAATGTGTTTATTTACGGCAAGACGGGCACGGGCAAGACTGCGACTGTAAAGTATGTGACGAAAGAACTCGAGAAAGTAGCGAAGCGAGCGCCACGAAGGGTTGAAGTGGTGTACCTCAACTGTGAGCTCGTCAACACGCAGTACAGAATCTTAGCAACGCTTGCAAATACATTTTTAGACAAGATGAGGGGGAACGGCACCGAGCTATCGGATTTACCTGAAAAAGTGCCGATGACGGGTTGGCCAACGGATCAGGTATACAACTGTTTCTTCAGGGCTCTTGACCGTGAGAAGCAGCTAGCGGTGATAGTTCTCGATGAGATAGACAAGCTGGTTTTGAGGAGCGGCGATGAAATCCTCTACAACTTGACCCGCGTAAATTCAGACCTCCAGAACTCCAAAATCAGCATCGTGGGGATTTCGAACGACCTGAACTTTATGAACTATCTCGATCCGAGGGTCAAAAGCAGCTTGAGTGAGGAGGAGCTAGTGTTCCCGCCGTACAATGCGCTCCAGCTCAAAGACATCTTGGAAAAACGGGTAGCGATGAGTTTTGCAGATGGTTCGTTAGGAGAGGGCGTAATTGCCCTCTGTGCAGCGCATGCGGCAAGGGAGCATGGGGATGCGAGGCGCGCCCTCGACATGTTGCGCGTGGCAGGGGAACTCGCGGAGCGCGAGGGGGCCGAAACCGTCACGGTTAGTCACGTTCGGCAGGCGTTCCAGAAGATAGAGCAGGACAAAATGCTCGAAGTTATCCGCACGTTGCCAACGCAATCGAAGCTGGTTCTCTACAGCGTGATCCTGCTGGATGAGCAAGGAGCGCGAAAAATCATCACGGGCGACGTCTACAACGTATATCGTACGCTTTCTAGACAAAGCGGTTTGGACATACTCACCCAGCGCCGCGTCAGTGACCTGATTAATGAGCTAGATATGCTGGGCATAATCAACGCTCGGATAATCAGCAAGGGCAGGTATGGGCGGACAAAAGAGATAGTGTTGAACGTTCAGCCGTTGCAGGCGAGGGCAGCGATTCAAGAAGATTACATCAGCGATGTGGATACATCCACCCTGCCACGGCAGCTCACGCTTGCTTGAGGTAGAAAAACGATGGACGATGCCACCATCCTCCGCAAATTCATAGATGAAGAACTCCAGCTCACACCCGATGCCTTTGAAATGCTGCGGGCGCGAACAGATGCTGAAGTTGTGGCTGATAGAGTATTAGAAGGCATCAGGGCGATGATAAAAAAACCTTTGATCGTGACTGCCGAGGAAATCACAAAACTTTTAGGTGGAGAAGCGGCGGTGCAGCCACCTGCCCCAGAAGTTTCCGAGCGGCCGGCTCCAGAGCCTAAGGAAGAGGTGCGGAAAGTTGAGAAGCCGTCCAAGATGTTGCCGGAACTCTCTCGTCTGCGGTTCAAACCGTTCGCCGCCGAGTTGGAGGCGCGGGTAAATGTTTTACAGGACATCACCGGGCAGAGCTACACCGAGGGCGAATTGAAAGATTTCGTGAAGCTGTTCAAGGATCGTTATGAACGC
>Ga0210017_1001342_pt1 | contig 21400 bp, 15 predicted proteins | sample CryGeyCG2014_020_FD_183966 | JGI IMG/M metagenome (GOLD analysis project Ga0210017, IMG submission 183966) | Groundwater microbial communities from aquifer - Crystal Geyser CG08_land_8/20/14_0.20 (SPAdes) (version 2) | ecosystem: Environmental > Aquatic > Deep subsurface > Groundwater | place... | reverse complement strand
GGCCGTGCCATTTACGCCCAACGAAAATGTACCGTTGAACCGGTCTTTGGCATCATTAAAGCGGTGTTGGGCTTCCGCCAGTTCCTGCTACGCGGGGTAGAGTCCGTCCGTGGCGAATGGAATCTGGTCTGCATTGCCTGGAATCTGAAGCGGTTACACGTTCTGGCGGCATAAAACCCGCGGGCACTCTTTTTTTCGGTGTCAGAACAGCTCAACAAGAAAAAGCCGGGGCAAAAACGAGTTATTTCCGTTAATTTCGAGCATCACCGTTTCAATGTTGTCGGATTTGATTTGCTGGTGGTAGCGAAGTCCGACAGGCTGCTAGGGGTTAGTGTGTCCAAAATCTGGAAAACACCAACAAAAATAAACTAAACGCTGAAATATTCAGCTAAAAAGGATCAAAATGCGAGATTAACTTCAAAAAAATGACGATTTTCGAAATCGGTCAAGTTTTGGGGTGGTCTTGCAAAGGTCTCTCTATGTTTAAAAAGTTCATAAGCTTCCTTTTTTGAGTAAGAATAAGAATATTAAAGGTCAGTAAAATTAACAACTCGTTAGGCATTGTACGCAAATCTTATAGTCTTTTGAAAAAAATTATGCGATAAAATATCTATTCGACTTAGAGTAGCCTGGTAAATTTTTGTTAGGAGAGCGTTTGAAACTAATACATATTTCAGATACACATGGGCGGCATAGAGAGTTAACCAAACTAATCCCCAGCGATACCGATATATTGGTGCATTCAGGAGATTGGTCTCATTTTGAGTGGACAGAAGAAACGGAAGCATTTTTAAAGTGGTTTAAAGAAATGCCTGGTAAGCATAAGATTTTAGTCTCAGGAAATCATGATGGTCCCTTTTCTAAATCAGCTGATGTTTATTCAGAGTTTGACTTAGAGGGGGTTCATTATCTGGAAAATCAATCAATCGAAATTGAAGGCATAAAGTTTTATGGAAGTCCTAATGTTCGGATGGATTTTGAGATGTCCTTTACCTATTTTAATGATAGTGAAGCCTTGAGTCTCTGGAAAAATATTCCCGAAGATACTGAGGTGTTAATTACCCATGGACCTGCACATGGAACTTTAGATCAAAACATTTCAAGTGGTAAAGTTAAAAGCTTTGGCTGCAAGATACTGGAAACTGAACTTCAAAAACTTAAGAAACTAAAGCTACATCTATTTGGGCATGTTCATGAAGCAAAAGGTGTTGAGAAGAAAAATGGTGTGATATTTTCAAATGCAGCAACAGGGATTCAGATACATCAGATACATTAGCCCACTTAAATCTCATTTTAAGAGTTGATTTTAGTAGAAGCCTTTTAAGTCGGTTGAGAAGGGTTAACCGATTCACACCTGGGTCGCGGATTTGGTAAGATAACGACCTTAAATTAATTCTGCCTGAATGTTAGGCATCCTAAATTGAGAAGCCTGTTATGAGTCGAGTATTTCGTCTGATTATTTCTTGTCCTGACCAAGTGGGGATCGTTGCCAAAGTTGCTGGATTTATTGCCTCTGAAGGCGGTTCCATCGTTGAAGCGAACCATCATACCGATGCCATTAATCAATGGTTTTTTATGCGCCATGAAATCTTGGCTTCCTCGCTCAAGAGCGATCTGGAAGGCTTTAAGCAGAAGTTTGCACCCATTGCTGAGCAATTCGATATGGACTGGCAGGTAACCGACTCAGGTCAACCGAAAAAGATTGCTTTGTTTGCCTCCAAAGAATCGCATTGTCTAGCCGATTTACTCTATCGCTGGCATGAAGAAGACTTGCCGGGTGAAGTGGCCTGCGTGATCGCCAATCACGATGATTTGCGGCGCATGGTGGAATGGTATGACATTCCATTTCATCACATTCCGGTCACACCCGATACCAAACTAGATGCCTTTGCGCAATCACAAGCCTTGATCGAACAATACGATATTGATGTCATTGTTTTGGCGCGCTATATGCAAATTTTACCACCGAAAATGTGTGCCGATTATGCTGGAAAAGTGATTAATATTCACCATAGTTTTTTACCCTCTTTTGTCGGTGCGAAGCCTTACCATCAAGCGTATGAACGCGGGGTGAAATTAATTGGCGCCACCTGTCATTATGTTACTGAAGCACTCGATGCCGGGCCGATTATTGAACAAGATGTGATTCGCGTTAGCCATTCACATAGCATTGACGATATGCGGCGCTTAGGCAGAGATGTCGAAAAAACCGTGCTGTCGCGTGGTTTGCGATATCACCTGGAAGATCGGATTCTGATTCATGGCAATAAGACGGTGGTTTTTGCGAACTAGATATAAGGCAAGTGAGAGGGCTAAAGTATTTTTGCTTCTAGCAAATAAGGTTTGAAATCAGGACAGTCTTCAAAGAGTTGACAGCTTGCTTGAGAGGGGGTAGGTTTTATCGGAAATGTTTTATTCATGTTTGTATGAGCTTCCGGTTTGTGCTCATTAGGATTCAATATATACTGAATGCCCTCAATTGGGTCGGCTTGCAAAGCTTGACAATACCATAAAAATTCAATTACATCTAAGCGCCGTTCTCCCGATTCCACTTTACCGATAAAAGAATGAGGTTTGCCCAGTTTCCCGGCAAAGTCGCGCATGGACAATCCTCGAATTTCTCGCTGTTGTTTCAGCCAGCCACGAAAGGCTACGGCGTTTGTAGAATAAATACTTTTCATAAGTACCGATTATCGGTACAATGCGAATTTGTACCCAAAATAGGGACAGTGGTCGCCTTGGTAGTATTGGCTTTAAGTTGAGTGTAATTTATGAGTAATGGGCATGATATCAAACTGAAGCGACAAAAAGCGATCACCCAGTACGGCAAGCCAAATAAAACGGGAAAATGAATGTTAAAACCAGTAGACAACTTCATTGCGCCTCAAAAAATTATTCTGTTTCATATCGATCTAACCGGACGGGTGGTTGAATTCAACGAAGCCTTTAAAAAAGCCTTTTCCATTCATTCCGATCAAAAGGACTCCCTTGAATTTTCGCAGTTGTGTCATCCAGACATGCCCAAAGCAATCGTAGAAAATATTTGGGAAACTATACAGGCCGGCAAGCCTTGGTGGGGGATCATCAAAACTACCAGCTCATTCCCAGAAACAACCTGGCTGGTACAAAATATTGTGCCAATTTATGAGGGTAACAGGCCTAAGACTTATCTGTCGGTCGCTTATCCCGCGGATGCTGCACAAATTGAAATCACAGAGCAACAGTTTCATCAATTAAACGCCGGGCAAGCCACACTGCCAAAACCAAGCCTTCAAGTCAAATCCCCCTCTCAGAAACGAATCATCTTATTTTCAGTATTGGCATTAACGGGAATGCTAGGTGCTTGTTCGCAATTGGACAACAGCGCCGTCGGTTTATTTTTTGTGGTCATTGCCATGATGGGGTTCAGTTATTTGTTCTTTAGTGCTTATACTCAAGCCAGAATCAAGGCCAAACTTCATCAAGGGATTGATAAGCTTTCGCAAGGCCGTTTTAACGATATTATTGCAGACGATAGTGATTGGGGCCAACAGTTGAATTTAATTCGTACCCGGTTTGCCGAATTGTCTGCACGCCATTATGAAGAAGCCCATACCTTAGCTTATTATGATGCCTTAACCGATTTGCCCAATCGCATATTGATGGTCGAGAAAATTCAACAGCTTATTTCCAGCCCATCGTTATCAACTAAACCTTTCTCAGTGTTGCTAATGGATCTTGATCATTTTAAAGAAGTGAATGATGTCTTCAGTCATGACTTGGGTGACGAGTTGATTCAGCAAGTTGCAAACCGGATTCAATCATTAGTTCGCCATGAAGATATGGTGAGCCGAATGGGTGGTGATGAATATGGCATTTTGCTTCAAGAAACCACGTCTAAACAAGCGGTATTAAAAGCCAATGCCATCTTGTCGGCATTGGTAAAACCTTATCTTTTACAAGGCAATACACTGAGTGTATCTGCTTCTATAGGCATAGCACACTATCCCGAACATGGGCGCCATTATGAAACCTTACTCAAACATGCCGATTTGGCGATGTATGCGGCAAAAGAAAATGGCCGAAATTGTGTGTTTGAGTTTGAGCCTGATATGGCTAAAACCGCGCGTAAAACGCTTAACTTAGAGACAGCCTTGCATCAAGCCATAGAAAAACAACAATTAAAACTGGCATTTCAGCCTCAAATACATTTCGACATTCAGTCGGTGGTCGGTTTTGAAGCGTTACTTAGGTGGCAGCATCCGAAATGGGGCATGATCTCTCCTGACGATTTTATTCCGATTGCCGAAAAATCAGATTTAATTGTCCAACTGGGGCACTGGGTGCTAAGCCAAACGTTAGCCATGCTGCAACAGTTTAAACAGCAAGACATGGCACATTTGCGGATCGCCATTAATGTATCCGCGCGTGAATTTTGGCGTACTGAATTTGTCGAAGACCTTCAAGCTCAATTAAGTCAGTTCCCTGAAGTTGATCCCAGCTGCTTAGAGCTTGAACTTACAGAGCGGTTAGCGATGGGCGATCCCGAAAAAATCGTTTCGGTACTTGAAGCGCTTCGGGCATTGGGGGTGCGGCTGTCGATTGATGATTTTGGCACGGGTTATTCTTCCCTGAGTTATTTACGTCGTTATCCGATTCAAGTGCTTAAAATTGATAAATCGTTTGTGCAAGATATTGGCAAAAATAGTGACGATGATGCGGTGTGTTTGTCAATTGTTTCGCTCGCCCAAGCGCTCAATATGGAAACGATTGCTGAAGGCGTTGAAACGCCACAGCAAGAAGCTTTCCTGAAAAGTATTCACTGCACGCATGCCCAAGGCTTTTATTATGCCATGCCGCTTTACGCAGATGAATTATCTGCTTGGTTATCAGAAAACTATCCAAAACTTAATCTTCCAAAAGCAAATTTAACGCATATTTAAATTGATTTTCTAAAGTTTTTCGAGGCATTGAAAAGCTGGACCAAGCGTGATTTTGTAGCACCTTTTGACACCAAAAATCGCCCATACCCAAAGGGCACGACGGGTCTGGGTGTTTTAATACGCTAGGATTCGCCAAAGTCCACTCTCGCAAGGCCCATGAAACCGCTTCAAACGGTTGTCCGTCTAAGTACCCCTTCGGAAAAGGCGCGGCAATCGACCCGGTTTGCGGTGGGCGCATAATTATCAATAATTCATAAACCAGTTCAGCCTCTAGGTGTTGAAAACCATCGGTCAACTGCCAAGCAAACTGGCGTGCAAAAGGGCTTTGTTCCGTCAGCGCCTGTGCAGTCGAAGACAAAGGGGCAATCATCGCAATGCTATGCAGACCGCTGGCCTTGTCTTTTTGAATGCCTAAATGTACAGGTACAAATCCCGCTTTTCCCCAAAATCTGACCAGGCCTGGGCTGGCACCAAAGCTGGTGGTTAGGGCATCCAGCGTTGGATCCGCTTGTTGTGCTTGTTTGAATTGCGCTAACAATTCGTTGCCAATGCCTTGGTTTTGCCAAAGTGGATCTACCGCAAGCCGCTGAATGCGCAGGGTTTTTAAACCAAGCCATAGAGGTTGATGGCTGTTTTTCGCCAGTAGTTGTGGAAATAAATGACCTTGCTGGCGTTGCGCTGCTTTGGACAAGGGTAACTCGCCTTCCGTGAGCGCTCGCAAAACGCCTATCAATTGTTGCCCTGCCTTGGCAACCCAGAGTTGTTGGTTCGGCACTTCCAACAGTTGCATCAAGTCATTGGGGCGGGTTTGGTAATGTGCTTGACTCAGCAATTGAAACAGCGAAAAAAGGGTGGCTTGCCCTTGCGTGTGCTTGAGCAAAGCCAATGGCTCAATGGCGGTAAATGACGGTTGAGGCATTATCGCATCGGCTTGGGGCGATTCGAGCGCTAGCGGATGCACAGCTGAAGGTTCCTGAAACCCCAATAATTGACTGAGCGTGGTTTCCAGTGGATCTTGCGGATTCCATCGAATCGGCTGATTAAGGGTCACGGCTTTCCAATTGGCAAAGTGCTGATTCAGATAAGCGGTTAATTTTAACCGAAAGCCGCGCCCGGAGCCTTCATAGCCTTGTTGGGTGGTGGACAGTAGCACACGGGGGTGTTTGTTGAGTAAGGCTTGAAGCATCGGCAACGGCAAATGCGCGGCTTCATCAATCATCAATACATCGGTGGCTAACGGCGAGGGAGCGGCCAATAACGCATCAGGCGCTTGAAATTGTACGGTTAAACGTTGCTCATTCAAGCCAAAAAAAACCAGGCTCGTCGTGCCCTTTGGGTATGGGCGTTTTTCCACTAAAGATAGATGCGGATACAATCCCGCTTGCATATCCGCTTCCATTGCTTGAAAGGCACTTTCCAATTGCGACCGTCTGGCCGCCGTTAAGGTGATGTGTTGCTTGCCCTCAGCCAATAATCTTAAACACGCCAATCCCAAAGTATAGGATTTGCCGCGTCCACGGTCAGCCGTTAGCACCACAGGGCGTTTTCGGTGACCAAATGCCAAATGGTGAATGGCGTCAATCGCTTGCTGTTGGTCGTGAGTGGGTAAGGCGGCTTTGGGTAATGGCGTTGCATTGACCCAATGATTTAATGCCGGCAGAGGTTGGTCGGGAAAAAGCCAAAGCGCATCCTCTTGCAAGCGTTGCCATAAATAGGATTGAAAGCCTTTTAAGGTGTCGTCTAAGGTTAAAGGTGCATTTAAATAAGGGCGCATCGCCGGATTGGGCTGAGCTAAAAATTCGGCTTTAGGCGGTAAACACAGATAACAACAACCCCCTGCGCGAATCATACCGATCACAATGCCCAGTGCATCGGCATCCAATCCCAATTCAGCGTCAAAAATGGCAAAGTCAGTTTCTTGTCCCAGTTGATGTTTGAGTGACTTGACCCCAATGGAACTTGCTTGCGGCAGCTTCGCTAACTGAGAATCTATATCGGGTTCACCGACAATCAATCCATGTTGGCCTGTGGGAATTAAATCTTGCAGTTGTTGCCAGCGCCATAAAGACTCGCCACACAACACCACACACGCTCGATGGTGATGGCGTTGAAGTTGTTGGTGGAGCAAGGTAGACCAGTTTTGGGTAGTGAATGTCAAGGGGAAGCCTGATTTTAACGGAATAAGCATGAATTTGAAATTTAGCACAAAGGGCGGGTTCTGTCTAATTTCTCTAGCGGCTTGCTAGTGTTGTTTGACCTGAAAGTGAACCCAGGTGTCCGTGGGTTGGTAATACACCGAAAAGCGCTCGCCTTGGTTGGCCGAAACCAGTTTAACTTGCAAGGTTTCGCCATCGACAAAGTGGGTTTCAATCTGTAACCCCCTTGGGGTTCGGGTTTTAATACTGGCTTGTGGTTCGCTCTGACAGCCAGCGGGTGCAAAATACAAAGTGCGGGTTTGTCCTGGGCGGATCGAAACCGACAAGGTTTTGGGCGCTGGTGAAGGAATAATGGCCAGGCCTGGTTGTTTTGCTGTTTGAAATTGCCATTGCAACTGATGACGTTTACCACCCTCTAACCAGTCGATTTCCGCTTGATAGGTTTGGCTCCAGTTTAGGCGCTGCTTGGGGAAAAAAGCAATCCAGGCGGGCTTAGGGATTTGGGTATTGTGTTCCGAGCGGTTTGGATCGGTTTGATTGGTAAAAATTGTTGCTGCCTTCACAGCGTGTTTCTGATCGCCATCCCGTTCATACACTTTGAAACTTTGGGGCGCAAATGTAATGCGGCCTTGATAAATCGGGTTGATTTGCACATGCACCGGATAGCCGGAAACATTGCAATTGGGGAGCGGGTCGGGTTCTTCTTCATAAAAAACAGGCGCAACCTGCGCGTTGTTCGCTGGCCAATGAATCAATTTAGGTGCGGACATGGCAGGGGTGTTGAGTGCTATTTGATAGGCTTTTCGACTGACTCTGATTCCCGACTGGCACAGCGCTTGATAATAATATTGACCGAGTTGCGCAGCTTGCGGCGCTTGGCAAAGTTGATTTAAATCGGCATTGCCCGTTTGCGCAACCAAGGCCGTTTTGACCGTGCCATTTTGATCATCTGCAATGCCGAGACCGATTTGGGTGTGGGTAAAGTTTAAGAGCGTTAAGCGATGATAAATGGCCGACATTAAATCGCCAATCAACAAATCGGCAGACGGTTTGTTATAAGCAATCACTTCCCGCACGGGGCTGTGATAACCCATGGCGAAAGCCCTATTTTTCGGCGTTTCGCCGCTAAAATTGGCCAGGCCTGGTCGTTCTTGGTGGCTTTGTTGGTTATGGTGCACGCTATACAAAGCATGCTGGCGAGCCGCGGCAGATAAAACGCCATTCAGCGCAAAGGGCGGTAAATTTAAGGATTGGCGCAATTGGTTGATGTGCTTTAACGCCTGTTGTTCTTGGTGTTGAATTTCAGTTTCAGACCAAGCGGTTTTTGAAGGCTGGGTATTTTGAACGGGGGGCGGTGCCATTGGCTGGGCAGATGTCGCTTTTGGCAGGCTAAGATCGCTCGGCGGGGTTAACAGTTTTTCTAGGCCACTGCTGTAAAACCACAGCAAAAACGCTGTGAACAGTGCTGCCGCTAACAGTTTAAAAAATTTTATCAAAACCGCATCACCCTTTCATACTTCCGTTCGAATCATTTTAATGGGATTTATAACCAACCTGAGCATACGATATTGCCTTCAAGAGGGCAAGGTTTGTTATTTGTGTTTAGAGTGGTATGATTTAAAAATCAACTGTTTGGTTAAATTATGGAGAGAAGGCGTTGGCTGAAATCAAAAATAAAACCGCAATTAAAATTTTAAAAGCCGCAACGCAACTGTTTGCCGAGCAGGGTTATGATGGCGCAAAAATGGATGATTTATGTGCGAGAACCGGTGCGAATAAAGCCAGTATTTATTATCATTTTAAAGATAAAGCCAATTTATACGAAGTGGTGTTGACGCGCTTGTTCAAAAGCATTGTCGATCAGGTGATTACACAGGTGGATGCGCAACAAGAGGTGGTTGCCAAGTTGGATGCTTTGATCGAAACCTTTGCCAAAACCACCTACCAAAATAAACAAATGCCCGCGACATTAATGCGCGAAATTGCTTCAGGTGGCACCCACATGCCCGTTCCTGCCAGAGCACAAATGCAGCGGTTACTTCAGTGTTTAAAGCAAATTTTGAAAGCGGGTGAACAGGCAAATCTGTTTCACACGGCCAATCCTTTAACCATTCACTTTATGATTATTGGCAGTATCTGCTTTTTTAATACCAGTGAACCAATGCGTCTAAGCATTGACTCGGACATCAAGGTTGACCCCGGTTTAGACGAAGCCATTCAGGAAATTTCGACGCTGGTGCGAAACGCTTTGTTAAAAGCCTAATCCATTGCCGCAAAATGCGGCGCTCCCTATTTCACGTTTCCTGTTTTTTTGTGTTTTTTGTGGTTTGAGAAAATCGTAAAAATGGTTATTGCTTAAATGTAACTAAATAGTTAAACTATTTGGTTATATTTTGGAGAGAATTAAAAATGATTAAACGCGTGAATCTTTATACAGAAAAACAATTAGGGCGATTTGGGGTTTTATTGGCGAAATACCCTAAGTTTTTTGTGGTGCTGTGTTTATTGTTGGTGGCGATTTCTGCTTCGCACCTGCCGCAAATGAAAGTCGATACCTCAACCGAAGGTTTCTTGCATGCCACTGATCCGGCGCGGATTGCTTATGATGATTTTCGAAACCAGTTTGGGCGGGATGAGAAAATCGTGGTGGCCATTGAAGCCGATGATGTTTTTAAGCTCGAACATCTCATCAAGCTCCGAGACTTGCATCAATCCCTTGAGTCGCAAGTCCCTTATCTCTTTGAAATCACCTCCTTAGTGAACGCACGGCAAACCCAAGGTCAAGGCGACCGTTTGGTGGTGGATGATTTAATGGCCGATTGGCCAAAAACACAGCGTGAAGCCAATCTCATTAAGCAACAGGCATTGGCCAATCCGCTGTATCAAAATCTGTTAGTAAACTCGTCAGGCAATTTTACCGTGATGATTCTGGAGTCGAATACCTATACCTCGAAAGGGGCTGAAAGCGAGATTCAAAATGCCTCTGTCACTGCCGAAAATAAGGATTTAGAAGATGCCTTTTCCGGCTTTGAGGAAACCGCGTCCAACTTAAACGACGCGCCAACCGACGCACAAAGTCAACCTGACTTTATCACTGATAAAGAAAACAGCGAAATGGTGCAGGCAGTGGCGGAGATCGTTAAACAATATCAAACAGCAGACTTCCAAATCTATGTCGCCGGATCGCCGTCGGTCACCGCCTTTTTAAAAAGATCGATTATGGGCGATATGCAAAAATTTATTGTGATGATTTTGCTCGCCATAGCGCTGATTTTGGCGTTGTTGTTTAGACGGGTTTCCGGTGTTGTATTGCCCCTGTTCAGTGTGTTCTTGGCGGTATTGGGGACACTGGGATTGATGGCGTGGAGCGGCACGCCGATTAAAGTGATGACGCAAGTCATGCCCTCGTTTTTATTGGCAGTCGGCATCGGTGCCGCCATTCATATTTTAGCGATTTTTTATAAACACTTTGATGTCTATGGCAATAAGAAAGCCGCCATTGTCCATACGCTAGAGCATTCCGGTTTGGCAGTCATTATGACGTCCTTAACCACCGCCGCCGGTATGGCTTCGTTTGCGCCGTCATCGGTTGCACCCGCATCCGATTTAGGGATTTTTTCAGCATTGGGGGTGATGATTGCGTTGCTCTTTACGTTGGTGTTGTTGCCCGCATTGATTCTGGCCTTGCCGATTCGGCGTAAAGTGGTGTCGGAACACAAGGAACATCACGATAGACTGGATCAATTTCTAAAATGGGTAGCCAATTTTTCACAAGATCATGCCAAGTCGATTGTGGTCGTTTCGTTTTTAATTATGCTCACCAGTATGGGCTTGGCTTCCAAAGTCAGCTACTCGCATAATCCGTTGGTTTGGTTTCCGGAAAATCACCCAACGCGTGTGGCAACCGAGACGATTGATGATCGTATGCAAGGCTCCATCTCCCTAGAATTGTTAATTGATACCCATCAGCCAAATGGGCTTTATGACTTAAATACCTTGAAAGCCATTGAAGCGACGGTGGCCGATTTACAAACGTTAAAAACAGATCAGGCGTTTGTGGGCAAAGCCATGAGTTTGGTGGATGTGTTAAAAGAAATTCACCAGGCGTTGAATGAAAATCGCCCTGAATATTATCGATTGGCGGAAAATGAGAAATTGATTCCGCAAGAAATCCTGTTGTTTGAAAATTCAGGATCAGATGACCTGCAAGATTTTGTTGATTCCCAGTTTTCATTAGCCAGAATTACCGTCAAAACCCCTTGGGTGGATGCGTTTGAATACCATGCGTTACTCAAGCAGGTTTCAGCGGTATTGGCTCAACATCTTCCACAGCAGGTGACCGTCACGGCAACCGGCATGATTCCGTTATTGGCTGAAACGTCTTCAGCAGCGGTGACCAGTTCAGGTGAGAGTTATGTGATTGCTTTTGTGGTGATTGCAGCCATGTTGATGCTGTTGCTGTCGAGCGTCAAACTAGGCTTATTGGCGATGATTCCAAACTTATTGCCGGTGTTGTTTATTCTTGCGGTGATGGTGGTATTTAGCTTGCCTTTGGATTTATTTACCATGTTAATCGGTGCCATCGTGATTGGGATTGCGGTGGATGATATCGTGCATTTTATGCACAACTTCCGCCGTTATCATTTGCAAGGTTATTCCAATCGGCAAAGTGTCGAAATGACCTTAACCTCCAGCGGGCGGGCAATGATGATTACCACCTTGGTGTTGTTTGTCGGCTTTATGCTGTATTTATTCGCCAGTATGTCGAATCTGTTTTTATTCGGCCTGTTAACCGCCATTGCCTTTGCGGTTGCCTTGATTGCCGTTTTCTTACTGGCACCGGCATTGATGGCACTAACCTGCCCTGAACCATCCTCGACACAACCATTAGAAAACAGTGGAGCAAAAACGCTATGAAAATCCTAATGAAAACCAGCTTAGTGATGCTATTAGCCATTTATGGTAGCTTGGCATTTGCACTCACCGCCGATCAAATCGCACAACAGGTTGACCAGCGCGATGATGGCGATAAAGGCACGGCTGAAATGGAAATGACCCTCATTGATAAACAAGGGCAGACCCGTGTTCGACAGATGCAAAAATTTGAAATGGATGTGGGCGAAGATACCCATAGCGTGATTTTCTTTACGGCACCTGCGGATGTTCGCAACAGTGCATTTTTAACCTACGATTATGCCGACTCTGAAAAAGACGATGATCAATGGCTTTATTTGCCAGAGTTGCGCAAAACCAAGCGCATTGTCAGCAGCGATAAAAGCAATTCCTTTATGGGGTCGGATTTCAGTTATGCCGATATGACTAAAAGAGATGTCTCTGACTATCAATATCGCATTGCCAAAGAATCGGAAGTGCGTGGCCAGCCGGTTTGGATTATGGAAGCCATACCCAAACAGCAAAAAACCATTGATGAAACCGGTTATCAAAAATCCTATATGTTCGTGCGTAAAGATAACTTTGTGGTCGTCAGAGCCATCCATTTTCAGACTGACGGCAAAGTTAAATATATGGACGTGAAAAAGCTTGAGCAGATTGACGGCATCTGGGTCGGCACCGAAATCAGTATGGCGACCACCAAAAACAAAGTAACCTTGCATCAAACGCATTTACGATTTAACAATGTGCGCTTTAATCAAGAGTTTGGCGAATCTATGTTTACGGTACGACGGATTGAAAAGGGCTTGTAACCGATGAAATATTTGCTGAAAGGGTCAGTTTGGTTGCTCATTGGTCAGCTATGGGGCGTCCCGGTGTTTGCCCAGACCACCGAAACAGCCGATAGCGATCTGGAAAGCGCGCTGGGTGGGTTTGAAGAAAACATAACCGTGCCGGAGGTTAATGAGCTTGATCAAGCATTAGGCGGCTTTGAAGATTTAGGCGCGCCTGCATTGCAGTCGTCGTCAGTTTTGAATGACACTCAAATCTCAGATTTGCAAATCACAGCAGAATTACGGTTTTCAACTCAGCTGGCCTATGCGCATGAATCGACAAACGCCAACGAAATGGATTTTAGCGGCATTAATCAAACGCGCATCCAAGGCGAGTTGGCGGTCGAAAAAAACTGGGACGATTGGCTGGCAAAAATAACGTTGCAAGGCTTTTATGACCCGATTTATGCCATAAAAGGCAGAGCGGATTATTCTCAAGCCCAGCTTGACAGCCAGGAATCAGAACTTGAATTATTTGATACCTATCTGCAAGGCCAACTTTCCGATCAGATGGATCTCAAGATCGGTCGTCAAATTGAAGTTTGGGGCACCTCGGACAATATTCGCATTACCGATGTCATTAATCCATTAGATAATCGCCAACCCGGTTTAACTGACATTGAAGATCTGCGATTGCCGATTACCCTGACCAAACTCAGTTATTTTTGGGGCGATTGGGACATTTCGCTATTGGCGATGCATGAGCAACGCCCGCCCAAAGAAGCTGCCATTCAGGGTGAATTTTTTCCAATTCAAAACCTTCAACTGCCGATGGCGCAATCCTATCCTGACATCGCCACTGAATCCAGTTGGCAAACCTCCTTAGCTGCTTCCGCTGAAGGTCGTTTCAGTGGTTGGGATTTGTCGCTCTATGCCGCCGAAGTCCAAGACAGCCGTTGGCACTTTACCGATAACAAACAACAGCGCGAATACGGCAATATTCAAATGACCGGCTTCGCAACCAATGTGGTGGTGCAAGACTGGCTGCTCAAAACCGAAGTGGCGCTGATTCAAAACCTGCAATACAACACCGTCAGCCAGCGAAAAAACCGCATAGACGCACTCATGGGGTTTGAATATTTAAGCATTCCCGATTGGAGTTTTTCACTGGAAATTGCCGATCGCTGGATTCAAGACTATGAACCCGTCATGCAGACCTTTCCCGACATGGTCAAAGAGCACAACTGGCAAACCGCTTTCCGCGCTTCGCGAGATTTTAATCATGACCTAGCCAGGCTCAGCTACTTAATAACACTGTTTGGCAGTGAAGGGCAAGAAGGCGGCTTTCATCGAATTTGGCTGGACTATGACCTAACCGACGCCCATAAAATCAGTGTCGGCGCCATTGACTATTTAGGCGGAGACCATCTGATGTGGGATTTAATCAAAAACAACGACCGCCTCTTCGCCGAAATCAGCTTTCAAATGTAAAAAGAGATTAATTTAGAACAAACCTGGCTCGAAGCGCTCGCAATAACTGAAAGGTACTAATACAAGGCACATTAAATTGATCACAAATATTCGGTACTTTGACTTTTTTTGTATTGGGTTCTAAACGTGACTCATGACTGACAACCGTTGCCCCAGTCGTTTCAGCTTTTGCAATCATCCAAGGATCTGCCTTCGCTAAGAAATGATCTCGATTGCCTGCATTATAGTCACCCATCATAACGGTTTGAACGATGACAGTGAAAATTTGTTGAGTCGGTTGATCATCATTGGCAATAAAATGAGTTGGGCGTTCTTTTGCCCACTTAGCTAAGGCATCGTCACCAGCTTTTAATTCACGACCAACCATATCAATACTCGCAAGCTCACCCTGATCAAATTGTTGATCCAACCAATCCCAATACGCAGGGCATATATCCATCCCATAATATTGATTTTTGGCCTGTATATAAGTGTTAGAATCCAAGAGGTATCTCAAACACGCAACTCCTGTGCAAACTTTTCAATATTGCCCGGTTTCATGCCTAATAGCTGAGCTGCTTCACGGAGCATTATTTGGCCACTAAGTGCTTGACTTACCACCGCTTTAGAAAAGCTTTGGCTAATTTGTGCTTTTTTAGTTCTGTAGTAGTTTGGCCCACTTCCAGAACGTTCGCGGTTTCTATAAGCCTCTTTTTCTTCAGTAATAAATTGAATATAGTCATGTTGAGAGATATAGCTACAAGTTAGTGCTCGACGAGCTAAAACCCATTTACTCACATGAAAATGCGCCTCTAACACCGCTAAATTTTCACGCCAGCTATTAATATTGGTATGCCATAACTGAGTAAATTCAACCTCTGGCACTAAAAATTCAGCCGCAACGGCATTACACATAACCTCTTCATTCCGTTTATTTTCTACATTGCCATCGGAAATGCCAGATTGGCCAATCCATATATGACAGAGTTCATGAATAAGCGTAAACAATCTCGCGCCAGGGGTATCTGCATGGTTAACAAAAATCATCGGAGCAATCTCATCGGCAATCGCAAAGCCCCTAAACTCGGCGACTTGCAAAGGGCGTGTAAAGTGACCTAAATCACTTTGACGCATTACTAAAATTCCAATATCTTCAATTTTTGTCACAAGGCCACGGTAATAACTCTCCCAATCGCCTCGATTTGGGTGAGCAGGTACACCAAGTTTTAAGCGCATGTCAGCAACAATTTCATTAACAACATGCCGTTTAGAAAAACTACCGACAATAGAGCTTGGTTCGGCAAGTTGTTGCTTAAGATACTCTTTGTACCAATCCTGTCTTTGTAGCATGAGCTTGATTAAATCCAGCAATTCAGCACTGAGGCGAAGCACACCATGACCATCAATGGTACGTAGGTCTGGCAAGGGCAGTTCTTCTATAGGAGGGGTAGTCAAAAATAAATATCCAAAAGGAATGTACGCTTTATCTGCAAAATCTATAGCCTGCTTAAACGTGAGAGGTCGAACACCCGTCTCCCATTCAGTCAACCGTTCTTCTTTCTTACCAAGTTTCCTAGCAAATTCAGGCACAGATAATCCCAGGCGCTCACGAGCCCATATTAGAATTTCTGGGTTGATATTGGCGTTGGACATGGTTATCCCGTTTTTTGATTAAAATCTTAGCGTTATTATCGCGTAAGAAATGTAACTTGACTAGAGTAAATTAATTAGACAACTTTAATTATACTCAGGTCGTCATTCTAATGGCTCCAAATAGACTTTATTTACAGCAAAAGCGGCGTTTGAATAACATAAATCTAACACCAGCGTTAATATTGACTCTTATTTGTAAATTTGGATTATTCATGGCACTTTCCATTTGCGATATGCGCACCAATGCACACAAATTAATCGCGTTCCCACTGCCTTAGTGGGAACGCGCCTACCCAACGTGTCGGCATCTGGCCAGGTCTGCATTCCCACGCAGGAGCGTGGGAACGAGGCCACAAAATGGGCGTTTACACAAACCTGTTTACAGGGTCGATAGTTTAAGCACTCCAACTTTGGCTCAAAACTTCTGCTTGTCTTAAGCAAAGCTCAATCGCTTCATCGGCTTTATCCGGTGGGTACTTCCATTTCCTTAAAGCGCGTCTGACTAGGTTTCTGAGTTTGGCACGAACACTGTCTCTTACCTGCCAGTCTACCGTGGTGCTTTTGCGTAATTGTTCAGTGATAAATTTAGCAAGTTCCCGAAGATTGTTATCCCCTAATTCACGAACCGCCGATTCATTTTGAATCAATGCTCGGTAAAAGGCGACTTCATCTTGGTTTAATCCGAGTTTTTCGGCTTGCGCTAAATCGGCTTCCATCTCTTTGGCTAGGGAAATGAGTTCCTCGATGACCTGAGCGGTTTCAATCGCACGGTTGTGGTATTTGCGAAGCGTTTCAGTGATGCGGTCAGAGTATTTTTTCTCAGAAACCACATCGGTTTTCATGCGGGCTTTAACTTCATCACGCAATAGTTTTTCGAGGAGTTCCATCGCCAAGTTTTTCTGCGGCATGTTTTTGACATCTTCTAAAAACTCATCCGACAATAACCCAATGTTTGGTTTGTCCAAACCCGCTAAATCAAACACATCCGCCACACCATCGGCCACAATCGCATTGTCGATGATTTGTTTAAGCGCCGAATTTTTGTCTTCGTCTGTTAAGCGTTTATCGACCACGGTAAATTTGGTAATCGCTGCTTTGACCGCAGACAAAAACGCAATTTCCTTTTTAAGTGGTTCCGCTTCATCCAAGGTGCCACATAAGGCAAAGGCTTTATTAATCGCCGCCATCACGTCCAAATAGCGTTTTTTGCCATCTTCTAATCCCAGAATATGATTCATCGCGCCCGGTAAAAGGTTCAGCGCTTTGGTTTCATAATCACGGTAATCAAAACCATGGAAAAGCCCGCGAACCACATCCATTTTTTCCAGCAAGATAGCGAAGGCCTCACGCGTATCTAAAGTCGGTGCCCCTTTACCTTTAGAATCGGTATAGGTTTTTAAAGCCTGTTTGAGTTCATTGGCAATGCCAATGTAATCCACCACCAAGCCACCCGGTTTATCTTTAAACACGCGGTTTACACGGGCAATCGCCTGCATTAGGTTGTGGCCTTTCATGGGCTTGTCGATATACATGGTGTGGCAGTTGGGTGCATCAAAACCGGTCAGCCACATATCACGCACAATCACCAATTGCAGTGGATCATTGACGTCTTTAAAGCGCTTTTCAAACAGCTTTTTAGTTTCTTTGTTATAAATGTGATGTTGGAGTTTCGATTTATCCGATGCCGAACCCGTCATGACAATTTTAATGGCGCCTTTGGCCGGGTCAGGGTCATGCCATTCAGGTTTAATCGCGACAATCGCATCGTACATATCGACACAAATCTCACGACTCATGCAGACAATTAAGCCTTTACCAGGCATGGTTTCAATACGGTTTTCAAAATGCTGAACTAAATCCTTGCCCACCTGTTCCATGCGTGGCGCACTGCCGACCAGTTTTTCTAAAGCCGCCCATTTTGATTTGGTTTTTTCACGAGTGGAGATGTCTTCTTCATCTTCCATCACCTCTTCAATATCATCGTTTAAGGCTTCAATATCGGCCTCGTTTATATCCAGTTTGGCTAAGCGAGATTCGTAATAGATCGGCACCGTTGCACCGTCATCCACCGCATCTTGAATGTCATAAATAGACACATAACCACCAAATACCGCACGCGTGTCTTTGTCATCCGCCGAAATCGGTGTGCCGGTAAAACCAATAAATGACGCTTGGGGCAGGGCGTCGCGTAAATGTTTGGAATAGCCAAAAGTGTATTGACCGGTTTTCGTGTTCAGCTTGGCTTTATCACCATATTGGCTACGATGCGCTTCATCACTAATCACCACAATATTATGGCGTTGGCTTAAAACAGGGTGGTGTGATTCATCGGCCAATAAAGCGAACTTTTGCACGGTGGTAAAAATAATCCCGCCCGATTGACGCGAGCCCAAAATGTCGCGCAACTCATCCCGATCACCTGCCTGAATAGGGGTTTGCTTTAAGGTTTCAGAAGCCATTTTAAAAGTGTTAAACAACTGGCCGTCTAAATCATTACGATCTGTGACTACCACAATGGTTGGGTTATTCATTTCAGGTTGGGCTAAGAGTTTACCTGCATAACACACCATAGAAATGGATTTACCCGAACCTTGCGTATGCCAAACCACGCCGGCTTTACGCGAGCCAGGGATCACTTCATTGCCATAATTGGCGCGAGGTTCGGCCACACTGCTGTTTACTTGTTGCGATGCAATTAGCGTCGCTTTAACCGCTTCACGCACTGCATGAAACTGGTGATAACCCGCAATCTTCTTAATCGTTTTATCGCCATCCTGCTCAAACAACACAAAAAAGCGAATGTAATCTAAAAACAGCTCGGGGTTAAAAAAGCCTTTAACCAACGTTTCTAGGCGATATTCAAACAGCGGTTGATCATCTTCACTCGCCACGGTTCGCCAAGGTAAATACCGCTCTTTATTCGCCGTTAAAGACCCGATGCGGGCATTTAAACCATCACTAACGACCAACGCCTCGTTAAACGTAAACAGGTCAGGAATTTGATCTTTATAGGTTTGTATCTGTTGGTAAGCTTGCCAAATATCCGCATGGCTATCGGCGGGGTTTTTAAGCTCGATCACCGCCAAAGGCAAGCCATTAATAAACACAATCACATCCGGGCGGCGATTCCCTTTTGTGCCGATAAGGGTAAATTGATTCACCACCAAAAACTGATTATTGGCGGTATGGCTAAAATCAATTAACTGCACATAATCGGTTTTGTCTTTACCGTCTTGTTTAAAACTGACCTTAACGCCTTCCAATAACCACTGGTGAAAGGTCTTATTATTTTTAATCAGCACAGGCGTTTCAGGTTTCGCAACTTGCTGAGCCACGCTTTCTAAAACAGAAGCGGGAATATGCGGGTTAATAATTTGCAGTTGATTCAACAACCGACCAAACAGAACAATCTGGCGATAATCATTGCGCTCTGGCGAATCACCATCTGGCGCAATATCATAGCCATTCGCATAGGCATAGCCGATGGATTGAAACCATTCAAGGCAGAGTTGTTCTAACTGGTCTTCGGTGATCATAACTTGCTCTCTATAACGCTAAATGGCTGAAGGTTTTAACCATACCCAAAGGGCACGATGGGCCTGGTAGTGTTTAATGTATTTACTTCAAAAGTACAAAATGCTCAATTAAGCGAATCATCAATTCTTTTTGATCGGGCTTGCTTTCAGCAACTAATAGTGCCAAAGCCACTAACGTATTATCGTTAATTAACGCTTCCACAGGTTTTGCTAAAAAGTGCTGGTTTAAACGCAAATACCATAAAAACAAAAATGAGCCAGAGCGTTTATTACCATCCGCCAGCGGATGGTTTTTAATGACAAAATACAACAAATGCGCCGCACGACTGGCCACATTCGGATAAAAAAGGGTATCACCAAATCCTTGCTCAATGGTTGCCAAAGCCGAAGTCAAACCGTCACCGCGCAACTGTCCAAATAAAGCCGTCGCTTCACCCTTCGTCATTAATTCCTGTTTCAGCGAGTTGATTGCTGTCAGTGCATCGTCCAACTCAATCGCCACCATGTCAGTTTGCTTGGCGGTATTATCAGGCAAATTTTGCTCATCATAGCCCTGCAATAATGACCAACTACGTGCATAATCACTGATTACTTGCAAGACCGCTTGCCCATCGGCATTCACTAATGCCTGATTAGAAAGGGTAGAAGACAATAACGTAATTGCCTGCTCAAACTCAATATTACGTTCTTTAAGGCGTTTTTCGTTGAGCGCGTAACCTTCGACTAAATACTGGTTCAAAACCCGCGTTGCCCATTTGCGAAACTGCACCCCGCGAGCCGATTTAACGCGATAACCGACGGAGATAATCACATCGAGGTTGTAGTGCTCAATCTCTCTGTGTACTTCTCGCTTACCTTCTTGACGAACTATCCGGAATTTCCGGATAGTTGGTTTGCGATCTAATTCTCCGTCTGAGAATACATTGCCAATATGCTCATTGATGGTACGCACATCTTTATCAAACAACTCGGCCATCTGTGCCTGAGTTAGCCACACAGTCTGATCTTGCAATGACACCTGCAATTGAATTTGATCGTCTTTAGTTTGAAATATTTCAATCGGTTGAGTCATTGCGCTTCCTTTCATATATTACAATCACCAGGTCTGGTCGTTTTTCAATTTAATTATGATCCCAGTCGTTTGCTCGTTCCCACGATCCCAAGGTCTAAAAAATTATTCTTAAAAAATGACCAACCACGTCATTACTATAAACCTTAGAAAATACTTTATTATCAATAGATTGCAAAACTATTATCCTTATATTTTTGTCACAAATAATATACTATTTTTGTGACAGAAATGCTTCTGAATTTAAACCTAAACATAGATAAGTTCAGCGAGCCAACCTGACAAGCACCAGGCCTGGTGGTGTTTAATGTATTTACTTCAAAAGTGCAAAATGCTCAATTCCTCGTTCCCACTGTCCACAGTGGGAATGGCTGCCTATCTCAGCACTTCATATGCATTCCCACGCAGGAGCGTGGGAACGAGTTGACCTGCGAGACACTTGGCGTTTGCCTTCTTGTTGAACAGTTTCCAAAATGGAAATAGTTGCTTCTCGTTGTAACTCACCTGATTCATAGATATTTTCGAGATGCTTAGAAATTGCAGGCACACCCACCCCAAACAACTCCGCCACGCCATGCCATGCGCTTTTGCGTCAACCACAGGGTTTCATTGTTAAGAACCACTTCAACCTTCACACCCCCATTCGGAGCGGTATAAAGCAAAAATTCCGTGGTATGATCTTTTATGGTTAATTCATTCATTGCTTCTTCCAAAATAACCAGGCCTAGCAGCTTGTCGGACTTTCCGACCGTAAAATGTTAAACTCGCTAGGTATTTAAAATCCCCGAGAAAGTGAAAAAATCATGAGCGATAAGTTCCGCCAAGTCGACCGAAACACCCTGTTTTTGCTGCCGCCCTCAATGGACGATTGGTTGCCTGAAGACCATCTTGCCCGCTTTGTCGTTGAGATTGTCGGGCAGCTTGATTT
>Ga0210017_1001340_pt1 | contig 21417 bp, 27 predicted proteins | sample CryGeyCG2014_020_FD_183966 | JGI IMG/M metagenome (GOLD analysis project Ga0210017, IMG submission 183966) | Groundwater microbial communities from aquifer - Crystal Geyser CG08_land_8/20/14_0.20 (SPAdes) (version 2) | ecosystem: Environmental > Aquatic > Deep subsurface > Groundwater | place... | reverse complement strand
AAAACCTTAGGTATTGATTAAAAGTTTTAATCATTTGCAGAATCTCTGCAATATTTTCATAGAAACCTTAATAAAGCATGGTTCTTTTGGTTTATCTGCACTAAAACGCAGGCGTTTTGTGTTAAATGTAGGGTTTATGCCCTTGTTGTTGCCAAAAACAACTACTTCCCGGACCGGGCATCTTATTATTTGGTTAAGATTAGGAGTATCAGGAAGGAAAAACCAGGGTCTATAGAAAATAAATAAAGCCCTTTCTATATTTTTTATTACATTAAAAATTTTTCTTTAATTATTAATTAACCTAGCTTTTGGATTTAGAATTTATTTTTTATTTTCAGTTTTTAGTTTGTCTGCGTATTGTTTAAGAATATCATCTAATCTAAGATAGTTAGGTGCTGTTAGGGCTTTTCTTACTACCATAATACTAAATCTTTCTTTTTCTTTTGAATATCTTGATTCCCATCTGTCCTTTGAAATAACAAAATAGACTGCTTCAGGTCCTTTTATATAGTTATCTGATTTCTCCAGTTTATTCAACTTATTCTTGACAAAATTGAAGAACTGGGTATACATTTTTTCAGGAGAAATATCTGGGTGGCGTAAACTTAAGTAACCATCTTGCTGTATAATTTTAGTATATGCCATTTTATTCCAAACCCTTAATGTAATATATTAAATAAATTATGTTTTATTTAAATTTTACTATTTCCTCTTTGTTGTTTGTTATATTCCTTGATAGAACTCATTATAAATATCCGCATTTTTTTTATTAAATGATTCATAATACCTATTTAATTTTTTAAATTCTGATTCACCAACTCCTAAATACATATAATTTAATAGTGTATCTAATAAATGTTCTATTCTCTTTACGGTTCTGTCCTTTTTTATAGTAATAGTATCAATTTCAGAATTAATCAATGGGAGATTTGATTCCATTTTTTTCTTAATTATATCAGTCTTTCTTACAATATTATCAATATTCAAGGACATATTATAAATCAAAATATTAAATTACTTAAAAAATTTGCCTTTTTCGACTTCTTCGTCGCTAACACTCCTCGACCACGCTGTGCTCTCGCTACGCTCGGGGCATATAACATATATGTTAGCACTTGTGCGATGTTATGTGAAATTGGTGGTTGGCGATAAGAAGTCTTCCAAGTGCTTATTTAACCTGTACAATATCAAAATCCTTTGTTGTAGGATTGAACACAGCCAAAATAGCACCAGCAGGTTGTTTATTATTGATACCACAAATTAAGTAGTGAATATCTGGATAAGATGGTTCCTCATTCCAAAGTGCATATTCTTTGTCAATTTCTGAAAAAGAAGGATTAATACTTGGGTGAGTATGATAAATAACTTTCACCTTTTGACCTTGCTGCGTAAGTCGATTCTCAAGCTTTATATATTCTTCTGGATCAATCATGTAACCATCGCGATTTGTTCTTGGATATTGTTTAGGATCACTTGCATGGTATTCATCCATCACATTAGATATTCTATGTACTTTTAATAATAGCTCTTCCTGGTCAATTGGGCCACTAATTAAACCACATGCTTCCTTAGGATATGTGTCTATGCCATGAGCATAACACTGCTCCAAAATAAAAGGTTCAATCTTCATATGAACTAATACCCGCAAGTTTATTATAAATATATCGCTCACCACCAATTTCTCCTTCGCTTCAATCAGTCGACCACGTTGCACTCTCATTTCAGTCTCTAAAATAAACAGCCTTGTTTCTGATAAATAATAAAAGAATTTAAATATAATCAGTATTAATTAATAATAAAATGAACAGAAGCATAATCACAATAGGCATATTCCTGATTTTGTGCTCAGGTATCTTAGGAATTACAAGGATAGTTATCTTATCCAATCTAGGGATTAATTCATCATCAGATATCACCGGGATGATTGTGTCTGAAATGCCTGCTGATGAAAATTTAATAGAAGCATCTTATGAAATAACAGGCACAGTTAGTGTTATAGAAAAACTTCCTCTTTATATGTTTATAGTAGGGATAATAATCACAACAATTGGAATTTTAGCACCAGACTTTAGATAAAGTTTATGTGCCGGGTTGGCGGAATCTGGTTTAACGCGCCCGCCTCGAAAGCGGGTGTCCGCAAGGGCATCCAGGTTCAAATCCTGGGCCCGGCGTTAACAAATAAGATAAAAAAATTATAAGAAAAATTTAAATTAAAACAGGTTTAGGTATAGAATTAAAAGATTCAACAATCTGTGATATTTCTTCTTTACTTTTAGATTCAATATAATTTTTTGCATCACCAAATTCTTTTTTTATTATATTTAAATCATCCACTGTAGGATTTTCATAAGAACCAGATCCTGATTCTAAAAGATATTTTACTTCTATATCCTCATTTTTATTATAACAAATCTTGCAATATACCCCTTTGTCTAGTTCTTCACAAACTCCTAAAAATCTATAATTTTGTTCTATAATATATTGGTTATAATTTTTTCTTACTTCTTCATATGCATCCAAATCTCTATCCAAACTCATCTATAATCACTTTTTTATTATTTTATCATACTTTGTATGATACTTATATATAAATATTTCTTTTATCTTACTTTATCATACTTATTTGGTTTTTAGAAAATACAATTAAAATTTAATTTATTAACAAATTTAAGAAAAAAGGTGCCGCTGGCGGGATTTGAGCCCGTGACCTCTACGTGCCTCAGTCAGATGAGTTAATCATTGGGCAAGGCCCTCATCGCTCAAACATATGAGCGTAGCGCTCTAACCAGGCTGAGCTACAGCGGCATAATAATATAGGGTTCTGGTTTTCTTTTTAAACATTTCCCCTGCCAGCCAATAAAGGATTTATTTTTTCTTTTTTTTGCATCCCATAATCCCGCCTCTTAATTAATCTGATGATTCTAAGCAGTTTGTGATTTTATCCTTAATTTCATCTGCTTCTCCTTCTTTATATTTTCCCTGAGGCCAAAGCTTTAAACCATCACCCTTTAACCTGGGTATTAAATGGAAATGGGCATGCATAACAACCTGGCCTGCTGCTGGCTCATTGCTCATATTAATGCTTATTCCATCTGCATTTACTGCTTTTATTATAGCTTTTGAAACCTTCTGAATCGCTTCAATATATCCTTTTAACTCTTCTTCTGGCATGTCAAATAGATTTTTATAATGTTTTTTTGGTATTACCAATGTATGGCCTTTGTTAACAGGCCCAATGTCCAGGAAAGCAAGAAATTTTTTGTTCTCAAAAACCTTCTCAGAGGGTATCTCACCCTTAACTATCTTGCAGAATATGCATTCATCCATTTTAACCTCCTATAATTCCATTAAATTATATTTGCTTTGGCCCATGCCAAACTTCTCTGCTGCCTTGACCTGTTCTGTTCCGCTTTTCTTATTGTATTTTAGGAAAACATCTTCTCTTTCATTTTTTAGTATAATAACATAGGCAGCCATATCAATTGCAACTCCATCAGGGCTTGCTAAAAAACCATAATCATTTGCAATAATCTCTCCAGGATGTGACTCGCAGTCACATAGCTTTGTGATGTTTTTTAAGAATGAAATATAATAAGCTTTTTTGAATTTTGACTGGGCAATAAAAGCCCCCTCTGCTAACAATGTATCAAAATAATTTACTCTTGTTTTAATTGCAGAATTAGGGCATGCATAAGCACAGTTAGAGCAGCCATAGCATATTCCAAATACTGGCCTGTCTTTCACTCTTAAAGTTCCTAAAGGGCATGCTCTTTCGCAAGATTTGCATTGCGTGCATTTGCCAACAAATACTGGCTCTCCTCCAGAGTGTATTTTTCCCTTTGTTTTCCTTGTTAAAGCGCCCATTCCTAAATTCTTAATAGCTCCGCCAAAGCCAGTGCAAACATGACCCTTAACATGGCTTACAACCAAGACAGCGTCTGCATCAACAAGCTCCTTACAAACTTCATAAGTTAAATTTTCTCCTTTCACACTAATGTGCTCATCATTTATTCTGATCTCTCCAAGCTTGCCCCATCCTTTTTTAACGGCAAAATTTGTGTAAGATTTTGCATTGCTTCTTAAGCTGCTGTATTTTACCAATGAATCAAACAAAAAGAACTTTATATTAAGCTCATTTAAAAGGTCTGTTACTGGCTTAATATCATCTGGCTTAAAAGCTGTTTTATTGCCTGGCTCACCAAAGTGAATCTTGATTGCAATTTTATTGCAGTCTTTAAACTTTTCTCTCAGTTCTTGCTTTAACTTTAACAAAAATTTATTCTCATCATTTGAATGATAAACATTAGTCATATTTTTACCTCATTTTTGATATGGACAGGCCGGGATTTGAACCCGGGGCCTCACCCTAGCCAAGGGCGCATTCTACCGGACTGAACTACCTGCCCATAAGTCAAGAGAAATAAGGTTAGTATAAAAAGATTTCCTTGTATTATTTTGTTTTCCTTCCCTGCTTTGCTAAAAGTTTTTCTTCTTTTTCCAGCAAGGGTTCCACAGCATCATAACAACTCATTCCATCAAGGATCCTATTAACAACAAACAAAAGCGTTTCGTTTACAGACCATAAAATATCAGCTTTATCAATTTCTTTTTCTTTTCTCTCATTAATGAAATTTTCTTTTATTTTAGATATGGATTTGTTATAATCATTGATTAGTGTTTCATCATAAAAGAGTTTTGATAACTTTGATTTAATTTTTTTGATTTCTGAAGAAAGTAGTATATTCTCTATACAAGTGTTATGTTCAATAAGTTTCCCATAATCTGAGAAAATATCCATTGAACCATGGTCTTCTTTCCCAATAAGCTCAGAAAAGGCTCTAAAGCAATTCAGCTTCCAAGAAGGATAATGGTAAAAAAATGGAACTTTTAGTTTTGATTGTGATTTTTGTATCATCTGGCTTAAAGAGTGATCTCCTGTCACAAGTGAAAGTTTGTCTGTAAGGGCTACAATCTGCATGAAATCAAAATCTGGGATAAATCCCAATTCAATAACTGATATATTCTCGTCTTTTAATCTGCGTTCTCTTTCAGGAAGATTAAAGTAAGTAATGTCTCTTTTAAGGCAAGGATATTTCAGGTTTGATTTGTTTGTGTTACCTATACCAAAAATATAAAGAGGCTTATCTAAATTTTCTCTTGCAAATGATGCTATATTTAGAAAATTATATGCTTCCAGATTGCTTGGGTAAAAGATTGACCATCCTCCTTTGACTACTTTTTCAATTTCATGTGAACAAAAATAATCAATGAATTTTGATTTAGGATATTTTTTTATTATTGATATTAATGCTTTCTTTCTCAGTTCTTCTATGCCGCCTCTATGAGTTATGTTTTTATCAACCTCAGTCAAGATTGATTCAAGTGTTTTCCTTGTATAAATTCCTGCCTGCGGACCAAATGAATCATGGTCAAAAGAAAAGCCTGTTTTTATTTCTATGTGGTGATTAGAATAGTCAGTCCAAGGTATTTTATCCTTGTCATATTCACTCAGCTGAATATCAACATATGTTTTGTCTATTTGTTCTTCTGTTCTTTTATCCCTCACTGGAGATATAGTTATAATGTTTGGGCTGCCTTTATAATGTTTCAGCAACCTAAATTTTTCATTATCAATAAGAATTTTCAATTTATCTTCAGAATCAGCACAATCAAAAGAGACTTGATAAGGTAAGTTTATTGAATTAAAATGCTCCATAATGCTCAGGTTAGAAACAACATCACCAAAACCTCCAAGTTCACATACTGATAAAAGTATATTAAAATTATTTTTATTGTTTATTGCCATAAACAAATGATTAAAATTAGTCATATTTAAAACTTTTGATTTTTTAATTATTTAAAAGTAGTTACAAGAGTTCTCATTAGAATATTAAGAAAAAATATTATTTGACAGCCAGTTTTATATCGCCATCATGTACTGTTTTTCTTCCTGAGTGCTGTGCAATCTTTACTGCTTTTGTTGAAATCTCCTCTGCAATATCTGTTATAACATCAGTGAATGCATCAACAGCCTCTGCAGAAACCCTTTTTGCTCCTGCATCAAGCAATATTCTCGCAATAGGGGCCTTTGGTATTATGCTTATATTTCTTGCCATTATGATTACCTCTTTAAGTTTATTGGAAAGCGTAAAACCAACCACATTTAAATAGGTTTCGTTTTAAACAATCTTGGTTGATTTAAAAGTTGAATAATAGGTATAAAGGCCTTAGGTTAGCAAAGAATATCTTAAATAAGGTTATATTAACAATAAAGCCCCTTTTTGGTTATTTCAAGACTTCTCCGGTTTTCATGTACCACATGTAAAGGTCAAGCTCTGCGCATGACATATTAACTATTTCAGCGATATTTTTGAAAATTTTTTCAATTGAGAAATAGTTTTTCCTTGTAAGTGTTTTTGGCATTTGTTTTAAGAAGCCATTTTCCTTCATTAGGCTTAGTATATGCCTGTCAAGTATTGCAATGTTTTTGTATCCAACATTCCTCATGAAGTGGCTTGCCTCTTTGTAGCCAAGACCTTTTATGTTTTTTACAAGCCATTCCCTTGCCTCGGGTTCGCCTTTTTGCTTTATTATTTTTTTTATTTTGTCTTTTATGTTGATATGCTCTCTCGCAGAAATAATATATGTTGCCTTATTATTGTGAAAGCGGTGTTTATTCTTTTTTATTGTTTCCTTTATTAAATCATGTGAATATTCGCAGAAACCTTTTGAAGTTAATTCCTCCTGAATTTTTAGTGCAGTAACTGCTTTTGAGTTTGCAGTAAGTATGCAGAAGCATAATTCAGAAAACCATCCCTTTGTATCTTTATTTTTAAAATTCTCAAACTCCTTGAGTCTTTTGTCTACTTTTTTTCCTATAGAAGATTTTCTAAGTTTTTTTATTTCACTAACTAGATTTTTCATTTTGAAAAAAATAAAGAAAAAATCAGCTTATCCACAATCCATGCACATTGCATAATATTCTTGCCTTTAAGCCATCAGCATTTGAAATGCAGAATTCAGCTTCTGGCTTGTCTTCTGGCCTAAGCCTTTTTCCAATAACAGCATTTCCATCCTTGATTAACTGTATTAATTCAATGTAATGGCCTTTTTCCATTGGATGGGGCACTGAGCCAACTTTTATTTTTACTCCGCCATCAAATGTTTCAATTACTGGAACATGTTTTTCTTTTCCCTCCTGTTCTTTAGTATGTTCCTTAAGAAGCTTCATTGGCTGTCCGCAGCAAACAATCTCTCCTTTGCCAGCTTCAACAACCGAAACAAGGTTGCCGCATATTTCACACTTATACATCTCGCCTAGTTTTGTCATTTTTCACCCCTCTTTTAATTTTGACAAGTATTCAAATGCACTGAGACAGGCAATGCAGCCATGACCTGCTGCAACAATTATCTGCTTATATGGAATGGTTGTAACATCCCCTGCTGCAAAAAGCCCTTTGATATTTGTTTCACAATGCTCATTAACAACAATCTCTTTATTCTTGTTTAGTTCAAGTTCACCCTCTTTGGCTTTAACAGGAATTAATGAAGGTGTTGAGCCAATCTCTATGAAAACACCCTCAGCATCAAGGATTTTTTCTTCTGAATCCTTAAATATTTTAATTTTTTTTACAAAAACATTCCCAATAATCTCTTTTGTTTCTGTGCTGTTTAGGATTTCAACCCTGTCTGAATTCTGGACCTTCTCAAGCCTGATTTCTTCTCCCTGAAAAGTATTATTTATGTTGATAAGATAAACTTTTTTTGCTATTTTAATCAGCTGTATTGCTGCATCCAGTGCAGCATTTCCACCGCCGATGACTGCAACATTTTTTCCTGCAAACAAAGGGGCATCACATGTTGCACAGTAGGTTATTCCACGGTTTTTGAATTCCTCCTCTCCAGGAATGTTAAGCTTCCTTGGTATTCTTCCGCTTGCTATTATGACTGCCTTTGATTTATATTCATCTTTTTTAGTTTTAACCTTAAAAATGTTATTAAGCTTCTCAATAGAAATCACTTCTTCCCCTTCCCTTAAGTCAAGGTCAAAACTTTTAAGATGTTCCTCAAACTTTTTTGCAAGCTCTGGCCCAGTAATGAACTGATAGCTTGGATAATTACCTATCTCACCAGAGGTTGCTGCCCATCCACCTATGTTTTTTGTTATGACTAAGGTCTTTAGTTTTTTTCTTGCAGCATATACAGCAGCAGTTATGCCTGCTGGCCCTGCTCCGATAATTGTTAAATCATACATTTTCAAGCTCTTTTTCTATTGCAGCCTTGTCAAACCCAACAATTATTTTTCCATTGATCTCTATCTGGGGAACACCCATCTGGCCTGATTTCATTATCATCTCTTCTAGTTTTTTCTGGTTTTTTGATACATCAATATCCTCAAATTTGATATTCTTTTCTTTCAAAAAATCTTTTAAAGTATAGCACCAGGGACATGTTGGTGTTGAATAAACCTTTATTTTTGACATTTTGTTTTACCTCTTTTAATTGTAGCACTCGCAGCTTTCCTCAAAGCACATGCACTCTGGCTCATAATATTCTCTTGGATGCTGGCATGAGGGGCATTTTTCTGGCGATTCTTTTCCCTCATAGACATAACCGCATTTAGAGCATTTCCATCTTATTGGCTTATCACGCTTGTAAACTGTTCCTTTTTCAACCATCTCCAAAAGCTTTTTGTATCTCTTCTCATGGTTTTCCTCTACCTCTGAAATCTCCTTAAATAGTCTTGCAGCTTCCTTGTTTCCTTCTTCTTCTGCCTCTTTCTGCATTTTTGGATACATTTTAGTGTGCTCATAATTTTCTCCCTCAATTGCTGCCTTAAGGTTTGCCTTTGTGTCTCCTATGCCTTTAAGCAGTTTAAACTCATCTTTTGCATGCTGCATCTCATTTAAAGCTGTTTCCTCAAATATCTTTGCAATGTAGTGATATCCCTGATTCCTTGCAACCTTTGCAAAATAATCATATTTGTTCCTTGCCTGGCTCTCTCCAGAGAAAGCTTCCTTTAGGTTTTCTTGTGTTTTAGTCATTTTATCCCCCCTTTATTATTAATAGTAAAATTAATAGTTGTATTTAAAGGTTTTTAAAAATACAATTTTTAAAGAATTATTCTGTTTGCATGTTCAGGATCATATAAATCAAAAACCAAGACAGCTAATTTATTTCCAGTATCATGATTTCCAGAAGTTAAGCATATTGTATTTCCAATGTTATCTTTAAAATTTCCTGATACATCAACAGTCTCGTGAATATGTCCGTGGAGGGTTAAATATGGCTGACAATCCTCAATAAATAACCTTACAGCAATGCTTCCAACATGATTTTTAGTTAAAACCTGGTCTAAATTTGTTTGGTTTGGCGGGGTATGAATAACATAAACTGTTTTATTGGGATTTTTTTGAAACATCTTATCTGATAAATCTTTTTGAATTGAATCCTGCTTTTCCATATTGTTAAGGAATTGAAATTCTTTCCATCCAGACTTTGTGCTTTTAAGCCCATCTAACCTGTAATTTATTCTTTTCCTGTTTTTATACTCTTCATTAAGATCTGGAGGAACATTGCTTAAATCAAACTTTTCCCAGTCCTTTATTCCAAAAGGGGTTATTGGAACATAAGAATAGCCAATTATATCAAATTCTTTTGTAAGATTTATTCTTTCCCCATGAATCAATTGATACAAGCCAGGACTATGCTTCTCTAATACATCTGAGTTTGCTTTGCAATCATCATTGCTCATCATTAAAAATAGCTTAGAATCAGGCAGTTTTTCTTTTAGTGGATACAATAATTTAGGTAACCTATGCTCAAAAAACTGCCGTTGAACTCCTATATAATTGTCTGCTAAACACCTTTTTGGAGCTATATCCCCCCCAATGATTATTGTATTAGCAGATATCTTTACTGCATGGTCTACAAGTTTTTGATATTGAATCTCATTTCCATGGATATCTGAGGCATATAATACTTTGTGCTGCATGATTATTTAAAAGAGGTTGTTGTTTATAAATATTGGGTTAACCAGGACAAAAAATACACAAAAACTTTATATATTAACCTTAATTCTTATAAATAGATGGAACTAAAGGAGATTATACTGAAATATGCACTGCAGAATGCAGTTAAATTTAATGGAAAGGCCAATCCTGGAGCTATTATAGGCAAGCTTCTCAAGGAAGATTCTGGCCTCAAAAGCAAAATAAAGGAGCTTAGCAAGGATATCCAGAAGACTGTGAAAGATGTTAATAAGCTTTCACTTGATGAGCAAAAAGCAAAACTAAAAAAGATTGCTCCTGAGATGCTTGAAAAAAAGAAAGCTGAGAAAAGAGGGCTTCCTGAGCTGAAAAATGCTGTTATGGGAAAGGTTGTAACAAGAATACCCCCAGAGCCTTCTAAATATAATCATATTGGACATGCCTTAAGCTTCTTATTAAATTATCTTTATGCTAAAAAATACAAGGGAAAGAGTGTTTTAAGGTTTGAGGACACTAACCCAACTGCATCAAAGCAGGAATATGTTGATGCAATGAAAAAAGATGTTCTTGAATATTTAAATATAAAGCCAGACAAGACTGTTTATGTTTCAGATGACATGCCAAGGTTCTATAAGCTTGCTGAGGACTTAATTAAGAGAAATGAAGCTTATGTATGCTTTTGCAAAAGGGAGAAAATGCAGGATTTAAGGCATAAGGGCCTGCCTTGTGAGTGCAGGAATAATGCTGCTGAAAAAAATCTTGAAGAATGGAAAAAGATGTTAAGCAGAAAGTACGATGAAGGCAAGTGTGTCTTAAGATTGAAGATTGATTTAAAATCAGGCAATCATGTAATGAGAGACCCTGTAATATTTAGGATAATATATGCAGAACACTATAGGCAGAAAAATAAATATTGTGTTTGGCCAATGTATGATTTTGAGAATGCTGTTGAAGAGGAATTCTGCGGAATAACCCATATTTTGAGAAGCTCTGAGTTTGGCAATATGAGAATTGAGCTGCAGGATTATATAAAGGATTTATTTGGGTTCAAAAAGCAGGAGGTTATACAATATGGCCGCTTTAATGTTGCTGGATCAATAACCCAGGGAAGAGAGATAAGGCAGCTTATTGCAGACAAAAAAGTGATTGGATGGGATGATCCAAGATTGGTTACATTAAGGGCTTTGAAAAGAAGAGGAATTGTTCCTGAGATGTTCTACGAGCTGGCATTAAAGGTAGGGCTTTCAAAAACCCCAACAAACATTGACTGGACTGTTATATCCTCAATAAACAGGAAGATTCTTGATGCGAAGGCAAATAGGTATTTCTTTATTCATGATCCTAAGGAAATCACAATAAAAGATGCTCCTGAAATGCAGATAAATATAAAGCTTCATCCAGAGCACGATGAGAGAGGCACAAGAAACCTTAAAACAAATGAAAAGTTTTACATTTCAGAAAAAGATTTTAAGGAATTAAAAGAAGGGGAGCTTTACAGGCTTATGCATGCATTTAATTTCAAAAAACAGAAAAATCAGTTTGTTTTTGATTCAAAAGAGCTTGAGAAATACAATCAAAATGGAAAGAAGATAATGCACTGGCTTCCAAAGCATGAAAAGCTTGTTAGTGTTGAAGTGCTTATGCCTAATGCAAAAATTGTGAAAGGAGTTGCAGAACCATCTGTTAAAAAAATCAAAATAAATGATGTTGTTCAGTTTGAGCGCTTTGGTTTCTGCAAGCTTGACAAAATTGAAAAAAATAAGCTTGTTTTCTGGTTCACGCACGAATAAATCTAACGAAAGTTTTATATAATTCAAGAAAAGATTTAATTAGGGTGATAAAATGACAGACATGGTTGTTATCAAGGCAAAGATAAAGGAGTTTGCAAAATATAATGATAAAAAGCTTAATGTTTCTGGAGAGTTTGCTGATGCCCTTAATAAAAAAGTTAAAGCCCTTATTGAAGAGGCATGCAGAAGGGCAAAAGACAACAACAGAAACACAGTGATGAAAAAAGACCTTTAAACCGGTATTTTTTCCAGTCTGTTTTTTATTAAGCTTAAATGCATATTAAGGTCGTCCAGTTTTATATTACCTTTGTTTTTTTCCTTTAATGTTTTATATCTGGATTCAAGCATCTCAATTTTCTGTTTTATTTTAATGATTCTTTCTTTTCTTGTTGTTTCCAGTTCATTTTCCTGCTTTTTTATCCTGGCGCCTGCCATACATAAAAGTTCTGTAACTTGGCCTATTGTTTTTAGGTTAATATCAGAAGGATTATTTTCCATGTTTAATCCTGCTCTGAATCATCTTCTTGTTCTTTTGGTAATTCAAAAGCATCATCAAGTCCTGGCATTGGTGGAAGATCTGATGATGCAAAATCCTCTGTTGCTGTTTTTAATTGTGGTTTTGGTTTAGAAAATATAGAAGCTGGCTTAGAATTCTGTTTTACTCTCAGTATCTTGTATCTTGGGCTTCCCCTGGAAATGCTAGCTAATTGCGGCAGATATTCCCTGAGCATTTGTGTAATTGCAAGTATTCCTTTTGCTATTGCCTTGTTCTGCTCAACCAATGACTGCATTTCAGCAGCTGTTTGCAGTTTAGGTCCTTCAAAAGCACCCTGCTGGCCCATATCCTTGGCAACAGTAAAAAGATTAACAAGCTCGTTTATTGCCTCAGAAAGATTGTCCATTGATTCCTTGAGGCCTTTGCTGGAAACAGGCTCTTTTGTTTTAAATTTTCTTTGTATTAATGCTTTCTTCAGCTCATTAACCTCTTTTTTCAGATTAGTTATTTCCTCTTTAGGAACTAATTTGTACTCACCTTTCATCATAATAATATCACTATCTTTATGTAAGAGTGTTAATAATCTCTTAACTAATATTCTTTATAAATATTTCGCTTTCAAGAAGAATTAATTAAAAAAATAAAAATTAATAATCTTGCATGCCGCCAGGCATCTGAGGCATTCCGCCAGGAGGCATTTCTCCTCCCCTGCCTGAGCTTGCAATAACATCATCTATTCTTAAGATCATTACTGCAGACTCGCTTGCTGACTTGACTGCCTGGGTCTTTATCTTCAGCGGCTCAATTACACCGGCTTTCCATGCATCAATTGCCTTGCCTGAGAAAACATCAATTCCTGCCCATTTCTTGCCCTTGTCATGCATTGCTTTTAACTCTGTTAGGATGTTTATTGAGTCAAGCCCTGCATTCTCTGCCAGTGTTTTTGGTATAATTTCTACAGAATCTGCAAATGCCTGTACAGCAAGCTGCTCTCTCCCGCTTAATGAGTTTGCAAAATGCCTTAGGTTTCTTGAAAGCTCAACTTCTACAGATCCTGCTCCGCCAACAACCTTGCCTGTTGTTAGTGCTGCAGAAACATCTCCTATTGCATCCTCAAGAGCTCTTTTTACCTCATCCACAACATGCTCTGTTCCGCCCCTTACAAGCATTGTCACTGCTTTTGGATTTTTGCATTCCTCAACATAAGTCATCTGCTCGTCCCCTACTTTCTTTTCCTGAACAATTCCTGCCTTTCCTAAATCAGACGGGGCTATTTCATCAAGATTTGTGATTAGGGTTGCTCCTGTTGCCCTTGCAAGCTTTTCCATATCGCTTTTCTTAACTCTTCTTGCAGCATATATTCCCTTTTTAGCCAGGAAGTGCTGTGCAATATCATCTATCCCTTTTTGGCAGAATAATACATTTGCCCCTGATTTTGCTATTTTCTCAACCATGTTTCTCAATATTTTTTCTTCCTGGTCAATAAATGCCTGCATCTGGCTTGGGTCTGTTATCTGTATTTTTGCGTCTGTTTCAGTGCTTTTTACCTCTACTGCTGAGTCAACTAAAAGTATCTTGGCATTTTTCACTGATTTGGGCATTCCTGAGTGGACCCTTTCCTTATCAAGTATAATTCCCTGGACAAGCTCTGTGTCTTCTATTCCAGCGCCAACCTTTTTCTCAAGCTTTATGTTTTCAGTATCAATTATTATTTTATTGTCTTCTTTGTCCATAACCTGCTTTACTGCTTTTACGCAAAGCTCTCCAAGCTTTTCCTTGGCTGTTTCAGCTCCCTTGCCTGTCATTGCAGTTATTGCTATATTCTTTAATGAGGCTGTGTCTTTCTCACTTATATCCTCTGCAATATTATTCAGTATCATCTGGGCTTTTTCAGCTGCTATCCTAAAGCCTTTTGCAATAACAGTTGGATGGATATTTTCATCAAGAAGCTTTTCAGCATTTTTTAATAACTCTCCTACCAAGACAACTGCTGTTGTTGTTCCATCTCCAACCTCATCTTCCTGTGTTTTTGCAACCTCGACAATCATCTTGGCAGATGGATGCTCTATGCTCATTTCTTCTAAGATTGTTACTCCGTCATTTGTTATAATAACATCGCCCAAAGAATCAACCAGCATCTTGTCCATTCCTTTTGGGCCAAGTGTTGTCCTTACTGTTTCTGAGACTAGTTTAGCGGCCATAATGTTTGTTCTTTGCGCATTCTTGCCAGTTGTTCTCTGAGAGCCCTCTGGCAGAATAAATATTGGTTGTATTTGTTGGTTTGTCATGTTCATTACCCCCTTATCTTACATCTTTATATCTTATTATCTTATGTTTTTATCAAACATCAAATGTCAAATATCAAATGTCAAATATCAAAAACCCGTAAAAAAGTAAGTAAGCAGTTCTATATAAAGTTAACTATTTTTTGGCTTTGGCTATAAACCCCCATTCTGGCTATAAACTAATTTTGCACATAAATAAGAAATAAGCTGTTAATCTCTTTATTTTTTTAGTTAGAAAAAGATTCTAACAGCCACCCCAACTCTTTGTTAAGCCATCTTAATGTAGGCTTCTCTGTTAATTGATGGTAAGGATGGTCAAACTCATACACATAACAGTTTTTGAAAGTTTTCTTTATTATTGCTTTTGTTTTTTCGAAATCAAGCAGGGGATCTTTTGTAGACATTGCAAGATGGCAGTCCTTGTTAAATTGAACATCAGGCTTAATCTTAAAATTCAGAACTTCATTTACTTGGTAAACAAGAATATCTAAGGTGCGCTTTGGCATTTTTTTTAAATGCTCTTCTATTGGTATGTCTATTTTTCCAAATTTCCTTAAATATGATAAAAAGGGGGTTCCAAATCTTTTGCTGCTAATAAGTTTTCTAAATAAATTATTTTTTAAGCAATATGCAAGACCTCTTGCGATAAATAATCTTGTTTTTGAAAAATTCATGGCTTTTTTTGAAACACAAGGGGATAAAAGTATGACTTTATTTATTTTATCCTCTAGATAATCAACTGCCTTTAAGGTAAGTATACCTCCAAAAGAGAAACCCATTATCGAGAAATTCTTAATATTTAGTTTATTAGTGAATGATTCTATTGTTTTTGCAGTCAGTTCACTTGAGAATTTCTCTTTGTAAGGTGTTGAGCCTCCATATCCAGGGAGCTCAAAAAAGTAGGTTGTAAACTTCTGACCCATAAATTGAATTAAAGTAATCCAGTCTTTTATATAAGACATGGTCGCTGGAACTATAATTAAAGGTGGACCACTCCCACATTTGGTATAATGAAGCCTTGTTAAAGGAAGATCTACATATTTACTTATTATCTCTCCTTCATCACCTTGAAACTGTGTTTTGTATTCATTGGTATTCTTCAATACCCCTTCAAGAGTTTTTGTTGACATATTCTTTTGCGATTCCCCTAGATATATGCCCCAACCGGGGATTGAACCCGGGCCTTAACCTTTCAGCATTGAAAAATACCGCAGGGTTAAATCCTATCCACTAGACCATTGGGGCTTATTGTTTTATATTAACCTTTAATTTATTAAATCTTTCTAATAATCCTTAAGACTAATCTGGCCTTTCCTTTTGTTCTGCCTTACTTTTATGCTCTTGAAGCTCTGGCCGACCTGCTCCTTGACATCCAGGGCAATATTCCTTCCCAGTACCTGCACTAAAGTTCCAAGCTCTGCTTTCTTTACATCGCCGATTGTTTTTATCCTGTTGAAGAAAAGCTTTCTTGCCCTTACTCTGCCGATGTTCTTCAGTTTCAACAGGGTTAAAAGCTCTTCCTTAACTCCATACTTAACCCTTAACCTCAGCCTTGTGAGCTCTTTAATGATTCTCTGCATCCTTAAAATCCTGCTTAGTTCTTCTGCAGCATATAAAAGCCAGTCAGCATTGCCAAGCTTTACCCTTGTTTCGCCAGGCCTTATGTTATACTGCTCTAAAAGGAATTCCTCGTCCTTTTCTTCAATCCAGTCTTTAAAGAACAATGCTGTTTTTATTGAGTTTATGAAATCATCATAATCAGCATCAAACATTGCCGGCTCATCCTCAAGCAAACAATCACTATGCTCAGCAAGCTTTTCCTCTATTTCCTCAATCTCCTTTACCCTTGATCTTAACAAGGGCCTCATCTCAATTGTGTGTGAAATCATTTGAAGAAATGCAAAATCATCTGTAGTTTTGTTGACTTTGCTCAGGCATTCTATAATAAAGTTGGCTGTCAACGGATCAATGTAAAGCTCTGCAACCCTTTTGCCAAGAATTGTTGCACTGATTTTATCAGCAAGGATCTCGTCTCCTGAGACAAAATCATTGTTATTGCCTGTTTCTATGAATTTCCAATGCTCAAGAAGCCTTAACATTCTCATTACTATGCTTTCAAGCTTGTGCATGTCCTCAAACTGGTATGCCCAGAATGTTTTTTCAAAGAACTCAATTATTTCTTTTTTGCTTGAAACAAAATCAGTTGCAATTAATGATAATAAGTAAGTCCTTAAAACAGGCTCTACAGCAAGCTTTGAATATATTTCCTCTGGCTCTCCCAAGACATAGTTTTCATAAATTGTATCTTTTTCCTTTTCAGTTGAGGAAATAGCTATTGACTCGCCGTATGTGTCAAATTTTGGGCGTCCTGCACGCCCGGACTGCTGCAAATATTCCAGGACAGGAATCCATGCCATCCCATAAGGCCCGCCATATCTTTTCAGATCCTTTATAATAACCCTAAAAGCTGGAAGGTCAACACCTAAAGCAAGAGTAGGAGTTGAGCAGATTATTTTTATTATTCCATTCCTGAAAGAATCCTCAATTAATTCCCTTTGCTTTGCAACAAGGCCTGCATGATGAAAAGCAATTCCTTTTTTTACGCATCTTGAAAGACGCTCGCATTGCTTTGTTGGTCTTGAAAGCGCTTTTAAAATCCCCTCAGAAAGCTCTTCAAGCTCTTTGTCCTGCTTTTTTATCTGCTTTGAAATATCTTCAGCAGCTTTTTCAGCAGAGCTTTTTGTATTTACAAAAACAAGGGCCTGCTTATCTCTTTTTATAGTATCAATGGCCAGATTTGTTGTATGGCTGTCAGTAGGCCTTAATATCTCAATGGTTTTCATATTCAATTAATAAGAATAATCTTTTCTTTAAAAAACTTTGTTGATATTTTTAATTAAAATGGGCCCGCGGAGATTTGAACTCCGGACCACTCGATTTCTTTCAATGGCCAGGATTTTCCTGAGACCAATGTATCAGTCGAGCACTCCACCAGACTAAGCTACGGGCCCAAAGCGCCTCTGACCAGACTCGAACTGGTGACCTTGCGGTTTCATTCCAAACTTTGCTTAAAAACAAAGCAAGGATAACAGCCGCACGCTCTACCTGCTAAGCTACAGAGGCATACCTGAATGGGTTTTTATATTATTTATATAGTTTTCGTTGGTATTACAGAATATATATACAAATAAAGAAAAATATATAAAACCCCTTTAATATATTAAAAATAATGGAATTAAATGATATAACAGAAATATTCAGGAAAAAAGAAGGTAAACCAACTAAAATTAATTCACAGGAGGCTATTGACATTCTTGGTTATTTAGTAGGTGAAGATGTTGGGAAAATTGACGCAAGATATAAATTATATCCGGATCTCAAATACCATGTTTCTGGTTGTATAGAAGAACATTTTGAAGAGTTATCCAGTGTGATTAAAAACCATATCTACGACGGAACTGGAAATGTCCAGTATGATGGGGAAAAATGCATAATCAATTTAGAAGGTCCTCCAGAAAAGGTATTTTTTGGAATCTGCACATGCAGGGAAAAAATGGAAATAACTATTGATAAAATATAAAGAATTACTCCAGATGCTTAACACAGTTCATTAAATGCACAATATGTTTCTTATCTTCTTTTATTTCAAATATGCTTATTGAGGTGTTATGCTGGCTCTCAATCTCATCCATATCCTTAGCAGGCTTATTAAGGATTACACTAATCAGTGCTTTATTTATTCCATTATGCCCCACAAAAAGCACTGTTTTATCAGAATATTTACCATACACTTTATCTAATAATTTTTTAGCTCTTTTTTGCATGCTGATTGCAGTCTCAACATCATCAGGCCGGTCATCCCATTCAATATCCCTGCTGCATTTGCCAGTCAAGCTCCCAAGATCAGTCTCTCTTAACTCCTGAACAAAATTAATTGGTATCTTTTTGTGGTATCTTGCAATCTCCTTTGCTGTATCTGCAGCTCTTTTCAAATCACTTGAGTATATTGCATCTATCTCATTATGTTTTAATCTCAAGGCTAGCTTTTTTGCCTGCTCAACGCCTTGCTTAGACAAATGCCCGGGCAGATGGCCCTGCATGATTCCTTTTTGGTTTTCAATTGTTTCCCCATGCCTTGTTAATATTAGTTTCATACTCTTAAGAATAAATCAAATATTAATAAAACTATCTAAGTTACAACTCAAAATATTTAAATATCTGAGCAAACTATTTTATAATAAGATGGATAAAACAAAAAAAGTGCTTGCTTTTGGAACATTTGATATATTTCACAAAGGCCATGAATTTTACTTAAAGGAAGCAAGAAAGCATGGCAATATACTTAATGTGGTAGTTGCAAGGGATTCAACAGTGAAGCAGATTAAGGGGAAATATCCTTTGAACAATGAACTAAAAAGACTTGCTAAAATACAAAATCTAGATTATGTTGATAATGCTTTTTTAGGATATGAAGGAGATAAATACAAGATTATTGAGAAATTAAAGCCAGATATTATCTGTTTGGGATATGATCAGGGTTCTTTCACTGATAATCTAGAGGCAATATTAAGGGATAGGGGATTAACCCCGAAGATTGTAAAATTTGAAAGGGGCTTTAGACCTGAGTTATATAAAACATCTAAATTATAGACCTGCTGAACCAACTCCTTTACCCTTCTACTAGTTCTATTTTTAATAAGTTTAGTACCTCTTTCATTCTCTTATAAATATCATCTGTTGTGATTTTGCTTATTTCATGCTCAGCATTTTGTATTTCCTTGTTTATATAAGCAAGATGCTGCTGATTTTTCTCTATTTTCTTGTTTAAGTCATCAATCTCTGACCATAAGGTATTTTTTTCAACTGCAGCTGAAATTTTTTGGATATTGCTTTCTTGTGCTTTTATCTTTTCCTGTGCATTTTTTACAAACTCAGAGTTAATTTCATTTAATATTTCTAGATTCTTTTTTCTAACATTCTCTTTAAGAGAGATATTTCCCTCTTTAATTCTTTTTGCAAGAGCTGAAAAGGTTTTATTCAATGTTTCAGTTTCCAGCTCAGCCATTGCCCTGAAAGGCTCAGAAACAATTATATCTATGATTTTTTCATCAAAAGAGATTTTGGCATATTTCCTGAGTGCTCTTGACAGAGGAGCAAGCTTGTAATATATTTCATCAGAAAACCTTTTCTGTTCATCCTCTGCTATCCTTAACTTATCATTAAGTTTTGCCAGTTCATTAAATTCTGGTGATTGTTTTATTTTTTTTATTTCATGCTTCAGGATTGAAATATTTTTTTCCTCTTCACTAAAATTTTTTTCAAGCTCTTTTTTCTGGTTCTCGAGCTCTTTTCTCCTTTGTTCTCTGTTCCTTATTTTGTTAAGAAAATCAAGAACCTCCTGGAGTTTATGAATATCTGACTTTTTCAGATCATCTTTGAAGTTGTCTATAGAATCACTAATTTCCTTTATGCTATTTGCAATCCTGTGGGACTCATTTGCAAAGAATTCCTGAAGAATATAATAAGGCTTTTGCGTTGATTTATTGTATTCATCAAACATCTCATTTATTTTTGAAACCTTGTCAATTATACTGCTGGAATTGGCCAATGTTTCCAGTTCATCTAAAATTTCTCTTATCCTGTTTATGAAATGAATTGTTTTCTGTATGTATGCCTTTCTGTTTCCCTCCATTATTGTTATTGCCCTTGGAGGTATGTTTTTATTCTGTAGCTCAGCTTTCTCAAGCTCATTGCATCTTTCTCTTATTGTTTCTGAAAGCTCATAAATTCTGCCTGAAAATTCCCTGAAAAGATGTTCTATACTACCTTTTTCAAGCTGTTTTTTGATGTAGCCCTCTAGCTCGCTCTTCTTCAGCTGTTTTAATTCCTCTTTTTCACCAAATAAGCGGGCAAGAAATTTTATCATATATAGCTTAAGGAGGGGTGGTTTTATTTATGCTTTTCTATAAAATTAAGAAAAAGAAATAGTGTACGAGCTTAGAATTGAACTTTTCCGAAGATCCATTCATTCAATAATATTACTATTACTTATTCTAAGTTGCTCCACCAAATGATATTAAGTAAAACAACTATTTAAGTCTTTCGCAAGGCTTTAAATCTCTTTTATGCCCTCTTTTGCAAGGGCAACAAGCCTTAGAAAAGAAATTTTTATAAAGATTAAATTAAATAGGATTATTGGTCTTATAATGGCATACAAATCAAATTTAGCAGATTATGTTAATGTTAGTAATATTAGTAGTAGTTTTAATAATGCTGCAAGGGATTTTGGTAATAAGTTACATAATGGCTTGGGAAACACTATTACTAAAACCTTAGATAAAAAATTAATCAAAGGTATATTATTAATAACTAGGGCAGTAGTTACTTTAGTGTATACCTCATTGTTGGGTATGGGAGGTACAAAAGTAATAAGAAAAGAATTTAATAGGGGATATGAATTATATTCTCAAGATTTAGGTATAAAATTTAGGCACTATGAGAATTTTGCTGATACATTTCATGATATGAACATAAATCAGGTATATATTGATTTTAATCATAATGGGACTGTTGAAATATGTATGACTCCTAATGGTAATATTTATAGGAATAAAAGTCCAAAAACAGAAACGTTCCATATCTTAGACAATCGTATTAAAGAAGTAAAGGAAGTATTAGGTGTAAAATAGGATTTTATTTTTTTAATCTTAATTTGATATCTGGGTTTTTCTTAAGAAAAATAACTCAAATCTCTTTTATGCCTTCTTTTGTAAGGGCAACAAGCCTTGCTCCCAGGCCTAGTTTTAAAACAGCAGAAAGTATTGCCATGTGCTCTTTTCCTGTTCCTGAGGCAAGGT
>Ga0210017_1001338_pt1 | contig 21449 bp, 16 predicted proteins | sample CryGeyCG2014_020_FD_183966 | JGI IMG/M metagenome (GOLD analysis project Ga0210017, IMG submission 183966) | Groundwater microbial communities from aquifer - Crystal Geyser CG08_land_8/20/14_0.20 (SPAdes) (version 2) | ecosystem: Environmental > Aquatic > Deep subsurface > Groundwater | place... | reverse complement strand
CGGCAGTAGGAGGGCCTCCCGAGGGAAGAAGACCGACTGCCTATATAGTAGTCTTAGGTAATCCTGAAATTAGGGAGCATTATCAGGCTGACTTATCAGCAGCTATTCAGAACATTCTTCTGGCGGCTTATGCCGAAGGGTTAGGTTCCTGCTGGATTGGCTCAGTAAATCGGAAAAATGTTTACCATTTGCTTAAAATCCCTCGCTCCCTGGACATCTTTTCTTTAATCTCCTTAGGATATCCTGATGAAGCAGTAGCCTCTGAGAATTCTCCCTCAACTGGAGTCTGGAAGGATGAGGAGGGAAAAGTCTATGTTCCCAAAAAACCAATAGATAAGATTGTTCATAAGAATTATTATTCCAAATAATACATTAACCACAGATTAACACAGATTTTCACAGATTATATGTTCTAAATCCCAAACTCAAATAACTACCAAATCCAAATTCCAAAGCTCAAATGTCAAACAAATGTCAAAGCTCAAATGCCTGGTAGGAGGGCATTTATGCCCGATATAATTGATACAATCGTGCCTAAGGGCACTCCTACCAGTGTTAGGTGTATTATGAAAGTAAGGGTTCTTTTGATATTTCTCTTCCTTCTAATTCAAGCTTATTCTCTCCAAGCTAAGGAGAAAGAAGAATACAAGTTCTCTCTCTGTCTTTATCATTACAATGTTCAGTATGTTTGCGGGGATAAAAGGATAGAGGATAAAATTATAACTGAAAGTCTGGAACCAGTAATAGATATGTATCTTCGTCACCCTCACTGGGGAGCAGACTTTGAAATGCAGGGATATATGATTGAGGTCTTGGGAGAAAGACACCCGTTGGTTTTGAAAAAGTTAAAGACCTTGGTAGAGCGAGACCAGATTGACCTGGTCTGTTTTCATTATTCGGACCAGCTCTTTCTTGCTTTCCCGGAAAGTGACCTTATCTGGTCAGAAAAGATAAACCAGAAACTCTTTAAGAAGTATGAGTTAAAAAGGTCGTCGGTTGTATTTACCCAGGAAGGGCAATTTGGAGAAGGGATGGCACCTTTTATGTTAAAACATAACTTTAAGATAGCCATAGTTGCTCATAATCTTTACAAATATTTTCACCCCCAGGACGAGGCCCATCCTGCTCCTTATTATCAATTTAAAGGAATTAAGGTAGTCTTGGGAGGAAGAAGTGTTAGTTATGAAGATAAAAAGATAAAGGTTGAAACTGGCTGGTCAAAGGCAGGTGATGCTGAGTTTGTAGCTACGGGTAAAAATCCTTATATGAAGACTTTTAAGTATATTCCTAAGATATTAAATGAGTATGAGAAGAGTCTGGAAGAAAAGGAAAAGAAAGGAATAGCTATTATCAGAGTCTCCGATTATATTAAAAGATTAGAGGAATTAGGAGTAAAACCAAAGCCCCTCAAGCCTATTCTTGATTGCACCTGGCAGCCTGAGGATACTGATAATTTCCTCCTCTGGATGGGTGGCTATCGCAGTTTCTCAGAAAGGGATGTCTATATCAGGTCTCTTAATTTCCAATCAAGACTTGAGCTCTTAGCGGCTGAAAGGCTGATTGAGTATGCCCAGGCAGTCCACAGTCCACAGGCCACAGGCCAGAGGATTGAAGTCGCTAAAATGAGAGAAGATTTAGAGAGGGGTTGGAAGCATCAGCTCTTGGCGGAGGTAAGTGATTCTACAGGCTGGTTTCCCTTTCCTGTTGAGATTCAATATAGTATTGATGAGAGTAATAAGGCTATAGATATAGCTAAGGAAATAATAGAGGAGATTAAGGAAAACTTAAATTATAAACTAGTAAGAGTGGATATAAAGACAGGCGAAATACAGAAGGTGCTCAAAGAGACACATATTCCTATGCCTTTGCCGGAGGTAGAGTGCCCCTGGGATATAAAGGTAGAGGCAGCTGGTCTTGAATATAAGATGGCTTGTTATAACTTAGGGGGGAAACGTTATGACCTAAAGATAGATTTTACCCCCAGCGGGATTGCGGGAAGTTGGGCTAAGCTCTCTTTTAAAAGAAAATTTGATAAAATAGTCTATTCCCCAGCCTTGATGGAAGATAAAATAGTAGAGTATCCTTTGGAAGAGTTTGCCTTTGAATACACTTACTTGCCTTTGCCTAATGGTTTAATCGGGCTAGGAAAGGATGTTTATCTTATCAAACATAATCGGAAGAATCATCTAGCAGTAAGAATTGGTAAGAAGAGAAAGACCGTGGAGATTGACCTTTTAAATCCACCTAAGGAACCTTTTACTTACCAGTTTTCCTTAGTCTTTGGTGAAAAGGTGTTTGCTTTAGAACAGGCAGGAAGAATTAATCTTTATCCCTATCTGGTGAGGTAGGTGGTAGGGGCTTGATTCATCAAGCCCGTTTTCAATATATTTTGCGGGTTTGATAAATTGAACCCCTACTACTTACTGGTGAGGTAGCGGGTTCAATAAATTGAACCCCTACTATTGGCTCATCTTAGTTGTGAGGAGGAAACAATGCTTTTAGAGATTGAAAAGTTAGAATTGAAGGTAAGTGAGAAGAGCTTGAATGAACTAATCTGGGAGGAGAATAAAGAAAAGATTGAGAAAGGTGGGGTGAGCAATTTTCAAATAGTCTTACTAAAGGATAAGTTAGTAATTGAAGGAAGACAAAAAGTTACCTTCTTAAAGGTTCCTTTTCGGATTACCGGCAAGCTTCACCTTTTACCTGAAAACCTTGTGGAGTTGGAATTTGAAAAGTTAAGAGCGGCTTCTTTTCTTCCCCTTTCTCCAGCCCGGATAGTTAAGGAGATTCTATCTTCCAATCCTCCAGATATAAAGTTAGGCAAAAAAAATTCCTTAATCATTGATATATTAGTTTCTTCCCAGTATCCTCTTAAGGTTAAACTAACATCACTGCAGATCTGTCCGGGATGTATAGTTATAAAAGCAGGGTAAAAAACAAAGTTAATGTCAAATGCCAAAGCTCAAATGTCAAGACACTTAACACCTCACGCTTTACGCTTCACGCTGATGGAGCGAAGCGACAGAAGGTAAAGATGAGAAAGGTTAATAAATTTGGTCATCTGGAAATTGGTGGCTGTGACTTAGTAGAGTTAAAGAAAAAGTTTGGCACTCCTTTATACATCTTAGATGAGGATTTAATCCGGAGTAATTGCCAAACCTACCGGAGGTCTTTGGAAAAAATTTATCCTCAGAGTGAGATTATCTATGCCGGCAAGGCTAACCTCTCTTTGGGTTTATGCAAGGTAATGAGTAAGGAAGGTCTTTCTTTAGATGTCTCCTCAGGAGGAGAATTATATACAGCTTTGAAGGCAAAATTCCCCTTAAAAAAGATTTATTTTCACAGTAATAATAAGTCAGAGGACGAACTTAAGATGGCTCTAAGGAATAATATTGGGAGGATAGTTGTAGACAATAGTTATGAGTTAAGTTTGCTCAGTAATCTTGCTCAAAAGATGAAAAGAAAAGCTAACATATTACTGCGTCTTACCCCGGGAGTCAAACCCAAGACTCATACTTACATCCAGACTGGACAAATTGATTCAAAGTTTGGTTTAGGAATAGAAGAGGGAGAAGCATTAAGACTGACCAAGCAAGCCTTAGATATAAATAATATCAATCTTTGTGGTATTCACTGTCATATTGGCTCGCAAATATTGAAACTAAGACCCTTTTTGATTGCCGCTGAGACTATGGTTGATTTCCTTAAGGAGATTAAAGATGAGACCGGGAGAACTTTAAAGGAATTAAACTTAGGAGGTGGCTTAGGGATTAGATACACCAAGGAGGATTCTCCTCCCTCAATTTCTAAGTATGCTAAAGCCATTGCCCGGGAAGTTATAAAGAGGTGCAGGAAGTATAACTTAGATTTACCCAGACTAATGGTAGAACCAGGTCGTTCTATTGTGGGAGAGGCCGGGACTACCCTTTACAAGATAGGCTCAATCAAAGACATCCCTAATATTCGCCGCTATGTGGCTATAGATGGAGGAATGACTGATAATCCCCGGCCGGCTTTATACTCTGCCCGCTATGAGGCAATCCTGGCTAATAAAGCCCGACGGAGAAAAAAAGAGATAGTTACTATTGTGGGAAAATGCTGTGAGTCAGGAGATGTCCTAATCTGGGATATTAAATTGCCCCGGATAGAATCAGGAGACTTGTTAGCTGTCCTCTCTACCGGTGCTTATAATTACTCTATGGCTAGTAATTACAATCGTCTGCCCCGACCAGCAACAGTCCTGGTTAGAGGGGGAAGAGCTAAGCTGATTGTGAGAAGAGAGACCTATGAGGACATTATAAAGTGTGACTTAAATAGGGACAGCGACCATTTTTTATCCTAACTTTATCTATCCTTAGCATAATAAATTAATTTTCTTCTTTCGTATTTTAGTTGAAAGAGACCTTTTAATCACAAAACGAGACATAAAATCATCTCTATTATAAAAATTCAATTGCTATATTTTCTTAATAAATACTTCTGGATTCCCGTTTTCACGGGAATGACGACCCAAACGATTTGTAAATTGTCATTCCTGCGGAAGCAGGAATCCAGATATTTTTTGTGTTTTCTCTATTTTTCAACTTTTTTACGAAAGAACCATTAATTTTATCATAACTTTTATTCTGTCAAAAATGGTCGCTGTCCCTATTTTAGTAGAGACGACCCGACGGGTCGTCTCTACATTAAAGACCCCAGAGTAGAAGGAAGATAATAAATATAAGTGGAGAAAAAACAGTTGTTACTATGAGCAGAGATTTGCCTCTTTCCAGATGATAAACCTCTCTTATTCCCAGAAAGAAGAGGGATATAGACCAGAGAATAAAGGCAAGAGTTGCCAGACAACTCCCCCCGGCTACTATATACTCATTCAGGATTGAGTCAATTAATGCCCAGACAAACTGGGTAGGCAAGATAAATATTAAGGGAAGGAAAGCAAAACTTCCGACAAGGTATATATCCCAGATATCAGAGCATCTACCACCCAGTCGGCGAGCCCCATAATCTAAGAGAGTAGAAAAGATTAGCAGACCACAATATACAGGTATGACTAAAAGAAATCCAAAGAGCAGATTCCGAAAGAACCAGTAATCAAATGCCCACCCTTTCTCACTTAGCTCCTGTATCATTAGTGTTAGCCAGCAAGGTATAGCCCAGCCAAGACTAAAAGCAATGACAAGTAAGAGTGGTTGGTCAATTCCTTGGGGTCTCTCTTTTAAGATATATCTTATAGTAGATAGAGGCTTGCCGAGCATCCCCCAGGTTAGTTGAAGAGCTAACCTATACTCAAATTTTTCTTCTTTCCACTTATAACTTCTAAATTCTTCCTCCCGGGGTGTCTTTGCGGAGGAATATTTTGGTCTTACTGACCTTTGAGGATGAGACTGGGGGTATTTTAACTGCCTCTTTTTTACTTCCATTAAGGTCCGATAAGCCTCATTTATATCTGAGAATATCCTATCAGCCAGAGGGTCAAAGGGATTAACATCAGGATGATAGCGTTGGGCAAGTCGGCGATAGGCTTTCTTAATATCTTTTATAGCTGCGTCTCTTTTAATCTCTAAAATTTCATAAGGGTCATACTTCAAAGATTTTGTCCTCATAAATAGGGACAGCGACCATTTTTTATCCTAACTTTATCTATCCTTAGCGTTCTAAATTAATTTTATCATAAAACTTTTATTCTGTCAAAAATGGTCGCTGTCCCTATTTAAATGGGATAACCTCTTGACAAAATATTTTAAAAAGGTTACAACTTAAATGTTGATTAGCTTACTGTTCACTCCATACACCTGTATGGGGGCACAGGCTTCCATCAGTAGCACAGGCTTTGGTAGCACAGGCTTCGGTAGCACAGGCTTTGGTAGCACAGGCTTCAGTAGCACAGGCTTTGGTAGCACAGGCTTCCAGCCTGTGAGAGAGTAGAGACGACCCGTCGGGTCATCTCTACTAACAAAATAAAGGGCTTAATTATGCGAGGATACGAGTCATTACCAGAGGTAATCGGCAAGAGACTTCACGAGTTGAAAGTTGACCCTAAAGAGCTATGTCTGACAATATCAGCAGATATCTCCAAAGAAGGTCTGTTTGGAGAGAGATGGCTTTTAGTAAATAAAGAGCGCCTATTTGTCCTCAGCACTAATGAAGAGAAAGCCTCCTTGGATTATGACCTGCCTCTTTCTAAGATTAAAGAGATAAGAGCTGAACCATTAGTAGGAAATGGGGTATTAGAGGTTCGGACAAAGGAAGAGCAAACTATAGAACTTCTTCACTATTCTAATGCTCTGGAGCGAAAGTTTACTCGGGTAGCCACAAAGATTCAGAAAATAATCAAAAACGAAGAAGACCTAAGAGAAGAGGAAGATGAGTTTGAGGAAGACCACTGCCCAAATTGTGGACTTATGTTGCCTAAGGGGACTAAGGTCTGTCCCCACTGCCTTAAAAAAGGAAAAACAATTAAACGCTTACTTGTTTATATGAAGCCTTACCGACAAGAGGTCTTTATAGTTGCTCTACTTATGTTTCTTACCACTGCCCTTGACCTCTTTCCTCCTTATTTTACCAAGATACTCATAGATGATGTACTTACCCCCCGAAAAAACATTAGACTGCTTATAATTTTAGTCTTAGTCCTCTTGGCGGCTCGCCTTTTCAGCACTCTCTTTGCTATTATCCGGGGTAGAATTTTAGCCCGGGTAGGAATGAACTTAACCTTTGATGTCCGCAGTGAGCTTTATCAATGTCTGCAGAAACAGTCATTAAGTTTCTATGACAAGAGGCAGACCGGTGCTTTAATGTCCCGGGTTACCCGAGACACGGAGCAACTGCTCTCTTTTATGGTTGATGGTATCCCCTTTTTCTTCGTGAATGGGATGATTCTTATTGGGATAGGAGTGGTCCTTTTTGCCATCAATTGGCGCCTTGCATCTTTAGTCTTCATACCTGCACCTTTAGTAATTCTCTGCACTCACCTTTTCTGGCAGAGGTTTCGGGTGGCTCTTCACAAATACTGGCATCGCTGGGCTCAGATTGGAGCAACTTTGGGTGATGTTCTCTCTGGAATTCAAGTAGTTAAAGCATTTGGACAGGAGAAAAGAGAAATCCACAAGTTTAATGAGAAGAGTGGTTCTCTTATGCAGGCAGGGATAGAAGTGGAGCAACTCTTCTCTACTGTCTTTCCCGGGCTTGCCTTCTTAACTGTCCTGGGAACATTTATTATCTGGTATGTAGGAGGGATTGATGTAATAGCCGGAAGAATAACTTTAGGAACTCTGATTGCCTTTTTAGGATATCTGGGGATGTTTTATGGCCCTCTGCAAGCCCTGACCAGATTTAGTGACTGGATAAGCCGGGCTTTGACCTCCTCCGAGCGAATATTTGAGATAATTGATTCCCAACCGGAAATTCTTGATGCTCCTGATGCTATCCCCCTACCCAATATTGAAGGTAACTTTGAATTTAAGAACGTTAGTTTTAGTTATGATAAGAATAAACCAGTCTTAAAGGGAATTAACCTTAAAGTCAAGTCCGGAGAGATGATTGGTCTGGTAGGAAAGAGTGGAGCAGGTAAGACTACGATAATAAATTTGGTCTGCCGTTTTTATGATTTAGATGAAGGTTCTCTTAGTCTAGACGGAGTAGATATACACAAAGTTAAGATCAAAGACCTTCGCCGACAAATTGGTATAGTCCTTCAGGAACCATTCTTGTTTAGTGGCACTATTGCTCAAAATATTGCTTACTCAAAAGTGAATGCTACCCCCGAGGAGATAATAAGGGCGGCCAAGGCAGCCAATGCTCATGAGTTTATAATGAAGTCTCCCGATGGATATGATACTCAGGTGGGAGAAAGAGGAAAACGATTATCAGCCGGAGAAAGACAACGAATCTCTATTGCCCGGGCTATCTTACATAATCCCAGGATTCTCATCCTTGATGAGGCTACTGCTTCAGTGGATACCGAGACCGAAAGACAGATTCAAGAGGCTATTGCCCGGCTGATAAAGGGGCGGACCACTTTTGCCATTGCCCATCGGCTTTCCACTCTTAAAGATGCCGACCGCCTAATAGTCTTTGAGGAGGGGAAGATTGTTGAAGCAGGCACTCATGAGGAGCTCTTAAGAAAGAAAGGAAACTATTTTAATTTGGTGCAATTGCAAAGAAAACTTTCCCAGCTTAAGGCAGTAGAGTAAGGTAGAAAATCCAAATGTCAAAGCTCAAATGCCAAAACAAATCCGAAATCCAAAATCTAAATACTACCAAATCCAAAACAAATCCAAAATCCCAAATCCAAATGCCAAATGAAGCCTAACAACTAAATGGAGCTCTGCGACAGTAGGAGATAAAAATGAGGCTCTTAGAACCCTCTAAAATTAAACTCTTCCGGAGTGATGGTAACTGTAGACTTACCATTGAGGGAGAATGTTCTTACCTCAAGATAATGGTTTCTAAGGCTTTTCCTCTTTCCCGTCAGAATAACTATATCTTCTTTTATGATGGTCATAATAATCAGGAGATTGGAATGCTTAAGAACCTCACTGGGCTTAGTTCTGACTCCCAAAAGATACTTTATGAAGAGTTTGATAAGAGATACTTTATTCCCATAATCAAGAAGATAAATTCCTTAAGAGGGGAATATGGAGCCCTCTACTGGGAGGTAGAGACAGATAAAGGCAAAAGGCAATTTGTAGTCAGAGAGTTTCGGGAAAATATAGTTGAATTCGGGAATAATCGTTTATATATAGTAGATATAAATGGTAACCGCTTTGAGGTCTCTAACCGAGCCAAGCTTGACCTCTCAAGCCAAAGGTTACTTGCCCAGTGGCTGTAGTCCTGTTGTCGCTTATTTTTGCTGTTTATATTGCCGATAGGACTCTCCCTGAACCTCTTTTTTCGCCCCCTTAACTTCTTCTTCAGATGCAGCCGGAGCTTTTGCCTTCTCTATCTTTATAGACATACCAGCAAGCATACCTGCATTTTCCTGAAGCTCCTCCGCTTTTAGGTCAAGAGAAGCCTCAATCACTGCTGGTAACCTTGTCTTAATCACTTTCTCAGCCTCCTCAAACTTTCCCTCATCTATTAGCTTGGATGCCCTCTCCAATGTATAGGCAGAAAGAGTAAGCTCAACATTCTTCTGAACCTCAATATTTAATCCCTTGGCAATTAAACCTTTATCTTTAGTATACTTTACTACTACCTCTTCCCCCTCTCTAAATTTCTGATTTTCTCTCAAGATATCTTCATATTCTATCTCTACTTTAGCTACTTTAAATCCTCCTACCTTTTGAGTCGGAAGTAGAAGCTTGGCAATAATATATTTCCGGTCACCTTCTAAGAAATTGGAGAGGTTAATAAAGTTTTTATCTCCATCTTTCCTATATGGGTATCCATAAATCTCTGCAAGTTTTACTCCTTCTTCAGTGGTGATACAGATATTGATATTTTGGGCTATAATACTTAACAAACCCTTAAACTCTTTGGCAAAAATCTCTTCTATCTTATCTGGAGAGTCTATATAATAATAATTTCCACTCCCATACTCAGCTAAATTGAGCATAAGATTCTCGTTATAGTCTAAACCAACACCCAGGGTAGATATAGTCACCCCTTCATCATAGTGCTTCTTGGCCCAATTTCTTAGTACTTCGGGGTTCGTCTCACCTACATTTGCCAGTCCATCAGAAAATAGAAGCACTCTATTTGTTCTTTTTGGGCTTAGATTCTTATACACCTGTTTATATCCTTCCTCCACCCCTCCAGCTAAGTTAGTTGAACCTCCCGGAGTAAGCTTTTTAATCTCCCCCTTAACCAGATCTTTATTTAATAATGGGTTTGCCTCTATTAAAGTATACACAACATCATCATAGGCAACTACCGATAAAACATCATCACTTGATAGATTCTCAACCGCATATAATGCCGCATTCTTAGTATACTCTAATTTATTCTCACTTGACATTGAGCCACTCCGGTCAATTACTAAACTTAAATTTAAGGGAAGCCGCTTGGCAAGCTCTCTTTTAGCTGACTGAAGGTCTATCTCAAGATAAGCAACACTCTCTTTGTCAGCAAGAGCATAAGCATTATTTAAAGAAGTCGTTAGATGCAAAACTATCCCTTTAGGAACTGGAGGAAGAGGAGAAGGCTTAACTGGCTCCTCAGTAAATCCTCTGATAATCTTCTTTGCCAGCATCTCGGTAATCTCAATTATCCGAGAAGGAGAGACAGTATATACCTTGTAAGCCTCTTCTATCTCACCGGTTTCAACTTTAATTAGATGAGCATCTATTCTGATATTTTCTCCAGCCTTATTGATAGTGCCGGCAATAAGATAGTCTGCACCTATCAACTTACCAACCTTCTTAGCCGTCTCTGGGTCAACCAACCCCGAGAGTGCTATCCCATGCTCTCCTAATACCGTAGCCAATCTACTTCTCTCCACTACCCGAACTTTCTTGGAAGCGGCAAGGTCGGTTACTAACATATTTGGTACAGACTCCTCCAGATTGTCAAATCCCCCCTCCCCAGAAAGATTTTTAAAGCTGATTACTGCTACTACCTTCTGCTCTCCATAAGCATAGCCAAACTTAAGGAGGAACAGCCCTAACACCAGAAAGATTGCCATAAAGAGCTTTTCTCTTTTACCCATAATTCATACCCCCTTTCTTTTACAACTAATTATAGGATAAAAAGTTAAAAAAGTCAAGCCATCGCGCTGTAATCGCTGATTTTATATCAGCGCCAATTAAAACCCGTTCCTGACAGGCTCAGGAGGGCATGGCAATCCGACGAAGTCGTTTAGTTCTTCAAACTTTTCACCAAATTGTTCTCCTAAGACTTTCTGCATTTCTTTATTATTTTTTGCTTCTTCAAGCATCTTCTTATTCCCTGACAACAAACTATCCTGAAACTTTTTTGTAGTCATAGATAATACCTTCTCTGCATCACCGGAGAGCATTGCTAAAGATACTTCTTTAAGCACTTCAAAAGGCTCTTTTACTATTTCTTCTTTTATTACCTCCTTAGGTCTCTTTTCTTCTCCTTCTTCCCTAAAAAATTCTCAATCTTAGCTTTATCCTTTAACTGATTTCTATTCTGTAGGGTGGGTCCGTTAATAGATCCCTAAAAAATCCTCAATCTTAGCATTATCCTTTAACTCCTCAAGATACCCTTGTGTCTTCTGGGAAATAAGCATCTCTTTAACCCTCTCCCGGGAATTCTTAAAGGTAGCTGGCCAGTCAGGCTGAGCAAAACTTTCTTTGTTTTGATTAAAATAATCCCTCAACTCTTCCTCACTTATCTTCTTAGCTACTAATCTCTCCAAAATCAACTTGACAGTTACCTGCTCCCTTACATCTCTTAAGGTCATATTACTTTGAGCCAGTAACTTCTCAAATTCATCTTGAGAAGAAAAGCGAGCAATTAGCTCATCTACTTTTTCCTTTACCTCCAATTCACTTGACTCAACCTTCACTCCCTGCTTAACTCCTTCCTGCTTTACCAATCTCTCCTCAATCATCCGGTCCAAGGTATCCCTTCCATATATATTTTCTAACCTCCAGTCAAGTTCTCCCCTCGTTATTTCCTCCCCATTAACTATAGCTACCGTTTCTGCATTACCGGAGAACATTGCTAAAGATACTTCTTTAAGTACTTCAGAGGGCTCTTTTACTATTTCTTCTTTTACTACCTCCTTGGGTCTCTTTTTCTTCTCCTTCTTCCCTAAAAAATTCTCAATCTTAGCTTTATCCTTTAACTCCTCAAGTTTTCCTTGTGTCCTTTGGGCAATAAGCATCTCTTTAACCCTCTCCCGGGAATTCTTAAAGGTAGCTGGCCAGTCAGGCTGAGCAGAACTTTCTTTGTTTTGATTAAAATAATCCCTCAACTCCTTCTCACTTATCTCTTTAGCCACTAATCTCTCTAAAATTAGCCCTGTTTTCATCTGCTCCCTTACATCAAAAAAGGTCATATTACTCTCAGCCAGTAACTTCTCAAACTCATCTTGAGAAGAGAAGCGAGCAGTTAGCTCATCTACTTTTTCCTTTACCTCCAATTCACTTGACTCAACCTTTACTCCCTGCTTAACTCCTTCCTGCTTTACCAATCTCTCCTCAATCATCCGGTCCAAGGTATCCCTTCCATATATATTTTCTAACCTCCAGTCAAGTTCTTCCCTTGTTATTTCCTCCCCATTAACTATAGCTACCGTTGACTCCTCTGAGAACTCTTGAGATTCCTCCTCATCACCAAGACTCGGGAATGGAAATGCAAATAAGAGAAAAAGTAAAATGACTGGAATGAATACCTTTTTCATTTTAACCCCCTTTTATTTATTCTTTCCAAACCTCCCACCACCTTTTAGGCTTTGGTGGAGGTAAAGCCTTCTGTAATCTCTCTGATAAATCATAGACAATAAAAGCCAGCTGCCGGCTTTCCTCTCTGCTCTCCCTTGCAATTCTCAATGTTCGCTATCTTTTGTTAGCGAATATACACCTATAGGATTCCTATAAGAAAGAGCAGAATTATGAATGCAATAGCGAATCCAATGGCCATTAAGCAACTACACGATTGCAAGCTCCCCAATGTAGTTGCCTCTCCACACTTAGGACACTTTGTTACTCCTGTCCCTAAAACATTGCCACAGTTTACACAAACTTTCTTACCACATTCAGGGCACTTTTTTACTTTATCATCCAGTAAAGCCCCACAGTTTCCACAGGTTCTCATTTCTTCACATCCCTTATGCAATCTTTAGGCTTTCGTTTTGCCTCCCCTTCGTCTTCTCTCCCCAATGTCCGCTACCCCTAAATATTTACCCCTCTTTTTCTACTTCCTATAATTATAGTTATAGGAAGTAGCAAGCCATTTTAAGGCTAAAAACTAATCCCGCTTTTCTTTCTGCCTTTTGTATTCATGTTTCACCATTCGGTAATTGTTCCCCCATTCTTGTTTTGCTCTTGCCATAATGTCTGGGTATGCTGTTTGTTGGTTAATCCACTCATAAGCTCCTGCTTGCTCCTTATATTCATGTTTCACCATTCGGTAATTGTTCCCCCACTCTTGTTTTGCTCTTTCTATAATGTCTGGGTATTTAGTCTGTTTAACAACCCAGTCGTATGCTTTGGTCTGTTCCTTTACCTCATAATTTACCATTCGCTTATTATCGCCCCACTCTGCTAAAGCTTCCTGCTTAAAAAGCCCTATCATTGTCTCTCTTGTGGGTTTCGTTTCTAATCCTGCGGTTTCTTTTGTCTCTGCCTCTTTCGTCTCTACTTCTTTTGTCTCTACCTCGTTGGTCTCTCTTGTAACGTGTGTGAAGTCAGTCTCCGTCTCACTAATGGCAGGCTTCTGTTGGGGTTGGGGTGTTGACTTTTTAGTATCATTTCCCGTCAGTCCTTCATAAATCACAATACCAAATAATAGAGCCCCCATTACCAAACAGCCTATCTGAAGCTGTTTTTTCACTTTCGGATCCTGAACTCTCCCTGCACGCCAATCACTCTTCTTCGGTTTTTCTTGAGCAAGCCTCGCCGCCTGCTCAAGTAAGTCCTTTTCTACTCCTCTGTTTACTCCCTTGTCTTTAAGTTCTTTTAGTTTTTCTAAATCAATTAAACTATCACTTTTACCGCCACTTTTATCTTGACTGTCTGTTATTTTCTTCTTATGATTTTTTGTTTCTCCACCAGAGAAGACCTTAAGGAATATAATAAGCCCGATAATCCAAAAGATAATTCCGATAGGAAGAGTCACTAAACCAATTATAAACAGAAGTGGAATAGCAGATCCAGCCGATAATTTTTTAAACAAGTTGGATGCTTTCTTAAGTTTCTTGTCTGTCTTTTCTCCTTGTGTTTTCCAGTCTTGTTTGATTCTCTGTTTTTCCATTTTCCAACCACAACTCGTGCAAACCGTCTTACCGTTGTATTTTCTACGTTGAGTGTTCCAAAAATTTAACTTTTTTCCGCAAACTTCACAATTTTTTGGTTTTCCTACCATGAAGTTTCTCAGATTCTCCCACATATTAACCTCCTTTTCCCAATGTCCTGTTAGCAGTCTTAAGACTTACTGCCTTTATAAAATGCTGAAACATTAAATATAAATTTTATCAAAATCAATTCCTGAGCCTGTCAGGAACAGGCTTTTGCCATATTTTTGAAAATACTTGAACCATCAAGAGAGGGTTTAGGACTTTCCCGACAGTCTCGTTATATGAAGTTCGGCTTGGCACAATTTCATCTTCTCTTGCCCTTTTTGAGAACTACATCTCCAAGTTTGTTCGGCTCTACTTTGTAAATTTCAAATTCGGCAATGTTTTTATCTGTTATTCCTATTTGATATTCTATCCCTCCTCTATGCTGAGGGCTCAAGTATCTATTTTTCTTGACCTCTTTTTTAGACATAACCCAATATACTATCTTATCTATCCATACACCAATAAAAATAAAAGCATCGGCCATATCCACTTTAAGCTGTTGATAATTCATCCAAAACGGCTCGTCAGAATCGTATCCTAAAGCTTTCTCCATTATATTGCCTCGCTTTTTCGTATTTATTGCTCGGCAAGCTTTTACTTCTACCTTTATACCTTCAAACCACAGGTCATATTGTCCCTCATAAGTGGGGTCAAGATTCCTGTTAGGTTTTTTAAATCTGTTATCTATATCCATAACATGAGGATGACCCCATATTTCTCCAAATGCACGAGGAGCAATCCCGTAAAGTTCTAAATATGGATTGGAAGATACATATTTCTTCCTCAATTCTTCATACTGCTGAAATGTGATAATTTCTTTATCGCGTAAAAACATCAGAATGTACTCATATTCATTAAAAGGAAAAACTGATTTTAAACTTCCCAATCTTGCACTAAGCAAATGGTGATTTTTAGGTTTCAAATTCTCGCTAAGGGTTTTTAAATATTGTCTCAACTCTTTTATGTCCATTTTTGTTTCTCCTTTCCTTTTTCTATTTCAGGGAAAGGATTTTGCCATTGCCAGCCAGTTTTCCCTGTCCTCCTAAAATGCTCTAATCTCCTTATCGTAATCTCTGCAAATATAGGGTCAATATCAAATGTATATACTTTTCTTTTAATTTTTTCTCCCGCAATTAAGGTTGTCCCCGAATGAGCGAAGAAATCTACAATTAAATTTGTTTCACGAGAACCTGATAAAATTATCCTTTCTATTGCCTTCAAAGGTTTTTGGGCATAGCACCCCGGGACATTTTCTTCCATTCTATAAAATACTTGTTGAATGTCTACCCATACATTACCTGCTCTTATATATCTTGACCTGCTCCGTTCCAAGTTTTCTGTAATTCTGCCATTGACTTCCTTATAGTAGCCCCTCAATATTTTAGGAATGTCCGTATACTCAGCGTCCACATTAAAATCAGGATTGCCTTTAACATAATAAAGGAGTTCCTGTCTGACCCACATCCAATTTTTTTGCGTTCCATAACCCCTTTGATTCCTCATTGTAATGATATTTTTAGGCTTTAACCCTTTAAATTCTCTCAATAAGATGATAAAATCAGGAAAAGGCTGAAGATTATCTCTATAATCTGCACCTAACCATATATAAAAATGAGCATTTTTATCCATCACTAAAATTGCATTTCGCACCCATTCTTTTGAAAACTTTAAATATTTTTCTATATTTATTTTAAAGAGAGCGTTTGTATTTGCATTTCCTACTGTTATATTATAAGGAGGATCATTAACAATCAATTTTGCTTTTTCGTCACCTAATATTTCTTTAACATCTTCCTGTTTTATTGCGTCTAATACGCCAACCTTGTGTCCAAAAACTTTGTCCTCCCATATATCTCCATATTTTAACCTGCATAATGGTAATATCTTTTTTTGTAATTCCCCATGAAGGTCTAACCGCTCAACTCTTTCAGTAGTTCTACCTTTCTCCTCTGCTTCTTCCTTAGTCAATAATTCACTATCAAATAAATTCAAGATATCTGTCTTATTTCTCATAATTTATCTCCTAAAAATACATTTATAAATCTGCCAAGCCGAATTTCATCTAACTTGTTCATAGACGAATGGTTCGCTTTTTGTCCTATTACTGAACCTCTGAGGTCCCTGATCAAGTCAGGGATCAGGAGCAGGCTTTTGCTATATTCCTGAGCCTGTCAGAGCCTGCCCTGAACCCTGGCCTGGCGCCAGGCCAGGCTTGATTCAGGGAATAAGGCTTTTGAAAATACTTGAACCATCAAGAGAGGGTTTAGGACTTTTCCGACAGTCTCGTTATCTAAAGTGCGTGCCAACCTTTTGTTTTTGTAAATAGTCATGTTTTCCTCTTTGCAAATGACCATATTTCTCTTTGAGTTCACGAAAGAATTCCTCACGGTTGAAGTTATACTTTTCGCTCAATTCTTCGCGAACTTTTCTTTGAAACTTTACAGCATCAAATTTCTTTTTCATAGAGCACCTCCCTTGGGCTCCTAATTTCTAATATAGGATAACCCAACTTCAAATTGACTGAATTAAACGCACGAATACGGTTAAGATTTACAATCTGTTGGAAATTCCAGCTAACCAGCACATCCACTCGTTCCACTGATGCGATTGCGATATGCTGCGCATCTGCTATATGCTTAATACTTACAACTCCATTATCAATATAATTCTGGGCTAACACTTCTGCTTCCTCTGTAAGGAAAACATTTTCTACATCTCCTTTTGGAAGAGAGGATAATCTTTCCCTCACAGCCACCAATAACAGAAGTATTGATATAGATTCGTTGCTTCATATTATCCTCCTCTTGGTATTGTCGGCTGCTCTCATCACCTCAGATAATTTAAATCTGAGGTCTTCTTTATTTCTATATGTCTCGTCATTTTTTATTATAACAAATCTTTTAGATTGTGTCAAATAATCGCGTTAAGTCATTTAAAATGTAACCGAAAGGATACTGGTTGAATCATATAAAAAGTAACCGAAAAAGTAGAGGCGACTCTTTAGAGTCGCTAAAACAAAGCAGGACTAAAGTCCTGCCTCTACTTCAAAGCAGGACTAAAGTCCTGCCTCTACAACGCAGGCAACCTGTAGTTGGGTTACCTATTTAAATGACTTGACAAGATTAAAAAAGTCAAAGAGAGATGCTTTCGCCATTTTATTGTAGGGGTTTGATTTATCAAACCCGCATAAATACGGGCGTCATAAATGTCGCCCCTACAAATCCCTTGGCGTCATAAATGTCGCCCCTACAAATCCCTTGGCGTCATAAATGTCGCCCCTACAAATTCCTTGGCGTCATAAACCCCGTTAGAAATATCAATTTTGCTATTTGGTATAACATGATTTCTAAAAGATAATTCGTTCCCTTTCTTTGCTTCTTAATAAATTTTTTCTGAGATTCCAAAAAATTTTGCCAAAAACCCTTGACAAACTTGTCTTTTTGTGCTATAATGATTGTCTGTGCAAAAATTAAGAATTCTAAGGAGGGGGAAGAAAAAGTGGGGAAGATGGAGAAAGACAAAAGGGAAAAATTCTCCTATGCCAAACTAAGCGAGGCAGCTCAATTACCTGTACCTAACTTAATTGAGATCCAACAAAATTCTTTTTCCTGGTTTATAAAGGAAGGCTTATTAGAATTAATGAGGGAAATTTTCCCAGTCGCTGATTTTACTGGTAATCTAAGTTTAGAATTTTTAAGTTACAGTCTGGATAAGTCTGTCTTTACCCTTGACCAATGTCGGGATAAAGACATGCATTATGCCGCTCCTCTACGGATGAAATTTAGATTAATTAATAAGAACTCCGGGGAGATTAAAGAGCAGGAAGTTCTTCTTGGCAGCTTTCCCTTAATGACTGAGATGGGTACTTTTATCATTAATGGTGCTGAAAGGGTGGTAGTTAGCCAATTAACAAGGTCTCCCGGGATATACTTTAAGGAGACTTCTCTCTCGGGAGAAGAGAGGTCTTACTCAGCTAAGATTATCCCCCGGCGGGGAAGCTGGGTGGAGTTTGACCTTGATCCCAAGGGAGTAATCTGGATAAGGATGGAGCGAGCCCGAAAATTAGCTGCTACTACTTTCTTAAGAGCTCTGGGTTATAGCCAGAATTTAGACATTTTTAAGCTTTTTGGCCAAAAGGTTAAATTAACTAATCCTCTTACTTCTTCCCTCCTCGGTAGGTTAGTGGAGGAAGACTTAATTGACCCAATCTCCCAGGTGGTGATCCCCTGCGCGGGGAAAGTACTTGATTTGGATCTGGCTAAAAGGATTGAAGTAGCAAGAATAAAAGAGATGTCTGCCTGGGAAGTTCCTGATTGTATAAGAAACACCTTAGAACAGGATCCCACCACTAACTCTTCAGAAGCTTACTTAGATGTGTATAAGAAATTAAGGCCAACTGAACCACCCACCAAGGAATCAGCAAAATCTTTAATCAATACTTTATTTTTTGACCTTAAGCATTATGACTTAGGTAGGGTGGGAAGGTATAAGATAAACCAAAAATTCGGGAAGAGGACCGGGCCAGAAGATCTGGTTAGCCAACCTTTAACTAAAGAGGACTTTCTGGAGGTAATTAAATATCTAATTAAGTTAAGCCGGGGAGAGGGAGAGTTAGATGATATAGATCACCTGGGGAACCGTCGGGTTAGGTCAGTAGGAGAACTACTTCAGAATCAATTCCGGGTAGGACTACTTCGGCTGGTAAAAATTGCCCGGGAGAGAATGATGATTCAGGACAAGGAGATTATGACTCCCCAGAGTCTGATTAATATCAGACCTTTAGTGGCAGCTATTAGCGGATTCTTTGGCTCCAGCCAGCTTTCTCAGTTTATGGACCAAACTAACCCTCTGGCTGAGTTAACCCATAAAAGGAGGCTTTCTGCTCTTGGTCCGGGGGGACTTTCCCGGGAGAGAGCCGGCTTTGAGGTAAGAGATGTTCACCGCACCCACTACGGAAGAATATGTCCAATTGAAACACCAGAAGGTCCTAATATTGGCTTAATAAATTCTCTGGCTAGCTACGCCCGAGTAAGTGAATTGGGATTCATAGAAACCCCTTACCGAAGAGTGAAGAAGGGGAAAGTCTCCGATGAGATTTCTTATTTAACTGCTGATGTGGAAGATGAATACTACATCGCTCAAGCCAACACCCCCTTAACTAAAGATGGTAAGTTTGCTGATGAGCATGTTATGGCTCGTTACAAAGACCTTAATTTATTGATCCATTCGGATAAAATTGAGTTTATGGATGTCTCTCCCCGACAAGTTGTGAGTGTGGCTACAGCTTTGATTCCCTTCCTGGAACATGATGATGCCAACCGGGCTCTGATGGGGTCTAATATGCAGAGACAATCCGTCCCTCTGCTTTGTACCGAGGTGCCTTTAATCTCCACCGGTATTGAGGCCAAGGTAGCCAACGATTCGGGAACAGTGGTGAAAGCTAAGGATTCAGGTCTAGTAAAAGAAGTAAATTCTCAGGAGATAGTTGTTGAAAATAGTAAAGGATTAAAAGAGATATATCCTTTAAGGAAGTTTGCTCGCTCCAACCAGGGAACTTGCGTCAATCAGAAACCTTTGATTAGGGAGAAGCAGAAAGTGGAGAAGAGAGAGATAATTGCTGATGGTCCCTGTACTGACGGGGGAGAGCTGGCTTTAGGAAGAAACATCCTGGTAGCTTTTATGCCCTGGGAGGGATATAATTTTGAAGATGCAATCTTAATTAGCGAAAGATTAGTGAGAGAGGATGTTTATACTTCTATTCATATTGAAGAATATGAATCTGAAGCCAGAGATACTAAACTTGGCGCTGAGGAAATAACCCGGGACACCCCTAATGTGAGTGAAGATATGCTCAAGGATTTGGATGAAAAAGGAATAATCAGAGTGGGAGCAGAAGTTTCTACCGAAGACATTTTAGTGGGTAAGGTAACCCCCAAGGGAGAGACTGAGTTAACTCCGGAGGAAAGGCTCTTGCGGGCTATTTTTGGGGAAAAAGCAAGGGAGATGAGAGACACTTCCTTAAGAGTACCCCCTGGGGGCAAGGGGAAAGTAGTTGAAGTTAAGGTTTTTTCCCGGGAAGATGGCGAAGAGTTGCCTCCAGGAGTTAATCAATTGGTGCGAGTATATGTAGCCCAGAAAAGGAAGATATCAGAGGGTGACAAAGTGTCTGGTCGGCACGGAAATAAGGGAGTAATTGCTAAAATCTTTCCCCAGGAAGATCTGCCTTACCTCCCTGACGGGACGCCAGTAGATATGGTGTTAAATCCGCTGGGGGTCCCCAGTCGGATGAATATTGGTCAGATCTTAGAGACCCATTTGGGCTGGGCGGCCAAAACCTTAGGGCTGCAGATAATTACCCCTGTCTTTGATGGAGCCAAGGAAGAAGAGATAGAAAGCATCTCAGGAATTGCTGACTTAGTAAGAAAGAAAGAGGCAAAACTTTACAACCAAAGAGACGGCAAGTTAGTAGGCAATCTTGTCTGGGAAGGGGGAGATAAAAAGAAAGGGATGGAAGATATGTCTTCAGCAAAGATTATTGCTCATCTTCTCCAAAAGAGTCCGATTATCCTTTATACTCCCTCCCAAGACTGTCAGTTAGCTACTTTGAGTTATGAAAAAGTGGATAAGGAAAAGATAATAGAGTCTTGGGTAAAGGGTAACTTTTTACAAATTGCCAAGGTAAGCAGAGAGGAGACCTCAAAATACTCTCTGAGAAAAATTAAAGAGATTCTTGATAATGCTCATTTTAGAGGGATTGGTAAGACTATTCTTTTTGATGGACGAACTGGCCAGCCTTTTAGCCAGGAAGTAACGGTAGGATATATTTATATGATGAAGTTAGCTCACCTAGTAGACGATAAGATTCATGCTCGCTCCACCGGACCCTATGCTTTAGTTACTCAACAACCCCTGGGAGGAAAGACCCAATTTGGTGGCCAGAGATTGGGGGAGATGGAAGTGTGGGCCCTTGAGGCTTACGGGGCAGCCTACACTCTCCAGGAGCTACTAACTGCTAAGTCTGATGATGTAGTGGGAAGAGTGAAGACTTATGAGTCAATTGTTAAAGGGGAAAATATATTAGAGGCTGGTATTCCTGAATCTTTTAAGGTTCTCGTTAAGGAATTGCAGAGTCTGGGGATAGATGTAAGGCTACTTTCTGAGGAGAAAAAAGAGGTAGAAATTCCTGAAGTTGAGGATATTGAAGAGGTAGATAGGGAATTAGAGAGAGAGTTAGCCTGACCCACAAGGATAGAGGGCAGAAGACAGAGGACGGACGACGGAGGTCAGAGGACGGACGACGGAGGTCAGAAGACAGAAATCTGACCTCTGACTTCCGATTTCTGACTGACACTTTGACACTCTCCCACCTACCACCTAACACCTAACACCTAATTGTAAATTGCAAGTTGTAAATTGTAAGTTTTAAAACAAAGGATAAATTTGCAATTTAATATTTACAATTTAAAATTTACAATGG
>Ga0210017_1001333_pt1 | contig 21502 bp, 16 predicted proteins | sample CryGeyCG2014_020_FD_183966 | JGI IMG/M metagenome (GOLD analysis project Ga0210017, IMG submission 183966) | Groundwater microbial communities from aquifer - Crystal Geyser CG08_land_8/20/14_0.20 (SPAdes) (version 2) | ecosystem: Environmental > Aquatic > Deep subsurface > Groundwater | place... | reverse complement strand
TTGCACGCTGGGGACAGGTGGGCATTTTTCGGGAATCAGCAGTCGTTTAAATCCCAACGCATTTTTGATTGGTCTGGATGCCGATCCGACAGCGGTTGAACATTGTCGCACTTTTCTTTCCATCCCACAAAAACACACTCTGGAAATTTCCAATTTTTCCAACATAAAACGCATTTGCTACCGGGCTGGATTTCCAAAAGTCACGGGAATTCTGTTCGATTTAGGAATGTCTTCATTTGCACTTGATAATCCAAAACGCGGCTTTTCGTTCAATTCGGACGGGCCATTAGATATGCGATTTTCACCGGAAATTCCCATTTCCGCGAGTGACTTTATCAATTCGGCTTCTGTTGAAACAATGACTAAAACTTTTTGGAATTATGGTGTAGAAAGATCGGCGAAAAGAATCGCCAAGGCGATTGAATTTGCACGAACTCAAAAACCGATCAAAACAACAGCCGAACTCGCCAATATCGTTACCAAAAGTTCTCATTCATCGTTTCCGAACAAAACGCTCAGCAGAATTTTCCAGGCGATACGGATTCAAATCGATCACGAGTTAGAAATTCTAGAATCTGCCCTTCAACAAGCAATCGAAATTCTCGAACCGAATGGCAGACTGGTTGTCATTTCCTATCATTCACTGGAAGACCGAATTGTAAAAAATTTCATGAAGCTGGAATCGACAAATTGTATTTGTCCACCGGATTTCCCGATTTGTCAGTGTAATCATCACGCTTCGGTAGAAATATTGACTCGGAAACCAGTGGAACCTTCCGATGTAGAAATTAAAACGAATTCACGGGCAAGAAGCGCCAAACTTCGCGCATTACGGAAAAAGGACATCAATGAAGGCTAATAACAACCGGAAATCGAAGAAAAAAGTAACAAGAAACATTATCCTTTTTACCGGATTCGTTTCGTTCATCCTTTTGGCTCTTCTATATCTTTGGATTCTCAACCATACAAATCTCATGTTTCGGAAAGTGGAAGACCTTAAGCGAAAAGAAGCCATGCTCACTACGGAGAATCGTATGATTTCCATGGATATCGACCGTCTGTCCCGCGCTGACCGCATCACAGAAATAGCCTCGACACAATTAGAAATGGTCACGCCGATTCCCGAAACGGTAGCCGTTATCATCAATACTGAAATTTTGACAAATAAATAAATGAGCAACCCATACAACTCAATTAGAAAACGAACGAAATTCTTCAAGGTTCTTCTTGTTGGTATATGGGTTGTAATCGTTACAAGACTTTTTTTCATTCAAGTAGTCAACTCGGAAAAATATCAGGCAAGATGCAAGAAACAATCCGACACCAAGACGATCGTAAAGCCAACCCGCGGAACAATTTTCGACCGAAACGGAAAAGCGTTGACTATCGACATGATACAATATCAAATTTCGGCGCATCCGTACTTAATCGAGAATAAGATTAGGATTGATCTCGCCAAAGAACTTGCTTCCGTCACCGGCGAACCGAGCCAGAAATACCTTGATCTTTTTGAATCGAAAAAGACTTTCGTCTGGTTGGAAAAAAATGCACCTCAATCACAATTTCAAAAACTTGTCGATAAATATGAAAAGACACCCGGTTTAGTCGTTGAGCGTATTTCTCAACGTCAATACCCATTTGGCGAAATTTTTGGACAGATTGTCGGATTTACCAATATAGATAACCGCGGAATTTGTGGCTTAGAATTGCAGATGGAGCCGGTCATTGGCGGAACACCCGGCTGGAAAATCGTCCAACGGGACGGTTGGGGCAGACTGAACGCACGCATCGATTTGCCCGAAAAAGTTTGCGTCAACGGAAATGACGTCACTTTGACGATCGACTCTGAATATCAAACGATCCTTCATGAAGAGCTCATGAAGTCTTATAATGCTACGAATGCAGAAAAGGCAATGGGGATTATCATCAATCCGAAAAATGGCGAAATCTACGCCATGGCTTCTCTACCACCGTTCAATCCCAACAAACCTTCGGAAAATCCGGTCTCTGCGCAAAAGAATCAAGTCATCACCGATATTTTCGAACCGGGTTCGACCTTTAAAGTCGTAACGGCAACTGCCGCAATGGAGCTCAATGCCATCGAACCGACTGACAAAATTAATTGTGAAGGCGGGGTCATTAAAGTCGCTAACCGATTTATTCACGATCACAATCCGTACACGATTTTGACTTTTGCGGAAGTCATCAAAAACAGCAGTAATATCGGTACAATTAAAGTCGCCCAAAAAATTGGAAAAGAGACCGTTTTCAACTACTGTCGAAAGTTTGGTTTTGGCTTGAAGACAAACATCCAGTTTCCAGGCGAAATTAATGGCATTTTACATCCGTTGAAAAATTGGACGGAACTTATGATGGCGCAAATCGCAATGGGGCAAGGAATTGGAGTAACTGTCATGCAATTGGCTTTTGCTTACGCGTCTATCGCTAACGGCGGGTATTTGCTCGAACCACAGTTAATTAAAACCATCTCAACAAAAGACGGGGTTCTTGTTTTCGAAAGCAAGCCGAAATATATCCGGCAAGTTGCTTCTCCGGAAACTATGGCGCAAATGCGCGAACTTTTACGTTTGGCGGTTCAGCATGGAACTGGCGTTCGGGCAAATGTCGGAGGTATGGCGATCGCAGGGAAAACTGGAACATCCCAGAAGGTAACGCCATACGGATACAGTCAATCGGAATATGTTTCGACATTTGCCGGATTTTTCCCGGTCAACGATCCTAAACTTTTATGTGTCGTTGTCGTAGATAACCCGAAGGGAATGCACACAGGCGGTTTGGTTTCGGCTCCTGTCGTCAGCGAAATTTTTAAACGAGTCGTGAATTACTCGGATGATCTGTTTTTTAATGAAGAAAAAACCAACCCACCAGTTCGCACTCAGATTGCTCAAACCGAGAAACCGGTCGAACAGCGCCAGCCGCAAATGTCGACCGTTTCATATTCGACAATGCCAGCGGTTGGTTCTTCTTCATCTGCACTGGAAATGCCTGATTTGAGCGGTAGAACCGCCCGACAAGCGCTCTATGTCCTTCAGGCAATGGGATTGTCGGTCGAAATGGAAGGTTCAGGAATTGTCATATCACAGACGCCCGCAAAAGGGACGCCAGTATTGCGCAACATGAAATGTTCGCTCAAACTCGCGCCTCGGAAAGGTTTAGATTGACGAAGAACTTAAATAAGTTGTTAGAAGGAATTTCTTATCAAGTTCGGGGCGCTTTACCTGAAAGCATTACAACACTCGCGCTGAATTCTGGAAAAGTAGAATCCGGCGGGCTGTTCGTTGCCATTCGCGGCGCTAAAGAGGATGGCCATCACCACATCAACGACGCCATTCGGCGTGGCGCTTCGGCTATTGTCGTTGAGGAATTTCAACCGAAAGTCAACATGCCGCAAATTCTTGTCAGCGATACAAAAATCGCATTGTCGAAGATCGCCAATGCCTTTTTCGATTCACCTTCCAACAAGATGAAAGTTGTAGGCGTGACCGGCACGAACGGCAAAACGACAACAGTTTTCCTGCTGAATCACATTTTTAAGCAAGCAGGCTTCAAGCGCGGAACGATCGGAACACTCGGTTATACGATCGAAGACGAATCGTTCGCGTCCAACCTGACGACTCCCGATAGTCTTCAACTTCAATCAATTTTACTTCAGATGGCGGAAAAAGGCGTAACACACGTCGCTATGGAAGTTTCTTCCCACTCGCTCGCGCTTCACCGCGTGGACGACATTCATTATCATGCGGGCGTTTTTACCAATATTTCTCAGGATCACCTGGATTTTCACCACACAATCGAATCCTATGCAAAAACCAAAACCGAATTATTCCGGCAAGTTGAACCCAACGGTTTTCTCGTCTGCAATGCCGACGATTTTTACTCAGAACTTTTTCATCAAGCGGCAAAAGCCCGCGTTTATGATTTTTCACTTCAGCACAAAATGGATTTTTCGTTCCGGAAAGGTGTCACTTTTACTCAAGGAATTGACGGAATCATTGATACCCCGAACGTTTCCATTCCGATTCGGTGTCCGTTATCCGGTGAGTTTAATTTAAAGAATATTCTGGGCGCAACGGCTGTCTCCTCCCTGTTGAGGATTTCTTCTTCCGACATCTCCGAAGCGTTATCTCAAATCGCTTATGTTCCGGGAAGATTACAAGAAGTCTCAAAGCCCGGCTTTCCACGGACTTTTGTCGATTATGCGCATACGCCGGATGCGCTTATCAATGTGCTAACGGCTTTAAGAAAGATTACTCCGCCGGATGGAAAACTGATCGCAGTTTTTGGCTGTGGCGGAAATCGCGACCGCCAGAAACGGCCGTTGATGGCGAAGGCGGTCGAATCGCTCGCTGATTACGCCATTTTGACAACAGATAATCCACGGTTTGAGAATCCAGAAGCAATCATCGCAGAAGCGTCCATAGGCTTTTCTTCTTCAAAAAAATATCAGACCATTCCCGACAGAAAAATCGCTATTCAAACGGCGATCGGGAACGCAAATGAAAACGACATCATCGCCGTCCTCGGCAAAGGACATGAAACATATCAGGAAATCAAAGGCGTCCGATACCCTTTTTATGACGTGGACGTTATCAGGAAATTTTTCAATGGTCAAAGAGATTAACGCAGAATTTATCCAATCACTGAAGTATGGACGTGTTACAAACCTGAACGGCTATGTTTCCGGTACGGTCATCGATAGCCGAAAAGCCGGACTCGGAACTTTGTTTTTTGCGTTAAAAGGCGAAAAAGCAGACGGTCACACTTTTATTCGGGAATCGGTTGACAAAGGTGCGGCGCTCTGTGTGGTTTCTGAAGAATGGGCAAGCCAGAATCCGACGGATAATCTTCCTCTTTGGATTGTCGATTCTCCAGAAACGGCTCTTCAAAATTTGGCAACCGCATGGCGAAATCAATTCGATATTCCCGTTTTGGGAATCACCGGCACGAATGGGAAGACAACCACGCGCTCGATGTGCACAGAAATCCTGAAAAGAAAATTTGCCGTTCACTCGACTGTCGGAAATTTCAATAACCAGTTGGGATTACCGCTGACGTTGCTGGAACTCAACGACCAGTTTGAATTCAGCATTCTGGAAATGGGTACCAATCACTTTGGAGAAATCGCCGCACTTTGTAAAATTGCCCATCCAACAGCCGGATTGATTACCAACATCGGTCACGGACATGTGGAATATTTTGGCGATTTGACAGGTGTCCAAAAAGCAAAAACCGAGATGTTTCAATCGCTTCCGGCAACTGGAATCGCATTCGTCAATTCCGACGACGCTCTGATCCGCGAAATTCCCTGTTCAGCACACAGAATCACTTATGGTTTTGAATCCAAATCCAGCGATATTTTTGGAAAAATTCTCTCCTATACCGACGAAGGTTCTCCAAAAATAGAAATTGACGGGCGGATGCAAGTTCAACTGAATATTCCCGGAAAAACTGCCGCAGTCAATGCATTAGCCGCGTGCGCGGTCGGAATTTATTTCGGCGTACCTGAAGAAAAAATTGTGAACGCATTGGAAAATTTTCAACCGGTCGATCAGCGCTTCAAGATTATTCGTCATAACGGTTTTTTGATAATCAACGACACGTACAATGCTAATCCGGATTCTACGGTTGCGGCGCTGAAAACGCTCTCATTGATGAAGACGAGTGGCAAACGAATTTTTATCTTCGGGAATATGCTGGAACTGGGCGAATTCACTCAAACCGGACATTCAATTGTCGGAAAAACCGCTGCGGAACTGAAGATCGACAAGTTCTGTGCAACAGGTGAATTCACGAAATCTGCTATTGCCTCCGCTCGAAACGCAGGCTTGTCAGACGTAACTTACTTTAATACAAAAAGCGAACTCATATCCGAAATAAAAAAATCGGTTTCCGCAAACGACATCGTGTTGGTCAAAGGTTCGCGCGGAAGTCGGATGGAAGAAATCATCAAAGGATTAACGGAGTAGCATGTTTTACCATTTTTTATATCCACTGAAACGCATTTTTTCTGGATTCAATCTTTTCCAGTACATTACGTTCCGCGCGGCAATGGCGGCGATCACAGCTTTGCTCATCGCTTTCATCGCGGGTCCGTTTATCCTGTTAATGCTTAAAAAATTTCAGTGTGGTGAGTTGATTCGTGAAGACGGGCCAAAAACACATTTAGCCAAAAAGGGAACGCCGACAATGGGCGGAATCATTATTCTGATTTCCGTTATCATCCCTGTTCTTCTCTGGGCAAATCTGAAAAATACTTATGTCGATCTCATTCTCCTTGCAACGATTTGGATGGGCGCGATCGGATTTTTAGACGATTATCTGAAGGTCGTTCGGAAGATGAAAAAAGGATTGATCGCCCGTTATAAATTGCTTGGACAGATTTCGCTTGGACTGATCATCGGCGCCTATATTTACTTTTCTCCGGAATTTGCCAGCGTGAATTCGCTGACAACAGTCCCTTTCATCAAAGATTTTGAAATCGACCTCGGCCTTTTTTACATTCCGATCGTCATCATTTTTGTCACATTCATCTCAAATGCGGTGAATTTGACAGACGGACTGGATGGACTGGCGGCAGGACTCATGGGAATCGCGGCGTTGACCTTTGCGGTAATTGCATACGTTTCTGGACGTGTCGACTTCAGTGATTATTTGAATATTCTCTATCTGCCTGGCAGTGGCGAACTAGCGATCTACGCAACGGCGTTTGCCGGCGCTATTCTTGGATTTCTCTGGTACAACGGCCATCCAGCACAGGTTTTTATGGGCGATACCGGTTCGCTCAGCATGGGTTGCGCACTGGGAACAATGGCGATTCTTTTGAAAAAGGAAATCCTGTTTTTATTAATTGGCGGCGTTTTCATCGCCGAAGGTCTCTCCGTCGTAATTCAGGTAACCTATTTTCGGTGGACGCGCAAGCGAACCGGAACCGGCAAACGCATTTTTTTAATGGCGCCGCTTCATCATCATTTCGAGATGAAAGGGCAGGATGAAAGCAAGATCGTGATCCGGTTCTGGATTATTGGCATTTTGTTGGCAATTTTAGGATTAAGCAGTTTCAAAATACTATGATGGATTTGAAAACAAAACCAACCGATTTTAAGGACGTCCGAATCGCAGTTCTGGGTGCTAAGCGAAGCGGCGTGATGGCGTCGATTCTTTTCGCGAAAAAAGGCGGCAAGGTTCTGCTTTCCGATTCCGGAACCGTCGAAATCGAAGGCAATCTTCTGTCCGAACTGAACCGATTAAACGTGGAGGTTGAGTTAGGCGGTCATACATCCAAAGTCACCAATTCCGAATTGGCGATTCTCAGCCCGGGAATTCCCAATTCAGCGCCGATTATTCAGTTATTGGTAAAATCTGAAATTCCAATCGTCAGTGAAATCGAAGCCGCTTCGTGGTTTATCCAAAATTCAACCATCATCGGCGTGACCGGTTCTAACGGAAAAACTACCACAACGACGCTTTTAAACGAGATGTTCAAAGATACAAACTTCGAGACATATTGCGGTGGGAATATCGGCATACCGCTGAGCCAATTGATGATTGACGCGGAAAAATCCGATTCTCCCGATAAAGTCTTTATCCTCGAACTCAGCAGTTTTCAGCTGGAGCGAATTGTACATTTTCATCCAAATATTTCAATCATGCTAAACATCACACCAGATCACATGGATCGTTACGAGCATAATCTGATGCATTATTTTGCGGCGAAACTCCACATTGCCATGAACCAAAACCGAAACGATTTTTATATCTACAACGATGACGATCGGCTATTGTGCGAAAATCTTCCAAAGAATTGCCAGACGATTCCTGCGGGCATTTTCTCTAAATCTGAAAAGCCGGTTTATGCCGATAAAAATTCTATTTATTTGAAAAATGGAGAAAAACTGATCGATCGCTCAGAACTATTTTTGCTGGGCGAACACAACCTGTACAATATTCTGGCGTCGCTTAATGCCGCATTAATTTGCGGAATTTCACAGGCACATCTTAGGGACGTACTGAAAAATTTCAAAGGCATCGAGCATCGGTTGGAATTTATCACGACGATCAACGGCGTTGATTTTTACAACGATTCCAAGGCGACGAACGTCGATTCGGTAAATTACGCGTTGAAAAGCTTCGCGCGCCCTGTTATCGTCATTCTCGGCGGAAAGGACAAAGATTCCGATTTTTCATTGTTGATCCCAAATCTGAAGAAATATGCCAAAGAGGCAATTCTCGTTGGAAAAGCCGCGGCGAAAATCCGCACCGCATTGGAAGGAGTCCTCCCGCTTACCGATGCCGGATATAATATGGAAAAAGCAGTTCGGATAGCGAAAACGAAAGCAAATCCGGGAGACGTCGTCGTACTCTCACCCGCCTGTGCAAGCTTTGATATGTACAACAACTACGAACACCGCGGCAAAGCATTCAAAGAAATCGTCCGCCGATTTGAAGAGGAACCAAAATCCGCATGATCGAAAAACGTCAAAAAGTCGATAGTTCGTATCTGATCCTGATCATCGTCATGCTTGGAATTGGCATCATCGTTCAATACAGCGCCAGCTCGTTTTTAGCGGCGGCAAAGTACAATAATCCGAATGTTTATCTCTTCGCCCATCTTAAGCGAATGATCATTGGCGCATTAATCGGGGTTGGGTTTATGTTCTTTAACTACCAATGGCTCAAGAAGATTGCCTTTTGGTTGACGATTCTGTCGATGACGTTTTTGGTCGCTGTTATAGTTTATTACAAGGTCAAAGGAATTCAGGACGCCGCGCGTTGGCTGTCGATCGGACCTTTCCGGTTTCAGCCATCAGAATTCACAAAATTGGCGCTCATTATCTACATCGCATCATTTATCGACCGGCACCAGAAGGAATTGCACGATTTTAAACAAGGTTTTTTGCCGGTGACTAGCATTCTCGGCGTATCACTTTTATTGATCGTCATTGAACCCAATTACAGCACAGCTGCAGTTGTCGGCTCACTGTGTTTGATACTCATGGTTATCGGCGGTACGAGATTGCTTTTTCTAACGCCATTATTAGCCGCCTCTGTTGTCGCTTCGGTTTATATCATCATTCATTCGCCGTATAAACTCCAGCGAATTTTTACATTCCTCAATCCCGAACAAGATCTCCAGCACGCGGGTTACCAGTTGCATCAGTCGCTAATATCGCTGGGAAATGGCGGTTTCTTCGGACGCGGTTTGGGCTCCGGTATTGAAAAGAACCTATTTCTTCCGGAACCGCACACCGATTTTGTCTTTGCAGTGGTTGGCGAGGAACTGGGATTTATCGGAACGTTAGTTATCCTGATTCTTTTTCTGGTTATGTTTTTTCAGGGACTCCGAATCGCCGTAAAAGCGCCGGACGTTTTCGGAAATTTGCTTGGAATCGGTCTTTCTATGAGTATGTTCTTTTATGTGTTGGCGAATATCGGGGTTGTCTGCGGTGTTTTTCCGGTTACAGGTCTCCCGCTTCCATTTCTGAGCTATGGCGGTTCCACGCTGATCTTCAACTTTATTTGTATCGGAATCTTATTAAATATTTCACGGCAGGCATTGCCCCCTAAAAAACCGACAAATCTGGTGATACTAAATGGGTAATGAATTTAACGATGTCGCGCTAAAAATCATAGTCACCGGCGGCGGAACCGGCGGGCATCTGTTTCCTGCTATCGCGCTGGTTCAAGAATTGAAAACCCGCCAGGAAGAGATTGGCAAAATTGAATTTTTATTCATTGGCACGCGTCGCGGTATCGAATCACGGATTCTGCAAAATGCCGGATATGACTTTAAGCCAATCTGGATTCGCGGATTTCAACGCGGATTGTCATTCCGGGACATTTTCATCAATTTTCTGTTTCCGGTCAGGTTGGTCGTAAGCCTGTTTCAATCCTATTTTATCTTAAAAAAATTCCAACCGGACATCGCCATCGGCACAGGCGGTTTCACGGCGGGACCGCCGTTGAGAGTCGCTTCTTGGATGAAAATTCCGTTTTTTATTCATGAGCAAAATGTTTATCCGGGTGCGACCACTCAGATGTTGGCTAAACACGCTTGCCGGATTTATGTTTCATTCGAAGAAACGGTAAAAAAACTGGAAGGCGCTCGTTATTTTGGAACACCGCTTCGCCGTACGTTGAAAAACATCCCCAAAGATCAGGCAGTCCGGTTTTTTGAATTGCAATCGAATAAACGCACATTGCTGATTTTTGGCGGAAGTCAGGGATCACGGGCAATTAACAAACATTGGACTGAGCATATTTCTGAATATCTCGAAGCGAGCGACTTTCAGATCATTTGGCAAACCGGACAGAGCGATTATGAAGAAATGAAGGCAGAATTTGGTCATCTGCAATCGGTTTACATTACGCCATTCATTCACGAAATGGGCATTGCTTACTCGGCGGCGGATGTCGTCGTTTCCCGCGCCGGCGCATTGACGCTGGCGGAACTTTGCCTATATGGGAAACCGTCCATTCTTATTCCTTTACCGACCGCGGCGGGAAATCATCAAGAAATGAATGCCAGAAATTTCGAATCGGCAGGCGCCTCAATCGTCGTTCTTCAACGCGATTTGAACACGACGAAACTTGGCGATCAGTTAAAGACTATTTTTCAAGATTCGGAAAAACTAAATCAAATGGCGAAAAATGCTCTTTCGCTGGCTCGACCGGATTCCGCGAAACTAATTATTGACGATATTTTAGATTATGTTGAACACAATCTTTAGAAAAACCCAAAAAATTCATTTTATCGGCATCGGCGGCATTGGTATGTGCGGGATAGCCGAATTGCTCAAAGACTGGGGCTTCGAGATCACTGGTTCCGACACGAACGCGTCAGAAAACACTCGTCGCCTCGAATCGCTCGGCATTCCGACATTGATCGGACATCGCAAAGAAAACGTCCCGAACTGTGATGTTGTTGTTTACTCTTCAGCTGTTCAACCCGACAATCCGGAACGGATAGCCGCTTTAGAACGGAAAATTCCAATAATCCGCCGCGCCGAAATGCTCGGAGAAATATTTAAACTCAAACCGACACGCATCGCGATCAGCGGCACACACGGTAAAACAACAACCACGTCAATGATTGGCCAAATCTTTATTGAAGCCGGAAAGGATCCGATCATTATCGCCGGAGGAATTGTCGAAACACTCGGAACGACGACGCGCTCTGGAAAAGGCGATGTCATCATCGTGGAAGCGGACGAGTTCGATCGCTCATTTCTCAAACTTTATCCAACCGATACGGTCATCACGACGATTGAAGCAGAACATCTCGACTGTTACGATAACATTGAAGATATTGAAAGAACTTTTACACAATTTGCTAATGAAACACCATTCTTCGGCTCGATCGTCGCGTACATCGATGAAAAATCCGTCAGGAAAATTCTTCCCGATTTGAAAAAACCAGTCGTGACCGTCGGACTCGACGCCGATGCCGATATTCGGGCTGACCAGATCATTATGGAAAAAGGAGAAAGTTCCTTCGATGTTATCATCCAAAATAAACTTTTCGGACGAATTCACCTGTTTGTTCCCGGCATTCACAACGTAAAGAACGCGCTTGCGGCGATCGGCGTTGCTTGGAAAAATGATATTAATTTCAAAGCCATTTCTGACGGTTTGTCGAAATTCCGGGGCGTTCGCCGGAGATTTGAAATCGTCGAAGAAAACGATCTTTTTATGCTCGTTGACGATTACGGACATCATCCGACAGAAATCAGGGCAACGCTAAATGCGGCGAAGACCGGTTGGAATCGCCGGATCGTTGCCGTTTTTCAGCCACACCTTTTCACTCGGACGCGAGACTTTTATCAAGATTTTGCCTCGGCGTTAATGCTTGCCGATGTCGCCGTCATTATAGATGTTTATCCATCACGCGAAAAACCGATTGAAGGAATTACCGGAAAAGTCGTCGCGGAAGCCGCTGAACGGCTTGGGCATTCGGCAGTTTACTATGTAGAAGATAAAACCCGCGTTCCGGAAGTCGTCGAATCCATCGCGCAAAAAGGCGACATGATTATTTCATTGGGAGCGGGCGACGTCAACCAGTTTCATCCGGAGATTTCAAGAAGATTATCAAATAAGTTTGAGCATAATGAACAATAGAAAAAGCACAAAACGTAACCAACAATTCAGGGTTCTCATCTTTTTGGGGGGTAATCTGCTGGCTCTGTACACGAATTCTCGGCGAAGCCGGATTCAGTCTTATCCATTTCACACCGTCGTTAGCAACGCCAAATCGGTCTGTGATTATTCCATGAGAACCCTGATTCCTTTTTAAAATGATGCCAATGGAAAACGAAGAATTATTCAAACCAAACGAATCAGCGCCAGCGTCTCTCCATGTTCGGACGATCATTAAAGCCGATGAAAAACCATCATCACGACGCTATCGGAAATTGATCTGGCTCTTCCTTGTTCTTCTACTTGGAGCAGGTATCGGCTACGCCGCTATTGTTTGGTGCGAATACACAAATCTATTTTCCGTTCAATCCATCGACGTCAAGGGAAATATCATTTTATCGGGGCAGGAAATTCTGGAAATCGCCGATATTCAAAAACACACAGATTTATTCAACCTGAATCCAGAAACTCTGCAAAGCAGGCTTGAAAGGTTTCCGTATATTTACGCCGCAGTCGTGAGCAAACAATTTCCAAGCAAGTTAGAAATTTATGTCAAGGAACGAATTCCTCTCTGTTATTTGAGCGGGACAACCCTCATTTTGCTGGACAAAGACGGCATCATTTTGCCGATTCCCCAAAACAAGTTAAAAGGAAATCTTCCAATTCTCACCGGTTTCTCGGGCGATTCGCTGTCTTGTTCTTCCGGTTATCGCGTTTCCAATCCCGATCTTGTCCAAGTTGTAAAATTGCTCGATCAGACACTTATCGGCGCGCCTGAACTCTTTTCCGAAATATCCGAGATTAACCAAACAAAAAACGGCGAATTAATCCTGTATTCTCTGAGCGGCGGAACACCTATTCTGCTTGGCAGACAAAACATCAAACGGAAATTAATCGCCCTCGCCCATTTTCAGCAGACCTTAAAAAATTTACGCCGGTTTGGGGATTATCAATATTTGGATCTTCGATGGGAAAAACAGGTCATCGCTAAGGAACGATCATCGCAAGGATAAACCATGAAGTCGAAAAATCAACTAATCAGTGCAATTGACGTCGGTTCTTCCAAAATATGCACACTCATCGCCGAAATCGACCAGGAACGGCAGGAACCGATCATCAGGGGATATTCAAAAGTCCCATCCAAAGGAATCAAAAAAGGATTAGTGTCTGATATAGAACTGGCGACGGAATCCATTCAGGATTCGGTTTCGCGCGCTGAAAAAATGGCTGAAGTTACGATCGACTCATGCTGGGTCGGTTTATCCGGCGATCATATTCAGAGTATGAATACCAATGGAAGGATGGCTATTTCACGTGATTCACGCGGTGGATTGGGAGAAGCGCAACAAATTGACGAAGAAGATGTTCAGAAATTGGTTGATCACACCAAAGCCGTTCCTCTGCCGATTGATCGCCAATTGCTTCACGTCTTGCCACAGGATTTTATCGTCGATAATCAGCAGGAAATTAAAAACCCTATCGCACTCTCCGGACGTCGATTGGAAGCAAAAGTTCACCTAACGACGTATAACACCACAATCGCTTCAAATCTAACTCATTGCATCGAAAATGCCGGGCTTGGGGTCGAAGCCTTCGTGCTTCAATCGCTTGCGGCATCATTCAGTACGCTTGAAGAAAGCGAAAAGGAAACCGGAACGGTGTTGATCGACATCGGCGCAAATGTATTGGACATCATCGTTTTCAATAACGGCGGCGTACATCATACTGGCGTCGTGAATCTTGGCGGAGTAAATGTAACGAACGATATCGCATATCTCCTCAGAATTCCCCTCGACAAAGCCGAGAGCATCAAACGTGAATACGGTCATGCGATCGCTGGTTTAGCAGACAGAGATGCGTTCTTTACAATCACCGGTTTAGCAGGACGACCCGATCGTGAGATTCAGGTCTGCACGCTGGCGGAATATATTGAGCCGCGAATGGACGAAATCATTCGTACGGCTTTCTTGGAAGCGAAAAAAGCCGACTTCCAGATTTCCAATGCCCTATCGGTTGTTTTGACCGGCGGCGGCGCTTTACTTCGTGAAACAAAAGAATTAGCCGAATCGATTTTCAACTCGCCGGCGCGCATCGGTTATCCGAGAGGATTTCAGGGATTTACGCAGGAATTAAGCGATCCGACATTTGCGTGCGCGGTTGGAATTTTAAAATATGCCATCAACGACATCAATAACAACGGATCTTTTCGAAAGACATCGAAAAATCCGTTTTCCAAAGCGTGGAATTGGGTCAGACATCTGAGTGAAAATGTAATGTAATCAACTATAATTGGGAGGATTTTATGCTGTTTGAGTTTGCAGATTTTCCGGATCATAAAGCGAAATTAAAAGTTATCGGTATCGGAGGCGGCGGTGGAAATGCAATTAACCGCATGATCGAATCGGGATTAACCGGCGTTGATTTTATCGCTATCAACACGGATATTCAAGATTTAGAGAATAACCTCGCTCCGATCAAAATTCAAATTGGAAAAGAACTAACGCGCGGACTGGGCACCGGCGCTTGTCCTGAAATCGGTAGAAAGGCAATCGAGGCGGACCGCTTGCCGATTACGAACGCGATTCGCGGCGCCGATATGGTTTTTATCACGGCGGGAATGGGCGGAGGAACAGGAACCGGCGCTTCGCCGATCGTTGCACAGATCGCACGGGAAATCGGATGTCTGACCGTCGGTATCGTAACAAAACCATTTCTGTTTGAAGGTACCAAAAGAATGCGAAACGCCGAAGAAGGCATCAAAACAATAAAAGGTAATGTAGATACACTGATCGTCATTCCAAATAACCGGCTGGTCGATATTGTCCAAAGAAAAACCCAACTTGAAGAGGCTTTTAAAACCGCCGACAGCATTCTTCTTCAGGCAACAAAAGGAATTTCTGACGTTATCAACAAACACGGCATCATTAATTTGGACTTTGCCGATATAAAGACCGTCATGAAAGACATGGGCGACGCGATCATGGGGACCGGCATGGCATCAGGCGACGAACGTGCGATTCTCGCCGCTCAGCAAGCAATCTCTTGCCCCTTCCTCGACGATATTTCAATCAAGAACGCAACGGGTCTTCTAATCAATGTAACTTCTGGAAAAACTCTCTCGCTCAGTGAATTCAACGAAGCCTGCCAGATCATTACCGAAGAAGTCGGTCAGGATGCTAATATCATCGTTGGCGCAATTATCGATGAGAACTTAGGGGACGAGATTGTTATCACAGTTATCGCAACCGGTTTTTCAAGGGAAAAAGGACAAAAACCGGTTAACCCGACCTCAATTAATATTCTGGAAAGACCAATGACGCTCATCGAAGGGCCCCGCGATTGGAAAACGATTGAAGGTTTAGAACCAGTTGAAGATCTCAAATCAGTCGATCAGGAAACATTATTTTGGGCCAAAGAGCCATCCCCAAAAACGGAAGGAAAGAATACGAGCCGGGACATTCCTACATTCATTCGAAAAGGAATGGAAAACCAAAAAAAGAGCGAAATCGCCTAACCGACAAACTCATCCCATATAAACAAAGAGCCTCTCAAACGAGAGGCTCTTTTATTAAATCCGTGACAGTAAAAAATTATTAAGCTTTTTGAAAATCGCCTTTTTTAATACAGGACGTGCAGACTTTAACAGACTTTACAGTTCCGTTATCAACGATTTTGATCTTCTGTAAATTCGGATCCCAGCGCCGTCTGGTTTTATTATGAGCGTGACTAACGTTGTTGCCGTACATCGGCTTTTTACCACATATTTCACATACTTTCGACATTTCTCTCTCCTATGAAAAAACCGGGTCAAATTTCAACATATTTCGCCTGAATGTCAAACACTTTTCATGAATTCTTTGACCACCCCCACATTTTTAAAACCCGTGCGAGAGAAAACCTATCTGCGTCCCGAAGCTTCGGGATAACATTCGTTGAGCGTCCTGTTTAACCGTTATCACCTCTTCGGACATAATTTTCGGCTCTGCCTCGATGATGAATTGCAGTTCGCTGACGGCTTTGGATACAAATCCGGCTCTGTGATACAATTGTGCCAGCAGAAGATGCGGAGACAGAACTTGCGGGAACATGTACGTCACGGTCTTCAGGCACTCTTCGGCTTTTCCCGAAGCTTCGGGACCGAATCCTGATAAGCCTTACTGAGCGCAATGTAGATGTTTTTATCGTTGAAACCTGTCAGAGATTCTTCAAGAAGAGCAATGGCGAGTCTTGTCTGACCGATATAGGCATAAGCCGCTCCTATATGAAACTTGAGTTCATCGTTCTCCGGAAGAATTTTCAATGCCTTTTCGTATTCACGGATTCCGGACTCCCATTCATAACGGTAAACGGCGTTTTGACCCTTTTTCCAGTGAACGAATCCCGTTCCGACTTTTGCGAGAATAAAAAGATTTATGAACAATAACACGACGCCCATGATTTTTAAAATTTTCCCGGGTCGAACAATTGTCCGATTCAGCGGTTTTATCTCATTTTTCTTTGAAAGCACCGAAATCATCGATAGGCAGAAGTAAAAAAGGATGGAAATCGGCAGAGTGTGAAGTACCGAATCGACGGTTGAATGAATAACGATAACAAGAAAGGACGCCGTCAAAATACGGATTTGAACATTCACGCCGGTTTTATCTTCCCGGATTTGTATAGTATGCCGGTACCGGAAGTAAAGGAAAATCAGGAGAACAAATAGTATCAGTCCGATCAATCCGGTTTCGGCAGTGATATTTACAAACTCACTGTGCGCGTCTTTGATGGCACATGCTTTGTCGAAGTAAATCATGTTACTAGGATCGTCGAAAAACCGCATTTGGTAATTCAGATATTGATAGCCGTAGTTGCCGTAGCCGACGCCCAAAAACGGATAATCGGCAATCATCGGCAAGCTGACTTTCCAGATGAAAATCCGTCCCAGCGCCGAATCGGGATTCAGGAAGAATATGCCGACAATAAACAGTAAAATCGCCAAAATGACCGCGATAACAATTCCTATTTTTACCGACCGACCGGAGACTCTCTTTTTGATGAACTTCGCGGACGATGGGTAAATGAGAAAAATCAATCCGCCGATCAAAGCCGACCATGCTCCGCGACTCAACGTCAAAATAAGCGCGATTAACGTTATGCCAATCCCGAGTCCGCATAGAATCTTCAAGGTTTTCGTCTTTTGGATTCCGAATAAATAAAGAAGAACCGGCGTCAACACCGCTAAAAAACAACCCATCGAATTGGCGCTACCGAAAGTTCCGACAACTTTGGACTCATACGACGAATATCCGCCGGGGTGAAACAAATCCAATCCACAATATTGCATTAATCCGTAAATCGCCTCCATCGAACAAACGATAGCCAGAACGACAAAGACTTGTTTCAGAAATCGGGCGATTTCCGCTTCGGTTCTGTCGGATACCATGATTTGAACCAGAAAATAAAACAGCGTCAGGCTCGCAAGAATATCTGCATTTTCAAACAAATCCGCATACCGGTCGAGGAGAAATTTCAACGGAACCATCCAGAGCAACTTGATGATTATGACGCCGTCCAGCAAATTAAACCGGTAGGCGAACCGGTTCTTGAACAGAACAACCGCCAGTCCGGTAAAGACCGCCAATTGAAAGAATAAATACTTCGGCGTATGGAAATTATACGTCATTTGATTGCAGAATAACAACGGCGTAATGCCGAGGATCGCAAATAGAACGATGTTTTCCGCTTTTTGGTATTTTGTCATCGTAAAAACCAAACCTCCCGAAGGTTGAAATCCTTCGGGAGGTTTATGAATGTAATAGCTATCTCATCAGCGCCATTTTCTTCGTTTCGCTGAATCCCGCCGACCCGCCTGACTGTCGGGCAGGGGTTTTCAGCGTATAGAGGTAAATCCCGCTGGAGACTGTCTGCCCGGATTTATCCTTACCATCCCATACAACATGACGAAATCCGGCTGGTTGATTCTCATCTAACAGCCTGACGATTTCACGACCCATGACGTCATAAATCGTCAGGGTCACATGAGACTCTTCCGGCAGGTCGAAGGCGATGGTCGTTCGCGGGTTGAACGGATTGGGATAATTGCTTCTCAGCGCAAATTTCTCCGGCAAGATTTGTTTAATTGCTTCCGGCTGCGGTTCATAAATACGTTTGGCCAAAGACCAGTCAACTTTTTCTCCTAAAGCCTCACGTGCATAAAAGGTTATCTCATCTTCAGGATACTTCTGCTTCAGATCTTCAAGATATTTTTGTGCATTTTCGAGGTTATTGAAATCATTCTTACATGCAAGTACAAGGTTGAATAATGCAGACTTTTCACTGTCTGTTTTCGGATATTTATCAATGATCTTTTCGCATGTTACAACAGCATTGCTCAGGTCTTTGTTATTTAAATACGTATCTGCCAGTAGGTTGTAGGCCATTGGTTTGATATTTTCGCTAATTTCCGGATTATTGATAATCTCATTCAAATAAGTACTGATATTATCTTTCCTTATTTCTTGAGACCAGTGATAGATTTTTACTAAAGCATTTTTAGATTGTTCAGTCATCGGAAACTTTTTAACAAGAATTTTATAGACCTGAATAGCATCTTCTATTTTGTTATTTATATATAGGTCGTGTCCCCATAACCATAAATCGGATAAACGATTTGGATTAGGTTTCTTCGGATTAAAGCCAGCGGCTTGGTATTCTTTATTCTGGTTATCGTTAGTCACCATCGTGGAAGTAATTTTTCCCAAAGAAGAGCCACCGCCTGGGTTAGATGTAAGATAATTTGAATAATCTATAGTTCCTCCACAACTCCACATAAATTGATTTTCCGGAGGAGGGTTAGAACCCCACCAATTCCATTGCGCCTCTATGTCAGAATAATAATATGCATAAGCATTGGCCTGAGAGTTAGAAGAGATAGAATTATATCCTCCGATTCTGTTATTATATGCATCAGAACTACCCATGAAAGGACTTGAATAAAATTGAGCGCGTACCCCCCATACATCATTATCATAAACAACGTTATTTCCTTTCTCTTCGCCTGAGGTAGGACCAAATTTTGGAGTAGAACTATTACTAAAATATGCTCCAACTTCGTTTCGCTTAAATGAATTAGTGCTAAAATATGGCGCACCACCGAAAAAATATGCACCGTAATTGCCGTTCATGTATAACAGATTATCTGTCAACGTTGGACTTGAGGAAATTCCATATACTCCAGACGAATTATAGGAAATATTGTTAGTATTAATTGAAGATGGCGAAGAGTAGTAGAGATACACACCGTAATTGTTGTTCGTAATTGTGTTATTCTCGATCTTCGGTTTAGCATAGTTACAATAAACGCCATACTGAGCATACTGGATATCACAGTACTTAATGATACAATTTGCGTCTATACTGGAATCTTCAAAACGAATACCATCCCAACACCCTACCGTGGGATTTTCAGTCGCCGCAGAAAACTTAATAGGATAACTTAAATTTCCTTGCGCAATTAGTGTCCCATATACTTTTAATTGGGCGTTGTTTTTAAAAAAAATGCCGGTACCGGGACGGATAGTCAAAGTTATACCAGAAGAAACCGAAATATCATTTTCCACAATAATTGAACCGTTCCATTCGGTGTTCTCGTTTATATTTGAATTTTTATACTGATATAGCGCTAAAGGCATAGAAGGATCACCAAAAAGAACCATGCTTTTGGCGTGATAGGCCTTTTCTTCTGGATTAAATTTACGGTAAATTCCATTTTCTGTTGATATTGGTGGAATGTATGGAACAATCGTTGTTGAGAAAAACTTGTCATAAAATCCTTCTGCAAGTTCTCCGACAAAATTAACCTGGTTATCAAATAATTCTTCAAACATATTATAAAAACATACATGGGTAGAATGCAATGTAGTGACTACTGTAGGTGCATAAAATCCTACTAATCCTGTTTCAGAGTGAAAAAGCAGATTTTTTAATACATTATCTTTAGCAGGATCGGAATGTGAAGTGTTACCAAGAGTACATGTATTACCCCATATAAAATTTGAATTTGCCCCATTAAAAGAATAATTGCTTATGCCTGGATTAAAGAAAAATCCTGCGAGATTATCTGAATCACCCCCAGTACCTGAAACTACTGTAAATCCCGCGCCCTCGCTGAATTTATTACGAAACACGGAATCTGCTTCTTCAGAGTGATCACAGTGAACTGATACTCGAATATCTTTCATGAAATGAACATCACATTCATATTTCGACGGGTCAACAAAATTTTCTATTGATTCATTTACTTGATCCTGGATCGGTGCTGACCAACAGGCATTGTCTATGTTGTAATTGTTTTGACAGAAAAATCTTATCTTTTTATTGTAACTATGGTACGTTGTAAACTGGGAATAATAATCATTTAATTTTGAAACCCAGATTTGTATTTGTGAAATAGTTTCTGCCGGTACTCTTCCTATTAAAAGATTCAAACCTTCTACATATTGCCTATCAGATGGTATGTCTCTTATTTGTTCTGCCCAATATACATGATTAATGTAATAGTAAAAGGGGATAAAATTGCCTGCTGAAGAATTTGCAACATGATTATAGACAGGGAATGTACCTCCTTGTGGAATTGGATTATCCTTCCCTTTCCCAATTAATAATACATATCGTAAAGCCGGATAGCTAGTTTTTACTGATGAGATCATGCTTCTGATCTGTGAATTTGTATTACCGTTCTGGATTGACTGAAAGATTATGGTATGACCATTACCTTCTAATATATTCCTAAGATCATTCTGCCAGCCATTTGGATCTGAAAAACTATTATGATATAAAATAAGATAATCTGTACCTGCTATTAAAAATTGACTAACAAATAGAGTAATCAACAATAATACATACTTTTTCTTTGACATGATTTTACCTCCTCACAATTTATTTATTGAGTTCCCCTGAGACTATATCAACCCCATAGAGGGCACCAAAAGCCGTTCTGACTGGATTATCTATATATCTGGTAAAAATTCCCCCTGATTTCATTATCGAACCGCTTATTGTATTTTCACCTAATCCAAGAACATGACCCAACTCGTGCGTTATGACCTGCTGTATATCTATTTCTTGAGTATTTGGAGCAGGTTCGCCCCAGACAAATGGGAAATCCCAAGTAAAGTCTGATGATGAATTTACATATATAAGTGTTTGCTGTTTATCGCCAATTATTGTGTTAGTATTATACATCGTGCATTCCCGAAATAGTGTAACGATGAGGCAGGAATAACAACCATCATAATATCGGGCTAAATGTAATTTCTCTTGCTTGTTGCCTCGTTACATATTAATTTATGTGTAACGATAATAGGAG
>Ga0210017_1001332_pt1 | contig 21505 bp, 23 predicted proteins | sample CryGeyCG2014_020_FD_183966 | JGI IMG/M metagenome (GOLD analysis project Ga0210017, IMG submission 183966) | Groundwater microbial communities from aquifer - Crystal Geyser CG08_land_8/20/14_0.20 (SPAdes) (version 2) | ecosystem: Environmental > Aquatic > Deep subsurface > Groundwater | place... | reverse complement strand
TTTCAACTATTATATCACAGATTGTTCAGAAAGTCAAGTTTTTTCTATCTCAACTATAATCTCCCCCGCCTTTTTTTTCCTTTAAAGTCTCCCGCAGTTTCTTTAGCAGATTACAGATTGTAGATTGTAGAGATTGTAGATTGTAGATTGATATATACTCACCTAATATCTGTCAACTGCTTATCGCGATCAGGAGGTCGCTCCTACCACCTATCACATTTCACCTTCCACATTTCACATTCAACATCTCACATTCCCCATTTCACATTCAACATTTAACATTTCACATCACACATTCCACAATTCACATGCTATCACTCCTAATGCTATTGAATTTAATTTTGTCTCTTTGCTGTCTGAACGAGAAAGCATTACGCAGGGGTTGAGGGCACCCGCTATAAATCCTGCTATATTAGCACCACCCAGATACAACAATGCCTTCGCTGAGATGTTGCCACAGGATATATCAGGCACTACAATAATATCTGCATCTCCCGCAACTTTGCTCTTTATTCCTTTTATTCTTACCGATTCTGGTGATATTGCAAGGTCCATTCCAAGAGGTCCGTCAATTTCGCAGTTTCCAAGTTGATTTCTCTCACCGGCTTTTGCGAGTATCGCAGCGTCAATCGTCTCAGACAGGTCTTCGTTTATAGTTTCTATTGCTGCCACGAGAGCTACCTTCGGTCTTTCTATGCCAAGTTTCCCGGCAAGTTCCAACGCATTCATTATTATATCCATTTTTGTTTTTATATCTGGTTTGATATTTATACCTCCGTCTGTAAGAAGTAGTAATTTATGGTAGAACTTCGATTCTATAACGGCGATATGGGAGAGAGTTCTTCCCGTTCGCAGTCCTCGTTCTTTATCAAGGACACCCTTTAAGAATTTTGGTGTTGATGTATGTCCTTTCATAACCATATCCGCTTCTCCAATTCTTGCCATCTCCACTGCCATTAATATTGCTTCATCTCCAACTGCATCTATAATTTCAAATTCCCCACCACCTTTTGCAATAATCTTACTTTTATCACCAACAAGAATGGGGATTATCAATCCCTCGTTCTTTGCATTTTTGCATGCTTCAATAGAAACTTCGTCATCTCCACAAGCAACAGTTATTCTCTTTGGTCCGAGCTTCTTTGCCTCTTCAATTATCTCCTTGAACGAGCGTAGCATAATACCCCCGGTAGTATTAAAAAGTAAAGTTTGTTAGATGGTTAGTTTGTTAGTTGGTTAGGAGGTGGCTAATGATACCACAAATTTTGTATTTTGTCAAGAGAAAAAACCTTGACTTTTCTTGTGTTTTATGTTATAATTCTGTCACTATGCCTTTAAAGATATATAATACACTTACGAGGAAGAAAGAGGAGTTTATTCCGTTGGCCCCCCCTCTGGTAAAGATGTATGTATGTGGTATGACCGTGCAGGATAGACCACATATAGGGCATATGAGAGCATATGTGGTTTCTGACACATTGAAGAGATGGCTTACACACAGAGGGTTTAAGATAAAACATATCCAGAATATTACAGATATTGATGATAAGATAATTGAAAAGACAAAAACACTGGGTAAGGACTATAGAGAGATTGCAGAAGGAAATGCAGAAGAATTTATGAGGTGTAGTGATATTATGGGGATAGAGAGGGCAGACTTTTATCCAAAGGCTACCCAGCATGTTCAGGAGATTATAGAACTTATATTGAAGCTTATCCAGAAGGGATATGCATATACAACCGACACAGGAGTATACTTTGATATATCCAGATTTCCAGATTATGGCAAACTATCGGGAAAGTGCATAGATGACCTCAAAAAAGGTGCAAGGGTAGAGATAGACGATACAAAACACTCTCCTCTTGATTTTGTCCTGTGGAAACGTGCAAAAGAGGGAGAACCCTTCTGGGAGAGCCCTTGGGGTAGAGGAAGACCCGGCTGGCATATTGAATGCTCTGCTATGTCTTTAACACATCTTGGAGAGACAATTGATATCCATACAGGCGGGGAAGACCTTATATTTCCCCATCATGAAAATGAAATTGCACAATCAGAAGCAGTCACTGGCAAGCCATTTGCGAGGTTCTGGGTACACAATGGACTTCTCCAGCTTTTAGGCAATAAAATGTCAAAGTCTACAGGGCAGTTCGTACCCGCACTCGATGTATTGCAAAAATACGAACCTGATGCAGTGAGGTTATTTTTTCTCTCAACACACTACCGTCATCCTATGGAATATAGCGAGGAACGGTTGAAAGAGGGAGGAGAGGCACTTACCAGGATAAAAGAATGCATTGAAATGTTGAAAGAGAGGAGTGCAGAAGCGGAGACCCCCCCAAAAAACAGCCATTTTGCTGACGAGCTTGGTGACTTCTGGAAAGATTTTGAGGATGCGATGGATGATGACTTTAATACACCGAAAGCAATTGGAAGAATCTATTCACTCATAAAGGAAGTAAACCTGAAGATGGGAGATATCGATGCAAATATAGCCCATCTCTATAAAGAAGCCCTGACCTCTTCACTTAAGATACTCGGGATAACGATAAAGGGAAAGGAACTGGATAGATTTACACCGCAACTTTTAGATCTCATCCTTAAAATAAGACAGAAGCTCCGTGAGGAAAAGAGGTACGACCTCGCAGATAAAATAAGGGAAGATCTCTCCCGATTGGGTATTACAATAAAGGATACACCCAATCGTTCAATACCCTCCCTTTGAATCCACCGGTCGCTCTTATCAACTAACCAACCACTTGGGGAACCTCTGGAATCGGTGTATAATAATCCCAAAGTATACCTTATCGCGCAAACTATCTAGGGCAAACCTTTAGGTTTGCTTTAATGCAAGACTACAGTATTTAGCAAGGCTAAAGCCTTGCCCTACAGCCTTGCCCTACAGCCTTGCCCACTGCGTTAATTTACGTCCAAATTTTTCTTGACATTGGAAGGGATTTATGATATAATAGATTATGTCTTTGTGGTTGGCGATCATTCTGTTTTTTGTCGCCTTTTTTTTGATTCTTAAGGGCGCAGATTGGTTCGTGGATGCTGCCGTCGAGATGGCTGAAGGCTTCCATGTTCCAAAGGTATTGATCGGGGCAACCCTTGTGAGTATAGCTACGGTGGCACCTGAGTTTTTTGTCTCTGTTATGGCTGCGGCGATGGGAAAGGTTGAAATGGCTGTTGGTAATGCAGTTGGTTCGCCGATTACCAATATAGGACTCATACTCGGATGCTGTGTGTGCTTTACATTTATCCCCATCTCAAGAGAGATGCTTAAGAGAGAATGTGTGATGATGCTTTCAGTCGTAGTGCTCTTTTTTTTCTTCTCCTTTTACGGAATAATAACAAGACCTATCTCTCTCTTTTTTCTCTTTTTAGTCTATCTTTATATAAGATATTCACTGAGACAGGCAAGGAATGCACGGGAGGAATGGCGGAAAGATGGTACGATTCCAAAGTCAGACTTCAATCTTAAACGAGAACTCTTTCTGTTTTCTGTAGGTGCATTAATGGTCATTATTGGCAGTCGGCTTCTAATCCTGTCGGGTAGTGCGGTTGCGAAGTATTTTGGAGTTTCAGAGAGTATTATTGGACTTACACTGGTGGCATTTGGAACATCCCTCCCGGAGTTCTTTACATCCGCGATCGCTGTGACAAAAGGACATAAAGAAATATCCATTGGTAATATCATAGGTGCCAATATTCTTGATATTATTCTTGTTCTAGGGGTATCAGGACTTGTCAGACCATTGCCGATAGACAGAAATACCCATTTTTTTGCTACTCCTGTCCTTCTGCTTCTTTCTATTCTTCTTATTGTTTTTGGAAAAACCAGAAAGGGTTTTCAGCGGTGGGAAGGTGGGGTACTTGTGACAATTTATTTTCTTTATGTCTTTTATCTTTTCTTATAAGGTTTTTTCTTTATCTCTATTTCTTTTTCTTTCCCTGAACTTGATGGAAAGTAATATTTCTTTCCTTTTAACTTCTCCGGAAGATATTCCTCCTCTACCCAATGTCCCTTAAAATTATGGGGATATTTATATCCTTTACCATAACCCAGGTTTTTCATTAGGGAAGTTGGCGCATTGCGAATATGAAGTGGTACTGGTAGGGCTCCATACTTTTTAATATCCTTCAGGGCATTTTTGTATGCCACAAGAGCAGAATTGCTTTTAGGAGCAGTTGCAAGATAGATTGCTGTCTGAGAGAGCGGCAAAAAATCTTCGGGTCTTCCAATAAAATGAATAGCCTCCTTACAGGATACTGCAAGGGTGAGTGCCAGAGGATCTGCATTTCCTACATCCTCTGCAGCAAATATTATCATTCTTCTTGCTATAAAGAGAGGGTCTTCTCCTGCCTCTAACATTCTTGCAAGCCAGTATACAGCAGCATCAGGATCAGAGCCTCTTAAAGACTTTATAAATGCTGATATGAGGTTATAATGTTCTTCGCCCTTTTTATCATAGATCAAAGGAAGTTCCTTCACAATCTCTTTTACTCTCTCTACTGTTACGCTTCTTTTACGGGGTTTCCCTTCTATAGGGGTAAAGTCCTGCTCTACATTTTTTGCTTGTATTCCTGCAGTAAGCACCGCAAATTCTAGTATATTGAGTGCAATTCTTGCATCACCGCCCGAGATTTCTGCTATATAATTTCTGACATCATTTGGAATATCCGGATTATATTCTCTTAATCCTTTTTCATTAGTAATAGCCCTGTCAATAATAGTTCTTATCTCATTTATTGAGAGTAAGTAGAACACATATATGCTGGTACGGGAGAGTAGGGGAGAGATGACTTCAAACGATGGATTTTCAGTGGTCGCGCCTATAAGAATTATCGTTCCGTCTTCAACATATGGAAGAAATGCATCCTGCTGTGCCTTGTTAAACCTGTGTATTTCATCTATGAATAGGATTGTTTGTTCTTTAGATACCTTTGCCTCTGCTATTGCTCTTCTTATATCATTTACACCTGAGAGCACTGCACTGAATGCTATGAACTTATAACCCCCTATTTTCGCTATGAGTTTCGCAAGGGTAGTCTTACCTGTTCCCGGGGGACCCCAGAAGATACTCGAAGAGATTTCTCCTATCTGAAGAGCCTGCCATATAGGTCCATCTTCTCCAAGAAGATGAACCTGTCCGACGAATTCGCTGAGGTTGTTTGGTCTCATCCTCTCCGCAAGGGGTGCTTTTTTTCCTTTTGTAAATAAATCCTGCATAAGAACCCCGATTCCTTTAAAACTACAGATAAATTTTTCTTTTTTAACAGGGACCTTAAAGAGACTTACATGAGAATTTAAAGAACAAAAATATCTCTTTCTCTCTTAAAAGTCTCTTATCTACCTGTCGGTAGACAGGCCTGCCTACCCTGCCTACCGGCAGGCAGGCGTCAGACAGGCAAGTCACTGCTACGCTTGCTCATATTAACAGTCTCTGACAATTATCCATTCATTGATGCGAGGAATTCGGTATTATTTTTTGTTCTTTTCATGCGTTTCAGCAGGAGTTCTAATGCCTCTATTTGATTCATCTCAAGAAGGATCTTCTTCATGATATAGACCCTTTGTAATTCCTTTTCATCCATAAGAAGTTCCGCCTTTCTAGTTCCTGATTTGTTCAGGTGCATTGCGGGGAATATGCCCCTGTCTGACAACTCTCTATCAAGAACAAGTTCCATATTTCCTGTTCCCTTGAACTCCTCAAATATTACATCGTCCATCCTTGAACCTGTTTCAATCAATGCAGTGGCGATTATTGTAAGCGAACCTCCTTCTTCTATGTTTCTTGCGGCACCAAAGAACCTTTTGGGTTTCTGAAGAGCGGTTGCATCAACGCCTCCTGTGAGTGTCCTTCCACTGTGAGGCAACACGGCATTAGATGCCCTTGCAAGCCTTGTTATTGAATCCAGGAGTATGATGATATCCTTCTTCTGTTCAACCAGTCTTTTTGACTTCTCTAAAACCATACTTGCGACCTGTATGTGTCTTTCCGGCGGCTCATCAAAGGTAGAAGATATAACCTCTGCATCTACATTGCGTTTCATGTCAGTAACCTCTTCCGGTCTCTCATCGATAAGAAGTATCATAAGAATAACCTCTGGATGATTCTCTGTTATTGCATTTGCTATTTTTTGAAGGAGTATTGTCTTTCCTGCTCTTGGCGGGGACACAATAAGCCCTCTCTGACCCTTTCCAATAGGAGTAAACAAATTTACTATACGCATGGAGATATCGCTGTTTTTTCTTTCAAGGTCTATTCTTGATGTGGGATAAAAGGGAGTAAGTTCATCAAATAGGATACGTTTCTTGTTTTCGTCGGGGTCTATAAAGTTTACCGCTTCTACCTTTAGAAGAGCAAAGAAGCGTTCGTTCTCTTTCGGAGGTCTTATCTGTCCCATAACTGTATCACCCGTCTTTAAAGCGAATTTCTTTATCTGTGACGGAGAAACATATATATCATCCGGACCAGGAAGATATGAGTAGTCCGGGGAACGCAGGAATCCATATCCGTCTGAAAGCACTTCCAGAACACCACTGCCGAGTATAAGTCCATTTTTCTTTGCGCCCGACTCGAGTATCTTAAATATCAGTTCCTGTTTACGCATATCTGCAATTCCAGATATTTTAAGTTTTTGTGCAATATCTCGGAGTTCGGATATAGTCTTCTTTTGAAGTTCTCCTATATTCATAAACCTCCCATTTTGATTTATATAATGTAGTAGAGTAATCTCAATTACGCCTTAAGCATTACAATTGAACAGGTCTTTTAGGTAAATAAAGGGTGTAAAGTAAATTAGATGCTTAAAGTTATTGGTGGGAAGAGAATCTTCCAAGATTAATCTTAACCATTAATTATTGTTGTAGGTTTTAATAAATGAGCGAGAATAATTGATAAGTTGCAGGAGATAGTGGATTTTTGTAAGATTTTTACTACGGGGTGGTGGAGATAACAATCCATTACCCCATATCCTTATGCTAAATTGAGCTCAGATGTTCCAGTCTTTCCCATTTTCCTCTTATCTCTTCTCTCAATTCGTCTATAATATGGCTGTTTTCGGGCTTAAAAAGATGTGCAAACCTTCCCTGCACTTTTAGAAACTCCTCTATATCCACTTCTTTTTTTGGTTTGTATGTAATTTTATGCTTTCCATTTTCCACCTCGTATAATGGCCAGAACTTTGTCTGCACAGCAAGTTTCGCTATATCTATGCTTTGCTCCGGACTATACCCCCATCCAAGCGGACAAGGAGATATTACATTTATAAAGGATGGTCCCCCACAGGCTAATGCCTTTTCTACTTTCTTCATATAATCACTCCAGTATCCAGGTGATGCCTGTGCTGCATATGGTATATCGTGCGCTGCGACTATTTCTGTCAGGTCCTTTCTATTTTCCTTTTTCCCCGGAATAGCACTCCCGGCCGGAGATGTGGTTGTGTGGGAACCATAAGGGGTTGCAGAAGAACGCTGTATTCCTGTATTCATATAAGCCTCATTGTCATAACAGATGTACAAGAATCTATGTCCCCTCTCAAGAGCACCTGAGAGTGCCTGCAGACCAATATCATATGTGCCGCCGTCTCCTCCAAATGCTATGAAATTTAAATCTTTTTTTATCTTTCCCTGTTTCCTGAATGACTTATAACAAGATTCAATTCCAGATATTGCAGCGGCAGCGTTTTCGAAGGCTACATGTAATAAAGGGATATTCCAGGCAGTATACGGATTGATCGTAGTTACGACCTCCATACATCCGGTGTTTATGGTAGCTACAGTATTTGGACCGGCAACCATAAGTGCCTGGCGGATTATGATTGCCCCCGCACATCCCGCACACGCCCTATGTCCACGGGTGAGCAAATTTCCATTCTTCACCAACTCTTTCAATTTAGGCATAATACCCCCAATATTAAATAAAATATCAAAAATTAAAAATCAAAAATAAGTGAGGCATCAAAGGCTTTAGCCTTGCATCAAAGGAAATCATTTATTATTGGCTATTCTCGTAGCCCTACAAAGTCAATCTTCTTCTCTATTCCTTTTTCCTTATATACCTCACCCCTCTTGAAAACCCTTATAATATCCTCTACATCTATCTCTCTTCCTCCAAGACCGTATATATAGTTGCACATGGGTAGATGATTTTTTATGTCATAGAGTGCAGACTTCATCTCTACAAATATTGGTCCTCCCATAGTAGACATAGAGTCAGATCGGTCAAGCACGGATATAATCTTTTTATCTTTAAGCGCATTTGCTATCTCTTTATGGGGGAAAGGTCTCATAACCCTTATTCTCAGGAGTCCAGCCTTCATTCCTTTCTCTCTTGCTTCTTCTACTGCCGCCTTTGCGGTTCCAGCAGCACTTCCAGCAGCAATTACCACGTTGTCCGCATCTCTCATTTTATATTCCTCAAACAATCCGTAATATCTTCCAAATTTCTCTCCAAACTCTCTTCCAACCTTTTTTATTACAGGAGCTGCATTCATCATGGTCTCTATTTGCTGACGCTTATGCTCAAAGTAATAATCCTGAAGGTCAAGTGGTCCAACTGTATATGGTTTATCTGTAAGCAAAAGTGAGTGGTGTGGTTTATATTTCCCAATGAAGTCCTTTACCTCTTTATCCCTCAGCATATCTATCCTCTGCATACAGTGGGATATTATGAAACCATCTGTGGAAACCATCATAGGCAGATAAACATGTTCTGCTATCTTCATCGCCTGTATAATTGAATCATAAGCTTCCTGTGATTCTTCTGCAAATATATGCATCCAGCCAGATTCTCTGGAGCCCATCGTGTCAGAATGGTCACAGTGTATGTTTATTGGTGCTGAAAGGGAGCGATTTACCTCACATATCACGATTGGAAGCCTAAGTGCGGCTGCTATATAAAGGACTTCATGCATCAGGGCGAGTCCTTGAGATGATGTAGAGGTTATAACCCTTCCTCCAGCAGCAGAGGCACCAATACACGCAGACATTGCAGAGTGTTCACTTTCTACTGCAACAAATTCAGTATCCACAAGACCATCAGCCACAAAGCTTGCAAACAACTGAACAACCTCTGTAGCAGGCGTAATAGGGTAGGCAGCCACAACATCAGGATTTATCTGCCTCATTGCCTCTGCCATTGCCTCATTTCCTGTTAAAGCCTTCATAGGCATAGTTCCTCCCTGTTAACTGATATTATTCTAAGGACTTATGAAACGGTGAAGAGTGATGAGCGAACATCCCTCATCCCTTTTCTGGCATCTATCTCTCGGGTTTTGTCTCGATTGCCTTCGCTGTACAGACCTTTTCACATATCCCGCATCCTTTACAGTAGTCGTAGTCTATACCGACTACCTTATCATCCTTCATAAGGATTGCATCATCAGGACAGTATATAAAACAAAGAAGGCAATTGTTGCACTTGTCTTTTAAAAACTCTGGTCTCTCGCTCCTCCAGTCTCCGGTCTTGAAATCTCTTGAGGTTCCACCTTTTTCAATAGTACAGCCTATTGGCAGATCCTTCCATCCCTCTTTCATGCTACCTCCTCGTATGCTCTTTTTATAGACCGGATGTTTCCTTCTACAATTTGTGGTCTATTCCTAAACTTTATCTTTAACTTTTCTGTAACATCCCTCATAAATCTATCAAAATCAAGGACATTCGTAACCCCGATAACCGCTCCGAGCATAGGTGTATTTGGTATTTCCTTTCCTATAGTCTCCTTTGATATGCCAGAGGCATCAACTGTGTATACTTTTATATCTTTAAGTCCATAAGTTGCCTTTATTTCACCTGGAGTAGATTTTGTATTGACAAGAAGAATTCCATCCTTACCGAGACCCTCTGTTATAGGCTGAGTCTTCATAAGTGTCTCATCCAGAACTACTACGACCTCTGGTTTCTTAATCCCGGAGTGTATATGTATGGGTTCGTCAGACAGGCGATTAAACGCCTGCACAGGTGCTCCCATACGCTCGGGACCGTATTCAGGAAATGCCTGGATATACTTACCCGTTGCCATAGCGGCATCACCGAAGAGAAGTGCTGCAGTTTTTGCACCCTGTCCTCCTCTTCCATGCCACCTTATTTCAAACGGTTTCTTCATACCGCCTCCTACTATGTAATTTAGACAGAAATGGCATTGAGTTTTTCAGGTTAGACCAATATCCACACCACCTGTTACCTCTTTTACCTTTTCCTGGGCAATCTCTTGTGCCTTTTTCCTTGCCTCATTTACTGCAGAAAGAATGAGGTCCTCAAGAAGTGACTTATCTTTCATATTTATAAGTTCAGGGGCTATCTCCACCTTGACTATTTCCTGATTACCATTTACAATAACCTTTACCAGCCCACCACCAGACGATATTTGCGCGGTTTCCTTTTTCAAGTCATCCTGTATCCGGGCAATAGCTCCCTGTATCTCCTGAAAACTTTTCAGGAGTCCCAAAAGATTTTTCATAGTTATCCTCCTCTGGAGACAACTTCAGCAGAAAAAAACCTCAATGTCTTCTTCAGTATGGCACTTTCTTTTTCTATATCCTTTGCTTTGCCTTTTTTGAATACAATCTTCAAATCTTTACCTGTAATCTCGCTCAGATGCTTTTCTACCAGCTTTTTCTTTTCCTTTATAGCATCACGGTGAAAGTCATTTGGAAACTCAACAACAATTCTATTTTTGTCAAGTTCAACCGGGTTACCAAGTGCTATAATAGAGGCAATGGTTTTGCTTTCTTTCTCCATGGTCCCTGCAACCTGTTCCCATATCTCTTGCATTTTAGTCTTCGGTGTTGTGCCGTATGCGGTAATTTCATCTGTTCTATAGCTTTCTTTTGCCTCGGATACTGCTGGAGACTCTTCAGCAGCCCCGTAGGGCGTTGCCTCCAGACTCTCTATTATCTTCTCTATTGGCACCGTCTTGAAGGCAGATAATCTTGTCATTGTTTCCAACAGGTATATATCAGGATTTTCAGAATAGCGCATCTCTCGTCTTGTTTCTAAAAGAAATCTCATTATTCTCAAAATAACATTGGGCGATTGCTGGGAGTCTGCGGTTATATATTTCTTCCTTTCTTCCGGCAGGAGAGATATATTTACGTTGGTATTGACTAAAAGCACAAGGCGAAGATGCTCAAGAAACCCTGTGAGTATTTCTTCTGCACTTATTCCGGATTCGATCATCTGCTGTATAAGGGAAAGAAGTTCCTTTGTATTTCCTTTAGCTATGTAGGATTGTATGTTAAAAAATACATCCTCACTGGGCAATCCAAGCACATTTCTTATATCTTCTTCTCTGATAAGAGAATCTGAATACGCTACCAATTGGTCTAACATACCTTCGGCATCTCGTAAAGCCCCGTCTGCCTTTCTAGCAATGAGTTTGATAGCATTTTCTTCTATTTTTATCTTCTCTTTTTCTATTATAACCTTTAACATACTGAGGGTATCTTCAAACCCAATTCTTCTGAAGTTGAACCTTTGACATCTTGATAATATTGTTTGAGGTAATTTCTGTGGTTGCGTCGTAGCAAATATAAATATAATATGAGATGGAGGTTCCTCAAGAATCTTAAGAAGGGCATTGAAAGCCGGATCGGTTAACATATGGACTTCATCTATAATATATACCTTGTATCTTGAAGAACTTGGGACATATCTTGCGTTTTCTCTCAGGTTTCGTATCTCGTCTATTCCTCTGTTGCTTGCTCCATCTATCTCTATCACATCAACAGAACTTCCTTGTGTGATTTCTTTGCAGTGTACGCATTCGTTGCAGGGAGTGGGTGTTGGGCCGTTATCGCAGTTCAACGCCTTTGCAAGTATACGAGCGGTTGTTGTTTTTCCAACTCCTCTCGGTCCTGCGAAGAGATAGGCATGTGCTATTCTGCCCTGTGAGATTGCGTTCTTAAGGGTGGTAGTGCAGTGTTTCTGCCCTATAACCTCGTCAAAATTTCTTGGTCTGTATTTGCGGGCGAATACTGTATACATTGAAGAAAATAGGTCCTTTTGGGGAGGTCAAAGAGAGAAAAAATCTTGTTTAATTTTAAAAAGTTAAAATAAGCGACGGTAATGCAAGAGATTTTTGGGTTCAGTGACCACATTATAACATAAAAATATTAATTTGTCAAGGAAAAAATAAAAAATGTTCTTGGTTAGCTGATTTTTTTGCTTGACATTTTCTCTTTTTTGCTGTAAAATAAAATGTGCTATAATTTTTATTTATATGGAGGTAATATGGAATTTATAAACTTAGATAAGTTAAATGTGGATGTTAAAAAGAAGTTAAAGCCATACTGTAATAGTGTACTAACAAAGCTTACTGACAATGTAAAGTCCATAGTGGTATATGGAAGCGCATCTTCAGGGGAATAATAAGATTACGAGGAGAGACTCCTCATTTCAAGCATCTCTTGACACACTATCAGCTTTGGCGAGTTATGTAGATTGAATGTAAAAGCGTATACTTATGAAATTTGGTTTCCATATATCAATATCCGGTGGCTTTGGGAGAGTTGTCGAAAGAGCAAAAATAAGAGGGTGTGACACTATACAGTTGTTCTCACGCAATCCCAGAGGATGGCGATATTCTCCATTAAAAGAAGAAGAAATAGAGAAATTCAAGCAAAACAGAAAGACTTGCGGCATAGATCCTGTATTCACACACCTTTCTTATCTGCCCAACCTTGCTTCTCCGAAATCTGACCTCTTGAGGATTTCTATATTTACATTGGAAGAAGAACTACATAGAGCGAAGATTCTTGGTGCAGATTTTGTTGTGGCACATATGGGTGCAAAGCTTGATTCACCACTTGAAAAGGCCATATCAAGGATAAGTGATTCAATAAATACCGCATTTGGGAATGTAAAAAATAATGTAATTCTGTTACTTGAAAACACGGCAGGTGAAGGCTCTGAGGTGGGCGATAGATTTTCCGTGATTAGAGGTGTTATTGATAGAATTGACGATAAGGGGAGAGTTGGTATGTGTCTGGATACCGCACACGCATTCGAAGCAGGATATGATTTGTCAACGGAAAAGGGGGTTAGTGATACTTTGAAAGAATTTGATGATACAATAGGATTGGATATACTTTATCTTCTCCACTTGAATGATTCAAAGACCCCACTTGGGTCACATCGTGATCTTCACTGGCATATAGGAGAAGGATACATTGGACTTGAGGGTTTTAGAAATATTGTAAATTGTCCTCTTCTATCACATCTGCCGTGTATAATGGAAACGCCAAGAAAGAACGAAGAAGACGACATAAAAAATATGAAAACGGTAAGGGGGCTGATAACCAAATAAGTTCAAAATCAACGATTTTATGGAACAATGATCCAGAGATAAGAACCATAACTTAGATACTACCAAAGAGACAAAATCAGAATTATAACATAGTAATGTATGAGAATCACAGATTACTGGCAATTGAGGGAAGAAATAAAGAAGGGAGATATAAAGAACAGTTATCTCCTTGCTGGTGAAAATGATTTTATCAAAGAAGAGATTATAGATCTTCTTGAAACAAGTCTTGTAGAGAAAAAATCAAGGGCGTTTGATGAAACGAAATTTTATGGGGACGAACTGCCAGATGATATTTACCGGCATATATGTTCACCCCCCGTTGCCTCAAAGAGACATCTTTCTGTGATTTTTGGTATCGACCGAATCAAAAAAGGCAACGAACAGATAAAGAGGGTAGTAGAATCATTATCCCCGTTTCTGTGTATCGTCTTAACAGCCGGTAAAATAGACAAAAAGAAAGAAAACAAGTTTATCAAATGGGTTTTAGATAATGTATATACACTTGTATGTGAAAAATTTTCAGAGGATGAAGTAAAGAGATGGATTTTGGAAACCGTAAAGAGTAAAGGAGCGGATATATCTCGAGATGCCATTTGTCTCCTCTGGGACTTCAGTGGTGATGATATGCTCTCACTGCATTCGGAGATTGAGAAACTTTTGACATTCAAGCCCAAAGGAGCGATTGAGACGAAAGATATTAAAGCGATTGTTGGAGAAGACAGGATATTGTCAATATACACACTTGAACAAGCAATCTACGAAAGTGACCTTCGCAAAGGAATGAAGGCACTGGAAAACCTTTTTATGTGGGGAGAGAAGCCTACAGTCATAGTTTACAGGTTGAGGATATGGCTCTCGTCGTCTCTCTCGGGCAAGGGCTGGAAAAATAGTCTTGGTTTTGATGATGCTGCGATGGCAATATCCATGCTAATGGAAACAGAACTGTCTATAAAACGCGGAGAAATGGATGGCAGATTTGCGGTAGAAGAACTGGTATACAAGTTAATAAATAGAAGGTAGACTCTTGGATCATACCAGTGGTTGTGGAGTATTTGAAGTTTAGAGGTTTTATGTTGGGCTTTGAAGGTTGGGATTTGTTTGGGATTTACTTGCCTGCCGATAGCAGGCTGCTTGGAAATTGAGATTTAGAGGAGATAAAGGGGGTATTTTTATATGGAATTCAAACAGCTTGATGATATAAGATGGATACTGGAAAAGACCGGCGATATGAGAGTGCCGGGGCTTATATATGCAGACAGGGAACTTCTTCAGCATATTGAGAGAGAGAATGTAGCATCTCAGATAGCAAATGTTGCATACCTACCTGGTATTGTGGGTTATTCTCTTGGTATGCCCGATATACATTGGGGATATGGCTTTCCTATAGGAGGAGTTGCAGGAATAAGAACAAGCGATGGAGTAATATCCCCAGGTGGAGTTGGTTATGATATCAACTGTGGTGTGAGAATGCTACGGACAGGGGTTAGAGAAGGTGAGGTTAGCCCCTATCTTGGGCAGCTTCTCGACGCCATATACAGTAATGTTCCCTGTGGAGTTGGGTCAAAGGGTAAACTCAGATTGACAAAGAGTAATCTCGAAGAGGTGCTTGTAAAAGGTGCGGGATGGATGGTAGACAATGGATTCGGTGAATCCCGTGATTTACTTGTATTAGAAGAAGAGGGAATGCTGAGTGGCGCTGATCCCTCAAAAATAAGTAATAGGGCATTTGAGAGAGGCATGCCACAACTCGGCACATTGGGTGCAGGCAACCATTTTCTTGAAATTCAGGTGGTTGATAAGGTTTATATTCCTGGTATTGCAGAGATGTTTGGACTTTTTGAGGGAGAAGTAACCTGTATGATTCACACCGGTTCAAGAGGATTCGGACATCAGGTTTGCGATGACTATCTGAGAGTATGTGAACACGCAGTAGAAAAATATCACATCTATCTTCCTGATAAAGAGCTATCCTGTGCCCCGATAGATTCAAAGGAGGGAAGAGATTATTTTGGTGCTATGGCATGTGCTGCAAACTTTGCTTGGGCAAATAGGCAGTGTATAACCCATTGGATAAGAGAGTCGTTTGGCAGTGTATTCAGTAACGCAAGGTTGGAAATAATATATGATGTTGCCCATAACATAGCAAAAATTGAGAAACACATAGTTGATGGCAAGACCATGGAGCTCTGTGTACATCGCAAGGGAGCTACAAGGGCATTTCCAAAAGGACATCCACAGGTACCGAAAATTTATAGAGATGTTGGCCAGCCAGTTCTCATCCCTGGGGATATGGGAACTAACTCATATATACTCGTAGGAACCGAGACAGCAATAAAGGAGACCTTTGGCTCAACCTGTCATGGTGCAGGCAGGAGACTGTCAAGACATAAGGCGATAAAGGCAGCAAGGGGTAGAAGCATTGATGGAGAACTCAGAAAGAAAGGTATACTGGTGCGCGCAAAATCATACAGAACACTTATGGAAGAAATGTCGGATGCATATAAGGATATTGATAAAGTAGTTTCGGTTGTGGAACGAGCCGGAATTTCAAAAAAGGTTGCCAAAATGAGACCCATAGGAGTTATAAAAGGGTAATTTATGAATAAGAAATTGACGACAAAGGAAGCGGTGATTGTGCTTGTAATATTTGGATTACTTGCTATATTTGGAGTTATAAGATTCAGAATAACACAGGACAGATATAAAACATACATAGGAAATATTATAGTAAATAAGGTTGAGAATGCCTTACTAAAACATCACGAGAAAACTGATACATATTTATTGCTTCAAGATACACTTATAACAGATTACAATGCTTTTAGGGAACTCTTTCCTCTAAAATTGCCAGTTGCAGATTTTCAACAGTTTGTTTACAAAGCGGACAAGAAGGAATATTACATAAGCGTAATTACTAATGACAGAAAGGGGACTGAGATAAAGAGAGTTAGTAAGCAGGGGTTCATTACAGATCCCTAAAGTAATATAATAGGATTGTTGATTGCAGGGTGTGTTATGAATAGGGTTGTATTTCTTGGGACAGCAGGTGCAAGAATCGCAGTATTCAAACAGATAAGGGCGTCTGGTGGAATATGGCTTGAACTGAATGATACAAGGATACTGATAGACCCGGGTCCTGGCTCTCTTGTCAAATGCTGTGCCTCGAGAGCAGGACTGGATCCCCGGAAAATAGACGCTGTATTTCTCTCACACAGGCATCTCGACCATTCTGCGGATATGAATGTAATGGTGGAGGCAATGACGGAAGGCGGACTTAAAAAGAGAGGCGCTGTTTTTCTGCCGGCAGATGCATTGAGCGATGATCCTGTTCTGTGGAGTTATGCAAGAAGTTATGTAGAAGAGATAATCATTCTGAAAGAGAACGAAACATATAGTCTAAAGAAGTTGAAGATTTATATATCAAAAAGGCTTATTCACAGTGTTGAGACATACGGAGCAAAATTTGAAGGAGATAAGACCATAGTATATATACCGGATACAAAATTTTTTCCCACGCTTTATGAAGATTTTAAGGGGAATATACTTATAATAAATGTGGTAAGAAAAGAAAAAAGTGAATATGACCATCTGTCGCTTGGAGAAGCAAGAGAGATAATTAAAGCAATTAAACCGGAAACAGCAATACTCACGCATTTCGGGATGACGATGATAACGGCGAAACCCTGGGTACTGGCAGAAAAATTACAGGAAGAGATAGGAATAAAGGTGATCGCAGCAAGAGATGGAATGCAGTTTGCCCTATGACTTTTATTTTTGACTTTGACGGTACATTAACCAACCTGTTTCCTCATGCAGATGCGATGAGAGAGATGATGGTGAAGATACTTGTGTCTAAAGGGATTCCCGAATATTTTGATAGTTAATCTTACTTTCTATGTTAAAACTTGGGATAACAGGAATACCCGGTGGTGGTAAAAGCACGATCTTTACCGCCCTTACCCGTAAAGAAACTATATATACATCGGAGCCCGATATTGCAGTAGTAAGCATATCCGACGAAAGACTGGACTATCTTGCCCGTTTATTCAAAAAGGAGAAAGTAGTGTATGAGGCAATAGAGTTTGTAGATGTTAAAAACAATAAAAACCTGTTGAAGAATATGGATATTTTGATTGTGGTTGTGCCTTTTTTTGGCGGCTTTGATACTCCTAAAAATTATCTGGAAGAGGTAGAAAATGAGTTTATAGTTGAAGATGCTCTCCTGTGCGAGGAAAGATGTAAGAGAATTGAAAAGAGCAAAAAGGAAGAGATAGAAGGAGAATTAGACCTACTGAGGAAGCTAGGAACGACCCTAGAGGAGGAAAAACCGCTTCGTGTCTATGAATTGAATCCCTGGGAAAATAAAATCATAAAGGGATTTACATTTTTGTCTATAAAACCCTGCATCTGTATTTTAAATCTTGAGGAAGGGATAGAAGAAAAAGCCGTGAGTTTCCCATTTGTGCATTCAATTCCTGTGATAGCGGTGTATGGTGAACTCGAAAAGGAGGTTATTCTTGCAGGAGACGAAGAGGAGATGAGAGCAGAATTTGGACTGGGCCTCCCCCTTATATTGAGACTCAAAAACACTGTGTTTGAAGCCAAGAACATTGTAACATTCTATACGGTAGTTGGTAAGGAAGCAAGGGCATGGAATATAGAGAAAGGGACAACTGCAATAGAATCAGCAGGGAAAATACATTCAGATATAGCACACGGTTTTATAAAGGCAGAAGTGGTTCCATTCAATGTTTTAAAAGAGACCGGTTCTTTCAATGAGGCAAAACACCAGGGCAAGGTGAGACTTGAAGGAAAGGAATATGAGATTAGCGATGGTGATGTAATAGAATTCAGGTTTAGTGTGTAGATTTGTTTTTTGTATCTTTTAATAAGGAGGTATTATGGAGTTTTTGCTACTTGGAGGGATGATACTTGTAATGGGACTTACGAGTAAGGTAAAGATGCTGAAAGATGCAAACAAGGCACTCATAGGGCTGAAAATACCTATTGGTATAGTTATATTCGTTGTCGGTCTTGTTCTCCTTACAACGGGAGGAACATATATTAAAACCGCTTATCGGGGTACTCTTGTCTTTCCAGGTATCATGGGTTTAATAGCAGGTGCATTTCTAATCTTTGATTTGTTTAAGCTTATACCTCAGGCGCAGGAATCTATAGACAAGGTGACGAATACCATAAATGCCCTGCAAGTTCCTGTTGGCATCATTACTATAATAGCCGCATTGATAGGCATGTTTTAACGGATGAAGGTATTCATAAAGACACTTGGATGTCCAAAGAATCTTATTGATTCTGAGGTTATTACGGGTTACATTTTGAAAGGGAAGAATTCCATCACAAAAGACTCTTCCGAGGCTGATGTGATAATTCTGAATACCTGTGCATTTATACAGGATGCGGTAAGAGAATCAGTGGAAGAGATATTGTATCTATCAAATCTGCGGGGGAGACTCATAGTTACAGGATGTCTCCCCCAGAGATTTAAAAAGGCGTCTCGAGGATGCGATTTTATAGTTGGTCTCGGCAGATATGACTTCTGGGAAAGACTTGGGAGGGGAAATCTTCCAGAATCCTGCCTTTTAGTCTCATCTAACAATTATATCTTTAATGACACAAACAGGGTGTTACTGACTCCAGCTCACTATGCATATTTGAGGATTGCTGAAGGATGCTCGAATAGATGCAGTTATTGTATTATTCCATACATCAGAGGACCGTATCGTAGTAAAAAGATAAAGGATATAGTGACAGAGGCAGAATATTTGAGAGATGCTGGTGTAAAGGAGTTCATTCTTATAGCACAGGACACTACTAATTATGGAATTGATATATATGGTGAATATAAACTACCAGAAATTTTGCAAAGGCTTTCGACAGTTGACGGAGTTGACTGGATAAGATTGTTATATGCTCATCCAGCCCATTTGACAGATGATATGATAGATATAATTAGAGAAAGCAAAAAGATTGTAAAATATATAGATCTGCCTATTCAGCATATATCTAATTCCATCTTGAAATCAATGCGAAGAAAGGTTACAAGAGAGAGGATTGAAGAGATTGTCAAAAATTTAAGGACTATTCCAGGGATGCACATAAGGTCCGAGGTGATGGTAGGATATCCAGGAGAAGGAGAGAAAGAGTTTGCAGAACTTATAGATTTTCTTCTTTCTGTAAAATTTGACTCACTTGGACTCTTTAAATTTTCTTTGGAAAAAGAGGCACCTGTACATAGAGATGGAACTTCGTCTGACCTGCTTTCTATTGAGGAGATAGAGGAGAGATACGATATAATTATGGAGATTGCAAGACAGCTGTCATATGAACACAATTGCTCTCTTGTTGGTAGAACCCTTAGAATCATTGTGGACGGCCTCGGTGAAGGTAGAACTCAGTGGCAGTCACCTGAGATAGACGGTGTAGTATTTTTTGAAGGAGATGCAAGAATAGGTGAATTTACAAATATTAAAATTACCAATGCGGAGGATTTTGATCTTTTTGGAGTTACAACAGACTCATTTCTCCATACACGTACCAGTCCTTCATAATCAATCTTGATTTCTAATCTCTTTCTCTTTAATGGAACTCAAAATTTTGCTTGATTGCATAGGAAAATATAAAACACGAATATCACGCCTGCCTGCGGTAGGCAGGAATTAACAAATCGCACGAATTTCTTTTATTTTTGAGATGTTGTTATGTTATTTGTGTGCATTCGATTGACCTGCCCCGCACCTATGCACCTGCCTACCGTCAGGCAGGTAGGTGCGGGGTGAATGTAATTCGTGGTGTCTTTTTTCTTGACGGATAGGAATTTAGTAGGGGGGTACTCCTTGAAAAATCGCTCTTAAGTCTTTATACTTTCAGTAGTTAGGTTCTGCAAAAAATGTTGACTTTTGGAGAAAAGCATTTGCGAAGCAAATTTTTCTTGACAGAGAAAAATTTTTATGCTATAATCCTAATAGAATGAAAGACGGTAGGGTTAAAATAACCAAGGAACAATCTGGAGAGATTATAGTTACACTTGCTTATAATCCAACCTATATCAAAAAACTTAAGAAGATAAGGGGGCACAGATGGAATCCAGAGCAAAAATGCTGGGTGTTTCCTTGTTCTGACGATGTAGTAAAAAAATTACTAATCCTCTTTAAGGATGAAAACATCTGGATGGACCCATCTTTAAGACAAGGAAAAGAAAATAAGACTCCCTTTGAGGATTTATGAAAAGAAATGTTATTGAGAAAATACAGCCCAAGGACAATCAAAGCCTATATTTACTATAATGAGAAGCTATTAAAATTTACCAATAAACGGTCTGAAGATATAACAGAAAAACATATCAAGGATTATCTTTTCCACCTTGTAGAAGAGAAAAAGGTTGCTACTTCAACATTAAATTCTGCTATAAATGCTTTGAAATTCTACTACGGTACTGTATTAAAAAGAAACTTTATCTACGAAATCAGGCGTCCTCGAAAAGATAAGAAATTGCCAGAGGTCTTGAACAAAGATGAAATAACAAGAATTTTGGCTGCTGTTGACAATATTAAGCATAAGGCGATACTAATGTTGGTCTATTCTGCTGGCTTACGGGTAAGTGAGGTAGTGAAACTCAAGTCAAAAGACATTGATTCGGAGAGAAAATTGGTTTTCGTCAAAGGAGCTAAAGGAAGAAAGGATAGGTATACCATACTTTCGGATATTGCATTAGATACATTGAGGCAATATTATAAGGGGTATAGGCCTAAAAAATGGCTGTTTGAAGGAGAAAGAGAAGAGAGGTATATCACGATAAGAACTGTTCAGAGGGTATTTGAAAACGCCTGTAGTAAAGCAAATATCAAGAAAGAAGTAGGAATCCACAGTCTCAGGCACAGTTTTGCTACGCATTTGTTGGAGAGCGGGGTAGATTTGAGGTTTATCCAAGAACTCTTGGGACACCTGTCTGCCGACAGGCAGGTAAAAGCAGTAAAACAACGGAAATCTATACCCATGTTAGTAATAAATCTTTGAGTAGTATAGTAAGTCCATTGGATAATCTAAACGAAAGAGATAATATGGAAGATAAGCATCGTCCATAGGGTGGTATATACGACACTATGTCACATATACCACCAAATTGGAAGTATATACGAACTATGTCGTATATAAACGAGTTATGCAAAATGCTTA
>Ga0210017_1001329_pt1 | contig 21516 bp, 24 predicted proteins | sample CryGeyCG2014_020_FD_183966 | JGI IMG/M metagenome (GOLD analysis project Ga0210017, IMG submission 183966) | Groundwater microbial communities from aquifer - Crystal Geyser CG08_land_8/20/14_0.20 (SPAdes) (version 2) | ecosystem: Environmental > Aquatic > Deep subsurface > Groundwater | place... | reverse complement strand
GTATTAGCAATCGCCTGCATTAAATGAGTTTTGCCGACGCCAACCCCACCATACAGAAATAAAGGATTGTAGGCTTTGCCTAGCGATTGAGACACAGCCATCGCCGCGGCATGGGCCATCTGGTTGGTTGGGGAGACAGCAAAGGTTTCAAAATTAAAATCAGGTCGGAGCCCAACCCTTTTAAGGGCTTCTTGGAACTCTTCATCTTCAGTCTCTTTGCCTGGGATTTCAAAAAGCGTCCCCTTAGTCAAAAATTTACCCTTTTCTTTTAAAAACGGCTTTTCTTTAACGACAAAAACCAAATCATTCTTTTTCTTAGTTATCTGGTCTAAGGCATTTTTGATTAAAGCATAATAACGATTTTCAATGGTGTTGCTGATAAAACTGGAAGGGCAACCGATTTCCATAATCTGACGTTGGGGGTCAACTTCTTTAGTGCTCACAATAAAAGTTCGAGAAAACCAGGTCGCAAAATTAGCCGAAGAAAGCGACAATTTCAAATTTCCCAAAACAGTAAGCCAAACTTTTTCTTTATCCATAATTGGTAAGATGAGCCCCGCCTAATCTTAATATTCGCCTTTTTAGTACTATTCGTACATGGCTCATATTGCGATTTATGGCGGGCAAGCAGGGGAACATTTTTATTTAACAGAGTTATCCACAATTTGTCAATAACAATTTTCCCCTTGTTTTTCCACTGGAAAACTATTATCCTGGGTTTATGCCTAAGAGAACTTACCAACCCAAAAAAATTAAAAAAGCTCGCAAACATGGTTTCCGTTGTCGGATGAAAAGTCGCGATGGGAGGAAAACCCTTAAAAGAAGAAGGCAAAAAGGCAGAAAGCGGATTTCCTTTTGATTATATGCTTCCTAAAGCCTATCGTTTACCCCTTAAAACAGAACTCAAGCGCTTAAAAAAAAATGGCCAGATTTTTCAGGCAAAGTTTTTTGGTTTGCTTTTATTGAGGTCTGATTCTGTAAAAGATGTCTCTCGTTTTGCCGTGATTGTCTCCAATAAAGTTGAGAAAAAAGCTGTTAAAAGAAATAAAATCCGGCGATTGATCACTGAAGCCCTTTGGTCTTTGCGCCCGGAGATTAAAAACGGGATGGAAGGTGTTTTTTTGGTTAAAAAAACTATTACCAAGGCAACTTTAAAAGAGATTAAAAATGAAATAGAGAATCTTTTAAAATGAAATCTTTATTTTTAAAACTGATTCGTTTTTATCAAAAAACTCATTTTTTCCATCTGCCGTTTTTCCGCTTACTTTTTTTAAGTGATAGTATCTGTCGTTTCCAACCAACCTGCGCTGAATATACTTATCAGGCCATCTCTCATTATGGTATAATGCGAGGAAGTTGGCTGGGGCTTAAAAGAATTTGTCGTTGTCATCCCTGGTCAAAAGGAGGCTACGAGCCCCTGCCATTGTTAAAAAATAAAATTTAAATTGATGTCACTTTGGAATCTCATTCTCTACCAACCCTTAGTTAATGCCTTGATATTTTTTTATCATTTTTTATTTGCCAATTTTGGTTTGGCGATTATTGTTTTGACAGTGATTATTCGTAGTCTTTTAATCCCCTTGACCCTGCCTTCGATGCGGGCCGCTCAGAAAATGAAAGAACTGGCTCCGGAAATCGCCAAGCTCAAAAAGAAGTATGGCCATGATAAACAACAATTAGCCAAAGCTCAAATGGAGCTTTATCGCCAGCATGGGGCTAATCCGGCGGCTGGTTGTTTGCCACAAATAATTCAACTAATTATTTTAATTGCCCTTTATCAAGCCTTTATTCGTGTTTTACGAGCCGACGGTGATGTTATTGTCAGACTTAATCAAGTTTTGTATCCGTCTTTAAAATTAGCTGAAGGGACGGTTATCAACACTCATTTTACCTATTTAGATTTAGCCAAGCCTGATGTTTTCCGTTTACCGGGTTTGGCTTTTCCTCTCCCGGGTTTGTTTTTGCTGGCGGCGGCTTTCATCCAGTTTTTATCTTCCAAAATGATGCAACCGGCGGTGTCTCGAGCTCAGAAGGAAGCGGCCAAAACTGAAGGAAAGGCTGATGATTTGGCCACCAGTATGCAGTCACAAATGCTTTACCTCTTCCCCTTAATGACGATTTTCATCGGCTACTCTTTCCCCTCCGGCTTGATTCTTTATTGGTTTATTTTCTCTTTCTTTACCGCTATCCAACAATATTTTGTGGCTGGTTGGGGAGGTTTAACACCATGGATCAACAAATTAAAGATTTGGAGAAAATAACTAAGGATTTATTTAGTCATCTGGGGTTTCAAGTGGACTTTCAAATTAAGAAAGAAGCGGAGTTGGTTACCATTCACCTGAACAGTGATGAACCAGGTGTTTTAATTGGTTATCATGGCCAAGCTTTAAATGCCTTGCAACAAATGATAACCCTGATGGCTTTTAAGAAGTTTGGTCAGTGGGTAAGAATTTTAGTTGACGTTGAAGACTATCGAGAAAAAAGAAAAGAGGTTTTAGAAAGAATGGCCCAAAGTGCAGCTCAAAAAGTCAAGCTTTCTGGGCAAAACGAAGCTTTCCCGCCGATGTCTTCTTTTGAAAGAAGAATTATTCATTTGGCCCTAGCCGATCATCCGGAGGTGGAAACCATTTCGGAAGGCGAAGGCAACCAGAGACATATTATCGTTAAACCTGCCTCGCCGAGTCAAGGCGGACCAAAGTCCTAAAAAACTGCCCCAAGGTTTGTTAAGATGAAGCTTCATCAGAAAATCTTTTGGTTATTAATTTTCCTTTTGCCGGTTCAACTCGGGCGCCACTTTTGGCCTGATTTTAGTTTTGTTTTGGGCTTAAAAATTGATTATTTATCTCCCACGGTTTATTTAACTGACCTTTTAGTCTTGGCCATTTTGGCTTTATGGGCTTGGGAAGACAGACACAAATTATCAAGCCGTTCCCTTGCCAGTTGGTTGAAAAAAAACTGGTGGCTAATGGCTGTTTTTGTTTATCTTTTAGCTAATGCTTTCTTAGCCCTGAATCAGGGAGCGGCTTTTTACAAACTGATTAAAATAGTTGAATTGACCTTACTTGGCTATTATCTGGCCCAAAACCGCTATTCATTATCTAATCTTCATTGGCCGTTATCGCTGGCGGTAATTTATTCGTCTTTAATCGCTCTTATCCAATTTTTTAAACAAAGCTCTTTAAACGGAATCTTTTGGTGGTTAGGTGAAAGGACTTTTGATTTAACCACCCCCGGCATTGCCAAAGCCGTATTTAATGGGCATCTGCTTTTACGTTCTTATGCGACCTTTTCCCATCCCAATGCTCTAGCCGGATTTCTTTTGGTGGCCTTAATTTTAACAGCCCCTTTTTTAAAGAGGGCCAAACTTTGGGGTTTGGCTTATGGTTTTTTAGCTAGCTTAGCCATTATTTTTTCTTTTTCTCGTTCGGTTTGGTTTATAGCTCTTTTATTTTTCTTTATCTTGATTATTAAAAAGATAAAAAGGGCTTTAATTTTTAGCTTGAGTTCTTTATTTTTTGTTTTGTGTTTTTGGTTGCTGGCCATTTCCTCTCGTTTTTCCACCGATGAAGCTTTCTTTCAAAGAGCTCAGTTAATGAAATCATCGTTTTTAATGATAAAAAATTTTCCCTTATCTGGAGTGGGCCTTAATAATTTTATTGTCCATCTGCCAAATTATTGGTCGCTAACCGGTTTTACTTATTGGCTGCAGCCGGTCCATAATCTTTATCTTTTATTAATTGCTGAAATAGGCTGGTTGGGTTTTTTGATTTTTCTTTGGTTTTTAGTTTTGAGCTATCGAAGGATTCTTCTAAAGAAAAACAATCGCGGGCTTTTACTGGGGGCCTTAAGCGCTCTTTTACTCTTAGGTTTTTTTGATCATTATTGGTTAACCCTTCAACAAAATCAGTTGCTTTTAACGATTCTTTTGGGCTTGGTTTGGTCTTCTCAAAGTTAGTTGCTTAGTTTATTATTAAGACAATGCATCTTTCGCAAAAAGTTGCCTTTAACACCATCGTCCAAATTCTCGCCAAGATGATTACCGTTGGTTTTGGTTTGGCTTTAATGATTCTTTTAACTTCTCACTTGGGTCGAGAAGGCTATGGTGATTATATGTATATTTTGACTTTGGTGGTGATTTTTGGTTCTTTTAGTGATTGGGGGACAGCGGTTATTGGTGTTCGCGAAGCCGCTAAAAGCCAAAAGAAACAGGATGAAATTCTTATTAATGTCTTTTTCATCCGTTTGTTTTTAGCCTGTTTGGGTTCTCTTTTAATGATTGCCGCCGGTTATCTTTTGCCTTTAAAAACCGGTAACCCGTTGGTTATCCGTCAGGGGATTTTCATTGGCTCGCTGATTTTAATGCTTTTTGCCGTTAAAGCTTCCTTTGGTTTAGTCTTTCAAACCAAACTCCAAATGCATAAATTGGCCATAGCCGATATTGTCGCCAGCGGCTTGGTCCTTTTACTTTCTTGGTTTTTTTTAAAATGGCAATTTGCTTTAACAAGCTTAATCATGGCTGTTTTGTTAGCCAATACCGTTGCCATCATCGTTGCCGGGTTTTTAGCTTTAAGGACGATTCATTTTAAATGGCATTTGGATAAAGTTTTTCTAAAAAAATTTTTGCTTGAATCTTTGCCGATGGGAGCGATTCTCTTAATGTTTACCGTTGATAACAAAATTGATACGGTCATGCTGGGTTCTTTAAAGGGAAGCGGGGCGGTTGGGATTTACGCTGTCTCCTATCGGGTTTATGATGTTTTAATCTTAGGGGCAGCCTATTTGATGAGTTCTTTATTGCCGGTTATTTCCCGCTACACTCACCAGCAAGGACAAATTAGATTAAGAGTTATTTATCAAAAATCTTTTGATGTCTTGTTGCTAATGGGTCTCTTGGCTTTAGTTTTAAGTTTTGTTTTTTCTCCTTTTATTGTCAGGTTTTTAACCCAACAGCGTTTTGCTGAATTTGCTGACTCGATTAGTGTTTTAAAAATTTTGTCGCTGGCCATTTTCTTTTCCTATTTCAACCATTTAACCGGTTACACCATTGTCGGCCTGGGCAAGCAGCGTTCTTATTTTTCCGTAGCCCTTTTGGCTTTGCTTTTTAACGTAGCGGCTAACTTCATTATCATCCCCCGCCTATCTTATTATGGAGCCGCCTTGATTACCGTTTTAACCGAAGGCTTAATTTTAATTATCACCACGGTTTTTATTGCCCGCTTTTTAAAAATTACCCCTTCGCTTTTTGAATTCCCGAAAACTTTATGTCAGCTGATTAGAAATAAAGGTAAAATTTTTTAAAAATGGTTAAAGTAAATGGTTTAAATATTTTTACTGATGGAGGAGCTCGGGGCAATCCAGGGCCGGCAGCGGTGGGGGTAGTTGTTAAAAATCAACACGGGGAGAGATTAGCCGGCTTTGGCCAATTCATTGGCCAAGCAACCAATAATGTCGCTGAATACCAAGCGGTCATCGCGGCCTTAAAATGGCTGCTTGTTCATCAAGAAACGATTTTAGGTTGTCAGCCAATAAATTTTTATTTAGACTCAACTCTAGTGGTCAACCAGTTAAATGGGAGATTTAAAATTAAAGATTTAAAATTAAAAAATTTAATTATTAAAATTAAAGATTTAGAAAAAAAGATTGCTCAAGAAATTTTTTATAAATTCATCCCACGAACAAAAAATCATCAAGCAGATTTTTTAGTAAACCAAACTCTTGATCAAAAAAATTTTTAAACTTTGCTTTTCACATTTGTGTTTTAAAAAATGCCAGAGTTAAATTTTCACAAGATTGATAAGACTCAAGAAAAACCAAATGTTTTAATTATTGGCGATAATGCTTTAATTAATAATTTTCTTAATAAAAGTTTACTCCTCTCTAACTGCCAAATATTTTTTAGCCATAAGTCTCTAGACAAAGAAATTCTTAAAAAAACTAATTATGTTTTTTGTTTTAGTCAGGATTTATCTTTAATTAAAGAAATTTTAACTTTAACTCCTCCAGCCACTAAACTTCTTTTTGCCATCGAAGCGTCTTCGGGGAAAGATATTTTAGAAAATAAAATTCGTCAATTATCTTTAGAGGCAAAAGTTAATTTTCGCATTGTTCGTTACCCTTTTGTTTATGGTCCAGGGATGCCCAAAGAAGCGAGTCAACATTTAAAAGAATTAGACTCTTTATCAAAAGAGCAGGCTCTTTTTATTTCTGATTTTATTTATGGTTTGTTAAAAGCGATGTTTGGTGGACGGACCAATGGTGAATCTTTTACCTTGATTGGCGAGAGTAAAGTTCTTGGCTGGCGGGCCAAGATTAGTTTTCAAGAAGAGCAAAAAATCTTCTCCCCGCCAAAAATTAAAAAACCTATCTTTTATCTCTTAATTGTTCTGCTTATTTTGGTGATAACTTTTCCGGTGACTTCTCTAGCTTTATGGGGATGGCTAGGAACCCAAAGTTTAAAGCAAGCCAAAACGATGCTTTTACAAGGTAATCTTTTAAAAGCCCAGCGAAAATCTCTTTCCGCCCAAAGTTTTTTTCAAAAAGGCGAAGAGCAAACAGAACAACTAAGAATGGCCAAACTTAATCAATTTTTTGATTTAGGGGAAACCACGGCTGAAGGTTTTTATTATCTTCTTCAAGCGGGGACCAAAACCCAAAACCTGCTGAGAGCTGTTTTCCAAAAACAAACAGTTAACTTTAATGGTTTAATTGAAGAAATCAAGACAGATCTTGATTGGAGTTTTAATCAACTTTCCTTGGCAGAAAGCCAATTTAGCCAAAATCCTGAGGTTGAACAAATAAGCGAAGCGCGGAATTTAATTCTTCAGGCTCGTCAAGGGGTTGCCCTTTTGCCGGAGCTCATCGGGTTAAGAGAAAAACAGACTTATCTTGTTCTTTTGCAAAACAACAGCGAATTAAGACCGACCGGTGGTTTTATCGGCTCTTATGGCCTTTTGACTTTTAATGAAGGTCAATTAATTGATTTTGAAGTTAAGGATATTTACAGCGCTGATGGACAGCTTAAGGGGTATGTTGAACCGCCGAGTGATTTAGAGAAATATTTAGGTGAAGCCAGCTGGTATCTGCGTGATGCCAATTGGGATCCGGATTTTCCCACCTCAGCCGCCAGGGCCGCCTGGTTTTTAGAGAAAGAAACCGGGAGAAAAGTTGATGGGGTGATGGCGATTAATTTAACCTTTGCCCAACGGCTTTTAAAGGCTGTTGGCGAGATTGAATTACCTGATTATCAAGAAAAAATTAATGAGGCTAATTTTTTTGAAAGAGCAGAATATTACTCGGAGATTAACTTTTTCCCTGGCTCAACTCAAAAACAAGATTTTCTAGGCAGTGTAATCAGGATTCTCTTTGAAAAAGTCAAAACGAGCGAAGAAAAGACCTGGTTTGCTCTGGCCAAAAATATTTGGCCTTCTTTAAAAACAAAAGATTTAATTTTTTGGTTAGCTGAGCCTCAGGCGATGAAGATGGTCACCAGTTTAGGTTGGGATGGAGCCATCAAAGAGGTAAAATGTCAGACATTGAGGAACAGCTGTCTGGCTGATTATTTAATGGTGGTTGAGGCCAACGTGGGCATTAACAAAGCCAATTACTTTTTAAAAAGAAGCTTTTCTCATCGCCTCCAAATAAAGGAAGACCAAACGATTCAGGAAACCTTAAGGCTTAATTACCAGAATACTTCCAGCTCTGAGTCTTTTCCTGGCGGCCGCTATAAAAGCTACGTGCGGCTTTATACCCCAGCCGGGTCAATATTGAAAGAACTAAAAATTATCAATCCTTTAAACGGGGAAACAACCGAAGTTTCAGAAAAAGAAATCAAAGAAGAACACGGCAAAGAGGTTTTTGGTTTTCTTTTGGAGATCCCGATTAAAGAAAGCCGTTCAGTGGAAGCTGTTTGGGAATTACCTCAAAAGTTCACCGAGGCCACGGAGCAATATTTATTCCTGCTGCAAAAACAACCAGGCATCAACGATGAGGCTTTCAGTTTTTGGTTTGTGTCCCCAGCTAACCTCAAGATTTTAACCAAGGGCATTAAAGGCAGCCAAACTTCTGAAGGTTTTCTTTTCAATCCTTCTTTTAACCAAGATTTAGTATTTGAAATTAATTTGGTGAGATGATAAGATAAGAACCTACTTATGACTGATAAAAAGGAAAAAACAAAATTAGCGGTTGAGAAAAGAAAAATTACTGGGAGAAAAGTCAAGCTTTTACGGCGCGATGGTCTTTTGCCGGCCAATATTTACGGAAAGAAAGTCGAATCTTTAGCCGTGCAGTTGGCCACGAAAACTTTTTTACCGGTTTTTAAAGAAGCCGGAGAAACAGGTTTGGTTGAGCTTAAAGTTACCGGAGAAGAGAATGTTAGGCCGGTTTTAATTCACCAGGTCCACTTTCATCCGGTGAGCGGCGATCCCCTTCATGCTGATTTCTACCAGGTTGACCTTAAAGAAAAAGTGACGACTAAGGTTCCAGTGGAACTGATTGGTGAATCTCCGGCTATTAAAGAAAAGATTGGTGTTTTAATTCAGCCCTTGAATGAAGTTGAAGTAGAAGCTTTGCCAGCTGATTTGCCAGAGAAGATTGAGGTCAATATCTCTGACTTAAAAGCGGTTAATGATATTGTAACGGTGGATAAAGTTAAGGTTTCCAGCGGCGTTAAAATTTTAACTGACCAGAAAGAAGTTTTAGTTAAGATTGAGCCTCCAGCTAAGGAAGAGGAAGTTGTTCTGCCGCCAGAAGAAGCTCCGGTTGAGGGTGAAGAAAAACCAGGCGAAGAAGCCGAAGGCGAGGTCCCAACCACAGAAGAAAAAACAGAACCAAAGGAAGAAAAACCTGGCAAAGAAACTCCTAAGGAAGAGAAATAATCTTTTCCAATTCAAGGGCGGGTCCAAAGTTTGGGTCGACGATTAAAGCCTTCTTTAAATAATCCTGAGCTTTTTCATTTTGCCAAATTTTGTAGTTAAGAATGGCTAATTGAAGGTAGCCGTCACGATAATCAGGTTTCTCGGCCACGATTTTTTCCCATAAACCAATAAGCTTTCTGATATCTTGAGGATTAGAGAGATTTTTTTGTTGCCTTAGAGAAGCAAGATTGGGATTATTTTTCTGATTACTTGCTGCCAGTAAAAGTATTTTTTCAGCTTCATTAAATTGATTATTTTCCAAAAAAATTGTTGCCAGTCTTAATTGGGTATTTAAATCTCGGGGATTGTTTAAAAGCTGCCATTTTAACCTTTGACTTTCTTGCTGCGGATAGAGCCAGGAAGCAATGATTAAAAAGAGAATGAGAACGACTCCGCTAGGACCGCCCCAACTAGCCAGCCAAACTTTGGATTTTTTTAGTTGGGTTTTAGTGTCTTTGGCCATTGAGCGATAATTAAAGCTTCTTCTTTAAAGAAACTTGTCTTTTTTCCTTTGCTTTTTGTTTTGGCAAGCTGCCAAACTTGTTCGGTGATAAAGGGCATAAAAGGGTGAAGGAGCTTAAGGCTGGTGGCTAAAACTTGAAGAAGAACCGGCTGGGTTTCAGAACGTCTTTTTTTACTCATTTCTAAATATTGGTCACAAAAAGTATGCCAGAAAAATTGATAGATATTCTCGGCGGCCAAATCGAAACGATAGTTATTAAGATTTTTAGTGAGTTGTTTGACTATTTTTTCTGTTCCCCCCAAAATCCAAATGTCGTCTTTATGTTTTCCTGTGTTCTTTGCGCTATGTTCTATGTTCTGTTGGCCGTATGATAGTACGAACCGACTTGCATTCCAAATTTTATTGGCGAAGTTACGGTAAGCCTTGACTTTTTCTTCTGACAAAGATAAATCATTGCCTGGGGCGTTGCCAACAATCAAAGCCATTCTTAAAGCGTCGGTGCCATATTTTTTGGTTAATTCCAGTGGGTCTAAGACATTGCCGGCGGTTTTACTCATTTTTTTGCCGTGCCTATCACGAATTAAACCATGCAGATAAACAACAGAATAGGGAATTTTTCCAGTGAGGAATAAACTCAACATAATTTCGCGGGCCACCCAAAAAAACAAAATATCATAACCGGTTTCCCGGACGGTATTGGGGTAAAAATTTTCCAAGTCTTTGTTTTTTTCCGGCCCGCCTTGACTCGGCGAAGCAGGCCAGCCTAAAGTGGCAAATGGCCAAAGTCCTGAGGAAAACCAAGTGTCTAAAATATCAATTTCACCCTCGATCGGGATGGGATGCCCCCACCAAAGCTGACGGGAAATGCACCAGTCTTTAATATTTCCCAGCCAATTTAAATAAACCTTTTCAAATCTTTTGGGAATAATTTTAATCTGGCCTGATTTAACTGCCTCAATGGCTGGTTTGGCTAAGGTTTTGGTTTTAACAAACCATTGCTTGGAAACTTCCGGTTCAGTTGTAGTCCCACATCTTTGACAGTGGCCAACCGTGTGGGTAATTTTTTCAATTTTGACAATCTCGCCCTTTTTTTGTAATTCTGTCACCACGGCTTTTCTGGCCTCATTAACAGTTAAGCCAGCGAATTTGCCGGCCACTTTGGTTAAGCGGCCTTGCTGATCAATGACGTTAATAATCTTTAAATTGTGCCGCTGGCCGATTTCAAAGTCAGCCAGGTTATGGCCCGGAGTGACTTTAACCACGCCGGTACCGAATTCAGGGTCAACGGCTTCGTCGGCAACGACTTTCATTTTTTTTGGACCGACTAAAGATTGATAAATAAATTCTTTGCCAATCCATTTTTGATAACGTTTGTCTTTGGGGTGGACGGCCACAGCGGTATCGCCGAATTTGGTTTCCGGCCTGGTTGTCGCTAAAACAAAAGGACCATATTTCATGTAATAGAGCTGGCCTTCTTCTTCCTCATAGTCATTTTCTAAATCAGAAAGGGCGGTTTGGCATTTGGGACACCAGTTAATAATTCTTTCACCCTGATAAATTAAATCTTTATCCCGAAGTTTTTGAAAAGCCTCTTTAACTGCTAATGAGCGTTTTTCATCCATTGTATAAACCTCGCGCGTCCAGTCAAGCGAAAATCCTAAAGAAATCAGCTGGCTTTTAATATAATTTCTGGATTTTTCCGCAAACTCTTTGGCTCTTTTTAGAAATTCTTCACGACCAATTTCTTTTTTATTCTTGCCCTCTTTTTTCAGTTGTTTGTTAACCAGATATTCCACGGCAATTGAGGCATGGTCAAAACCCGGTAGCCATAAAGTTGGTTCGCCTAGCATCCGATGATAACGAATCATTAAATCTTCCAAACAGTACATGGCGTGGCCTAAGTGAAGTTCCCCGGTGACATTGGGTGGGGGTAGAGTGATGACAAAAGGTTTTTTGCCTTTTTTAAGTTGAGGTTGAAACCATTGCCCTTTTTCCCAGAATTGATAAATTTTGCTTTCTGTTTCTTTTGGATGGTATTGTTTATCCATTTGCCTTAAGATTTTATCACTTCTTCGATTTCGAGACTAGAGTCGGCTTGGATTTTTTGCCAAGGTACAGGGTGATAGTTGAAAAAGGCACGAGCAGCAATAAAGGTGGCATTATCAGTGCACAGGGCCGGGGCGGGACTAAACAATTGAGAGTTAAAGATAGTTAATTCAAATTTTTCGCGCAAACGAAGATTAGCCATTACTCCTCCGGCTAAAACAACCGCTTTGACGTCATATTTTTCTGCCGCTTTTTTCGTCTTCGTTACCAAAACATCAGTGATGGCTTCTTGAATTTCATCAGCTAGCTGATTGAGATTTACTTCCTTAAATTGTTTGGCTTCTTTTAATTTTTTGACTTCATTTAAAACAGCAGTTTTCAAACCGGAGAAAGAAAAATCAAAATTATCCTCATGTTTCATTGGTCTTGGTAATTTAACTTTATTCTTTATCCTTTGTTCTTTAAACTTGGCCGCGGCCGCAGCTATAGCTGGCCCGCCTGGATAACCTAAACCCAAAAGGCGGGCGCATTTATCAAAACATTCCCCGGCCGCATCATCACGGGTGCCGCCTAACCATTTGATTTTACTATGGTCTTTCATTAAAACTAAATCCGTATGGCCGCCGGAAACAACTAAACCAAGAGCTGGAAATTTTGGTTTTTCCTGATTTGGCGTAAGCCAGTTTGCATAAAGGTGAGCTTGGAGATGATTGATGGGGACAATTGGCTTTCTCCAAACAGAGGCTAAAGTTTTGGCGGTTTCTACCCCAACCAAAAGCGAACCGATTAAACCCGGGCCAGTGGTTACGGCCAAAGCGCTGATTTGTTGGGAAGTAATTTTTGCCCTTGTTAATGATTCCTTGATAACCGGAATGAGGCAGCGGCTTTGTTCTCGAGCGGCTGTTTCCGGAATAATACCGCCGGTTTTTTGATGAAGTTCAACCGAAGAAGAAACCACATTACTGAGGATTTTTTGTCCATCCTGAATAACAGCGGCTGCCGTTTCGTCACAACTGGTTTCAATGCCTAAGATAGTCATTTTTATTGGACAGGGCCGGTGCCCTTAAGAAAGATGGCTTGCCAAGGACGGTAATTAGAGTAGAAAGTTCGGCTCTGGAGAATTTCTCCGTTCCTCTCAACCTTGTAGTCAAAAGAAACTTTGGCTCCCCAAGCTTTCCAGTCAACCTGTTTGATTGTTCCGGTGGGCAAGGTTGGATCATCTTGATATAAATCAGGCGGTGGCGGAGTTTGGTCCCAGATTCTTGATTTACTGAGACTAACCTGGCGGCCATCAGCTGTTCCGTAAAATTCATAAGTTATTTTTTGATTTTTCAAATCAACTTTGGTTTGGAGTAAAAGATGACCCGGCGTATCGTTTTTAATTTTTAAGTCAGCGGTGGGGTCAAAAACAGTGGCGTCTAATCCCGGCGGGAAGTTTTGTTCGTAATAACCAACCCGATAAGCATGAGCCAGGCGTTCAATAATCGGCAGGCCAGCGTTTAAAGCGGCGCGAAAAAGCGTGGTTGAAGTTTGGCAAACGCCACCGCCATCACCTAAAATCGTCCGGCCTTCTTTAATGATATAAGCTTCTTTATAGCCGGTTGACTGGGAAACCTCACCAAGTTTTTGGTTAAAGGAGAAAGTTTCACCTGGAGGAATCAGTAGGCCATTTAAATGCGAAGAAGCGAGTTGAATATTATGAATTCGGTTGGCGATAGAACCTCGGAAGTAAGAGATGCCTTGACCGACCAGCTCCTTAATGCCTAAATTATTGACATCAGCGGTTTTAACGGCTGGCGGCGTAATGGTCAGCGGTAAACTGAGAGTCATTGTTTGTTCTCCTTCTTCAAGTTTTTTTAAATTTTGAGCGATTAAGTCAACTGTTTTGGCCTGGTCTAAAGTTTGTCCGTCTTTGGCCGGGCGAAATTCGGTCACCTGACCTCCAGTAAATTGGAAAGCAGCATTCTCCGGAAGACGATTAATGGTGGTGGCCAAATCTCCTGACCAGCTGGCAATTTTATCTTGGTCAAAGCCATTGGTAAAGGAAAGAAAACCAATCAAATCATTCTCCTCAAGCTCCCAGCGGTTTTCCGAAGTGGTTAAAATTATTTTTTTGCCTAAAAATTTTTCCGCCCTGATTTTAGTTTCTGCCATTTGTTGGGAAGTTAGGAGGGGCGAGACTTTAATGATGGGGATCTCAATCGGATTAAAATCAGTCCAGGCTAATTGTTGGTTGATCATCTCTAGAAATTTTCTTCGATCGATTTCTTGGCCGTCTTTACCCTGCTCGATGATAATTTGCGATGACCCTTGAGATTGAGTTTTGTCTATTTTAATAGTTGGCTCAACAGCCGGGATAAAGACTTGGGTTACTAAATTATTTATTTTTTCCTCTAAAGTTTTTGATTCTAAAGAATAATCCAGGCTTAAATTTTCCCCTTGGAACCAAATTTTGATTTTGTTTTGGAAATCACCCCAGGCCTGGCCAGCTCGTCCGATTTGATAAGCTTTTTGGCTAGTCAGATTGCTATTATAGGAAAAATTGATTTCTTTAAGATCTAAAGTCCACTGTTGGCCTCCAGAAAAGAGAGACAAAAATTCTGGTTGGTTTTGAGAGACGAGGTAATCTTCAAGCAAGAAAGTTGCTTCTTTAATGGTTTTATTGCCGACCGGCTGATTAAGAATCTTAACTCCAGGATAGATTTTCTGCCAGTAAGCTAAATGATAACCAAGATAAAGCAAGCAGAAAAAACCAATTAAAGCTAAACCCAGCCATTTAAGCCAATTTTTATAGGCTTGCATTTTTTTCTTCATTTCGTCTATGATAACATTAGGTAATGCCTGATCAAAATTTTCCTCCAGTTGAAGACAAAAATTTTAATCCGCCTTGGCAAGAAGACAGGGAGGAAGAATTGCCAGCAGCTCCCGTTCAAGAAACACCTAAAGCAGAGGCCTCACAGACAGTTTTCTCGCCAGCAGCAGATTTAAATCAACTCCCAGCAAGCCCTGCCGAAGAAAAAACCGATTTTAATTCTCCGCCAGAACCAACAGTTGTCCCTTCTAGCCCAGAAGCGGAAAAGAAGGCTGAAGCTTTTTTGTCTCAGGATGAGTCTTTTAGTCTTCAGGCAAAAGCCGGAGGAGGTTTTAAAAAACTTTTGCTTTTTTTGCTTATCTTGGGTCTCATCGTGGGGCTTGTTTTCCTGGTTTTAAAAGTTGTTCTACCTCGTTTTCAAAAACCCAAAGAAGTGACTTTAACTTATTGGGGTTTATGGGAGCCGGAAAACCTTATGCGCGGTTTGATTACCGAATGGGAGAGCAAGAATCCTAATATTAAAATTAATTATTCTCAGCAATCCCCCAAAGAATATCGGGAAAGGCTTCAGTCGGCTTTGGCCCGTAATGAGGGTCCAGATATTTTTCGTTTCCATATTACCTGGGTGCCGATGTTAAAAAATGAATTGGAGGCCATCCCAGCCGAAGTGATGAGTGCCAGCGAATTTGAAAACAATTTTTACCCGGTGGTTAAAGAAAACTTGAGATCTGGTTCGGCTTTTTTGGGCTTGCCTTTACAGGTTGATACTTTAGCTCTTTTTTACAACCAGCAAATTTTTCAGGCGGCTGGGAAAACACCACCGACCACTTGGGACCAATTAAGACAAACAGCTTTGGATTTAACCGTTCGAGACGAAACAGGCCGGATTCAGACAGCTGGCGTTGCTTTAGGGACGACGGATAACGTTGAACACTGGCCGGACGTTTTAGGTTTAATGATGTTGCAGAACGGCGTTAGTTTATCTCAACCGAGTGGTAATTTGGCTGAAGATGCCCTGACTTTTTACACTATTTTTAGTGCTGTCGACCGGGTTTGGGACGAAACCTTACCAAACTCAACCTTGGCTTTTGCCGGCGGTAAGGTGGCGATGTCTTTTGGTTTTGCCTGGGACGTTTTTGAGATTAAAAATATTAATCCTGATTTAAATTTTCAAATTGCCCCGGTGCCACAGCTACCAGGGACGGATATTGCCTGGGCTTCTTTTTGGGTAGAAGGAGTGGCCAAAAGAAGTCAACATCAAAAGGAGGCTTGGCAATTCTTACAATTTCTCTCATCCCAAGAAACTTTGCAAAAACTTTATCAGGTTCAGTCCCAGGTTCGTTTTTTTGGCGAATTGTATCCTTACCCGAGTATGGCTAATCTTTTAGCCAGTAATTCCTTAGTTGTTCCTTTTATTAATCAAGCCAGTAAAGCGAAAACCTGGTATCTTTGTTCCCGGACTTTTGACAATGGCCTCAACGACCGCATGATTAAATATTTTGAAGACGCCGTCAACGCCGTTAATAATCAGAATTCCGTCAGCGAGGCTTTAAAAACAACCAGCCAGGGAGTAACACAACTTCTTTCTCAATACGGTTTATGAACAAAATCCAGACGGCTATTTTGCGAACCTTAGTTTATGCCGATGTTTTTGCTTACCCCTTAACCTTAAAAGAACTTCATAGGTTTTTAATTGGCGAAAAAACAGACAGCCAAAGTTTAAAAAAAGCTTTAAAAACTTTAAAGAAGATTTCTTCTAAAGGGGATTATCTTTTCCTTAAAAACAAAGAAAAAAATATTTATTTGCGGAGAAAAAGAAAAAAATGGAGTCAGGGGAAATGGTTGTTGGCCAGAAAAGTTGCCACCTGGTTAAAATTAATCCCTTGGATAAAGATGGTGGTGGTGACTGGTAATTTAGCCATGGACAATGCTGAGCAGGATGATGATATTGATCTCTTAATCATCACCGCCAAAAAGCGGCTCTGGTTGACACGCTTGCTGACTAATTTTTTGGTGGGAATCGTCGCCAATCGTCGCCGGCCCGGTGACCAGAAGGTTAAAGATAAAATTTGCCTGAATATGTTTTTAGATGAAAACCATTTAAAAATACCAGTTAAGGAGCAAAACCTTTTTACCGCCCATGAAGTTTGTCAACTGAAACCTCTCTGGGCAAGAAATCAACTTTATCAAAAATTTATTCAAGAGAACTTATGGTCACAAAAATTCTTACCCAACTGGAAGCCTTAGCTAAAAAATTGCAGCTCAGATACATGGCTTCCAAAAGAACAACGGAAGTTGTGGAAGACGGCCGGATTTTGTTTCATCCAGGCCAAGGCCACCGTCAAATTATGGTAGAATACCAAAAGAGACTGAAGGCCTTGGGGATAAAATAAAATGAATGTTTGGTTCTATTCTTTAACCAGTGTTCTGGTTGTCAGCCTGCTTTCTTTTATCGGTGTTCTTTTTTTGGCGGTTAAAAAATCAATCCTCCAAAAACTTTTACTTTTCTTAGTTAGTTTTGCTGCCGGAGGGATGTTGGGTGGGGCCTTTATCCATCTTTTACCGGAAGCCATTGACCAATTAGGCGTAGGTTTTAATTTTTCCTTGTCAGTTCTTGGGGGGATTCTCGCCTTTTTTATTTTGGAAAAATTTATTGCCTGGCGTCACTGTCATATTCCGACTTCCAGACAACATCCCCATCCTCTGGCTTTAATGAATCTTGTCGGCGATGCCTTTCACAACTTTATTGACGGGGTGATTATCGCCGCCAGCTTTATGGTGAGTTTTCCCTTAGGCATAGTCACTTCCTTGGCGGTGGTTTTCCATGAAATTCCTCAGGAAATCGGTGATTTTGGCGTTTTGGTTTACGGCGGTTTTAGTAAAGTCAAAGCCTTGTTTTTTAATTTTGCTTCGGCCTTAACCGCCATACTGGGGGCAGTTTTAACCTTAATTTTGGGTTCAAGATTGGTAGGAGTCATTCCTTTAGTTATTCCCTTTACCGCCGGCGGTTTTCTTTATATTGCCGGTTCGGATTTAATCCCCGAACTTCATAAAGAAACCAATCTTTTAAAATCAGGCGTCCAACTTTTAGGTTTGCTTTTAGGCATTGGCTTAATGGTGGTCTTAAGTTTTAGTGAGTAAAAATCTCTTTCTCAAGGCTTTTGGCAAGTTTTAGGAAGAAATCTTCCATTTTCTTTTTGTCAAAAGGAACAAGCATTCTAGGCAACTCTTCCCTTTTTATGTCCCTAGCTTTTATAAATTGACTTACAAGGGTTGTTCTGTCTATATCCCAATCAAATTTAGCTTTAGCATCCATAATTAATTTTGGCAAAGAATATTTTTTTGGTTTCATAATGAAATAAATATCAATATAGTCTCTTGTTCTTGGCTTCATAAAAAGAGTGTGGATTTTATTTACAGCAATATCATGTAGACTATCCACTTCAAGATTTTTAAACATAACTCCTTTTTCAATGCGAGGAAAAGGGTAGTAGTTAAAATCAACCTTTAGCTTTCCCCTGTCTTTATATATCAGCTGATAACTGATAAGCCCCAAAAATTGACTTCTTTTTATTTGTTTAATGGAAAGTTTAGGAGAAATCTTTTTAAGAAAAGCCTCAGTCAACTTTGGGTCGACCTCCTTTTCTTGAGTGAAAAGATCAATATCTTCAGAAAGGCGATGTTTTAAATAAAACTCCGCCAGAGGAGTATCGCCAGTTAAATAAAACCTTTTGGTTATTTGCTTGTCTTGCTGGACAAGTTCCAAAAAGTCAAGTTGTTTGGGAGTGAGTATAGTTTTCCCCATATTAAATATTCCAAGGCCCTTTTTTTGTAAGGGTCTAATCTGTCTTGTATTTTCGGCCAGGCTTTTTTAACCTCCTTTTTATCTAACTTTTCCCCATCCAAACCGTAATTTATCAGCTGGGTTAACCGCCATAAACGATATTCCTTAGGATTTTCTTTTTTGAATTTTTTTTCATCAACAGACCAATTATACATCTGCTTAATTATATCACATTATTGACTTGACAAGATAAAACTAAAAGAGTATTATGAATATGTATTCATAATATAGATAGGAAAGGAGGTGAAAAACAATGCCAGGATTTGATAGAACCGGTCCTAGAGGTGTAGGCCCCATGACCGGCCGAGGTTTTGGTCCTTGCGGTTTGGGTTTAGGTTGGCGACGCCAATTTGGTCCAGGTCGAGGGATGGGAAGATATTTTGGCTGGAATTGGCCACAAACTCCCAAAGAACAGAAAGAAGCTTTGGTTGAATATAAAAAGGCCTTGGAAGAAGAACTAGAAGATGTTAAAAAGGAAGAAGGATCAATAAAATAAGGCCCTTTTTATTTTATTCTTAAAACGACATTAAAAAATGAAAATTGCCGTTAGTTCAACCGGTAAAAATTTAAATAGCCAGGTAGATGAAATCTTTGGTCGTTGTTCTTATTTTCTTATTACTGAAATTGAGAATAAAAAAATAAAAGGAGTGGAGACAATAGAGAATATTAGCCGAGATCAAGCCGGTGGCGTTGGTATCTCAGTAGCCCAGATGATTGTTGAAAAAGGCGTTAACACTGTGATTACAGGAAATGTTGGCCCAAGAGCTTTAGATGTCTTAAAACAATTCAATATTGAGATTTATCAAGGAGTAGGAACAATAAAAGAAGTTATAGGAAAATTTATTGAAGGAAAACTTAAAAAAATTGAAAAATGAAAATAGCCTTTGCTACAAATGGTAAAAATTTAAATGATGAAATTGCTCTGCATTTTGGTCAAGCAAAGAGTATTTTGATTTTTGATTCAAAAAAGAAAACCTTTGAAGTTTTTGAAAACCCAGAATTAAAGGGGGAAGGCCTCCCGCCAGATTTTTTGAAGAGCCAAAATGCTGATGCCGTCATTGCATTTAGTTTGGGGTCAAGAGCTTTTGAAAAATTCAAAAATTACAAAATTAAAGTTTTGAAAGCGCAGGAAGGCACAATTTTAGAAAACATTGAAAAATTTGGAGAGGGCAAATTGAAAAAGTTAACCAAAGAGGATGTTTTTTGAATATGAGAAAAATTGCCATTACGGGAGGAAAAGGCGGGGTGGGTAAATCAATGGTGGCTACTTCACTGGCAGTCGAATTTGCCGAAACCAGCAGAACTATGCTTGTTGATGCTGATGCGGAATGTCCTAATGATCACCTTTTGCTTTCCATAAAAAGAAAAAAATACACCACCGTTTATCAGCCAATCCCAAAATGGGATTTTAAAAAATGTACAAAATGCGGTAAGTGCGCTTCTATTTGTAAGCAAAATGCCATTGTTTTTGTTAAAGAAAAATATCCCGCTTTTGTCAAAGATGTTTGTATTGGCTGCCGAGCTTGTTTGGTGGCATGCCCGACCGGGGCTATAACGGAAACTAAAAAAGAAATCGGCACAGTTTATACTGGCCAAAATTTTAATATCAATTTAGTTTCCGGTGAGCTTAAATTAGGCGAACTGGCTTCTGGCGAGGTGGTGGCTGAAGTAAGAAAAAAAGCGGATGAAATCAATAAAAAAACAAAAGCTGAGGTGGTTATTATAGATTCATCCCCAGGCATCGGTTGTCCGGTGATTGCTTCTTTAGTCGGGACCGATTATATTGTGGCGGTCACCGAACCGACACCGTCTGCCCTTTTTGATTTAAAAAGGGTTTTATATCTGGCCAATCATTTCGGTATTAAGCACGGAATTATTATCAATAAATTTGATTTAGCGGAAAATTTTTATAAAAAGACAAAAAAGTTTGCTCAAAAAAACAAGATCCAGATAATCGGGAAAATTCCTTACAAAAAAGATTTTATTCAATCAACGATTAAAATGAAACCAGTGGTGGAGATAAACCCTAAATACCAAAAAGTCTTTCAAGAAATCATTTATAATATAATACCTTAAGATGAAAGAAAAAATTGCGACAATTTCAATATTAGCCAATGCTATTTTAGCTGTAGGTAAAATCTTTGTCGGGTTTGTTTCAAAATCAAGTTCTATTTTAGCCGAAGGGATTCATTCTTTTATGGATATTTTATCTTCGACTATCGGTTACATCGGGATTAAAATATCCAGAAAGCCAGAAGATCAAAAGCATCCTTATGGTCATTATAAATTTGAGGTTCTGGCTGGTTTTTTCATCACTTTGATTTTGTTTGGAAGTGGCGTGGGAATTATTTATGAAGCCTATCAGGGATTTCTAAATCCTTCTTCAATAGAAATTCCTATTCTGGCTTTTGGGGTAATGATTTTTTCAGCGCTAGTTAATGGAATAATGGCGCGTTTAAAAATTCATTTTGGTAAAAAAGAAAATTCAATGGCTTTGCTTTCTGACGGTTTTCATTCGCGGGTTGATGTTTTTACTTCTTTGGCAGTTTTTGTTGGTTTGTTTTTAGCCAAATATTGGGTCTACGCCGATTCCGTTTTAGCTTTTTTAATTGGGTTTTATATTATCAAAGAGTCGTTTTCCCTGGGTAAGGAAGCGGTTGATTCGTTACTTGATGTTTCTGCTGGTCCGGAAATTGAAGGAAAAATAAAATCAATTGCCGAAAAAGGAAATATTAAAGTTGATTCTTTAAAAACCCAGAAAAAAGGTTCGGTTATTACTGCTAACTTAGAAATAAAACTGCCAAATAATTTAAAGGTAGAAGAGGCAACCAAAATTTCCAATACTTTAAGGGAGAAACTCATGGAAACCATTGAAAATTTACAGTATGTGGCTATCCAGATTGTCAGCCATGAAGTTTCTACTGGTTTTTATCAACCAAGATTAGGAAGAGGTTTTGGTTGGCAAAGAAGAGGTAAATTTAGAGGAGAAATTAAGGAAGCGATTGGACGCGGACCCGGTGGGTATTGTGTTTGTCCCAAGTGTGGTTATAAAATTCCTCACCAAAGAGGTGTATCTTGTTCGACGGTTCAATGTCCAAATTGTAAAATCAGTTTAGAAAGGAAATAGTTCGATAAACTCACTATAAATAATATGCCAAGACCAAAAATACCACGTTGCCTTAGATTTAGACCCGACGTCTACTATTTTAAACCTCAAGGTATTCCCTTAAGAGAACTTGAGGAAATCGTTCTATTGCCTGATGAGCTAGAGACTCTCAAACTGTATGAGATTGATGGGCTGGAGCAGACAGAAGCGGCAGAGAAGATGAAAATATCTCAGCCGACTTTTGCCCGTACTTTAGAATCAGCCCAGAAAAAAGTAGCTCAAGCGATTATTAAAGGCAAGGCCATTAGAATTGAGCAAAAATGAATCTTAAAA
>Ga0210017_1001328_pt1 | contig 21521 bp, 26 predicted proteins | sample CryGeyCG2014_020_FD_183966 | JGI IMG/M metagenome (GOLD analysis project Ga0210017, IMG submission 183966) | Groundwater microbial communities from aquifer - Crystal Geyser CG08_land_8/20/14_0.20 (SPAdes) (version 2) | ecosystem: Environmental > Aquatic > Deep subsurface > Groundwater | place... | reverse complement strand
CTTTATCTTTTCTTAGCGGAATATGTTTGGAGATACAATTACAAAAGTTACAGTTTGAAAGAACAGATTAATCGTTTGTTGGTTAATCTCTACACCAATTTTGGTGCTAAATATTGACAATTACCCGAAGAAACTAAGCAAAAAAGAAAAGAAGAAGAAGTAAATTATGACACAGAATTAAAAGAAAAGATAAAAAGGAAAAGAATTGAAGTAGAGACAACTTTTCCTACATACAATCAGTTACAAATAAATAAAAAAGATGAAACCCTAGTCCCATTTACTGGGCAATTTGTGATTCCGGATACTAATTTAATGATATTATATCCTGATAATCTTATATTAAATAGAAATAATAATTTTCCTGATATTCAATATTTTGATGATCAATTGAGACAAAAGAATTATCAAAGAAGTATGCTGTACTTCAAATATAACAATATAAAACACCAATTTACAAAAGACCAAGAAGCGATTGAATTTATATTAAATGAGATAAAACCAATTTTTTATGGTTATGCCAATGCTCATTACGAGTTGAATAAACAAATTGATAATTTTAACTTAACAAACGGATTAAGGTTGTATTTCATAGAATATGGAGAAAAAGCAAATTGGATGAATGGAATCTACAACAAATTAAGCATATTAATAGCGTTTCCCGATGGTAAATATCTTATTTGGGAGGGCTATACAGATTATGACGGAGGAATGGGGATTTTAAAACAAATACTATCTACTCTGAAACAAATAAATTGAAGTGTCACTTAAGTAAAAATATTTAATCTAAAATTTTCAAAATAGGTTCTAACTTTATATATGGTCTCCCGCCATCACGTACAAACATAAATGAACAATTGAAATATGTGTTTGTAGCAATAGGAAAATACGTTCTGACTCTTAAGCCTTGAAAATTGTTGCAAAGCTAAGAGGAGGTGGGATAAGAACCTAATAACTTAGTTTTAAAGCTGCAAAAATCATGGTTCCCGCGGCTATTAAACGCACAGCGTAAACCTTCAGCGTATGCTTTTCCAGAAGTTGGGGAGCAAAGATAGAGAAGATAAAGGCCAAAACTATCGAGATAGGAAGAGAAGTAATAATACTAGTAATAACTACATTATCTTTATATGCCCAAATTTCAGTAATAACTCCAATAAAGAGAGCTAGAGACATAGAGAACACAGTACCTATCTGTTTTAAATTAAGTTTGTGTATATCGTTCTTAAATAGAAAAAAAGTAGGCAAAAGAAATATCTGGGAAATAATAGCCATCCAAAGCGTCACTTCCCAATACCCATTTTTTTCAATTGCTCTTTTGGTAAATATACCCATGAGCGTGTATGACAATGTACATAGCATAGCAACAGCAACAGGCCATCTAAAGAACGAACGAATAGAGAGTTTTTCATCGATAGTAACAATCATGCCGGAAACAAGAATAAAGGCAACCAATAAATATTGAAAAGGTTGTAGTATTTCCCCTAAAAATAATGCTCCCAGTATTGCCACAAAAGCAGTTCTTAAGTTTAGAAGCGGCATGAAAACAGATATATCCAAAAGTGATAAACCGATGATATATAGAATACCAAAAGCGGTATTAAATACGGCTACGAGAATTAGACTATTCCAATGCGTGGGTATTCCAACTTTATTGGTGATAGCCAGAGGAATGGTAAGGCACAAAGAAAAAAACATCCAGAGGAAATTAAAAAGCCATGGATTTTTTATAGAATACTTAGCTGATAATTTACCAATGACAGAAACTAAAGCAAACGCAAAAGAAGCGATCCAAGCAAAAACATAGAAAGGCATAGGTTAGATTAAGCTGTGATTTCTTTAGTAATCCACCATTGTTTAAATTCCGTACATAAACCGTCATTATCTAATTGAATTTGAAAAATTCCGTCTAAATAAGCTTTTATATTCCTGCCTTTTCGAACGAATGAAGCGTTCCAATGCACTATACCCAAGTTGTGTGAAAAAGAAATTATTTTATAGCTGAATTTGGTATTGTCTTGTGATTTTGGGACATCCTGCCAAAGATTAATTAGATCCTTTTTAGTTGTATGCGGTTTTTCAAAAGGAGTCTCGAAATACATAAACTTATCCGAAAATAATTCTTTTAAACCTTCAGGATTTTTATCAACCCAAATATTTTTGAGTTTAATAAGCCACTCATCAAGTCGATCACAGTTCATATTTGTGCGACCTATTTTATCATGAAATATATAAGATTGCAGTTTGAACGCGGTGTGAGATAATATAAAATAAGCTCAGAAAACGGAGTGAATCGTTTTGTTTATATATTTTTGACTTTTAAATTTTAACTTTTGAATTATATTGGATATGTACTCGCCAAACTTTTCCATCACCAACAAATTACTCAAGAGCATTGGTACAGTTGAAGCCGCAAGAGAGGTAATCATCAACGCTCCGATGTTGCCGGTATACGAGAAAAAGTTTCGGGAAGAAGCGATTGTAAGAACTGTTCATCATGGTACTCATATGGAGGGAAATGAGTTAAATTATACTGAGGCTTCACAGGTTTTAAAAAGACAACCGGTTGTCGGACGAGATCGGGATATTCAGGAGATCATGAACTATAGAAATGTTTTGAATTTTTTGGAATATGTCGGTAAAGGGGAAATATCTGGTAGAAAAATTACTGAGGCTGTTATAAGGAAAATTCATACGTTGACAGTAGAAAAACTTCTAGCGATAGAACAATGTGGAAGTTACAGAAAAACCCAAGTAGTGGTAAAAAATTCTTTGACAGGAGAAATTACCTTCAGACCTCCACCGGCAATTGAAGTTCCATACCAGATAGAAGATTTTTTATTATGGTTGAATAATATGGGTAAAGAGGAGATGCACTCTGTAATAAAAGCAGCAATAACACACTATGAATTGGTTAGAATACATCCTTTTGTTGATGGTAACGGCAGGATGGCCAGAGCAACAGCTACTCTGGTTTTATTCTTAGATGATTATGATATCAAGAAATTTTTCTCACTCGAGGAATATTATGACCGTGATGCTTCAAGATACTATAATGCGTTAAAATCCGCTTCAGACGGAGTGCTGACATCATGGATTGAGTATTTCACGGAAGGGCTTTCGATAGAACTGACAAGGATCAAAGAAAAGGTACTTAGGCTTTCAACTGATCTTCATCTTAAGGAAAAGTTAGGCGGTAAACAAGTATTTTTATCCGATAGGCAAATAGCCGTCATGGAATATATTCAAAGAACAGGTTATCTTAGCAATCAGGGATTCAAAGATCTATTTCCGGGTATTTCAGAAGATACTATCCTTCGGGAAATCCATGATTTAATGAAAAAAGGAATTGTTAAAAAAGAAGGCAAGACTAAAGCGGCAAGATACATGTTGAGATAATTTCTATTACTATGTTATTCAGACGATTATCAGAATATTTTACCCGACTGGAAGCAACCACTTTGCGACTGAGCATGACGGAAATATTATCCTCATTATTCAAAGAAGCGAAAAGTAGTGAAATCGGGGAAATTTGTTATCTTCTTCAAGGTAGAGTAGCACCGTTATACGAAGCCATAGAATTTGGAATGGCGGATAAAATGATGATTAAAGCAGTGGCCATGGCCACTGGTATTACTACGGGTGAGGTAAATACGACATTCAAGCGGGAAGGAGATCTGGGAATAGTTGCAGAGAAATTCAAAATTCAAAATGTAAAAGGTAATCCGCCAGCCTGCGGTCAAAAGGCAAAATTGACTATCAATGAGATATTTGAAGTGTTAATAAAAGTTGCAATAATGGGAGGAGAAGGTTCACAGGATGAGAAGATTAATCTACTTGGAAATTTGATAAGAGAGATCGATCCTCTTTCCGCCCGTTATGTTGTCCGCATACCTTTAAACAAATTACGTTTGGGCTTTTCTGACATGACCATTCTTGACGCTCTTTCGTGGATGCTTTGCGGAGACAAAAAATACCGTTCTGAAATTGAGAGAGCTTATAACGTACGACCGGATTTGGCTTTTATTGCCAAGACAGTAAAAGAAAAAGGTATGGAAGGACTGGCAAATATCAATCCCCAAGTTGGTATTCCGATACAAATGACTCGAGCTGAAAGAATGTCGTCAGGTAGGGATATAATAGACAAGATCGGTAAATGCGCCATCGAACCAAAATACGACGGATTCAGGTTACAAGTACATTATTGTAAATCCGAATATCGAAATCCGAAGTCCGAAATAAATTTAAAACCTAAAATTCAAAAGAACCTATTTAACGAGGAAAAAAAAGATTATGTGAAACTTTTTTCCAGGAATTTAGAAGATGTGACGAAGATGTATCCGGATGTGGTTGCCGGAGTTACAAAACAGGTAAATGCAACAGAGGCTATTTTTGAGGGCGAAGCCATCGGTATCAACATCAAAACAGGACAGTATCTGCCTTTTCAGGAGACGGTACAACGTAAAAGAAAATATAATGTTGAGATCAAAGCAAAAGAAATTCCCTTAAAGTTGTTCACATTTGACCTGCTTTTTGTAAATGGTGAGAGTCTGCTTTCCCAATCCTTTTGTCAACGAAGAAAGAAACTGGAACAGATCGTTTCAAAGGGTGAGGATATCTTCGTAGCCAAGCAGGATATTTTAGACGATCCCGCCCGGATAGAAATAATATTCGAGGATGCCGTTTCTAGAGGACTGGAAGGAGTGATGGCAAAGAAACTTGACGGTGTGTATCGGGCAGGCGCCAGAGATTTCAACTGGATCAAGTACAAAAAAAGTTACGCCGGGAAACTGACTGATACAATTGATACGGTGGTGATGGGATATGATTTTGGTCAGGGTAAAAGAACGAGCTTTGGAATAGGTGATTTTTTAATAGGGGTATTTGACACGAAAATTGAAAAGTTTGTAACTGTAGCTAAGATAGGAACAGGTCTTACAGATGTAGAATGGAAGGAATTGAAGATCAGGAGTCAAAAGTTCAAAATCGACAATAAACCAAATAATTATGATGTGGATAATGCCATGGGTTGTGATGTGTGGATGATGCCTAAGATAGTTGTTGAAATTCGTGCTGATGAGATAACCCGTTCTCCGGTTCATACTGCCGGAAGGATGATGGGACCGTCAAAGTCAGGTAACGCTCAAGAAGTAAAGGTGGCAGGATTTGCTCTCCGGTTTCCCAGACTGGAAAGATTTAGAAACGATAAAAGTCAAAATGACATTACGACACTTGATGAGGTAGAGAGAATGTACGAATTACAGAAACAGAAATAATATTATCTTATCGGTTTTCCTCTGATTATCGGTTTATGGAAGACTTTTGCCAATAGATAACCAAGATAATAATCGATCAACGTATGTTTCACCAGCATTGAAAAAAACCCGACATTTGCTCTTCGACTGCTGGGCCAGCAGATAAGCTTTTCGTCAAAATATACTTTTCCCACTTTCTTAAGCCTGGACAGAATATCAAGCTCATCTCCGCCGAAATCCAGGAAAGTATTATAATTACCGATTTGGTCAAAAGCTGTTTTTTTGAAGGAGAGATTAAAGGCCGGTACATAGACAACTTTGTGGAAATATTGAAATATTTTTCCCAATTTAAAATATGTTATTTTCCAAAACCAATAAACCCACCATGGTTTTTGACTGAATATTCCTCCTCCGCCTACCGCAATTACGCTCGAATCTTTATCAAAATCACTGATAATTTGTTCAAGATGTGTTGGCGGATAGATTGTGTCTGCATCAGCTCCAACAATAATAGATCCCTTGGCAATTTCTACGCCTTTCTGGCGTGCCAAGGTGACTGAGGAGTTTTTAATTATGACCACTTTTGCACTGAATTTCTTGGCAATGTTTACTGTATTATCGGTGGACCCACCGTCAGAAACAATGATCTCGACATTTTTAACAGTTTGGTTAACTAATGATTTCAGGGTGTTCGTCAGATATTTTTCTTCATTAATGGTGGGAATCACTACAGAGATAATTATCTTTTGGTCAGTTAACATAAGAATATTATGTCAAATATCTATTTAAAAGACAAAGATATACTGAATAAACTTGAAATTTCAGCAAACCCTTCTAGACTTATTCCGATAAAATCGGGATACATCACGAGTTTCGCGTTATTCTAATTCGGGTCCCCGCCTGCATCGTTTATTGCGAAGCAATTGCGGGCAGGCTGCCACTTCCTTCGATTTAGTTATTTAACTCAGGACAAGCGCAAAGTCCTCGTTTACCCTGAGCAAAGCCGAAGGGCTCGCATCACCCGTTTTATTATTAGGGTATGCGCGAAACTCATATACAGTAAGAAGGGTGTATATAATATACTTATAGATAAATAGTTAACACTATTATGAGAAAGATAATAAATAATAGGTTAGTCCAAACTTTTGCTTATAGCATATTGACGCTTGGAGCAATCCATTCTGTGGTATTGATGACTGCGGTCTTTAAATATCAGGATATTGAGTTTGTAAACTTGTTTTATATTCTGGATTTAAACTTGATCTTTCCGGATTTAGGAAGAGGCAGTTTGAATTTTATCATTTCATACGGATTTTTTATTTTAATTTTTTTGTTCGTGTATCTATTATTTACTAAACCCGGTAAATAAGGAATTTTCTTTTTTATAACCTCAATCAGTTCTTTTTTATTTATCCGAAGGATTGACTTATGAAGATATAAGGTGCGGATATAGCGAATGGGATATTCACCTACATAGGTAGACAATCCTTTAAGCGGGTTCTTTTCAATTTTTCTAGCGGAACAGATAATTTGCATGCGGGGGATATACCGGATTTTCCCTACTTCAGATAGGTGGCATGAAAGATCAATATCTTCGTGTACTTGTTTATCGTCCATATGAACTTTAATTTTCTCCCAGGCTGTTTTCCTTATAGCCATGTTAGGACCGAGAAGATGTACAGTTCCGGTTAGGAGTTTACCTAATTTTACTGACAAGACATAAGAATACTGTTTTGTGATTTTATCCGGGATTCTCTTAAACGGGGAAAGCCATGGTCCGGTAATTGCTATTAATTTCGGCCACTTAGTAAATGTATTATTTATGACTTCCAGCCAGTTGTAAGTTACTTGTGTATCCGCGTCTGTTCTGGCAATTATTGATCCTCTTGATTCTCTGAAACCTCTTTCCCTTGCAGGAGTCATTCCTTGCCGTTCTTCTGTAACTACTCTAGCTCCATATCTTTTAGCGATAGTTGCCGTGAGGTCTGTGGAGTTATTATCAACCACAATTAGTTCAAAGTCTTTAAACGTCTGATTCCGGATTGAAGTCAGACAGGCGGGTAAATATTTTTCTTCATTAAAGGCAGGTACCACAACAGAAATCAGAGGCTTTTCATTATTCATGGTATATATTATATAATAAGTTACTTTATGGAGAAAAATTTATACTTTTCAGTAATAATACCTACACTAAATGAAGAGAAGTGTTTACCCACGATATTAACATCTATCAGGAATCAGACGTTTAAAGACTTTGAATTGTATGTATGTGATGGCGGGTCAAAAGACAAAACAAAGCAGGTGTTTGAAAAATATACGACTGGCCTACCGAATTTCTTTTATATCTTAAGCACAAAAAAAAGCGTAGGTTATCAGAGGAATTTAGGAGCAAAACATGCTAGGGGAGAGTATCTTATTTTTCTCGATGCGGATGTTGATGTTTCCCCTACTTTTCTGGAAGAGTTGCATATATCAACAATTAAAAGAAAATTCTCTATGGCTACGACCTGGATACTGCCGGACAGTAAAAAAGCAATCGATAATCTGATGATACTTTTTGGGAATTTACTCAGCGAGCTGGCAAAAGAAGTGAATAGACAGTTTTCCGGAGGATATAACACTATAATCAAGCGCGATATTTTCTGGAAGTTGAATGGATTTAGGGAAGATCTAAAAATTAATGAGGATCATGATTTGGCAATAAGAGCATTCAAAAAAGGAATAGAATGCGTTATTCTTAAAGAACCAAGGGTAGTTTATTCTTTGCGCAGGTTTCGTTCAGAAGGGACTATTAAGCTGTTGAGAAAATACACGTACGGTCAAATTTACAATCTATTAAAAGGACCAATCACGAGAGAACTTTTTGATTATCAGATGGGTGGAGATGCGCATATGTTAAGGAAGAGAAAAAAACCGGATCTGATAAGATTAAATACCTATCTTAGAGGGATTGAAAAATTCGAGAAAAAAATCACTGAGTTGTTCAAAGAATAAACACATTTATTATACTGAAAAAACTCAGGTTCGAAATAAGTTTTTCCAGCATATACCCCTCTAACAGCTATTGCAACCATTCCGGTTGCAAACCTGAGTAAGATGGGTATAATCAGACACGATAATAATATGATAAAAATAATTGCTGATCTTCAACTTCACTCAAAATACAGCAGAGCCGTTTCCCAACAGATGGAAATTCCAAAAATTTGGGAATGGGCGCGGATTAAAGGGATTAATCTAATCGCTACAGGTGATTGGACACATCCCATCTGGATGAGGGAGATAAAAGCAAACTTAGAAGAAATGGGTAATGGACTTTTAAAATTAAAGAAAGAAAGTATCCCTTTTAATCTGCAGGACTCAGGTGTCAATACTGATGATGGGCCTTTTTTTCTTTTAGCCACAGAGGTGTCAAGTATATATTCTCAGGGAGGTAAACTCAGACGTATCCATAATCTGATATGGTCACCCTCTTTAAAAAACTCCGACAAAATTATCGAAGGCTTGAAATCTAGGGGTGCAAATTTACATTCAGATGGAAGGCCGATTGTTGGACTTACCAGTATGGAGATTGCTGAAATAGTTTTTTCTGTAGATTCGCATAATCTTCTTATACCTGCTCACGCCTGGACGCCCTGGTTTTCATTGTATGGTTCCCAATCAGGTTTTGATTCTATTGATGAATGTTTCGGTAGTTTTGCCAAGAATATTTATGCTATTGAAACAGGTCTCTCAAGTGATCCGGCCATGAATTGGAGAATCAAGGATTTGGATAACCGGACTCTACTTTCTTTTTCAGACGCTCATTCAGGACCAAAGCTCGGAAGAGAGGCAACGGTATTTGAGTTATCGAAATTAAGCTATGAAAATATTAGAAGTGTAATAGCCGGACCGTATACAAGTTTCCAAAAGGGTGAAGATAGGGATATAGATAACAAGATTATTTACACAATAGAGTTTCATCCGGAGGAAGGGAAATACCATTATACCGGACATAGGAATTGCAACATTAAACAATCCCCATCAGAAACTAAAGCAAAAGGAACAATTTGTCCGGTTTGTGGGAAGAAACTGACAGTAGGAGTTATGCAACGGGTGGAAGAATTGGCCGGAAGATCAGAGGAGGAATTAAGAATAGTAAAGAAAAAATTACCCGGGACCGTACTTGAAGGTATCTATGCTGAATCTTTCCCTCAGAAGCCTCCATATGTTATGTTTGTGCCACTTCTTGAGATATTGAGCGAATCGATGAATGTTTCTCCAGCAAGCCAGAGTGTTCAAAGCGAATATAAAAAGTTAACAGACCAGCTTGGCAGCGAGTTTTCCATTTTATTGGAGAAACCGCTTGATGAAATTAAAGCTATTTCCGGAGAAAAAACAGCTGAGGCAATCGGTAAAGTCAGATCCGGAGATATATTTGTAGATCCGGGGTACGATGGAGTGTTTGGAGTAGTAAAAATTTGGTTTGACAAAAAGAAGGATGAAAAGGTGCCAATAGAGGAAAAAGAACAGCTGAGTTTTTTCTGACAACTTGCTTGTAATCCTGGACTATCCTTTTTAATTTCTTTCCATATGGATTTTACTTCGGAAGTTAAATATCTATAATATACCAATATATGTTTATATGCAGACACTTGCCGTTAACTGAAATTGATTCTTGGGAAAAATATATAGATGGAAATTCTACTGCTTCTTTTTTTCAGAACACTGACTGGTTGAGATTGTATTTAAAGCATTTTCAAGTCAGGGATTTCAGCCTCGGGATATATGAAAATGACAAGTTAGTTGGTTTTGCGCCACTTGAGCTTAGAGAAAAAACCGTTGGTTTCTTGGGAATAATGCCCGTTGTAGGAAATGAGAAAATAAGTGATTTTGGTGATATTGTGGCGTCAGCCGGAAAGGAAAAGGAAGTGTGGGAAACCATTATGTCCCAATTCCCAAATCCCAATCCGCAAGCTGACGGATCAAAAATCACGATAGAATGTAATTTTATTCGAGGAAATTCGATAAGTTACAAAATATTAAAGAAACTGGGAGGAAAGATTGAGGAGGTTGACAGTGCGCCAAACATTGATTTACCAAGAACATGGGAAGAATATTTATTGTCTTTAGATAGACACAATAGGCATGAGATTAAAAGAAAAATAAGACGGTTAGAAGAAGCAAAGGCTTTTAAAGTCTGTTTTGAAGGAAATCCTGCGGATATCGATGATCTATTCCGTTTAATGAAGCTGTCTTCAGAAAAAAAGAATATATTCTTAAGTCCGAGAATGGAAGAATATTTTCGGGATTTGATAAATTCTTTATGGAATAATAAAAAACTAGAACTTTGTTTTTTAAAAATTGATGGGAAAAATATAGCTGTAGTAATATTATTTAACTTCAAAGATGAAGTACTGCTTTACAATTCCGGTTATGATCCGCAGTATTACAAATTGGCGCCGGGATTGTTGCTTAAAGCTTATACCATAAAAAGGGCTATAGAGAAAGGGAAAAAGAAATACGATTTCCTTCGGGGCAATGAAAGATATAAGTATGATTTAGGAGGAAAAGAGAAGAAACTATATAGAATTAGGTTCTTAATATGAAAAAAATACTAGCTGTTTTTGCCCATCCTGACGACGAGGTTTTCGGTCCCGGAGGGACAATGGCTAAATACGGCCATGAGGGGGTAGAAATTCACATTCTTTGTGCGACCAGAGGAGAGTCCGGAGACGAAAAAAATTTCAAATTTCAAATTTCAAATAATAAATTTGAGGATAATAAGTTAGGAAAAAGGAGAGAGAAGGAATTGTTAAGATCTGCGGAAATATTGGGGATTAAAAGCGTGGAATTCCTGAATTTTATAGATGGACAGTTGTGTAATAATCTTTATCATAAATTGGCAGATAAGATTTCCAGGAAGATAATATCTTTTAAACCTCAGATTATCCTGACAAACGAAAGATTGGGAATATCAGGCCATCTTGACCATATTGCAGTTTCCATGACTACTACCTACGCATACTTAAAAACAAAAATAGCTCAGAAACTATATTATTATTGTATGAATGTAAAATTCAGGGAAAAGGCCTTAGATAATTATTTTATTTATTTTCCTGAAGGTTACCAAGAAAACCAAATCACAACCAAAATAAACTACGAAAAATATTGGGATTACAAAAAAAGAGCAATGAAGATGCACGAAAGTCAGTTGAAAGATGTAACTGCACTGCTTAGTAGATTTTCCCGTCAGCCAAAGATCGACCATTTTATTCTGCAGTATTATCAAAATCTTAAACCAGAACTGCCAGAAACAGATTTTTTTTCAGGTGTATCAATAAAATAATCACGCATAAGTGTTGTTGACTATGAATTTTTATTGGTGTTATGCTTGATCTAAACATACTTATAAAATATTTAAAGTAGGGAGGTGAAAAAATGGCAGATAAAGAGTATCCTGATGAAAAAATGTTAGGAGTGATAGCTTATTTAGGATGGTGGATTACAGGTCTTATTCTTCTTATAACTCAGAAGAAAAATGCCTATGTCCGTTTCCATGCCATGCAGTCTACGTTACTATTCGGTGCAATCACATTATTATTCCTGGTTTTCGGAATAGTGCCGATTATAGGATGGATAATTGGACTATTAATTTCTCCTGTCATATGGATAGTTACTTTCGTACTGTGGTTACTTCTGATGTGGAAGGCTTATAACGGAGAAAAATACAAACTTCCTTATTTTGGTGATTTGGCAGAGAAACAACTTGAAAAGATGAAATAATCAAAGACAGAGGTTCGCTGAAAATAGCGAAAATAATATCTGGAATAAAGAGTAAATCATGATATTTAATAACCGATTTACAGCTGGTAATTTGCTGGCTGACAAACTGGAGATTTATAAAAACGATAAGGAATTGTTAGTGCTTTCTGTTCCAAGGGGAGGAGTAGTTGTCGGTAGCCAAATTGCATATCATTTAGATACCCCCCATATAGCAATAGTCGTAAAAAAATTATCTGCACCTCATAATAAGGAGTTGGCAATTGGCGCGATATCTTCAGATGGCAGCAAAATAGTTCGATGGGATTTACTATCTAAAATCGGCATTTCAAAGGAGTACCTAACAAATGAGGTCCTTAGTAAAAAAAAGGCGATAAAAATACTGGAAAGAAAACTACAGGGTAATGACCTTTCCTCAGAAATAATTAAATTCAAGAAATATGTATTAGTTGATGACGGTATAGCAACGGGAGCGACAATACTGGCCGCCATAAGACAAATGAAGAGCATAAAGATGGTTGGGGAAAAGGAACGGATGGCCGGACTTATTCTTGCTATTCCCGTGATTGCCAAGGAGGTTTATAATAAGTTAAGTTCAGAAGTTGAGGAAATAGTTTCTTTGGATATACCTGATAATTTGATATCCGTAGGACAGTTTTACAAAGATTTTTCTCAAGTGTCGGATGAAGAAGTCATAAGGCTCCTAGAAAACAAAATATGAAATTAATCGTCGGACTCGGAAACCCCGGAGATAAATATACTTATACCAGACATAATATCGGTTTTATGGTGGTGGAAAAGTATGTGAAAGATGTACTGCCCCTGATGCCTTCTCTGAAAGCTTGGAAGAAGGATAAAAAATTCTTCTGTTTACTCTGTAAATTAAACAATTGTATAGTAATAAAGCCTCAAACTTACATGAATCAGTCCGGAAGTGCAGTGAAGTCAGTAGCAAATTTCTACAAAATTAAGATTGAAGAAATTTGGGTAGTACATGACGACATTGATTTGCCTACAGGGAAGATCAAGATAAGGAAGGGTGGGGGAAGTGCCGGGCATAATGGAATAGAATCTATAATAAATCAACTAGGTAATCCTGATTTTACAAGATTTAGACTGGGTATCGGTAAAGGTAAGCTTGATTTACACCATAACACAGATAAAAATCTCCACAGGAGGGAAATAGAGAAATTCGTACTATCTCCTTTTAAAGATACTGAAGGAGGGGATATCAAGAAATTAGTAAAGAAAACTAATGAGGCATTAAAGATGGCAATTGAAAAAGGGATAGAAACGGTGATGAATAGGTTCAACTAAGGTTGATTGCTGGAAGGTCAGACGTAGAGATATTTTTTTTCAATGTTAGGCAACAAAGGTAAAATCCTTTTTTTGAAGATAAAACTAAGAGTATTCAATATGAGAAGGTAAAAGACAGAAATTCCGCTTGCGAACAACAATCTTTCCATTGCTGTTTGGGGAATCAGACTCAGCCAGATTTCTTTACTTAGTCCAAATGTCCAGACCCACAGTGCGCCTCCAACGGCATGAGCTGTGAAAGTAGCACCCAGACTTCTGATAAACAGATTTTTTCTGAAGAAGTATGAGGCAATCGGGATAAGCCAAAACATGGAATATTGCCAGGCGGATCTTCCTATCGGATGTAAGTTAAAGGCTATTATTGCCAAAAAAGGAACGATAATATTTGCCGTTCTTTTTTTAGCAAAGTAGAAGACGGCAAAAAGGGTGGGAAAAATGCGGATAATGCCTCCAAAATCAAAATTCTTCCCGTGTAAAATTATATTTACAACTTGTATTAAGAATACGGAGAATATCCCGGGAACACTTCCTAACACGGCTCCGAAAGAGGGGGCGATAAAGTCAAACAGGGTGAATTTAGTATTTGAACCAAGTACTCTGGAGAATGGGATTTGTAATGAGATAAAACCAACGAAGGTGAAAATAAAAATTGAAACCAGTGTTTTGTTTTTCATAGTTCTTATTCTAACAAATCTATTATTACTGTCAACGGTAAATTAATTTTCGCCTGATCCGCGCTTGTTTGTTATAATGCTTACGTTATGTTGACTACATTAGAAGAAGCTCTTATATATTTAGAGAAATATATTCCTCGCCCGCAAGCGAAATTTCCCGGACTAATTGGATTAAAACGCATTGAGAAATTGCTGTCTATATTAGGAGCTCCTCATCTTTCTTATCCTACCATCCATGTGGGAGGGACATCGGGAAAGGGTTCCACAGCGACGTTTATCGCCTCGATACTAGCCACAGAATATAAGGTTGGTTTGTATACAAGTCCGCATCTTATGAAGGTGAATGAGAGGATAAAGATAATAAGGAAAGTCAAAAGTCAAAATGCAAAAGTCAAAAGTACAATTCAAAATTCAAAAATATTTCATACACTTGATATTTCTGATAGAAACTTTATTCGTGTGCTTAATTTGTTAGTTCCATTAATTGCGGAGATGGATAATACTAAGTATGGTCCGCCAAGTTATTTTGAAATTATCACGGCGATGGCTTTTCTGTATTTTAGAACGCAGAAAGTTGATATTGCTGTAATTGAAGTAGGATTGGGCGGTCGGTATGATGCCACCAACGTAGTTAAACCTTTGGTTGCTGTGCTTACCAACGTTGGTCTTGATCATACGGAGGTCTTGGGTAATACAGTGGAAGAAATTGCACTTGATAAAGTAGGTATAATTAAAAAAAACATTCATGTTGTAACGGGAGTTACACAACCCTCCGTAAAGAAAATTGTACGAAGTAAATGTTCGGAAACTAATTCTCAATTGTTACTCCTTAATAGAAACTTTTCGTATAAAGTAAAGAAGATAGACTTGAATGGTAGTGTATTTGATTACCGGGGAAGTAGTGAATACCAGAATTTAAAGACAGGGCTTGTCGGAGAACATCAGATAAGAAATGCAAGTTTGGCGATAAAAACAATAAAGCAATTATCAATTATCAATTATCAATTTACAATTGGTGAGATCAGACAGGGTTTAAGAAATGCCTATGTATCTGCTAGATTTGAAATTCATAACCGAAAACCATTAGTTATCCTTGATGGAGCACATAATCAGGATAAGATGAAAGCTTTGGTAAAGGCAGTTAAAGTAATCTATCCGGGGAAAAAAATAACAGTAATTCTGGCAATAAAGAGTGATAAAAACGCCAAGGATATTCTGCGAGAACTGGTAAAAATTTCTCAAAGAATTATTTTAACCCAATATAGATTGAGAACAGATGTAGGCGATACGGTTTCACATGATCCTAACCTCCTTTCCAAAATCGTAAAAGAAATAGACCCTGCAATAGACATAATGAAGATTAAAAGTCCTCTTGAAGCGTTGAGATATGCTTCTTTCCATGTTTCTTCCAGAGATTTGATTCTGGTAACAGGATCGCTATACTTGATAGGAGAGATTAAAAAATTTTCAATGGTTTAAATATGGGTAAAAGAGTGTTTTCAATGCAGAAATTAGGAGATATATTAATAGGTTTTAATCCTTTGAAGGATAAGTACATATCTCGCGAGTTTCAGTCGTACGGATACTATCTGGCTGAAGAGCTGAATGATATGACCCATAAATCTTTGTATATAAAGCTTGCCAAGATCATTCCCAGGGCGCTTCTTGAAAAGGCTTTTTCATACGCGAAGGATTCCAATTCGAAAAAAAGAGGAGCAGTTTTCATGAGGAAATTGAAAGATCTTGGTGCTTGGCAAAAAGACAAGAAGAAAGATACCAAACCTAAAAAGCAAGTTGAGGATGTATACTGATCCCGATTTGATCGGGATGCAGTAAGAAGGATATACCTTTCTAACCGATATGGATAAAAGTATAAAGAGGGTTCATGTTTATATTTCCGGTGAAGTGACAGGAGTGGGTTTCAGGTCATGGACTCTTCATAATGCCAGGAAGTTGGGTCTGATCGGGTGGGTGAAGAATACTGCCGATAGCAAGGTGGAAGCAGTCTTTGAAGGGGTAAAAGACAGGCTTTGTAATATGATAAAAAAATGTAAAAAAGGTCCTGAAGTTTCCTTCGTGGAGAGTGTAGATGAACAATGGCAAGAGGCAAAGGGTGAATTTCAAACGTTTGAAATTAGAAGTTGAGAAGAAAAGTTTATAGTTCTTGCCAAAGAATCATAAATGTGCATAAAATGGATATATGGACATGAAAAAACACCAGGTTTTCGGGGTATGGTTTATCATTTTTCTTGTCTGGGCCTTCTACCGCGCTTACTTCAGATTACCCGAATGGTTAGATGAATTTGTAATAAAGCCGATCGTATTTGTATTACCTGTTGTATATATAGTCGTCCTTAGAGAAAAAAAGAAATTGTCCTCACTGGGATTTTCCTCCAAACCAAGGGATATTATGTTTGACTTTTTTATAGGTGTTTTCGTAGGTATTCTTTTTGCCATGGAGGGGTTATTTGCCAATTACCTGAAATATGGCAGGTTTTCTTTCACCCCCGTTTCAGCGTTAAATATAACCGGAGGTTTATACCCTTTTCTCATCCTTAATCTTTTCACCTCAATCTGGGAGGAGATATTGGGTAGGGGATATCTCTACCAGAGGCTTCTTTCAATATCTAAGAACCAGTTCTGGGCGGCCAGTTTATCCAGCTTTCTTTTTCTTCTGCTTCATATACCTATCATGTTTACCAGGCTTAATCTGATGGGGATTTCTTTTGCCGTTTATCCTTTCTCCATACTGCTTCTGGGCATAACCAATTGTTATATCTTTTCCGCACGAAAATCCCTGACTCTGCCTATCCTTCTTCATACCTTCTGGAACATGACCGTGGCTTTGTATCTGTAAAGTATTTTTCATCTTTATATAGATTCTTTCTTATATAAACTATTATAACTATACTGTTATGATTGGCTGAAGTTGCATAAATGCAGTTGATATTATAAAATCCTGGGGCTAATAATTTCTGCAATCCTTATATGACAGCTGAAGCCTTCGTTACTGCTTATAATCAACTTGAATCCAGCCTTATAACCGTAGTACAAAATCATCCCTCTTTTCAAAAAGAAACAGCAAGAAGAACAGCTATGGAAGGAGGTATATCGGTTGGGTCTCCAATAATATTTCCGGGGGCAGAAAATGAACAATGGCAGTATTCACGACGCGTAGAATATTCACCAACTGAGTATAGTCGGATAGTAATAAGGAGAGAACTTATATCGTCTGAAGGTAACGATGCATTAATTAGAGAGAGTCTGGAGTTAAAAAGAACACCGCCAGAGGTTGGAGAAAACCCAAAAATGGTAATAATCAGTTATGGTAGGGAAGTGACAGACAATAGCGCTCCTTCTGGAAAACGGACTTTCCATAATATAAATGATGATATTGCCGTTGAAAAAGGGAACATCCTCATCCAGAAACTGACTGTCACAACTGATGCCCAAGCTGTAAAACTATCTGTTGCGGAGACAGCTGTTACTGACCAAATTCCTCCTCCGCCGGGTGAAGATGATAAATTTTACCAGAAGTCTCAAAAATTCGGGGGAAACGAGTTGATAATAAAAATTGAAAGAGAGGGACATACCTTAATTCGGATTATTGGCAGCATGGATTGTGGAGGACTTGAGTCTTTAATTCGAGTGCATAAAAATCGGGTTTATTTTGCTCAAGGTTTAACCAAAAGAGAAGGTGGTAAATATTCCTTTGGCTCCTTACCATTAGAAGAATTTATCAGGTTTATGAGAAGAAAAGGAGGAAATACTGCCGCAAACAAACTTAGATATGTGTTGGGGACTATCGTAAGAGAAGAATTGACTAGAGACGAGGTGATCCAGAAAATGGGGTGGAATGGGGAAGCGATTACTCAAACCTAATTCGATTAAGGATCGTAAAGTCAGAGTTTTAACTTTTTCAACCTCAACGAGTTGCTGACTACCGAAATGCTGCTAAGGGCCATAGCACCGGCAGCAAAAGCAGGGTTTAAAAGCATATGCGTAAAAGGATAAAAAACACCCATGGCAACCGGGATGAGAATTATATTGTAACCAAATGCCCAAACCAGGTTCATTCTTATTGTCCGCATGGTTTTTTTGGATAGGGAAATGGCAGTATAAACAGACACAAGGTCTTTATTCATAAGCGTGATATCTGCAGCCTCTATAGCTACATCAGTACCGGTGCCCATGGCTATCCCTACATCTGCCGCTACCAAAGCCGGAGCATCGTTTATACCGTCTCCGACAAAACCTACGATCTTACCTTCTTTCTGTATTTTTCTGACTTCAGTTTCCTTTTCCCCCGGCAGTACTTCCGCAAGTACTCTTTTTATACCTAATTGTTCTGCTACTGCTCTGGCGGTCTTTTGGTTGTCTCCGGTAATCATAGCCACCTCAATACCAAGTTTCAGGAGTCTAGATACACCTTTTAGAGCTGAATCTTTCAACGTATCTGAAACAGCGATAAGGCCATATACTTTCAGTGAGTTTTTACCGTTTTCCCCCGCGGCCAAAACCATGACAGTCTTTCCTTCATTTTCCAGTTTCTCTATGCTTTCCTGATAGTTTTCAATCGGTATTCCTTCTCTATTCATCAATCTGGCGTTGCCAAAGACGACTTTGCGGTTTTCTATCGATCCTTCCACACCCAGTCCGGAAATAGCCTGAAACTTGGATACTATCGAAAGGGGAATATTTCTTTTCGTAGCTCCATTTAAGACCGCTTCGGCAAGCGGATGTTCGGAATCCTTTTCCAGAGAGGCTGCCAGTCTTAGTATTTCCTTTTCCTCTTTATTCTTATAAGGAATAATATCTGTAAGTTCCGGTTTGCCGTTTGTCAGTGTGCCTGTTTTGTCAAAAATAACGGTATTTATTTTGTGGGCTGTTTCCAGGCTTTCGGCATCTTTAATTAAAATTCCGTGTTGCGCACCAAGGCCGGTGCCTACCATGACAGCCGTAGGCGTGGCCAGTCCCATGGCACAAGGACAGGCAATTATAAGTACTGATACCATACTAAGAAGGGCAAGCGAAAGGGATGGGGAGGGACCAAAGACATACCAGAGGACAAAAGTGGCAATTGCCAGCATAAGGACAACCGGTACGAAATATGAGGAGATAAGGTCAGCCAGTCTCTGGATAGGGGCTTTGCTGCCTTGGGCAACTTCCACGAGCTGGACAATTTGGGAGAGCATCGTGTCTTTGCCTATTTTGGTCGCTTTGAAGGTGAATGTACCTGACTTGTTTATCGTGGCTCCCACAACACTTCCTCCCATAGCTTTAAAAACAGGGATGCTTTCACCGGTAATCATGGATTCATCTACAGACGATTCACCTTCAAGGACAATACCGTCAACCGGTATCTTCTCTCCGGGTCTGACTCTGATAATGTCGCCGATCTTTACTTCTTCAATTGGAATGTCTGTCTCCATTCCGTTTCTTAATACCCGGGCAGTTTTTGCCTGAAGCCCGATAAGTTTCTTTATAGCCTCCGAAGTACCTGCTTTGGCTTTTGCTTCAAAAAAACGCCCCAAGAGAATAAGGGCGATTATAAGGACAGATGTATCAAAGTAGGGCATGGGATTCATACCCATCTTGGAGACAACTTGCGGGAAGAAAGTGACAAATACAGAATAAATGTAGGCGACTGTAGTCCCTAAAACAACCAAAGTATCCATATTGGCATTTCTTTTTGAGAGAGAGGAGATGGCAGATTTGTAAAATGGCAGCCCGGCCCAGAACTGGATCGGCGTAGCCAGAAGGAATTGGATGAGGTAATCCTTAAAAAAGGCCGGAGCAGTTTTTGAGATAATCGGGAAACTACCCCAGAGGATCATTATACCAACGTAGATAGAAAGAAGTGCTCTTCTACCCAAGATATGTAATTCTTTCTTCTTTCTATCTTCGACTCTTAGATTTTTTTTTCCTTCAGTTTCAATCTTCGCTTGGTAACCTGAATCTTGCACTGCATTTATCAAAGCAGTGCTGTCGGTAAGCGTGGGATCAAAAGAGACTGTTGCTTTTTCCGTAGCCAGATTCACATTGGCCTCTTTGACTCCCTTGACGCTTTTTAAGGACATTTCAATTAGTTTGACGCAGGAAGCACAGTGCATGCCTGTTATGGTTAATTGAAGCTTAGTTGATGGTAGCTTGGTTGATGGTTTGTTGTTCATAGTTTATTGTATAGATTTTTTTAAAGCACTAAGCATACGAGCGATTTTTTCGCAATGTTGATAAATTTTTTCGTATACATCATCAGCAATATATTTTCTATTGTTAGCAATAGTAAGAATGGCAATACATTCATAACAGGATCCTCTAGCCATTACTATGAAATGGTAAAAGTCTTTTTTGGTTCTGCTGAAACCTTCCGCGATATTTAATACGATTGAAATTGAGGCTCTTTTGAACTGATCAGTCAGACTAAATTGTTCATTTTTTGGCCAAACATTCACAATTTGATATATTTGATCAACTAAAACGATTGATTCCTGATAGACTTCCAGCTTCTCAAAATTAAACATATCTTTTTTCCAATAAGCTATCAATTATATAAGATCAACAATAAACTGTTAACAATTTTCTTATTCTATCAACCATGAACCATAAACCATGAACTATGAACCAATTAACCCTTCTTGCCAAAGAAAAACCAGAAAGTGAAGATTATTGCCAAAATTCCGATTATGATCACCAATATTTTGTCTATAGGCATATATTATTTTTTGCTTCTTTTAAAGACCGCCATCACTTCCTCTATGGCTTTTTTGGATTGTCCCTTTTTTATAGAATCAACTACACAGGTATTTAAATGATTGGATAAAAGCAATGAATCTATCTCTTTGAGTGCGGCATTTATGGCCTGGGATTGGTGCAGGATATCGATACAGTATTTGTCGTTTTCCACCATCTCCCGGACTTTTTTGACATGGCCTTCCACGATTTTTAGCCTGTTTATAATGGATTGTTTGATATCTGTATTTTTCATAGATTGAAAATTAAATATTAATAATGATAAATTTATTATCCCCATCGGGGGGATGGGGATGATAATAGCAGAGTCAATGGTCACATGTCAAGCAATTGATTATTTCTTCAAAGTATCAAACAAAATCGATCTCCAGCGGACGGAAATAGTAAGTAAAATTGGAGGGTATCCGGTTAATTCACTTAGAAAGTGGAAAAGAAAAGGCGGAGTGGAAATTTGATTTAGTCTGGAACTGTTGTTCTGCCTTCCTGAAAGAAAATTGATGATTGAAAAATAGGACTTTTTCTAAGCATTTCTCTAAATTCTTTATTATTACAGTACTTACGCACCTTAACAACATAGTGATTGATTTGACAAGCTAAATATAAATGAGGCATAGTCTTACTAGGAGGTAAAGCTATGCCTGCCCAGATTTTTACATATCTTCGTGGTTTGTTGCAAGGGACAAATATTACTGCAACATTTTTAAGCATACAGTTTGGCTATTCCCATGATGGAATCACCAGATTCCTGTCGTCTGGATTTCCCTGGAAG
>Ga0210017_1001325_pt1 | contig 21556 bp, 22 predicted proteins | sample CryGeyCG2014_020_FD_183966 | JGI IMG/M metagenome (GOLD analysis project Ga0210017, IMG submission 183966) | Groundwater microbial communities from aquifer - Crystal Geyser CG08_land_8/20/14_0.20 (SPAdes) (version 2) | ecosystem: Environmental > Aquatic > Deep subsurface > Groundwater | place... | reverse complement strand
TCGCTACCACAACCGGCATAAACAGCAGAGGTATTACCTAAAATTCTATCTTCTTTATACCCACTACAGGTAACGCATTGAGATTCATAGGCATCCCAGACACCAGATTTAGTAAACTCACTGCATCCAAAGAACCAACACGCATCTCGGGCAGTACAACTCTGACCATTGCTACCGCTGGAAAATTTATTATAGTTACATTTTCCACTTGCATCTGTACAGGAATAACACCAACCAAACCCATCAGTGGCTGGCACCTTTTCAATGGATCCAATAATTCCAAGCCGTTCCCACCCAGCTCCGAAATAACCCCATCGACAATCAGCAGTTGCAGATTTATACATACAACTTATTTCACACTCAGCTTCGGCGAAATTTGGCAAAAGAAAGAGAAATAACCCAAAAATAAATATTAAAAAGAAGTTTCTTGGTTTCATAATTCTATTAATATTTTACTATATTAAAAGATAAAAATTATGTGAATAAAAGGCCTTGGCTTGATAAAAATTGTAAAATGAGGTATATTTAAAATGGTTACTTTTCCAATCTATCAGGAAAGAAAATCTAGAAAATCTGAAAAAGGAGGTGAAAGAAATTGAAAGAAAAGATATTTCAAGCGGTCTTAGTTCTTGTCTTATTAGTTGTAACTGGTTTTACCGGCTGCACCACAGCGCAGGAAGAAGCTCTCCCGTCAGAACCCTCAATGCCCCCAGAGTTCTTCTTAGACTCTGATGGTGATGGATTTAATGACTGGTTTGAAACGAACATTGCTGGATATGACCCGAATGTTCCAAATAATAGGTATGTTATCAGCTATGTGCGTTTTGTAGATCCGACAAAGTCCCCGGATGCCGTACTAAATGTCGAAGATGCATTAAATCCCACATATCAGTTTTTTACTGAAAAAGGGAAGGTTCCTCCAGAAAATATAATAGGGCTTTACGAAGAAGAAGCTTCTGATGAGAGCTTCAGAGATGCTATTTACCAAGTAGCGGAAAAATCAAACGAAAACGATATTGTATTTTTATCAATCCAGTGCCATGGTCACTTTCTTAGCCGCCTTCTTGATCCTACGAGGGGTGATGATACGCTTGATGAATGGCTTGATAAGATAAATGCTAAGGTAGTGGTAGTAACAATAATGGCTTGCGGTTGTGAGTTTGCTTTACCCCAGCTGAAAGATGGGCTTTGTCCAAGAATCGTTTTTATCTACTCAGCCAGAGAGTTTATCGGGGCACTTGGTGAAAATCCTGCCTATGCTATTGCTGCTGATACTAAATACGGCAATGGTGATGGCTATGTCTCAGTGGGAGAGATTAGCAACTGGATAGATAACGATCCTATGTGGGGTCCTGACTGGGGCGAATTATACGAAAAAGGAAGAAGTTATCTCGAAGCGAAGGGCTACTCCAAAATGTCCGATACTTCCAATATCGCCCAGCAGATTTACCTCACAGATTATACCCCCACCTTAGATAAAGCTCCTTAGTCCCGGGTTCTAACTTGTACTCACTATAGCCCGGGACTTTTTGTTTGTTAAGGTAAAATGTGGATGAAATCGACGTCGTCAAATTCACTCTTCCCGGCGATATTTTCAGTAGTTTTAATAAAAACACTGTCTCCTACCTTGAAATCGGAAATTTCTATTTCGGTCTCTTCGGGAGTAAAAGTGGCTTCTTTGGGAGGATTTTTGGGGTCAAAAGGAAGTTCTAATTTAACTAATTTTGTTGTCTCCGAAACAATGACCTTGACTTCCTTCTCTTGATTAGCTGGTTTAACCATCAAGAAATTATTTTCAACATCAAGGCTGGAAACTACCCCCGAAAGACTAAATAACTCTTCAATTTCTTCTTCTTCTTCTGGAATCACTTCTTCTTTAACAGGCATTTCCCCTTTTTGAATAAGATTCCAGCCGATAATCCCGCCAAAAATTAAAACCGCTGCTACTAAAATTCCAATAATTTGATTTTTTTTCATGTTTATTGGCTTCCGAAATCGATAGATTGCGACCTTTGATTTATTATAATCTATTCCTTGGTTTTTATCACCTCATCAATACCGCAAGTGAGCGTAAGCGAACGCAGCGGGGGAGATGAAGTGAAATTTCATTATACCTTTGTCTTTATTACTTCATCGATCAAGCCGTATTCTTTGGCTTCTTCAGCTGACAAATAAAAATCTCGGTCAGTATCTTTCTCAATTCTTTCTAAGGGTTGGCCAGTATGCCGAGCTAAAATTCTATTTACTTTATCTTTCAATTTGATAATTTGTTTAGCAGCGATTTCAACCTCAACCGCCTCCCCGCTTACTCCACTGACTGCTACCTGATGAAGTAAAATCTGAGCATTGGGTAAAGAAAATCTTTTCCCCTTGGTCCCAGCTGCCAATAACACTGCTGCTCCCGAAGCTGCCGATCCAACACAAACTGTTGAAATCGGGCATTTTATATATTGCATTGTATCATAAATAGCCAGAGCTGAGGTTAAAACTCCGCCGGGAGAGTTTACATAAAGCTGAATATCCTTATTTGAATCTCGGCTGGCCAAAAAGAGAAGTTGGGCAATAACTGAATTAGCGATGGGATCAACAATCGGACCTCCGAGAAAAATAATTCTGTCTTTCAAAAGCCGGGAGTAGATATCGTATGCTCTTTCTCCATATTGAGATTTTTCTATTACCGTAGGAATAAGATTCATAGTTAGCAGAGACCCGGTCTCTATAAAAACTATACCAGAAAACTAACAATTAGTAAAGCGACGATATTTAGAACCTTTATCATCGGGTTAATCGCCGGCCCTGCAGTATCCTTACTGGGATCCCCAACGGTATCGCCGGTGACTGCTGCCTGATGAGCGAAGCTTCCTTTCCCGCCTAAATTTCCTTCTTCAATCCATTTTTTGGCATTATCCCAGGCTGCCCCTCCTGAGGTCATAGAAACAGCTAAAAAAATTCCGACAATGATTGAGCCGATCAGTAATCCTCCTAAAGCTTCTGGTCCCAAAATAAAACCAACTAAAATGGGAAAAAGAACGGGCAGTAGGGCTGGCAAAATCATTTCTTTTAAAGCAGCTCTGGTTACAATGTCAACGCATTTTCCATATTCGGGCTTAGCGGTGCCAGCCATTAGTCCCTCAATTTCTCTAAATTGCCTCCTCACTTCTTCCACTACTTTTGAAGCTGCCCTTCCTACTGCCGTCATCGCTAAGGCGGCAAAATAATAGGAGATTACACCTCCGATAAATAATCCAACCAAAACCTTTGGGTCTTCAAGAAAAAATTGGATTTTTGCTCCCAAATTTTCCAATTCTTGAGTATAAGCAGAAAACAAAACTAAAGCGGCAAGACCGGCTGAGGCAATGGCATAGCCCTTGGCCACTGCTTTTGTGGTGTTTCCAACGGCATCGAGCTCGTCGGTAATTTTTCGATTTTCTTCTGGTAAGCCAGCCATTTCGGAAATTCCTGAGGCATTATCAGTAATCGGGCCATAAGAATCTAAGGCAATGATTAAACCAGTCAGGGAAAGCATTGAAACCGCGGCTATGGCCAGACCATACATCCCGGATAGGGCAAAACTGATTAAAATTCCAATTGAAATTAAAATAACTGGCAGAATGGTTGCTTTCATCCCAACAGAGAGGCCGGCAATGATATTGGTTCCGTGACCTGATTGAGAGGCCTGGACAATTGATTTAACTGGAGAATATTTTTTTGAAGTAAAGAAATCGGTGATTAAAAAAATAAAAAAGGCAAGAATCAAACCAACTAGGGCTGGGAGATAAAGAGAAATTGGAGAGAGTTTTAAAATAGGAGCTACCTGAAAAGTGACTACGAAGAAACCAATGGCAGATATCACTGCTGCTATAATCAAACCCCGATAAAGAGCGGAAATAATACTCTGATTTTTTGGCAGTTTAACAAAAAAAGTAGCAATAATCGAAGCCAAAATGGCTAAAGAAGCTAAAATTAAAGGTAAAAAAACTGCCTGAGGAAAATTAGGAAAGATTAGTCCTCCCAAAACCATGGCCGCCACAATTGTCACCACATAGGTTTCGAAAAGGTCAGCTGCCATGCCGGCACAATCTCCGACATTATCTCCAACCTGGTCAGCAATTACGGCCGGATTCCTGGGGTCATCTTCAGGGATTCCTTTTTCAATTTTGCCAACCAAATCAGCTCCGACATCAGCGGCTTTGGTATAAATTCCTCCGCCCAACCTGGCAAAAACCGAAATTAAAGAACCTCCAAAACCTAAAGCAATCAAGGCAGTTAAATCCTTGGTCAAAAGATAGAAAGCTGAAACTGCTAATAACCCAAGACCAACTACTAAAAAGCCAGTCACCGATCCCCCTTTAAAAGCTAGATTCAAAGCCTTTTTCAATCCCGATTTAGCCGCCTCAGCCACTTTGATATTGGCTTGGGTCGAAACCATCATCCCTAAAAATCCAGCCAGAGCTGAGGCAACAGCTCCAATTAAAAAACCAATCCCCACTTTGAAACCCAGAGCTATCCAGAGAATCAAAAACAAAGGAATAGCTACCAGGCTAATGGTTTTGTATTGTCTTTTCAAAAAAGCGATTGCCCCTTCTCGAATAGCAAAAGAAACCTCAATCATTTTTCCTGAGCCAGATGGGGCTTTTCTTACTTCGCAGATCAGAAAGTAAGCAAAAACTAAGCTAAAGATTGAAACGATGATTGGAAGATACAACATATATTTATTCTTTTTTTGTTTCTTTTTTTTCTTCTTCAGTTTGCTCTGGGCTTCTGACATCTATCTTCCAGCCAGTTAATTTTGCAGCCAATCTGACATTTTGACCATCTTTTCCAATAGCCAGGGATAATTGGTCTTCGGAGGTAATCACCAGAGCTTTGTTTTTTGGCATAATTTTTACCTCTAAAACTTTAGCTGGAGATAAAGAATTAGCAATGTATCTTTCTGGCTCTTCAGAATATTCAATAATGTCGATTTTCTCTCCTCCTAATTCATTAATCACCGCTATCACCCTGGTTCCTCTCTGACCGACCATGGCGCCGATCGGGTCGACTTCTTTTATCTTTGACAAAACGGCGATTTTTGACCTTGACCCTGGCTCCCTGGCAATTGATTTAATCACCACTGAACCTGATGAAACCTCGGGAACCTCTAATTCAAAAAGTTTTGAAATCAATTTTGGGTAAGCTCGAGATAAAAAAACTACCGGCCCCCGGGGTGTTTCTTCGACTTTCAAGAGATAGACCTTTAATCTTTGGCCTGGTCGATAAAATTCTCCCGGAACTTGCTCTTCCCTGGGTAGCACCCCTAAGGTTTTACCAATATCAAAAAAAACGTTTTGCCCTTCAATTCTTTGAACTATCCCGGAAACAATTTCACCTTCTTTTGATTTATATTCTTCGAGAATGCTTTCCCTTTCTGCTTCCTTAATTTTTTGTAAAATTACCTGTTTTGCCGTCTGGGCAGCAATTCTACCATAATCTTTTTTAGCCTCTAAAGGAATTTCCATTTCCTCGCCAGCCTTGATTTTCGGTTTTATTTTTCTAGCCTCTTTTACCATGATATGTTTCTCTGGATTAAATCGAACTTTTTCTTTGCCTTCCTCTTCAATTTTCCCCGCACCAGAAACTTCGTTTCGGTGCGGGACTGGTCCAGCACCGAGCTCTGCTCTGGTGCTGGGCTTTTCCTTCAATTCTTCCAATTCTTTCTCAGAGTAAATCATCTTTTCATCAAGAACCTGCTTTACCTGCCAAAAACGAACTTCGCCTGATTGGGAATCAAGTTTGGCTTTGATAATCTGGCCCCGCTTTCCATAATCTTTTTTATAAGCAGCAGCAATTGCCATCTCAATGCTTTCCAAAACTTTTTCTGGAGAAATTCCTTTTTCTTCGGCAATCTGGGCAATAGCTGAGGTAAAAGATTTGATATCCATAAAAATAATGTCCGCTTCTAACGGACTAATTAAATTTTATCAGAGTTTGTTTTCTTTGTCAACTTTCTAATTATCTTCTCTATCCTTAAATCAAAACGAGGAATATTATCATCAAAAATTAAACGATTTCTAATTAGCTCTTTTTTCTCTAAAGAAAGTTCTTTAATTGGACTCAATCTTTTAAGAAAAATTGGTAAAAGCGAGAATAAAGGCAAAAGTCCGATGGTTTCTAATTGACCAAAATTGGCCGCCAGGACAATGGCAGTAATTAAAAAGAAAATTGTACCAATAGAAGCATTCCAAATGAGGGCTAATAAAATCAAAGGAGTTAAAGAATACCCTAAAATTCCCGGAGACAAAGCCAAAAAGGCGCCAATAAGAGTTCCAATACCTCTGCCGCCAGCAAATTTTAAAAAGCAGCTATAATTATGGCCAGTAACAGCTGCTACTCCAGAAAGAGCTTGGGTTTGGATTGGTAAGCCAATTTTTTGAGCTAACCAAACTGCTAAAAAGCCCTTTCCGACATCTAAAATTCCGGTTAAAAATCCCTGCCAAAAGCCAATGTTTTTAAAAACATTGGAGCCCGAAGTCTTCCTCCAACCAATTTCTAAAATATTCTTTCCAGTAGTAATCCGAGTAACTAAATAACCAAAGGGAATAGAACCCAAAAGATAACTGATAACGATGATGAGTGATGACATAATAACGATGACTAATAACGATGTTCAAAGAGAGCTTCGCTCTCTTTTCACCCCTCGCCTCCTTCGGAGGCTCGGTGATTGATGACATAAATTTTTAATCGGTTGGAATACAACCGGCAAGTAAGGTGCCTGGTCCGGAATTGGCTCCAACAATTGGTGGAACCAGAGAGACAAAGGCGACCTCGGTTTTTAATTCTTTTTCGACTTTTTCTTTTAACCTATAAGCTAATTCAATGTTATCAGTGTAATTTATTCCAACTCGAATTTTTTGCTTTTTTGCCTCGTGTCTTAACTGGTGAAAAAGAGCTTCAAAAATGTCTTTGGTCCAGAAATTAAAGCCAGTTAAACTAACTTTTCCCTTTTTAATTCCAATCATTGGTTGAACCCCTAATCCCTTTAAAATCCCGAAAGCTTTTCCTTGCCAGTGAGACATCCTGCCAATTTTTTCTACCCAATAGGTTGTTTCCAAAAAGCCGAAGAGTTTAGCTTTTTCTCTAAGATTTTCAAGAGTTTTGACAATTTCCTCTAAGTTTTTCCCTTCTCGAATTAGTTTGCCAGCTCTTATTGCCAGAAGTCCTTCCGGAGCCGAAGCCAGTAAGGAATCGAAAATTTCAATTTTGGAAGGATCAGGCATTAATTCCTTCGCCTGTCGAGCTGAACTATAAGTAGCCGATAATTTAGAAGTTAAGGTAATAACTAATATCTTTTCGAAATTTTCAAGAAGTTTTTTGTAGGCTTTTAAATAATCCCCGGGAGAAGGAGCTGAAGTCTTGGGATGAGTTTTAGTTTCTTTCATGAATTGATATAAATTTTTTTCCGGGAATTTCTCCCATTCCGGAAAAAACAACTTCATCTTAACGATTTCAATTTGAAAATCTTCTATTATCTTTTCTGGCAAAGAACAAATATCATCAATCACCAGAGCGATAGCGAAGGGTTTTTGATTATTAATCATTAATTTAGGAGCCCGCTTGCGGGAGGGTGGTGGGTGGGTTGTAGTCTCCAGCTAAATAACCCTTGAGCCGTGGAATATTTTTGATTAATAACAAAATTGTCCCTCCAGCCACTGGAAGGAAAATCTGAGGATTATAAAAATAGAGAGGGGTGAGAGCTAAGGCGAGGCCTATCATTCTGCCAATCATTTGTTTTCCCAAAATTGAAAAAATATCAGGAAAATTTTTCCAGTTTATTTTTTCTTCTCGACCCATTTTTTCAAGAATGATTTGAGCGATAATTGAGCAAATTATAATAGGGGAACCCCAGACCAAAATTGAGATGGGTTTTAAATAAAGCATAATTCCCATCAGACAAGCTGCTCCCCTACCTCCTCGAAATTTCAGGAAAATTGAATAATTATGGCCCAAAACAACAAAAAAGCTAGCTAAAATTAGAGAAATTGTTAAGTCGTATCCCAAAAATGCTAATTTCTGGCTAGTCCAAACTGAAAGAGCTCCCTTTGCCATATCAACTATTAGAACTAAAAGAAATCCAAAAACTGCTAATTTGGGCGATTTTCCCTTGAGAGCCCTCAGGACATTTATCGCTCCAACATTTCCTGAACCAATCTTTCTAATATCCTGACCAGTAAATTTTTTAACCAAAAGGTAAGCAGTAGGAAAAGAACCAATAAAATAACTAATAAGGGAGATTAAAATGAGATTAGTCATTGAAAATTGAAAATTGAAAATTTTATAAGGGGATATTGCCGTGCTTTCTGGCAACCTTGCTTTCTTTCTTATTCAAGAGCGATTCTAAGCACTTGATTAGGGTAGTCCTGGTATTTTTTGGATGAATTACCATATCAACCTGTCCTAATTTTGCTGCCTGGTAAGGGTTGAGAAAAAATTCTCTCAATTCTTGGATTTTTTCTTTTTCCAGTTTTTTAGGATCTTTGCTTTCGGCTATTTCTTTTTTATAAATAATTTTTACTGCCTGCTCCGGTCCCATAACAGCAATCTGACTAAAAGGCCAGGCAATAACCGCATCCTGTCCCAATTTTCGAGAAGCCAAAGCAATATAAGCTCCGCCAAAGGCTTTTCTTAAAATTAAACTAATTTTGGGAACGGTGGCTTCAGCGAAAGCATACAAAACTTTTGCCCCGTGCCTGATTATTCCTCGATGTTCTTGGTCAGCGCCAGGAAGGTAGCCCGGGGTGTCAACCAAATTAATTAAAGGAATATTAAAGCAGTCGCAAAATCTAACAAAGCGGCTAACCTTATCGGAAGAATCGATATCAAGAGTGCCTGCCATAAATTTTGTTTGATTCGCAATAATTCCAACTACATAACCAGAAAGCCGCGAAAACCCAACAATTGAATTTGTGGCAAAACCTGCCTGGATTTCAAAAAAAGAATTTTTATCAAAAATTTCGCTAATAACTTCTTGCATATCGTAACCCTTTTCTTCTTCCTCCGGTACTATTTCTAATAATTTAGGATTTTCTTCTTTCTCAAAAAATTCCGAAATGATACTTCTTTGTCTCGGAGAATCTTCTAAATTGTTTTGAGGTAAATAAGAAAGGAGTTTTTTAACTCCCGAAAAACAATCGGCTTCTGATTCAAAAATAAAATGGCTACAACCTGATTTTAAACTATGGATAGCCGCTCCTCCCAATTCTTCAAAAGAAACTTCCTCCCCAGTTACTGCCCGAATGACCTCAGGACCGGTGATATACATCTGGGAGATTCTTTCAACCATAAAAACAAAATCGGAAAGACCAGGTGCATAAGAAGCGCCGCCGGCTGATGGACCAACGATTACCGAAATCTGGGGAATAACCCCGGAAGCTTTAACCTGAGACCTAAAAATAGCAGCATAACCATCTAAAGAAGATATTCCCTCTTGAATTCTGGCTCCGCCAGAATCAATTATTCCAATAATCGGGCAGCCTGTTTTCCGGGCTAAATCAATGACTTTAACAATTTTTTGACCATGCATTTCTCCCAATGAACCGCCTATTTTTGAGAAGTCCTGAGCGAAAACAAAAATTTGACGGCCATTTACTTTTCCAGAACCAGTAATGACAGCATCACCAGGGAATCTTTTTTTGTCTAACCCGAAAATATCGAAACGACTCTCAACAAATGGGTCTAATTCAACAAAACTATCCAGGTCAAGCAAAAGATTTATCCTTTCTCTGGCAGTTAATTTCCCCTTCTGATGCTGTTTTTCAGCTAATTCCGGCTTTTCCAACTCTTTTAGTTTTTTATTCAATTTTTCAATTTCTTTTTCAAACGCCATAGTATTATTCACTAATAGTTTTTAATTGTTCTTTTAACCCCTTAACAATCTGCTCTAAAATCTTTTTATTGTCAACCTCCCTGCCTAATTCTATTTTAAGCGATGTCGCGCTATCTTCCAAATCCTTTGGGAATTTTTCGATATTGGTATTCAAACCGATCCCGATTACCGAAGATTTCACTTCTTTACCAATAACATTTTCAGTTAAAATTCCGCAAACCTTTCGACTATTAATTAAAACATCGTTGGGAAGCTTGATTAAAGGTTCTAAAGAAAAATTCTCCTTAATCGTTTTGGCAACAATGAAAGCGGATATGATGGTTAAGGTTTGTAAATCTTCAATTTTACTCCTCGGCAAAATAATCGAAAAATATAGCCCTCCTCTCGGAGAAAACCAAGCCGTCCTTTTTCTTCCATAACCACCAGTTTGTTTCTCAGCCACAATGACCGTCCAAGGAAGCGCGCCTCTAAGAGCTAATTCCTTTGCTTTTTGATTAGTTGAGGGTAATATTTTAAAATTTCTAATTTTGCAAGGCGATGAGAACTTCGTTCTCATCTTCACCTTCGCTTCCTTCGGAAGCTCGGTTTTTAAATTTTGCATTTATGTTAGGACAATTAAAGTTTCCTCTTCTTTAACGTTTTGATTTTCTTTGACTAAAATTTCTTTTACTTTTCCTTCGAAATCGGAGACTATCTCGTTTTCCATTTTCATTGAGGAAAGAATAAGAATTTTTTGGTCTTTTTTTACAAATTCTCCTTCCTTGATAAATATTTTCGAAATTGTTCCAGCAATCGGAGCTTTAATTTCTTTTTTAGTGAAACTTCTCTTCGGGATGGTAAGCGGAGCTGCCGAAATTTTTTCCCGTTCTTCGACTGTTTCTCCAAAGATAAATTCTTTTCCGTTAACTATTATTTTTACTTTTTCTTCTTCTAACTCAGAAATCTCAACATCATAAACTTTGTCTCTAATTTTAATCTTCATACATTTTAATAAATTGAAAATTTATTAAAAGGTGATATGAAACTATGATTCATCGAACATTTTTAACCTTTCCGACATCAGCCAATTGGAAGGGGTTTCTTTCTCTGCCGAAATTTTTTCTGATTTTTTTATGGTTCGATAAACTTGGAAAATAATCTCGGCAATTTCCTTTTCTTCCATTTCTCTTCTTTTTAAAATTCTTCTTTGGGGAGGCAAAATTCTTTGTAAAATCCCGCTTTTTTCAATGAAATTGGTAGTGAAATTTCCTTTTAAGAAATCTTTATTTTCCAGAATGGCTTTAGAAAGAGGAATGGTAGTTGGTATCCCTTCGATAATTAATTCTTCCAAAGCCCCCTTTAATTTAGAAATTGCTTCTTCTCTTGTCTTCCCCCAGGAAATTAATTTTGCCAAAAGGGAATCAAAATAAGGATAAATTTCCTGGCCTTCGTGTAAAAAAGAGTGTAAAAAGATTCCCTGACCACCCGGCGGGAAATATTTTTCAATTTTACCTGGGACAGGCTGAAAATTTTTCTGGGGATCTTCAGCGTTTATCCTTGCTTCGATTGCAAAACCTGAAAAGAAAATATCGTCTTGGAAGAAGGGGATTTTTTCCCCTTGGGAAATCCTAATTTGTTGTTCTACTAAATCAATCCCAGTTATTGCCTCGGTAACCGGATGCTCAACCTGAATTCGGGGATTGACTTCCAAAAAATAAAAGTTTTTATCTTGGTCTACCAAAAACTCAATCGTTCCCACTCCCTGATATCTCAGTTCTCGAGCTAATCTCACTGCTAATTCTCCCATCTCTTCTCTTTTTCCTTCATCTAAAAATGTTGAGGGTGATTCCTCTAACAATTTTTGAAATCTTCTTTGAATTGTGCATTCTCTTTCTCCCAAATGCAAAAATTTTTCTCCGTCTCCTAAAATTTGAAATTCAATATGCCTGGCCCCGGGAAGATATTTTTCCAGAAAAAAATCAATGTCAGTAAAAGCCGTTGCCATCTGTCTTTGAACCCCCAGGGATATTGAAAAAATCTCACCAAAACTAACCTCTCCATTAATTACTCTAATGCCAATCCCCCCTCCCCCTCTTCTGGCCTTGAGAACAAAAGGCGGTCTAATCTTTAAAACCCATTTAAAAAGATCTTCTTTTGTTTTGATAGACCCTTCACTGGCTGGCAAAGTAGGTATTCCTACTTTTTGGGCAATTCTTTTTGCTTCAATCTTATCTTCTAATCTTCTTAAGACCTTAAAATGTGGCCCAATAAATTTCAGATGTTTTTTTTGACAAAGCTTGGCAAATCGCCAATTTTCAGCCAAAAATCCATAGCCAGGATGAATAGCGTCAGCTCCAGCAATTTTGGCAATTTCAATGATTCTTTTTTGGTCTAAATAACCCTGGGCTCCTTCTTTTTCTAAAAAGTAATATTCGTTTGCCAAATTTGTTTCCAGAAAATTTGATTCCTGGCCCGGTAAAGGACAAAGAGCAACGGTTTTAATTCCCATCTCTTTGCAGGTCCTGATGATCCTCAGGGCAATTTCTCCTCTATTAGCAACAAGAATTTTTTTGATTTCCATATGTTTTCTCTGAGAGTTTGGCAATTTCTCTCATTATTTTATCAGTAATTTCCCTTAGATTTTGACAATTTTCGCTTTTTCTAAAATACATGGGGTTACCAACATTAAGACATACTGGTAATGTGGGGGGGTTATTATTTTTATAGATTAAACCAAGAGGAATTACAGGTTTCTCGCTTTTCACAGCCAGTTCAGCCACTCCGGTTTTACCCTCTAATAACTCCTTTTCCCTGTTTCTTTTCCCCTCTGGATAAATAATAATTATTCCTCCCCTTTTTAAAACTTCAAGAGCAATATCTAAAACCTTCCTCTTGTCTTCTGCTTTTCGGTTAATGGGAATGGTTTCAGCCAACCAGTAAAACCAGCCCCATTGGAGAGCTTGCCATTTGCTATCCAATTTACCAATAAAACGAACCCTTTCTAATCTATCCTTTATTGGAAGGGGAACAAAAAAATGATCAAAGTAACTTTGATGATTTGGGGCTAAGATAAAATTGGTGTTTTGAGGAATATTATCTTTGTCTTTAATTTCCTCAATACAAAATTTTTCTATTAATGGGCCAAGTACATTTCTGGCAAAAATGGAAAATGGCTTTTTCATACCTTTTCAATTTCCCTTACAATTTCGGCTATAATTTCTTGGCAGCTTTTTATTTCTTTTATTCCGGCTGCTGATAATCCTGCTAAAAGCGGGGTACCCTCCACATTTTCTCCGCCGAGAGAGCCGGCTATTTTTTCTGCCTTTATCTCTTCTGGGAAAGCGCCTCTTTCTTCCAGTTTTTTCATTTCCTCTGACCATTGATTTTTAATTACTCTTAAAGGATGACCCGTCCATCTTAAGACAACTTCAATTTCATCAGCCGTCGCCTCAATTATTTTTTTCTTATAGGCCTCAGAGACAATACATTCTTTTGAAGCCAGAAATCTTGTTCCCATTAAAATTCCGTCTGCCCCTAAAAAAATTGCCGCCGCTGCCGTTTTTCCATCATAAATTCCACCGGCAGCAATTAAAGGAATTTTATTTAATAATTTTTTTGCCTGGGGAATTAAGCAAAGAGTGGTGCTTTCTCCAATATGACCACCAGCTTCTAACCCTTCAACCACCACTCCATCAGCTTCATTATCTTCCATTTTTTTAGCCAGGCGAGGGGAGGGGACAACTGGAATGATTTTAATTCCGGCTGCCTGAAAATAGGGAAAAAGGGGTAAGGGATTTCCGCCACCAGTAAAGACAATTTTTACCCCTTCCTTAATTACAACCTTCACTAAATCTTCCATTTTTGGATTTTGTAAAAATAAATTTACCGCAAAGGGCCTATTTGTTTTCTCCTTTGTTTTTTTAATTTCTTCTTCTAACCAGCTTGCCGGCATTAAACCTGAGCCAATCGTTCCTAAACCCCCAGCATTAGAAACTGCCGAAACCAAATTTGCCTCAGAAATTCCCGCCATTCCGCCCTGGATAATTGGATATTTTATTCCTAAAAGTTTAACCAAAGGGTTATCCTCGAACATTGAGATAAATTTTTAATTTATCGAAAATGTGAAATGAATTTGTAATTCATTGAACATATTTTTTCTCGAATTCTCCTTTATCAACGATCGCTACCGAGAATCTGGCCTCAGATTTTAATCCTTCCCCCACCAGGGCCTGACCTTTGACATGAGCAATTTTGTTTTTCTCAATGTCATAAATTCCCAAAATTTCATCTTTTAAAATAATTTTATCTCCGGGAAAAATTGGTTTATAAAATTGGCAGCTTCTGACGTCATAGGCTAAAAAATGGTAATTTTTATGACTCTCGCCAATTTTTTGCCGCAAAAGAATAGTAGATAATTGGGCTAAGGCTTCCACCACCAAAACTCCTGGCATTATCTTAAAATCAACAAAGTGGCCTTTAAAATAGTAATCGTCGATTGTCGTTTGATAAAAGCCAGAAATGGTATTTTCTCCAATTTCCTCAACTCCGTCAACAAATAAAAAGGGCTCCTGATAGGGAATAATTTCCTTAATTTGATTCTTGTTTAAAATCATGAATTACAAGGGCAATCCTCCATCAATATTGATTACCGCCCCGGTAATAAAGCTGGCTTCTTCTGAGGCTAAAAAGAAAATTAAGCTTGCCACCTCTTCCGGTTTACCAAAACGTCCTAAAGGAGTAAATTTTTTAATTGTTTCTTTTAATTCCGGAGGAAGATTCTCGGTTAATCTGGTTTCAATAAAACCAGGGGCAATGGCATTAACGGTTACTCCAAATCTTCCCACCTCTTTAGATAAGGCCTTAGTAAAACCGATAATGCCAGCTTTGGCTGCGGCATAATTTGTCTGGCCAAAATTTCCCCTCTGACCAACCAGAGAAGAAATGCTGATAATCTTTCCCTGATTAGCAATAATCAAAGGAAGGGCAACTTTGGTACAGTTAAAAACTCCAGTTAAATCAATATCAATTACTTTCTGCCATTCTTCTTTTGTCATTTTAGCTAAGGTTCTATCCTGGGTAATGCCAGCATTATTAACTAAAACATCTAATCTGCCAAATTCTTTTTGGATATTCTCAACCATTTTCTCTACCTCTTCAAATTTTGAAACATCGGCTAAAAAATACTTGCCGCCGATTTCTTGGCTAAAACTTTTTAGGGCTTCTTCGGTTGGAGCAATGTCGTTTAGGGCAACTTTTGCTTCCGCCTCAGCAAATTTTTTCGCAATAGCTTTGCCAATGCCGCCCGAAGCGCCGGTGATTAAAACTACTTTGTCCTTAAGCATAATTTTAAATTTTATTTTACGACCTTTTAATGAATCTCCAGCCCATTGGTAAGGCTAATCCAGCTAGCAATATCTTTAAGGCGTCCCCTAGAATAAAGGGATAGAGTCCAGCAGCTAGTAATCCTTTTAAAGGAATAAAATTCGCTAGCCAGAAAAGGCCGAAAATATAAATAACGATGTTGCCAATGAGCATAGCTGAAATTGCTGTTTTAATTTTTTTATCCCAGCCCCTTTCAGCTAACCAGCCAACCAGAAAAGCAGCAAAAACAAAGCCAATTAAATAACCACCGGTTGGACCAATAAGCCTGGCCATTCCTAAGGGACCGCCGGCCGCAAACCAAAACGGAAAACCGGTTAGGCCGACCGAAAGATAAACAATTTGGGATAGCCCTCCCCGAATACTTCCTAATAAAATTCCGGCCAAAAGGACAGCCAAAGTCTGACCAGTAATGGGTACTGGTCCAATCCAAAAACTGGCTTGAGCAAAAAGGGCAGTCAGAAGACTAAAACTTAAAACCAAAATAATATCCTTAGCTATTGCTTGGATTCTGGTTTCTACTTTTGGTAAGAGAACGTCGACAAAAACTGACTGAGGCTGAGACATTGTTTTCACCTATTTAGACCCCTAATTTTTCTATACTATATTGAACTTCCTCGACCTTTCTGCCGACGATTGGGATATCCTCAATTTTAATCTTTTTTAGATATCCTGGCAAATTGCTTACCATTGTAATTTCGGCAAAGGTTCGGTCAAGATTAAAGGGATTGAAGCTGGCCAAAATTACGCCCAGAAAGGCGGTAAAACCAGTTGTCTTCTGGATAGTTTGCCCGTCGGCTATTGTTAGAAAATTTGGCAAAACCCCTGGCATATTAGTCATTATTTCCTCCTGGGAATGAAGATATTGTAAAGAAAGATAAGATTCTTTTTTCAAGAATTTCAAGATATTTTCTGTCGCCCCTCTCACTCCTAACTTTGAATCAAGTTTCAAAATTGGCAGATTAATTATTAAATCTGAATTAAATACTTCTTCTGAAATCTCAAAGGTTAGACCGTCTTGGGTTTTTTTAACAAAATTAGTTTTGGCTAAATCAAGGGGAGTAATTTGATTTTGAAGGCAAACATTAAGAAGTTGAGATTTTTGAGCCGATGCCTCAATCGGGGTCTCATCAAAACTTTGAGCAGCCACTTTAATGTTTTTAACATCTCCGCCTATTTCGATGAGATATTTAATTAAACTTTCCAAAAATTTCGGATTGGTGTTAATTGCCAAATAAGGGTGTTTCGGAGAAACCAAAGTTGGTAAAATTAAAATCTTGGTCCCCCAACCAAGATTTGGTGGGGGACCGCCAAGCAATTCAATAACCTTTTCAATTGCCTCTAAAATATCGTATTTTATTCGCCAGATTGCAACGGCGTTTTTATCTGTGCAGGGTTCAACCTTAAACAGGTCACCAATTTTGTATTCTTTTATTGATTTCTGAGTCCACTTATTACCATTTTCATCCTCTAAAACCAAAACAAAGTAAGGGATTTTTTGATGGAAAATCGTCGGAATGGTTACTTTGGAAATTCCGATTACTTTTATTTTTTCGCTTTTTATCCTTTCTAAATCAGAAAAACAATCTGGGCACCTCTCAATCGGATATTGCCAAATTTTTTTACATTTTGAACATCGATAAAACATAGTCTTAAGATAAATATTCTTCTGAAATTTTCCGAAAGTGAAACCCCTTAATAGCCATATCAATCACCAGTGGGAAAAGTTTTGGTTTTCTAAAAAGAGCCCAAAAGAAAAGTTTCCAATAATATAATCTTTCTTTCTCTTTTATTCCTAAAATCCAAATGGACTTTAAAAAAGCAAAAAGATGATTAAAATCGAGCCGATAATTTCTTTTCTTTTTAGGTTTATATTCTTTTAAAAAAGTAATTAATCTTTGGTAGTAATTTTTAGGAGAGTAAATATGGCTCATAACTCTTTTGTAGCCGGAAATCAAAAAACGAGAATTCATTTTCGGAACAAAATTAATAGTACAATCGGTATTACTACCCGTGGGTTGAGAAATTAATCTTTTCTCTCTTTTTAATCTTTCCCATAATCTTGTTTTTGGTGGGGCTTGTAATAGACCAACCATGGCTGTAACTATTCCGCTTTTCTGAATAAAAAGAATCATCCGATCGAAAATTGAAGGAGTATCTTTGTCAAAACCAATAATAAACCCGCCCTGGACTTGGAGGCCATGGTTTTGAACAATTCTAATTGAGTCTAATAAGTTTCGGTTTATATTTTGAAACTTGCCACATTCTTTTAAGCTTTCTTCATTGGGACTTTCAACTCCAATAAAGACAGTGTTAAAACCGGCTTTAACCATTAATTCCATTAATTCTCTGTCATCGGCAAGATTTATTGAAGCCTGGGTGTTGAAGTCAAATGGGTATTTCTTCTCTTCCATCCATTTGCTTATCGCCGGTAAAATCTCTTCTTTTAATTTTATTTTATTTCCAATGAAATTATCATCGACAAAAAAGACGCTGCCGCGCCAGCCACGATTATATAAAGCATCTAATTCTTTTAAGATTTGCTCTCCGTCTTTTGCCCTCTGGACTCTTCCATTTAAAAGGACAATATCACAAAACTCACAGTTAAAAGGACAACCTCTCGAAGATTGAATATTCATTGAGGCATATTTTTTCATATCAATTAATTCCCAGAGAGGGATGGGGGTTTGTCTTATATCCGGAAATTTTTTTGGTTTGTAGATTTTTTTTAGATTTCCCTTTTTAAAATCCTCTAAAAAAGAGGGTAAGGTAACCTCTGCCTCGCCTAAAACAAAATGGTCAATGTCTTTTAGAAATTCCTCATAGCCGGTGGTAAAGAGAGGACCGCCGGCAACAATTTTTTTCTGAAATTTTTTGGCTTGCTTAATTATCTCATTAACTGAATCTTTCTGAATAATCATTGCCGAAATAAAGATAAAATCTGCCCAATAAAGGTCTTTTCCGTTTAACTTCTGGATATTTAGATCGACTAATTTTTTATCACATTCAGAAGGAAGTAAAGCGGCAACTGTTAATAAACCCAAGGGCGGGAAGGCTGTCTTTTTCCCAATAAAAGGAAGGGCATATTTGAAACCCCAGAAAGTATTAGGGAATTTTGGCCACAAAAGCAAAATCTTCATGTTTTTTTTCTTTAATAAGAAATTTATCATAAACTAAAGAAAAAAGGGCGGTAAAAACCGGAGTAAAAACCAAAACTGATATCAATTGGTTTTTTAAAAAAGGAAGGCCGGCAATGTAAGATTGGATTAATCCCTGAAGATTCATCGGATACATCCCAAAGCTCAACCACCAGCCGAAATTTGTCCAGAGATAAAAAAACAAAACTGAAGCAATCCCTCCCCCGGTAATTTTCAAAAAATAATATTTTGAATTTTTTTTAAAAAGAAGGCCGAAAATTCCAATTAGAATAAAGGCTGACCAGGTAAAAAGATAAATGGGATGATGTCCAAAACCAAAATAAGTGTCGGAAAGAAAAATTATAAAAAGAGGAATTACTGGAGCAAAAACACCTCCCAGAAATGAGCCAGAAACCAAAGATAAACTAGTCACGGCTTCGAAGTTGGGAATCCTGATTACTTCATTTAAAAAAATTCGGATGGTAACTCCAATAAAGATAATAAAAATTGAAAATAAAATTTTCCTTTTATTCATAATTAAAAAGATGCGGGGGCAAATTTCCACTCCACTTTATCACCTTCTTTTATCTCTTTTTTATCAGCAGCCACCATAGGTAGTTCTCCATTTACCCAATATTGCCAGTATTTATTATCCATTCCATTTTTTATCTCAGCAATACTTTCAACAAAAACGCCCATTCCCTCATAGGTCTTATATTCTATCTCAAAATTTTCTCTTTGGGCCAGCTCTTTTAATAAAGAAAAGACGGTGGAATTTTCGGCAGGAACTATTTGATAGAAAAGCAAATTTCCGTCCCCTTTATCAATTATATAAAAAACCTTTCTCTCTTTAAATTCTCTTAAAATCGTTTCGCTACTGGCTATTTTTTCGTTCAACTCATTTATTTCCCCGAGAGTTAATTTATACTCTATTCCAACCAAAAAAATTATTCCTATTGCCAAAATCCCGAAAATAATTTTTAATGATGGATTAGACATAGTTTATGAGAAAAACTTATTTTTTGCCAACTAAGCTTAAGAAAGAATTGAGAAAAATTTGGGGAATGCCCGTCTTTAATGGGAAAGAAAAGGTGACCAGAAAATTTAAAAAGTTAATTCAAGAAAAGAAATTTAAAAAAATAATTACGGTTGGAGATTATTGTTCTTTAACTTTGCCTTCCGATGTTAAAATTTTTGATGGGAAGATTAAAAGAAAGAAAATCAGAAAATTGCTGAAGTTTTCTTTAAAATGTGCTAATCCGCCAGGAACAATTCAGAAAGAAGTCTGGCCGATTCTTAAAAAAGCAATTAAAAATAATGAAAATGTTTTTGTTAATGGCGAAGAAGATCTTCTGGTCATTCCTAGTGTCTTGCTTTCAGAAAAAAATACGGCAGTAATTTATGGTTTTCCAGAAAAAGGAGTTTGTCTAATTGAAGTTTCCACTAAAATGAAAAAAGATTTGAAAGAGCTGCTGAAAAAATTCAAAACTAAGTAATTTTTCTCAGGATGTGGACTGTGACGCTCCCCCCTGCCCCGCCTATATTATGGCATAAACCAATTTGGGGAACGGGTTTTACCTGACGCTCGCCGCATCTCCCCCTTAGCTGATTGGCAATTTCGTAAATTTGAGCTAATCCCGTTACTGAAATTGGATGGCCTTTGGCTTTTAGACCGCCGGAGGGATTAATTGGGAACTCGCCATCTAAATTAACTTTCCCGCTTCTAATTAACTCTGCCCCCTTTCCAATCGGGGCAAAACCTAAATCTTCATAAGAGAATAATTCCACCGAAGTAAAAGCATCGTGAACTTCAGCCACATCAATATTATTTGGTTTAATTTTAGCTTCTTTAAAAGCCTGCTCAGCCGCGATTCTAGTTCCTTTAAAATGGGTAACAATTTCTCGGCCGAAAGTTAAAAGATAATCAGTGGCAAAACCCGAACCAATAATTTCAATATCTGACTTCTCTTTCGAAAGAATAACTGCTGCCCCTCCATTAACTGACAAAGAACAATCCATCAAGCGGAAGGGAGAAGCAACTATTGGCGAATTTTTAATATCTTCCAAGGAAACCGGTCTTTTATAGTAATAGGCTTTTGGGTTTAAAGTAGCGTTTTGGTGGTTTTTAAAAGCAATGAGGGCTAAGTCATCCATTGTTGCTCCATACTTTACCATATACTGTTGCCAGACTAAAACATTCTGAACCGGGAAAAGCATTCCCTCGGTTTGCTCAATCACTCTTTCAGCTGCTGAAAGGATCCAATGGGTAGTCATTTCACTAACATTATCCACTAATCTTTCCCCACTGACCACTAAGATATTTTTAAATCCATTTAAATGCAGTGCTGCCCAAATAGCTACGCCTCCACCGGCACAGACTGAAGGTACCTCAATAATTGGGCAGTTTGTCTTAAATAAATCAGAAAGCAAAGAAATTTTATGAGTCTGGTGTTCGCCGTAACCATCGGCATTAGAAATGGCCGATAAAACAATGGCATCAATTTCAGAGATTTTCATTTTAGCATCCTCCAGGGCTTCCATGGTTGCTTCGTAACAAAATTGCCACCAGGGTTTATCAGAATAATCAAATTTTGTCATCCCTACGCCTTTTATGTACATATTTATATGGGCATCCAGCCAGCTAATAAGGTTCCTGGACCAGTATGGCTGCAAACCACTGGCGAGGCTAAACTGATAAAAGGAACCTCGGCTTTAATTTCTTTTAGCCTTTGTCTCAGTTTTTCTGCTCCTTCTGGATTATCGGCATGGCCAATTATTATCCTGATTCTCTTTCCCTCTTTCCTGGCTTTTTGGCTTTCTTTTGCTATTTTTTTGAAAAGAGCTTCAGCCGTGTCTCTAGCAAAAATTATTCCAGCTTTAGTAACTACCCCATCTTTGATTGTCACCAAAGGATGAAGGTTTATTTTTTTTATTCTTCTTATCCAGTTAGCCTGAGATTTACTCATCCTTCCGCCAGCCTCTAACCATTTTGGGTCTTCCAAAATAGCATATAAATGGGTTTTGGGAATTAATTTTTTCAGTTCCTCAATAACCTCATTAATTTCTCTTTGCTCTTGAATTAACTCAATTGCTTTTAAAACTAAAAGGGCCTGACTTGCCGCCGCCTGTAAAGAATCCAAAATATAAATTCTTTGTTTTTCATTTTCACTCATCATCTCTTTTCCCTGACAGGCTGAAT
>Ga0210017_1001323_pt1 | contig 21568 bp, 20 predicted proteins | sample CryGeyCG2014_020_FD_183966 | JGI IMG/M metagenome (GOLD analysis project Ga0210017, IMG submission 183966) | Groundwater microbial communities from aquifer - Crystal Geyser CG08_land_8/20/14_0.20 (SPAdes) (version 2) | ecosystem: Environmental > Aquatic > Deep subsurface > Groundwater | place... | reverse complement strand
CTAAATTTATAAAATATTTTCTTGCAGGGTTAATGCTCCTGCCGGTGTTTTCTCCGGTTGCGACATACGCAAAATCTAAAAATCTGTTAAATCAGATAGCGGAGATTGCCCAGGCTATTTCTCAATTATCAGTAGATCAGGCTAAAGCCGAAAAGGCCACTGAAAACGCTCAGCCCGTAAAAAAAACCCCGAAAGAAACGCATAAACTGAAAGGAATGACGATAGATATCGAATATCCGTTTCTTATCGGGGACAGCTTTCTTACTTCCGCTTCTCATCTGATAGGAACAGAGCCGGAGCTTAATAAAATTGATATCGGCGATCTGGTAAGGGTTACCGTGCATAATAACACCGGAAGGAAAATTTCCGGCTTGCAGCTGATGGCAAAAGTTCCGGATTACAGTAATCCCGCAATTGAGCGGATAGATTTGCCGGCAGGCAGTTCTGTTACTGTAAAATTAAACCCCACCTTTAAGGATTCCCTGCTCGATCTCGTTGAGCAGCGCCCTGGAAGTATTTATCTTGGGATTTCCTCCGCGGAGAATAAACCGTTGTTTAAGAAAACCAAGCGAATTGCCTTGCTGAGCCGCAATGATACCATTTTACAGTTCCCCCCTTTACTGGGAGTATTCGTCACCCCCAATGATAAGCGGATAGATGAACTCGTTAGTTACGCCGCTGAAAAAACCGGTGATAGGACAATGGCGGGATACCAGCGCGACGCGGCCAGCGTTATTTCCGAGGTCCGGGCGATATATGATACCATCGGTGAAACGGGGATACATTACAGGTCGGCCACATTGTCATTTTTTGATTCAAAAAATCTTAACGCTCAGCGGACATATTATCCAGCGGAATCGCTTGAAATGACGGGAGCAAATTGCCTGGACGGCTCACTGTTATTTGTAAGCGCTTTGGAGAACATCGGATTGGAGACGGAACTGGTATTTCCTCCCGGGCATGTTTTCGTCGGAGTCAAGACGCAAAAGGATAAGGATGAGTGGTTGTTTATTGAAACAACGATGGTGGGGAATGCCGCTTTTGAACAGGCGGTTCAGACTGCGAATGAAGAGGTCGCCAAAAACGTAGAAGCCGGAACCCTTTTTATCCTTGACTTCAAGCAGGTTCGGGAGTCGGGGGTCAGGCCTTTCCCAATAGCTGCAGGAAGCAAGGATTTCTCCCTGAAAAGCAAATTCCAGACAAAATCCGAGAGAATTTATGATGTTAAGCTTGAATCAGCTTATATCCCTCCCCAGGATTTGGGCGGCGCCCGGCCAAATCTGTTCGTGACTGTGGAGCAAAACAAAAACTACATTCTTAATTCACAGGGGACTCAGCGCTGGGTTGCCAGGGATAATCCCAATATGTTGATTTTGAGTTCACTTAACCTGACCAAAAGAATCACTCTCGGGAAAGCCGATGAAATATATTTCGGCATCTGGCAGGAGGGAATGGTGTCCAACGCGAATATTGCCAGATGGAAGGTCACTTGGGAAAATTTCGTGTCGAAAAATTTTACTATGCGCACGCAATCTGGAGGGGAGTTGAAAGTTACCGTAAAGGAAGTTAGATAAGGGCTTTTCCCTTTTCAGTAAAATCGGCAACAGTATCGCTTAATTTCCGGTAAAATCAGCAATAATGACGCGTGAATACCCTGAATGCGCGATGGAAGCGGGCGGCCCGGTGTCCGATGGGGGAAAAGGTGTCAGGCTACTGATATGAATGGGCGCCTCGTGAACGAATTTTTCCGCCGGCCCGGTCGTCAGGGGGTTTTCCCAGCTCCCGCCTTCCCAAAATTACCTAAGGAAATCAAAAACCGGAATTATCGCCATTCCAGCATCCCCCCCTCCGTTAACCCTGAGGGTTAACGGACTAAGGGTTAACGGAAAAAACCGCGCCGGAACCGTTACAGTGCCGGGGACTGTAACGGCTTGCTGTCTTCTTGGCAACCCCAATGGCTGTTATTGGGAGGTTAAATAGATTGACAACTTCTAAAAAAGCAGGTATAATAGGGGTATGATAAAAAGAAGGCTGAATCCCCCGCTGAATAAAAGCTTTTTTCTGTTTGGACCGAGGCAGACGGGAAAAAGCACTCTTGTAAAATCCGTTTTCAACGAAAAGGATTCCCTGTATTACAACCTGCTTAAATCGGACGAGTATATGAGGCTTGTTTCGAGGCCTTCCGTTTTCAGGGAAGAAGTGCTGACCGCCCCGGCCGGAAAGAAGTACGTGATAGTCGACGAAATTCAGCGGATACCGGAAATTTTGAACGAGATACATTATATCCTTGAATCCGTTTCGGATCCGCCCGTGTTCTGCATGACCGGGTCGAGCGCCAGAAAACTGAAGAGAGGCGGAGCCAATCTTCTCGCCGGACGGGCCTGGACTTTTTATCTCCACCCCTTTACACATGCGGAACTCGGCCGCTCTTTTTCGCTTGAAAAGGCCCTGCGGACGGGCACTCTCCCTCCGGCATATCTTGAAAACGACGCGGAAAGCTCCGGCCGTACCTTAAAATCCTATGTGGACACCTATCTCAAGGAGGAGGTCGGCGCGGAAGCTTTGGTGAGAAATCTGGACAGGTTTGCCAGGTTCCTTCCGGTGGCGGCTTCGGAAAACGGAAATATCCTTAATTTTTCGGCCATAGCCCAGGCGACGGGGCTGACCTATAAGACCGTTCAGGAGTATTTTCAGATATTACAGGATACTTTGATGGGCTTTTTTCTCACGCCTTTCGCCGGCTCTCCGGGCAGGCAGGTGGTAAAACATCCCAAATTTTATTTTTTCGACACGGGGGTTCAGCGCGCGGCGAGCGGCAGGCTGTCGGTCGAACCGCAAAGGGGAACGAGAGAATACGGATTTCTTTTCGAGCATTTTGTAATATGCGAGATACTCAGGTTTATCAGCTATGGCGAAAATGATTATTCCGCGCATTTTTACAGGACCAAAAGCGGCGCGGAAGTGGATCTTGTTATCGAAACGCCGGAGAAGAAAATATTTGCCATAGAAATAAAATCCTCCGGCTCGCCGGAAAATCACGGTTTAAACGGCCTCAAATCGTTCTCGGAAATTTTTCCCAAAGCCGAGCTCTATTGCGTTTCCACGGCGGACAAAGGCAGAAAAATCGGAAAAATAAACATAATTCCCTGGCAGGATATTTTCGCTGCTCTTAAAATAATCTGATAAAATCATCGTCAACCTCCCGGGTTGACCCGAAAGTTGCAGTTGTCCCACTGGGACTATCCCGTCTATTTGGGTTATGGGGAGTGGGATGCAACTTTCCCCTCACAGTGCTCGGGAGAGCCTCGCTCTGGGTTTACCCTTGAGAATTTCGCGCATAGCGCTGAAAATTCTCAACCCGCTGAAAGCGGGGAATCCTGCATAATTTTATCCGCCTGTTTTCCAAGGAAAACAGGCCTGAACTGCAGGATTCAGGTTAACGCGTAATCGCGGCCTGTTGCCGCGTCGGAACGTCCGCGGGCGGCCCGATGTCCGACGCGTCCCATTTCTTTTAAAGGCTTTGTCAGGGACTGCTTCGCTGTCCCATTTCCTACAAAATCCAAGGGAGGGGGCTACCCTTCGGGATGTCCCATTTCCTATAAACTTTAAGGTCGGGGACGGCCCCTTTCCATGATTTAATAACACAGGGAAGAGGGGCGGGTTCGGACATGGGCGCCCTTTCCCGCGGCGGCGGGGCGTGAGAGGCGTTATTCCAGAAACAGCTTGTCGAAGAAGAGCAGGACGCCGAGGGCGGCGAGGATTATGCCGGAGACCAGTTCGACGCGGCGGAAAAGGTTCTTGCGGGACGAGATGAACTTGAAGAAAGAGGCCGAAGCCAGTCCGGCCGCGAGGAAGGGGATCCCGAGCCCGACGGAATAGAGGAAAAGCATCAGGGCTCCCTTGGCCGCGGCTTTCGTGGCGGCCATCAGTAGTATTCCCCCCAGAAAAGGCCCTATGCAGGGCGACCAGCCGAAAGCGAAACCCGCGCCGATAAGGAAAGCCGAAAAATAATTTTTATTTTCGGGTTTTATTGCGGCCCTTTTTTCGTAATTCAGCCATTTTATGTTTATGAGTCCGGTCATGTGGACGCCGAGCAGGAAAAGCAGCGCGCCCATTATTTTCTGGAAAAGCGCCTTGTTCTGGGCCAGGAGCGAGCCGACCGCGGAAGCGGTGGCCCCGAGGATGGAAAAAACCAGGGAAAAGCCGAGGGTGAAGAAAAGGGAGCTGTAAAAAACTTTTTTATGAAGGCTGTCGTTTTCCCCTTTAAGTATTTCCCCGGCGGAAACGCCGGAGATTATGGATAGATAGCCCGGGATCAGCGGCAGGACGCAGGGAGAAAAAAAAGTGGCCATTCCCGCGCCCAGCGCGATGAAATATTCCTTCATGTTTTCTTTTTATCCGCTTTTTTATCTTCTTTCCCGGGCTTTTTGGCGGGCTCGCTCTTTTTCGCTTCGGTTTTTTTCAGGACCAGTTTGTTTATATCCAGATTCCCCCAGTTTATGCCGGTGACGTGGAACTGCACCTCGTAAGTCCGGGAATCGGAGTCTTTGAATTCCGCGGCGGCTATCCTGGCCGCTTCTTCCGTCCAAACTTCTTTTTTCAACCGTAAAAATTTCAGCCTGAGGACCTGTTTGCCCGCTTTGTCTTCTATGAGGAAAAAGCCTTTGAGCGAAATGTCTTTTTTTATGTAGTCCTCAACAAAATTCAGCACGTCTTCCTCGGAGTCCTGCACCATTACCTGGCCCGCTTCTTCTCCCTCGTCCGAAAAAGTCTGGGTGGAGGCGTAGATGTCCTCTCCGGAGCCGTTTTCGTCGGCGGCATAGGCCGCGTTAAAAGCGGTGAACAGTAAAACTGCGGTTAAAAGTTTCATTTTCCCCTCCCTGAACAGGTTGAAGGCAAAAGGCCGAAGGCGGCAGAATGCTTTCTTGTTTCCCACAACTTCCGCTTTACGCCTTAAGCCTTTCCTTATCTGGTTTCCATTTTGAATAAAGAACCGTTTTTATTTTTTTATTCTTCACGGCCGGCCAGAGGGCTTTTTCAACTCCGGCCATAACGCCGGCTTTGAATCCTCTGGCTTCCAGTATAAGGTCGCATATTTCCCTGGCCGCCCCGTCCCCGCCGGCGTTTTTTGTCACTATATCCGCGTTCTTCTTGACTTCTTCCACGGAGTTCGCCGGCGCGCAGGCCAAGCCTACCCTTTTCAGCACCGGTATGTCGGTCAAATCGTCGCCCATGTAGGCGACATTCTCGTCTTTGAGGCCGGAATCCTTCAGGATTTCTTCCAGGGGCGCTATTTTAGAGAGGAAACCCTGGTAGGCGTAGTTCATATGCAGCATCCTGGCCCTTTGCTCCGCGCCTTTGGCCTCCCGCCCGGTTATTACGCCGGTCATTATGCCGAATTTGTCCAGCAGGATAAGCCCTATCCCGTCCAGGGCGTTGAAGGCTTTTATTTCCTGGGTTTTGCCGCGGGAGTCCTGGAAAAAATACATTTTTCCGTCCGTGAGCACCCCGTCCACGTCCATGAGAAAAATTTTTATTTTACGGGTTTTCGAGATAAGTTTTTTGTTCATCCGGTCGCCTGCTTGCCCCGATAAATCGGTGCCTTTTTTGTGTTTAAATCGTCCGCAGGACGATAGGCTGGCGGCCGTATCATACTCCGGTCTCTTTTTTTTCGCTTATCCATTTCTGCGCCAGCTCTATTTCCTGTTTTCTCCCGGCGTAGTTGGCCGGAGGGGTCCCGGTAAATTTGAAGAAGAACCAGTTTAGCGATTCGTCCAGCCACTCTCTGATCGGCGTGGAGACCAGGCCGAGTTTTTCCCTGGCCTTGGTTATGTCCATTATGTAATCCCTTTTGCTGGAATATGGAGAGCAGGAGGAGTCGAAGCCGTTCGCCTTTAGCCAGTCGAAATCCGCCGGCAGGGAGAGCAGGGGCTTGTTCATTATCTCGGCCGAAATCTTCAGAAAGTCGCCCAGAGAGATCTCTTTCTCGTCCCCGAGATTGAAGATCTCGCCTGACAGATCGGAGTCTTTTCTCATTATGTCGTAGAGCCAGCGAGCCATGTCCCGGGAATAGGCGAATCTTTTGGACTGTCCGTAACCCGGCGCGAAAAAGGGATAGCCGTCGGCTATTCTCATCCAGTAGGACTGGGCTCGCAGGGTATTGTCTTCCGGGCCTATCACTATGGGCGGCCGGACGATGGTGACGGGAAACCTGCTCTCGTTCCAGGCTTTAAGAAAAACGTTTTCGGCCTCGAGTTTTCCCCGGGCATAATCGTAAACCCCCCCCTTTTTTTTCTGCCGATTTCCGTCATGGCCCGCTTCGCCGGCCTTTTTTCTCTCGACCCGGTCCTTCATTATTTCGGTGTGGTTTTCCCTGAAAGGCGAAGCCAGGTCCTTTATGATGTAGTAAACGGCTTCGGAACTGGTGACTATATACCTGCCCACCCTGCCGTTAAAGACTTTCACGGCTTTGAGCGCGTCTTCTCCGGAATAACATATATTGTCGAAGATTATGTCCCATTTCTGGAGGGAGAGGCGGGTAAGGTCTGCTTCCACCGTTCTGTCTCCCCGGATCTGCTTTATGTCCAAAGGGAGGCCTTCAACCGGGGCTTTTCTGGAAAAAACGGAGACTTCGTTCCCGTTGGAAAAAGCCAGCCTGGCCGTTTCTTTGCCGAAAAAACTGGTTCCGCCGAGGATGAGGATTTTCATCCGGCCACCCGCTTAGCGGCCTGTGGCCGGCTCTCTTTATTCTGTAAATCGTCAGACGGGAGATAGGCGGGTGTCTGGATCATGGTCAGATCTTGGTTTCTTCTTTTTTGCCCTGCGCGGGGACTGCTTCGCCGCTCTTTTTATCTTGCGGAGTATTGCGAAGGACCGCTTCGGGGCCCTCGAGGTGATGGGAATGCGGGGTTGACGTCTGGACGGCTTCTTTTTTATGTCCGGTGCTTCCGAAGCCGAAAATTCCCCTTTTTGATTTTGAAAGCTCTTTTTCTTCCTTGAATTCCGGGTAGTAGACCGGCATTACCACGAATTGGGCTATTTTCTGGCCTTTTTCCACTATCTGGATCTTGTCGGTGAGATTGTACATGCACACTATAATCTCTCCCCTGTACCCCTCGTCTATGAGGCCGGCGGTCACTATTAGACCCCTGGTCTCGACGGAGCTTTTACCCCACACCAGTCCGGCCGTCTTTCCCGGAAGCGCTATGGCCATCCCGGTCTTTATCTTTGCCGAGGTGTTCGGCTGTATTTCGGTGTTTTCAATGGAAAATAAATCCGCTCCGGCATCATTGGCGTAAGCTCTGTGAGGCAGTATCGCGTCCGGCGTAAGTTTCTTCACTTTGACTTTCATTTTTTCTCCTTTACTCTATTCCCTAATTTTAGCATATTTTTATTCCGCAGTTTCAAGTTTTCGGGGCCTGCAACGCGTGCCCTAAGGATATAGGATAATGAAGTCCGATTAAGACTCGGATGTCAGGACTCGTCCCTGTATGATTGGTTAACTTATGTTAACCTTAAATCCTGGTATGTCTTTTCAAAAAGTGCCTTCGAAAGAGAAATTTGTGTGCAGGATATTTTTCTCTTGACTTAAAATGAAAAAATATATAAATTAGTTAACATAGGTTAACAATGGAAGAAAAATACATAACAATACCGGAATTTGCTCAAAAAATAGGAATAAGCCGTATCGCTGTGTTTAAGAAAGTAAAAAAGGGACAGATCCAGGCCATAAGAATAGGACGGAATTGGGCGATATCGGCTGAGTATGCCGATAATTTTTGGAAAAAAGGGTTCAAAAATAAGGAAAATATTAAAAAAAAACCCTCTAAAACTGAACTTATCAACAATTTAGGTGGAAATGTGAATAACTCTGTGGATAAAGTTGACAAATCTCAAAAGGACGAAAACATGGAGTCTATGGGTTGGGATTGACGCCGTCTTGCCTGTTTTGGCTGTTTAGGCGGCTCCGGCAAATTTTGTACAATTTTTCGATGGCCGGGTTTTCTTTCCAAAATTTTCTTGAAAATAAAAAACTTCTGTTTTTTTTCTTTTTGTCGGCCGGATTGCTCGTTTACGCTAATAGCCTGAGAAACCCGTTCATACTGGATGACGTCGCGATAATTACGGAGAATAGGGTGATTCAGGACCCTCCGGACTGGGCGTTCGCTTTTAAGTATGATATGTACGGTCAAAAGATCTCCGGGAACGTGGAGTTTTTTAGGCCCCTGCCTTTTATTTCTCTTTATCTGGACAGGCTGGTATCCGGCGACTCCCCTGTTTTTTACCGTCTGCACGGGGTTCTGTTGCATTCTGTCTCGTCTTTTCTTTTGTTTTTTGTATTTTTGGGCGGCGGTCTGGACAGGAGGGTCGCTTTTTTTTCTGCTTTGGCCTGGCTGGTTCATCCCGCTTCGGCGCAGGCCGCGGCTTATATTTCTGACAGGGCCGTGGTTTTGGCGGCTTTCTTTTCTTTTTTGTCGTTTATTTCCTTCCGGCGCGGAATGATGCCGCTTTGCGCGCTTTTTTTCCTTTTCGCGCTTCTGTCCAAGGAAACGGCCGTAGTCCTGCCGTTTGTCCTGCTGTTTTATCATTCGGTCTTCGGCCGCAGGGGATCTGTTTTAAAAGGCCGTGAGATCGGAACCCTGTTGTTTTTGGCGGCGGTTTCGGGGGTTTACTCCTGTTTCCGTTTTTATCTGCAGGGGAAGGCCGATATGGTCCCCCTGTCATTTTTGAGCGGGGAACCGTTCCATGTCAGGCTGCTGACCTTTGTCAGGGAGATGGCTCTGTACTTCAGGCTTTCGCTGCTTCCGGTGAATCCCGCTTTTGAGAATCATTTCGTCGAGCGGGTCTTTTTCAACCCGTATAATTCGTTCTTTACGGCTGCAACCGTATTTTTGGCCTTCCTTTATTTCCGGTCCAGGGATTTTTTTTTACAAATGGTTTTCTGGCTTTTTTGGTTTTTCTCGTGGCTGTTTCCGGTTTCGAATCTTTTTTTACCGCTTAGCGCTTCAATGAGGCTTCAATGGCTCTATCTGCCCGCCGCCGGGGTTATCGCCGTCCTGGCGATGTCGTTTTCCCGGTTTGCCGGCGGTTCCCGTGTTGCGGCGCGCCTCCCCCCCCTCCTTCTGGCCGCCTGGTTTTCTTTGCTTCTTTTTCAGACATTTAAGAGGAACGCTTTGGCGTCCGACCCGGTAAAATTTTTCTCGTACGAAGTTTCGGCGGAGCCCAATAATTACGTGGCCTGGTGTTATCTCGGGCTTGAATCGTTCAAGCGCGGAGATTATGTCGGCGCAAAAAAATATTTTCAGGAATCTTTGGACCGTAGTCCCCGAAAATCCTATGAACCCGCGGCGACAAACCTGAAGATTATTGAGCAGTGGTTAAAAAACCCGTCTAAGCTTCAAAAGTGATAATATTAAGGGAAACATTGATAGTATTGATTTAAAAAAATATTTTTAAAATAATTAATTGATATAATTATTTTTATTTGATATAGTTTAAATATAGTTTTAAACATATTAATTAAATTAATTGGGAGATTGATATTATGAATACTCCAAACAAATGTCCTTCTTGCGGCGGCAGGGTTATCGTGACCGAATTGTCCTGTTCCGGTTGTAAAACGGTTATAAAGGGAAAATTTTCTATGAATGAATTTTCCGTCCTTGAAGAGGGTGAGCTGGATTTTATTAAAATTTTCCTGGCTACGCAGGGAAATATAAAAGAGGTTGAACGGAGTCTTGGTATTTCTTATCCCACGGTTAAAAACAGGCTGGAAATGGTGATAGAAAAAATGGGTTTGGCCGAGTATGATCCCGATTTCAGGAAAAAGAAAATGGAGATACTGGAGAGGTTGGATAAAAAGGAGATAACCCCCAGAGACGCCGTGAAGCTGATAAAAGCTTTGAGGAAGTGAACCCTGCCGGGAATCCCGGAATTTAACGAAGGGTTTGGCGTAAGTTTGAGATTGTGTCCCCAAGCGCGGTACTTTTAAGCGAGGTAAAGTTTTCACGTGAAAACTTCAGGTGTGTCTTTTCGCGCGGTTTGGGTCCGGCGGCGGTTTGCCGGAGTTAAGGAGAAAATATGAACAGGGAAAAAGATAAAATTTTAAGGATGCTCGAAGAGAAAAAGATAAATTCCTCCGAGGCGTCGGAGCTTTTGAAGGCGGTGGAGGGGGCGTCTTCCCCGGTGGGGGGTGGGTCCGGGGTTCATAAAGAGCTTAAGATGATAGTTTACGGGCATGACGGGGTTGCCGCCAGGAAATTTAGTTTCCCGGTGGAAGATATAATAGTTTCGGCTTTGATGAATAAGATAAACCTGGAGCTCAGGCACTCCGGTATTTCGGCTTCCATGGAAGAAATAAAGAATATAAAGGAAAGCGTGATGAGCGATGAAAGGTTTGTTCTGGATAAGAACTGCCGAAAAGCTGAAATATGGGTGGAGTAGCCCTTTGCGGAGGGGGAATTATCAACATTGTGTTGATAAGTGGTTAAGGAGTTTGATTTTAAGCGCTTTTTATGTTAAAATAATCCGTCACCCGCTTCGGGCCTGCCCGCCGGATGCGGCCAGGGTGGAATGCCCGTTTTCGTCCCATTCCTTCACCACCTGAAGATGGCTGCTCTTTACGCGGTAACCTGAATAGACGGGACAGTCCCTTCCGCTTATTCCATAAGGAACAGGGACGGGTAGGCGGGTGGCGGGATAGTTTTCACGTGAAAACAGTACAGGCAAGCGGGAGCAGTAAAAAAGCAAAACAAGCAAGAAAGTTAAAGGAAAGGCGCAAAGGAGCGGAATGGTGAAAGCGGGATATTTTTTTAACTTTGTGGCTTTCTCGCTTATCAACTTTCTCGCTTTTTAACGGAGGCTTTATGGCGGAGATCGTAGCTATAGCTAATCAGAAAGGAGGAGTGGGGAAAACCACCACCTCTATAAACCTGGCGGTGGCTCTCGCCGCTTTTGATTTCGAAACCCTGATACTGGATTTCGACCCGCAGGGCAACGCCACTTCCGGGTTGGGCGTTGAGACCAATAAGGATGTTTCTACCATCTATGATGTGCTTTCCGACAGGGTGGACGTGGAAAAGGCCATAAGACAGACTTCTGTCGAGTGGCTGGATATACTCCCCACTAATCATAATCTTGCCGGAGCGGAAATAGAACTGGTGAGCGAATTTTCCCGGGAGTCGGTCCTTAAAAGAACTCTTGAGAAAGTTAACGAGATGTACAAGTTCATAATAATAGATTGTCCGCCTTCCCTCGGACTTTTAACCGTAAACGCCTTGACCGCCGCCGATTCGGTTATAACGCCCGTGCAATGCGAGTATTATGCCATGGAAGGGCTCAGCTATTTTGTCAATACGGTGGAAAAAATAAAACAGGCCCTGAATCCGGGGCTTAAGATGGACGGCGGAATAATAACGATGTTTGATTCCAGGATAAACCTTGCCAATCAGGTGCACGGCGAAATTTCGAAATATTACGGCGATAAGTTGTACAAAACCGTTATTCCCAGGAATGTCCGCCTGGCGGAGGCTCCCAGTTTCGGTCAATCGATTTTTGTTTACGATCCCAGTTCAAGGGGCGCCCAGGCCTATAAAAATCTGGCCATGGAATTTTTGTCCAGGAGAGGCCTTAATACCGACGATTACGCCAAGTCCGATATTTACGTAACCGAGGGCTCCCTGGTGGAATACGATTTCGGAGAGTAATAGAAGGGAATAGAGAATAGAGGTTAGATGAATAGAGGATCAGAAGATTAGAGGATTAGAAGTCAGGGAGCTCCTTATTAAAAGCCAATCTTCCAGTCCTCCAATCCTCCAGTCATCTAATCTACCGCCTCTAACCCCTAGGCATACGGAGGAAACATTATGAGAAAAGCATTGGGAAAAGGGATAGATGCGCTTATAACCAGGGTGCATGAAAACAATATAACCAGCGAAGCCGTGGAAAAGGTGCAGTTGGATAAGATAATTCCGAACAGGCTTCAGCCAAGGCAGATTTTTGACGATAAATCCTTGAATGAACTGGCCCAGTCCATAAAAACTCACGGCTTAACCCAGCCTATAATACTGAGCAGGATAGACTCCGGCTCCTATGAGATTATAGCCGGAGAAAGGCGGTTCAGGGCCTGCAAGATCCTCGGGTTGAAAGAAATAGAGGCCATAGTGAAAAAATCCGTGGATGATGAAAAGAAGCTCGCTATGGCGCTGGTGGAAAATCTGCAGAGAGAAGATTTGAATCCGGTAGATCAGGCCCTGGCCTATAAGAAGCTTATGAGCGACTATAAAATGAATCAGACGGAAATTTCCGAATACTGCGGTAAATCCAAATTTGCGGTTTCAAATACCCTCAGGCTCCTGGAGCTGGAAGAAAACATCCTGGACTCGGTGCAAAACGGGCTCATAAAGGAGGGGCATGCCAGGGCGCTCCTCGCTATTCCCGACAAGGACGAAAGGAACCGGCTTTACGAAAGGATTCTTTCCGAAAAACTTACCGTCAGGGATATAGAGAATTATTCAAAGAAATTCAACATCAACAGGAAGCCGAGGAAAACCGTAAAAAGCGCTCAGAAATCTCCCGAGATAATGGATGCCCAGCGGGAAATGGAAAAACACCTGGGAACCAAGGTGGAAATATATCAGGGGGAGTCTTTACAAACCGGGAAAATAATTATACATTATTATTCGCTTGACGATTTCGACAAAATAACCGGCAAGCTGAAACATTAAGACTTCCCTTTTCATAGATGAAAATTGCAATTGCCTGCTTGCCGGCGCGCAAGTCGCAACTCAACGTCAGGCAGGAAATCGTTCTTCGTTGAATAAAAATATTCAGGCAATTTTCATGTGTTACAGGTCACAGGTTGCAGGTTGCAAGCGGGGCCAGCGTGAAAGCAATACAAGTTTGCAAGTTTAGAGTAATTTAGTTTAGGGAGCTTAGTCTAAACTCTACACTCTCAACTCTAAACTTCTTACGATTTACGCTTCTTGTGTTGTTGCTTGTGACTTGCAACATGTAACATTGAACTCCTGAACTCCTCAGTTGAGGAATTCAGGTTGATATTATGTTAACCCCGTTAGAAATCTCCGGGGGATGAAAAATGTCGTTCCGGGACGGTGTAAGTTTTGGCCCCGAAGTCTTGAATTTCTAAACGGGGTAAATTTGCTGGCAGTGTATAAATTCGGCCGCCATGCGCCTTTTCTGATTTTTGGGATACAGGCGGATTCTTCGTGGGAGCGGCAGAGAGGTGTCTATGTTTTCGCGTCCGCTTGGAAAAAGAGGTTTTAAATATTATGTTAACCTAATTTTTTTCTCAGGGATCATTCTTCACTTGGCTTCGTCCTTTTGCCGCGCCCAGGGCGTTCCGGACCAGCCCAAGTATCCGCCCCTTAAATATGTTTCTCAGGTCAGGGATCTGGGCGAATATTACCTTTACGGCAACGGCGGGTTTCACGCCGACTGGTATGTGGGGCACAATAATTGCTGGATAGTTAAACTCCCTCCCATAAAAAAAGACGGTTTCGTCAAGGTTTTTATAGGCGCGAAACTGGGCCGGGCCAAGAACGCCTCTTTCCCGTCATCCTATGACGCGAACCCCATACTTGGCAAGGTTTACATGGCCGCCGCCTCCGAGCCGCAGTTCCCTTCGGATTCGGCTTATTTTTTGACCGGTACCGACGAGATCCCGAAAGAAGCGCTTCCTTCCGACAGTATAGCCGGGGTGGATTCGGCAAAATGGTTCTGGGCGCAGGTGCCTTTATCCAGAATAGCCTCGGGAAAGCCGAATTACCTGGCTGTCTGGGCGCAGGGCAATGAGTTCGTTTCCAGTTCCAGTTCCCCGATAATAGCCGCCGGCTACAGCGACTACGAGGAAGAGGAGGAGAACGTGTGGCTTAACCGCTCCATAAAGGGGAATCCTCCTTCCGGTGAGAACGTGCTGGAAACTCCCATTTCCGGAATAAAACCCGCCCTGGCGGTAAAACTGGTCCCGCAGAACGAATATAAGGTCGTGGTAAAAAATTTTAACGCCGAAGTGGAAGAGGATTCCATCCTCGCCAATTTTTCCGTCATAGGAGCCGATATACAAAGGGCCTGGCTCGAGATGTCCTACGACAAATTCGAATGGCAGAAGGTGACGCCCTATATGTATTCTTCTCCCTACTTCGCGACTTTGGGAAGGGAAACTCTTTCCTCGGATATGTTTTACCTCCGCGTGGCCGCCCAGGATAATTATGAAAACACCGGTTACAGCCAGTCTTTGACCATACCCAGGAAAACCGAAAACGCGCCCAAGCAGGGCGATTAGAAACCAGGGAAGAGATGAAACTTGAAATTAGAAATTTGAAACTTGTGACTTGTAACTTGTAACTTGTGACTTGCAGGCGGAAGGCGGTAAGGAAGAAACTTTTTATGAAAAAATACAAAATAGCGGTGATAGGGGCCTCCGGCATGGTAGGCCGGGAGCTTTTGGACCTTTTTGAAAAAAGAAAATTTCCTGTTGGCGATATAGAGATGTTCAATTCCGGCAAAAAGCCTTCCAGGGTGAAATTCCGGGGAAAGACCTATAGATGCCGGAAGCCGGACCTGAAAACCCTTAAAAGAGCGGAAATGGTTTTTTTCGTCAGCACCAATGAGACGGCCCGGAAATACGCTCCGGCCCTTTCAAAGGCCGGCGTCTGGTGTATAGACGATTCTTCCGAGTTCCGTATGGATAAAAACACGCCGCTGGTCATTCCCGAGATAAATTCCGCCCTCATAAACCGCGAAAACAGGCTTATAGCCGGTCCGAACTGCACGCTTACGCCCCTGGCCGTGGGGTGTTTCGGGGTGCATAAGAAATACGGTATAGAAGAGGTGCGGCTTTCCACTTATCAGGCGGTTTCCGGCGCCGGCAGAACGGCCATAGAGCAGATGTTCGAGGAGCTCGGTTATTATCTGGGTAAAAAACGCGGCCGCCTTAAAAACAGGGCTTTCCGCCATCCTATAGCCTTCAATCTTTTTCCGCAGGTTGGCGATTTTGGCCGCGACGGCGTGAGCGGCGAGGAGAAAAAGGTGGAGTTGGAGCTTAAGAAGATCTGGAACGCTCCCAAGATAAAGATAAGCGTCACGGCCGTCCGGGTTCCCGTGGTAAGGGTGCATTCTCTCAGCGCCTGGATAAAAACCAGAAAGCCCTGGACCTTCAGGGAGCTGGAAAAAACCATAACGGCCACCGGTGGCGTGAAGTATTTCGCCAAGCCCGAAGATTATTCTACGCCGCTTAACACGCAGAAGACCTTCGAAGTCACCGTTTCCCGCCTGCGCAAAACCGGCATAAAGAACGAGTTCCAGGTCTGGCTTTGCGGCGACAATCTCTATAAGGGCGCAGCCCTCAATTCGGTGCAGATAGCGGAAGAAATAGTGAAAAGGCGTAAGGCGTAAGGCAAAGGATGTAAAAGGGGAAAAACATGAAAAAAATTCTATTGCTGGCGGTTTTTGCGGCCCTGGCCGCTTGCGAGGCGGGGAAACCCGTCGATGATTCCGCCCCGGGAACCGCTTCCCCGGAAAACACCCGGGTGAAACAGAGCACCTCTTCCGCCGCAAGCGAGGTTCTTAACGCTCCCGGCAATTACCTCAAAAGCACGGTGGGCCAGATAGACAAGGCGAAAGCGGCCAAAAAGCTTTTTGAAGAAACCGAAGCCGAGAGGATGAAGCAACTGCCCGAGGGGGAATAATGGATAAGTTTCTCGCGATAACGGCGTCGAGTTCCTTCGCGCCTGTTTTCGTTTTTATTTTGACGGTGGCGGGCATATCGGTTCTGGTCTGGTACCTGCAGCAAAAGCGCAAAAAGGATTTGGCCGCGATGTGCCTGAACGGCGGTTTTGAATTCGACGAGCAGGCCGTGTCCCTGAGCGGGCTTCCGGTTTTAAAAGTTTCTTCGCCGGCCGCTTCCCCCGAATACTCCGTTTCTTCGGGTTTCGCCGCGATAGGCGGCGGGGACCTTTCCGCCGGCCGGTCCGGACAGCCGGGAACGGCCGCGCCCGACCCCTACCTGAACGACCCGATTTATAAAAAAACGGATTTTGGGGCGCCTTGTTCGCCTATGACAGCCCTCCGCTCGCCCATACCAAGCTCGGTATTTTTAATTCAGGCCGCGCCAGGAGGGCCGCCAACCTCGTCCTGGTGCCTTTTAAGCGCGGGAAAATTTTCTTTTTCGATTACCGGTATACTACCGGCCGGGGCAAACATTCCCATACCCATAATTTCACTTTGGCCCTGATGAAAACGGCCGCTTCCATCCCTGATTTTTACCTCAGGCCGGAAAATTTTCTGGATAAAATAGGCGAGTTCATCGGTTTCGACGACATAGATATTCAGGGTCATCCCGGGTTTTCTTCCAAATACCACCTTAAGTCCTCTTTCCCGGAAGCCGTCGTTTCTTTCTTTAATAACGAGAGGATAGTGGCCATGGAGAACGGGCCCGCCTGGAACGTTTACGCCGGAGGCCCGTATTTCGTCCTGTTCAAAAAAAGGGGGATCGTCCCGGTCGCAGCTTACCCGAACTACATCGAAGAAGTGAAAACCCTGCTTAATTTTCTGAATCTTGAGTGAGGGGGTAAAAATATGTTCGAGTTGAACGGATTTGTGGCCGGCGCGGCCGCTTTTTCCATAGTAGTCGTTATCTTTATAGTCTTTTTCTCATTATCCAAAAGGTACGCGCTGAAGAGGAAAAACGAGATACGCGAATTCTGCCTGGCCAGGGGTTTCAGTTTCGCCGAAGACGAGGCGCTTCTCTCCGGAGTGTGGAACGGGGATTTCGGCCGCGCCCTCCCGGTTCCGGCCCCCTCCGGCGTTCCGCATATGTTCAGGAAGCTGTTCTCCTCCGGCCCGGCCTCGCTCGGTTTTACCGGCCTTGAGATCTTCGGGACGGGTTTTGACCGCAAGGCCGGGAACATAGTGACGCTTCCTTTCGGCAAGTCTTCTCTGCTTTTTCTGGATTACGAGTATTCCGAAAGCGCCGGCGAGGGTACGAATGTCTATTCTCACAGCGTCGCGGCTTTAAAACTCGTTTTTCCCCTGCCGGCTTTCACGCTTCGGCCGGAGCATTTAGGGGACAAAATACTGGCTATGGCCGGTTTCGAGGATATAGATATACCGGGTTTCGGGGAATTTTCCAAAAAATACTGCCTGAAAGGCCCGGAAAAAAATTCCGTAATGATTTTTTTCACGCCGCAAAGGGCGATGGCCCTGGAAAAAACGGACGGCTGGCGGATACAATGCTCCGGAAATTATCTCGCCCTTTTCAAAAAAGAGGGCTACATCCCCGTTTCGGATTATCTCTCCTTCATCGAAGAAGTAAAGGCGCTGCTCGATTCTCTCGGCCTGAAAACGTGAGGCGATAAGACCGGCGCTGCCGGGAAAACATATGATAAATGTTGCGTCATTCGGCTTTGTGGAGAGGCTTTCCGGCCTGCCCGACGGGGGGCAACTCACCGGAGGGGTTAATCATTTCTTCAATATCGCGATAATTTTTTTCTTTCTCTGCATCGTTTATGTTATCGCGGTAGAGGTCCCTAAAAGCCGGGAAAAAACAAAAAAAGACATGGAATTCTTCTGTTCTTCCAACGGTTTCGACTATGACCCGGCGTTTTCCTCTTTCGAACTCCTAAAAGGAGGCGTTTCGGCCGCTCCGGCTCCGGAAAAAAAAGGTTTTTTTAAAAAACTGTCGCTTGCCGGCACGGGCGGCTCCCCGCTTGGTTTTACCGGCCTGGAGTTCTTTTGGGAGGGGCAACATAGATGCGCGGAAAATCTGGTCTTGGTTCCTTTCAAAAACGGAAAGCTTTATTTTTTCGATTACGGGTATTCGGAAGTGTATAGAAAGGGGACCCGGTATTTTAAAATAGCTCTCATGAAAGTTTCCAGCCCCCTGCCGGAATTTGCTCTTAAGCCGAAAGGGGACGGTCTGCTGGACAAAGTTTTTACCGACCTCGGGGACGCCGCGAAAAATCTGGAGTTGCCGGGCCGGCCGGAATTCTCGCGTAAATATTTTTTGCTCGCCCGGGAACCTGAAGCCGCTTTCGCCTTTCTGACCGAAGAGAGAACGCGGGTCCTGGAAGAGAATTCCGATTGGACCGTTTACGCCGCGGGCGAATACCTCGCTCTGTTCAATAACAGGGTTTGCGTCACCCCGGAGAATTACCGCGCCTATATAGACTCCGCCGGGGACCTCCTCGAAGCGCTGAAGGTTTAAAAAAAGCCGCCGCCTGCCTTATAATTAAAATACTTTTTCAAAATATGTATAATTTATAGTGAGCCGCGTGAGTTTCGAGCGCGGAGAGGCGAGGCTTTATGTCAAAGAAAAAAAATTCCGTGAAAATCATCGGTTTTCTGGCGGTTCTCCTTTTTGTCTCCTTTTCCCAGGCCGCCGGCGTGAGCAAATGGAAAGCGACGAAACCCCTGCCGGACGCCGGCAAGACCTGGGAAGTCAAAAAAATGCTGGTCGCGACCTATTCCGGCGTGATAATCCCCGTCGCGGCGGAGTACATGAACAGCGCCGTGGACAAGGCGGAAGCCGAGGGCTATCAGCTGCTCGTGATAAAGCTGGACACTCCGGGGGGGCTCGACGCCTCGATGAGGGAGATAATAAAAAGGATACTTTCCTCCAAAATACCGGTGGCGCTTTATGTCAGCCCCAAGGGCGCCCGGGCCGCTTCGGCCGGGGTTTTTATAGCCATGGCCAGCCACATAGCCGTCATGAGCCCCTCGACCAATATCGGGGCCGCGCATCCGGTGACCATCGGCGGCGGCATAGACATAACCTCTTCCAAGGACAAGGGTAAAAAAGAAAAGAGCACTATGGAGGACAAAATCCTCAACGATTCTTCCGCTTACATGAAATCCATAACGCAGCAGAGCGGCCGGAACGTGGATTGGGCGATAAAGGCCGTGACGAAAAGCGACTCCATCTCGGCCGAAGAGGCCGTGCAGAAAAAGGTAGTGGATTTTATGGCGGCGGACCTGGACGAGCTGGTGAGAAAGCTGGACGGTTTTTACGTGAGCGGCTTCGGAAAGCTGAAGATAAAGGAACCCCAGACCGGGTATTTCGAAAAAACCAGGAGGCAGAATTTTCTGGCCACCGTGACAGATCCCAACATAGCGATGATACTTATGAGCATAGGCGCGGCGGGAATTTTTATAGAGCTTTATAACCCCGGGCTGATATTGCCCGGCGTAGTGGGGGCCGTTTCCCTTATTCTGGCCTTTTATTCCTTTCAGACCATGACGGCCAGCTTCGCGGGGATACTTCTCATGCTGCTCGGTTTTTTGCTGTTCATAGTCGAAATAAAGGTGATGAGCTACGGGCTTCTGACCGTAGGCGGAATTTTATCGATAATACTGGGGGCTCTTATGCTATTCAACAATCCCGCGGTGAGCGGGCTCAGCGTTTCAGGCAATATACTGATTTCCAATCTCCTGGGCCTGGTCTTTATAGTGGCGGCCCTGGCTTTCGTGGTGGTAAAGGCGCAGATGCGGAAAGTCTCCGCGGGCATAGAAACCCTGTCCGGCAAGAAAGGCGTGGCCAAAACCCGGCTTTCGCCGAGGGGTAAGGTGCTTGTGGAAGGAGAGCTCTGGGACGCGGCCAGCGTCTCGGGAGAGGTTGAGGAAAATTCGGAAATAATCGTCGAAAAAGTGGAAGGCTTCAGAGTTACGGTAAGAAAAATTTAGACGTCCCATTTCCTGCCACATAAAGGGAGGCCGCTCTTTGTGCGGTAAATGTTGAGGTCGGGGACAGCCCCTGTTCGATCCGGCAGAATAAACAGGGACGGAGGAAAAATGAACAGATTTACGCCCAATGCCCAGAAGGTCATAGTGTTCGCCCAGGAAGAGGCTAAGCGCCTCAGCCACGATTACATGGGCTCGGAACACATACTTCTCGGCATAACTTCCCTGGAAGAATCGGTGGCGGCCAGGGCCCTTAAAAGTCTGAACGTGGATCTGCGCAAGCTCAGGTCCAAGATAGAGGAGGCCGCGCCCCAAGGCGACAGCATGATGCTCCTGGGCGAAATACCGTTCACGCCCAGAGCCAAAAAAGTTCTGGAATATGCCGTCGAGGAAGCCCAGAAGATGGGCCACTCCTACATAGGCACGGAACATATACTTCTCGGACTTATACGCGAAGAGGAAGGCATAGGCGCGAGAATTTTACAGCATATGGGCGTTAAGTTTAACGCGGTCAGGGACGAGATCCTCGCCATACTCAGCGACGAGAAAAAGGGCGACAAGGACGGCAAGGAAGAGAAAGAGGAAAGGGACAACGGCAAGTACGCCCCTTCTTCGAGAGCTCATTCCACCAGGGTCGTAAAAACCAAGACCCCTACTTTGGACGAGTTCGGCCGCGACCTCACCCAGATGGCCAAAGAGGGCAGGATGGACCCCGTCATAGGCCGCGAAAACGAGATAGACCGCCTGGTGCAGGTGCTCGGCAGAAGGACCAAGAACAATCCCGTCCTCATAGGCGAGCCCGGCGTCGGCAAGACCGCCATAGTGGAAGGCCTGGCGCAGAAGCTGGTAGCCGGCGACATTTCGGACACCCTTATAGGGAAGAGACTTTTGAGCCTCGACCTCGCCTCCATAGTGGCCGGCACCAAGTACAGGGGCGAATTCGAGCAGAGGCTTAAGAGCATAATAGAGGAAATAAGAAAGGCCAAGAATTCCGTCATAGTTTTCATAGACGAGCTGCATACGGTCATAGGCGCCGGCGCCGCCGAAGGCGCCATAGACGCCTCCAATATGCTGAAACCCGCCCTGGCCAGGGGCGAACTGCAGTGCATAGGCGCCACCACTTTCGACGAATACAGGAAGCATATAGAGCATGACCCGGCGCTGGAGAGAAGGTTCCAGCCGATAATAGTGGAGCCGCCGACGGTGGACGAGACCATAAACATCCTGAAAGGCCTCCAGGAAAAATACGAAAACCATCATAAATGCAAATTTACCGAGGGAGCCGTTCTTGCCGCCGTGGGGCTTTCCGATAAATACATAACCGACAGGGCCCTTCCGGACAAGGCCATAGACCTGCTCGACGAGGCCGGCTCCAGGGCCAGGCTAAAGGTTTCCATCGCCCCGCCCGAGTTCAAGGAAAAGGAACGCGAGATAGACGACGCGGCCAAGGAAGAAAAGAACGCCGACATGGAGCAGGAGTCCGAGAAAAAGGCGAAGTGGGGGGATAAGAAGAAGGAGCTGAAAAAAGAGCTGGAAGAAATGAAGAAAAAATGGCGCGACGACAGGGAAAAGAAATGGCCCGTGGTCGGCGAGGAAGAGATAGCCATAGTCGCCTCCAAGTGGACCGGGATCCCGGTCACCAGGCTCAATCAGAGCGAGACCGACAAACTCATACATATGGAAGAGGAGGTGCACAAGCGCATCATAGGCCAGGAGGAGGCGGTGAAGATAGTCGCCCAGGCCATAAAGCGGTCCAGGACCGGTATGAAAGACCCCAAGCGGCCGATAGGAAATTTCATCTTTTTGGGCCCTACCGGCGTGGGAAAAACCGAGCTTGCGAGGGCGCTGGCCGAATTCCTGTTCGGCAACGAGG
>Ga0210017_1001321_pt1 | contig 21589 bp, 23 predicted proteins | sample CryGeyCG2014_020_FD_183966 | JGI IMG/M metagenome (GOLD analysis project Ga0210017, IMG submission 183966) | Groundwater microbial communities from aquifer - Crystal Geyser CG08_land_8/20/14_0.20 (SPAdes) (version 2) | ecosystem: Environmental > Aquatic > Deep subsurface > Groundwater | place... | reverse complement strand
GTTGGTGCCAAAGGGCATCGAGCCAGAAGTGCTCGCGAAGGCGACGAGGCATCTCTTGGAAGCAGGGGGGAAGCGGCTCAGACCCTGCCTGGCGCTCATCGCGTGCGAGGCTGTCGGGGGAAGAGCCGACGATGCGTTGGAGACTGCGGCAGCGCTTGAACTTTTACACACATTCACGCTCATCCACGACGACATAATGGACAAAGACGAATTTCGACGCAACGTAAAGACCGTGCATACAATCTGGGGGGAGCCGGTGGCGATCATAGCCGGGGATGCCCTTTTCGCAAAAGTTTTTGAGGCAGTGGCAGCGAACGCGAGGAGGCTGGGGCTGCCCGCGGATCGGGTGGTAGAGATTTTCGATACCCTGAGCAAAGCCAGCTTTGAAATATGTCGGGGGCAGGCGCTCGACATGCTGTTCGAGGGGAGGAAGGACATCGGGGAGAAAGAGTACCTAAAGATGGTGAGCGGAAAGACGGGGGCGTTGATAGAGGCGTCGACCAAGGTTGGTGCGTTGCTCGGCAAAGGAGAACATAAAAAGGTTGAGGCGCTCGCGGAGTACGGTAGACTGATCGGTATGGCGTTTCAGATTCACGATGATGTGCTTGGTATGGTTGGGGAGCAGGAGAAGTTCGGGAAGCCGATAGGAAGCGATATCCGTGAGGGTAAGCGCACGCTGATCATAGTCCGAGCGCTTGAAACTGCGTCGCCCAAGGACAGAAAGACGCTTGCCCGTGCGCTTGGTAACAGAAAAGCTTCAAAGGCGGAAATAAAAGCAGCTATCGAGGTGCTGAAAGACACGGGCGCCATCGACCACGCTACTAAAAAAGCACGGGAGCTCGTCGCAAGGGCAAAGTCCAAATTAGACGCGCTACCCAATTCCAAAGCAAAGCGATTTTTACTTGAGCTTGCGGATTTCACGATCGAGCGCGAGTTTTGATGTAAAAATATAGGGGACAGGTGCCCCCGAAATTCAAAGGGCTCAACTTTAATGTGGCCGACGCAGAATCCTTATGTGGCGGGGATCGATTGAAAGGATTTGATAGGGAAGCGCTTCGGTGGGCACTGACGAATGCCGTGGAGCACAAGGGGCACGCGGACGCAAAATCTGTCGTCGGTAAATTAATCGCAACCCGGCCGGAGCTCAGGTTGAAGATCAAACAATTGATGCAGACAGTTGAAAATGTCGTGAAAGAAGTCAACAAATTTTCGCTCGAGGAACAGCGGGCCAAATTGCAGGAGCTGGGCGTTGTGGAGGCACCGAAGCGGGAGGAGCGCCGCGGCCTTCCAGAGTTGCCGGACGTTGATAAATATCCAAAGATAGTGACGCGATTTGCCCCGAACCCGAACGGCCCGCTACATATTGGGCACGTTCGCGCAGCATTCCTGAGCTATGAGTACGCTCGCAAATATGGCGGCAAGTTCATCCTGCGTTTTGAAGACACCAACCCGGCGAACGCGATGCTTGAGATGTACGACAAGATAAGGGAGGACCTGCGGTGGCTCGGAATCAAATGGGACGAAGAATACGTGCAATCGGATCGCTTGGAGATATACTACAAACACGCCGAGGGGCTCCTGAAAGCCGGGGGCGCCTATGTCTGCACATGCGACGTGATGAAATTCAGACGGTTGAGGGACAATGGTAAGCCATGCCCATGCAGGGGGTTGCCAGCGAGCGAGCAGCTCAAGCGATGGCGTGCCATGTTAGAGGGCAAATACAAAGAAGAGCATGTGGTGGTGCGCATCAAAACGGATTTGAGACACCCTAACCCGGCGGTGCGCGACTGGCCCGCCCTGCGCGTGGTCATGGCGAGTCACCCGAGGGTCGGGGATCGCTACAGGGTTTGGCCGCTCTACAACTTTTCTGTTGCCATCGATGACCACGAGATGGGCGTGACGCACGTCATTCGCGGGAAGGAGCATGTCGTCAACGAACTCAGGCAACGCTTTCTCTTCGATCACCTCGGCTGGCGGTACCCGACGGCGGTACAGTACGGGCGCTTGACGATCGGAGGGGCTGTTTTGAGCAAGACCCAGACGATGAGAGGGATACGCAATGGAGAGTTCTTCGGTTACGATGATCCGAGGCTCGGTACCATCGCCGCGCTCAGGCGCCGCGGATTCCTGCCCGAAACGATAAGGCAGACGATATTAGATCTGGGTCCGACCCCAGTGGATTCCGCGTTGAGCTGGGAGACCCTCGCCGCGTACAATCGGAGGGTAGCCGATGCTCGCGCGAATCGCTACTTCTTCGTGCCAAACGCGGTGAAATTGCTCGTAAAGGGGGTACCGAAAATGCGAGAGGTCCGGGTGCGTCTCCACCCAAGCCACAAGGAGCGAGGCGAGAGAGCGCTACAGCTGTTTTACGAGGGCGATTCGCTGGCAGTCTACATCTCTGGAGAGGATGCGGCTTCCTTGCGCGAGGGGCAGGTGATCAGGTTAAAAGATTTCATGAATGTACAGATCAAATCGCGCAAGCCGCTTGAGGCCGACTTTCACAGCCGCGAACTTGCCGAGGCCCCCAAGATTCAATGGGTTTCTGCGGGGGCGGTTGAAGCCGAGGTTATAAGGCCCGATGGGTCGCGCGAGGTTGGGCTAGCTGAGCCGGCCGTCACAGACCTTTCTGTGGGGGCCATCCTGCAGTTTGAACGTTACGGTTTCGCGCGCGTAGATGCAAAATCACCAAAATTCGTCGTCGCATACGCCCACCGATAACAATAAAATAACCGACACCAAAACCATATAGGCCACAAAGCGCGATGAATGATGAGGCAAGCTGAAGGAGGTGTCTTGTGTGGCTAAACCGATGTATGTGAAATTCGAGGTGCCGAAAGAGCTGGCAGATCAGATCTATTCTGCGGTAGAATCCGCCCGCGATACAGGGAAGATCCGCAAGGGCACGAACGAGGCCACGAAGGCAGCGGAGCGCGGACAGGCAGTTCTCGTCGTGATCGCCGAAGATGTCGACCCGGCCGAGATAGTTGCGCATCTGCCGCCGCTCTGCGATGAAAAGAAAATACCTTATATTTATGTGCCGAGCAAGCGTGAGCTGGGGGCCGCCGCTGGCATAGATGTACCGACTGCGGCAATCGCAATCGCAGATGCCGGCCAAGCGACTCACGCGGTTAAGGGCATCATCGAACGCATCAAAGAGCTCAAGAAGTGAGGCGAATGCCAGAAGCGCTCGGCATCCCCGCGGAAGTAATTGAGATTCGCACCCGCACGGGCATAACCGGTGAGATAATGCAAGTCAGGTGCCGCGTGCTTGACGGTCGCGACAAAGGCAGGATACTCATCCGCAACGTGAAGGGGCCGGTGAAAGTTGGTGACGTATTAATGTTGCGAGAGTCCGAACGAGAGGCGCGGAAAATCAGGGTGCCGTAGATGCCAGCGGTGAGGAAGTGCTCGTTCTGCGGCGGCCGGGTGGAGCCGGGCACGGGCCTGATGTTTGCAAAGCGAGATGGCACAATCCTGTTTTTTTGTTCTTCAAAATGTGAGCGCAACCTGCAGCTCGGGAGGAAATCGATGAAAGTCAAGTGGACCGAGCGCGCGAGGCGATTGAAGGGCAAGAAATGATTGAGCGCACCCTTGTCATGGTAAAGCCGGACGGTGTTGCGAAGGGCCTGACGGACGAGATAATAGGCAGGATTAAGCGGGCTGGCCTTCGTATAGTCTCTATGAAACAAATAAACATGAATCGCACCACTGCCGAGCGGCTTTATGCGGTTCATCGCGGCAAGGAGTTCTTCGAGCGGCTGGTCGGGCATGTGTTGTCGGGGCCTGTTGTCGTGATGCTCGTCGAGGGTGAAAATGCAATAGCACGGATGCGAGAACTGATAGGCGCAACAGACCCGGCGAAGGCCGCGAAGGGAACGATTCGAGGCGATTTCGGGTCGAGCATCACGGAGAATGTCGTTCACGCCGCAGACTCGCTTGAAAGCGCCAAGTACGAAATCCCCCTATTTTTCAGGGGCTAGCCAAAAGTGGATTCTGAGCTTTTAAGCAAGGAAAGGTTTATCAATTTTGGGGATGGCGATTGGAACCCGTTGTTACCGAAAACCTAACGAAATATTACGGTAAACTGTTGGCCTTAGATAATTTGACAATGAAGATTCGCAAGGGGTCCTGTGTTGGCTTTTTGGGGCCAAATGGTGCGGGGAAATCCACCACGATCAAAATTCTCTGTGGTTTAATTTACCCGAGTAAAGGAGAAGCCCACGTAAACGGATTCAATCCATCCAGAGAGCCGAGAAATGCCCTAGAAGATGTAGGGTGCATAGTTGAGGTGCCAGATTTCTACCCGCAGTTCAACGCTTTGGATGTTTTGAGATATTACGGAAAAATCCGCGGAATTAGTGACCCAGAACTCGGGAAAAAAGTGAAGGAGATCTTAGAACTGGCTGGGTTGTCTAAATGGGCAAAAACAAAAACTTCCAAATTTTCCAGGGGAATGAAACAGAGGCTTGGCGTGGCCCAGGTCCTACTGCACGATCCATCGATTCTTATTCTGGATGAACCAGCTTTGGGGCTTGACCCACGGGGGATAGTGGAGATGAGAAACTTGTTAAAAGAGATGATAAAACAGGGCAAAACAATATTTCTTGCCTCGCACATGCTTTATGAAGTGCAAGAAGTTTGTGACGCTGTTGCGCTGATTAACAAGGGAAAACTGTCGGTATATGACAAAGTGGAGAATCTTGAGAAGTTGTTCAAGGCGCAGATTATTGAGGTTGATTTACTTAACCCACCGACATCCAAGCAACTTAAGAAAGTTAAAAAGTTGGAGTCGGTCAAGTCGTATTCTGCTGAGAAAAATCGCATAAAAATAAATTTTGATGGGGACAAGGTTGCTCAGGCAAAATTGCTTAGGGTCTTGGTGGAGGATATCGGGCTCCAAGTGGCATCGTTTAGACCATCAGCGGCAGCACTGGAGGAGCTTTACTTGCACTTGGTCGAGGAGTGAAACAATGATACCATCATCTCTAAAACAAGCAGTCACTGTTATGAGATATGAGTTGTGGAGGGCTACAAAGAATTTGCGTTTGATTGGGTTGCTCATCCTAGTCGCAGTATTTTCTGTGCTTGCTGCGAAGGGGCTAGAGGGCGCAGGGAATGCAACAGCTTTTGGTAAGGAATTTTTCACTGTAGCACCGTTTCTTTTGATCGTAATTGTGGGGGTCTGGCTTGGCGGGGATATTCTGGCTTCTGAGTTCGAGCGCAAGACTGGCTATATGTTATTTGCAAATCCAATAAAACGCGTTACGGTGGTCGCTGGGAAATTCATGGCCTGTTTTGTTTCGACTTTATTATTGATCTCCGTTATTTACCTAATAGGGACAATTTTCACGCTTAACAATTATGGTTGGGCGCCCCCCACGATTTTAGGTTCTTTTGGGCTGGCGGTTCTCTACGGATGCGCCGTGCTTAGTCTGACCTTTTTATTTAGCTCAATTTTAGGTGTGGCAGGTGCAACGGTGATTTCATTCTCTACCTTGATTGTAATAATGCCGATTTTGGGAGCTCTCCTGCTTTCTAAAGTGGGAGTAGAGCCATGGTTCTTGTTGATGTACAGTGCAGGGACAATAGGTGCGTATATCGATCCACCCGCGCAGAGAATAGTCTCGACGCCAACTGGAACCTCGTACGCATATCCAGATTTCACCGTTAGCGCGCTCGTTATAATAGCTTACATACTCGTGTCGCTAATTTTGTGCATAATCGCTACTAAACGAAGGGAAATGAGATAGTTATCATAATCGGGGTTCATGGAATTGTTCGGGATTCATATTTCTCGCTTTTGGTGGCATACCACTTTTTACTTTAATTAAGGCGCCACCACCATTAATTTGGGTGTCAAAAATGCGGGAGCACAAAGTTAGGCAGCCCTTGATCGCTGTGCTTGGGCACGTGGACCATGGCAAGACTCTGCTGTTGGACAGCATTAGGGGCACAGCAGTTGCGGCTAGGGAAGCGGGCGGAATAACTCAGCACATAGGGGCAACGGAGGTGCCAGCGGACACGGTCAAGCAGACATGCGGACGTTTGCTCCAAAAATTAGGTATTCAAGTCACCATACCCGGTCTCCTGTTCATAGATACCCCGGGGCATGAAGCCTTTACGAATTTACGCAGACGCGGCGGCGCCCTCGCAGACCTGGCTGCTCTGGTCGTCGACATCAACGAGGGGTTCATGCCGCAGACGCTCGAGTCGCTGACTATTTTGAAATCGTACAAGACACCCTTCATGCTTGTGGCGAACAAGATCGATTTGATTCAGGGGTGGCAACCCGCCCAGAAAGTTTGTTTTTTGGACTCATTTGCCCGACAGCGTCCCGACATCCAGCGCGCGTTGGACGACAAAATCTACGAACTCATAGGCAAACTTCACGAATTGGGGTTCGAAGCGGAACGTTTTGATCGAGTGAGCGATTTTCGCAAGCAGGTCGCAATAGTCCCAGCTAGCGCGAAGACAGGTGAGGGGGTGCCCGAGGTGTTATCGATACTGGCAGGCTTAGCCCAGCGTTTCCTCGAGAAGGAGCTAGCCGTGGAGGTCGCTGGCCCAGCACGCGGCACGGTCCTCGAAGTGAAGGAGGAGGTCGGTCTTGGCCCAGCGATTGATGTGATAATCTACGACGGCACGATCTCTAAGGGAGATGATTTTGTCACCGGGGGGCTCGACAAGGCGGTGACTTCGCGGGTGCGCGCTCTGTTGCAGCCGAAACCACTTGATGAAATCCGTGATCCTGAGGATAGGTTCAGGTCTGTCGAGAGAGTTTTTGCGGCAGCGGGTGTGAAGGTGGCAGCCCCGGGTCTCGAAGGGGTAATCGCTGGCGCCCCGCTGTGGGTGGTGAAGGACGAGGCCGATGTTGAAAAGTTCAAGCAAGAGCTGCTGAAAGAAGTCGAACGCGTGCGCATCAAAGCAGACGTGAGCGGAGTAGTCCTCAAGGCAGATGCGCTCGGATCGCTCGAAGCGCTGGAAACACAATTTCGAGAGAGGGGGGTGGCGATCCGAAAAGCCGATATAGGTGACGTGTCGCGCCGGGACGTGATCGAGGCCGCAACGGTCGCGAAAACCGATCCTTTGCTTGGAGTGGTACTCACATTCAACGTGAAGGTTCTGCAGGATGCCCAAGAGGAAGCGCAGGCACAGCAAGTATCGATTCTGCAAGAGAACGTGATCTACAGGCTGATTGAGAACTATGAGAAGTGGTCCAAGGAGAGGCGCGAAAAGGTCAGGGCGCAACGCTTGGAGGGCTTCACGAGGCCGGGCAAATTCGTCATCAAACCCGGTTACGTTTTCAGGCGCAGCCACCCGGCGATTGTTGGTGTAGATGTGCTAGGCGGCGTGATCAAACCAAAATATCCCGTGATGCGCAAGGACGGCCGCCAAGTCGGAACCATCCACGAGATCCAGCGGGAGAAGAAAGGCGTGCACGAGGCGAAGCTGGGGGATGAGGTGGCAGTTTCCATAGAAGGAGCGATTGTCGACCGCCACATCCGAGAGGGAGACACTCTCTACGTGGACATCCCTAGGGATCATGTGCTCGCGTTGAAGGCGGAGCTAAGGGATTTATTGTCTGGGGATGAGTTAGCGGTGATGAACGAGATAATTGCGATAAAGCAGAAACAAGATTCAACATATGGAGTGATGTAGTCAGAGAACAGGTCATTTACCCCACCCATTTTTTTATTCCAAGTGGGCCCGAAGGGATTAGCGTCCAAAAGGGTTCGGGTCCCTACCCAAAAACGGCAGCTTTCGTGGATCGGCATAATTCTTGTTGCGTCATGCAGACAGAATGGGCGGGAAAAACGTTCACACAAGTTCGGCTTTTCGGTGGGGCCACACCCTCGGCCCGCGGTTCGTGATCTCAAACTGGCACAGCTCCTTGGAGTGATCGGACCTGCGCACCTTTATCGTCCGCACAGCGTATTTAAGCGCCCCGCGCTTCGGCTCGATGTACCTCAAGGAGATGAACCCGTCCACGGCGTACTCTATTATTCCATCCCTAGTCTGGACCGGGTTCATGGGGTTCGCCTCGGCGGTGTAGACGGCCGTGGCACCGCTTCGCCTAACTAGGTGGGCGAGCTCGAATATCCGCTGACGCTTCTCGGAGTAATCGGTGAATATCAGCTCGAAGATCGACAGCGGGTCGACGAGCACCCGGAGCGACTCTTGGGGGGGCAGGACGCCGTACTTGGTGGGCTTCACGGGGGGGCGGGCCACGAGTCCCTTTCGCTCGAGAGAGGCTAGCGCGTCGTAGGCCCTCGAGCGCGGGATTGCGGAGCGGTCGGCCGCTTGGACCGCTGTAAGGGTTCCGTAGGTCAGAAGCGTGAGGTACACCTTCACCTCGAGGTCTGAGAGGCCGAGTTTTTGTAATTCTGATGACAGCTCTTCGAGCGTGGCGGGGTCGTCCCCGGTCGCCCCGTTGTTATAGGTGTTTTCAAGGTGGCCGTTCTCCACATTTTCCAACACTTTGAACTCGACGCTCCTCATGTGACCACTCGTTAACGATAGAAAAAGCCAATATAAAGGCGTTTTTGGTAAAAATATGGCACTGAATTGGTTATTTTTCTTATATCTCTCTAAAAATTGATTTTTTTACTAAGCTAAAAATTATTTTTTAAGGATGGAAAATAATTTTACCTCTACCTTTGCACTTGCCGGAACGAAAACCATCAATAGAATCGTGACTTTAAACGGTTTGTAAATAATTTACCAAAAGCTATTTATACACGTTTCTTGTAAATATTTTACAAATGGTGATATCACGACATCGGTGGAGAGACATCTGGAGGTCATGGAGACTAAGCGTAGAGGAGCATACACCGAACTCCAGGCCGGAAGGCTGCCAAACTTTGCGGACTTGATTTTCAAGGCGGCGGAGCAAGCGATTGAAGCTCTGATGTCGCTGGATGTGATCGGCGAAAAGCACTCACGATTTGACGTCAGGGAATACCTCCGTGAGAAATATCCAGAGCTCGAGGAGGAATACGACCTGCTTTACGCGATTTACCAAGAACTGGGGTACCCGCCCGCGAGGGATGGAAAAAGGGCCAAGAAAGCGAGAGAGATCGCAGAGCGCATAATCGACAAGTGCTTGGGCAAATTAAAGGAGCGGAGAAAATGATCCCGCGCGAGTTGAAGCCCGAAATCGAGGAATTCGTTTCGACAGTGAAAGCTATTCCCGGGCTTGAATACGTGATAGTCTACGGCAGCGTGGCGCGGGGGGAGTACACAGATGGTTCTGACTTGGATGTTCTCGTTCTTTTTGCGAACGAACGATCGGAGAAAAAGGGCGCCTCGAAGGTGAGGAATGCGGCGGCGAAGGTGAGGGGCAAGCTCCCGATAGTTCCGTCCATTTACAATCGAAAAAGCATCCAGAAGGGGGATCCGGATTTCTTCCGCGGGGTGTTCAAAGAAGGGGTGGTGATTTTCTCAAAAGGTATGCGAGAAATCCCGATTAAGGACGCGCTATCTGCCGAGCCATTCGTCCTCTTCTCCTACTCTGTGGAGCGCTTGGGTGCGGTCGAGAAGAGCAAGTTTTCGCATGCCTTGTTCGGCAGGGCGACGAGAGCTGGCGGCAAGGAATATCGGTACGGGGGCCTGCTCGCACGCGTTGGGGGAAAGTTTTTGGGCAGGGGCGCTATCATCGTTAGGCTCCCACACGCCAAGGAACTCCGCGAGTTTTTCGATACGCACGGGGTCAAGTACGAGGAATACTTAGTCTGGATGGACAGGGAATACGCGAGAAAATTTTAGAACAGAATCGAGCGAGAACTCGAAAAAGCTTTATCAGATGGTGGGGGTAATTGACATGTTTACTGATCACGGGGTGATGTGAGTGTTCAAAGTTGTAGCAGCCGATCCAGAGAGCGGGAAGTCCTATTCTCTCGAGGCGCACGAGCCAGCCGCTAGGAAGCTAGTCGGGTTGAGAATAGGCGAGAAGTTTGATGGCGAGATAGTCGGTCTGTCCGGTTACGAGCTCGAGATTACCGGGGGCACGGATAAGGACGGTTTTCCCATGCGCTCCGATGTTTACGGGTCCGGGCGCACGTACTTGGTCCTTTCAGGCGGGGTTGGACACAAGCCTCGCAGGTTGGGTGAGCGAAAACGGAAGCGCGTGCGTGGGCGGACAATTTCCGATGATATCATACAGATCAACGCAAAAATAGTGAAGCGTGGCGAGAAACCGGTCGAGGAACTCGCGCCCAAGAAAGCCGAGGCAAAGGCGTGAGCATTTTGACGGATGACTTCGCCGGTGCTGTTCAAATAAGATTTTGTTGGACGCCCGAGCCATGCGTTTTTCATAGTTGTGAGTGACATTCACAACTACAGGGAGGGAGCCGGCTGCTGGCAGGGGGCGTTGCGCCAGCCTCTACGCATCCATCTCTCGCGATGAACACGGGCGAAAGCTCAGGCAGCTCGTGCTCGCTCGAGACCCACCGAGCGGACCATCTAAAATCTGCTAGTTAGTAGTCTCATTACTAAATACGAAAAACGAAACGCGTGCGCCGCGGGCAGCGCTTATTTGAACACCACCCAACCTTATGTCAATAAACTTTTTAATTCTCCGAGTTTGACATAAACGGGGTGGAGGATGGGCAAGTATTCCTATGTGGGCAAGGGCATCCCGCGAATCGATGCTTTTGAAAAGGTGACGGGCACAGCCTTGTACACCGCCGACATGAAGCTCAAAGGGATGCTCCACGCCAAGTTGCTGAAGAGCCCGCGCCCCCACGCCAAAATAGTCAAGATAGACACGAGCGGGGCCGAGAAGCTGCCCGGTGTGCGTGCGATTCTGACGGGCAAAGAGGCCCCCTACAAGCTCGGCATCTACATCTCTGATAAGGAGCCCTTGGCGAGGGGAAAAGTCCGCTACGTCGGCGAGGCCGTGGTCGCTGTTGCCGCTGACACCGAGGAAATTGCGGAGCAGGCGGTCGAGCTGATAAAAGTCGAATACGAAGATTTGCCCGCGGTCTTTGACCCCCGCGAGGCCATGAAAAAAAGCGCGCCACGCGTGCACGACAACCCAGCCGATTACCGTCACCCCCCGTTCATCTTTCCTGGACCCAACTCAAACGTTGCCAACCATTTCAAGCTCCGCAAGGGCGACATCCAGCGCGGGTTCAAGGAGGCCGACGTGATTGTCGAGAATGAATTCAACCAGTCGCAAGTCCAAAACGTGCAGATGGAGACTCACTCTTCGATCGGACAGTGGCTCCCCGATGGGCAGATAAACATCTGGACGAGCGCGCAGTCACCTTTCGCCGTTCGCCACCTCATGAGTGTGGCCCTAGGCATCCCGCTCCACAAGATCAATGTCGTCGTTCCATACGTGGGCGGCGGATTCGGCGGAAAAGCAGGAATCCACTGGGAGCCGTTAGTCGTGCTCCTCTCGAAGAAGGCCGGCGGGCGTCCCGTGAAGCTCGTGATGACGCGCGAGGAGCAGTTCAACACGACCGCCGTCCGCCAAGGGCTGTTCGCGCGCATAAAGACCGGCGTGAAGAAGAATGGGAAGATAACTGCGATGGAAATAGAGTACATCTGGGATGCGGGAGCGTACGCTGACTACGGCGTTAACATCGGCCGCGCCGCCGGTTACTCTTGTACAGGCCCCTATGAAGTCCCGAACATCAAAGCCGACAGCATGACTGTTTACACCAACCACCCGTACGCGACCGCCTACCGGGGGTTCGGCCATGTCGAGTTCCACTGGGCGACAGAGCGTCAGATGGACCTCGTTGCCCGAGCGATTGGAATGGATCCTGTCAAGTTTCGTCTGAAGAACGCCGCGTTGCCGGGGAAGATTACCATGACAGGAGAGAAGCTCCGCGAGGATGCCGGGCGGGTCGACCAGTGCATTAAGGCCGTCACGAAGGAACTTGGGTGGGGAAAGAAGCCCGCTCAGCCGGCAGGCAAAAAAGTCCGCGGGATAGGACTGGCCGCGCTGTGGAAGGCACCCGCGATACCCTCTTTCACATCTTCGTCAGCCCTGGTGAAACTCAACGAGGACGGCAGTGCCACGCTTTCAATTTCGCTCATCGAGATGGGTCAAGGGACACCGACAGCGTTCGCCCAGATGGTCGCAGAGGGCTTGCAGATCCCGATCGAGAAAGTCAAGGTCGCAACCGAACGGGAGACTGACCTCTCACCGTACTCTTGGCAGACCGTCGCGAGCCGCGGCCTATTCATGGACGGGAACGCTGTGATAAACGCAGTCGAAGACGCGAAGGATCAGATCAAGGCGACTGCGGCCGAGCTGCTCAAGGTGCCGAAGGGAAGTTTGGTCGTGGCCGACGGGCGAGTCTTTGTGAAGGGGAAGCCTGACAAGGGCTTACCGATATCTGCGATCGCGACTGCAGGGGTTCGCCCAGACGGTAGCGGCATCCGCGGCCCGATAATGGGCTACGGGTACTACACGGCCGAAGGGCTCACGAACCTCGATCCCGAGACTGGTCAGGGCCGCCCCGCGCTCATGTGGACATTCGGCGCTCAGGGGGCGGACATAGAGCTCGATACCGAGACGGGCGATATCAGAATACTTAAAATTGTCACCGCGCTCGACGTTGGGAAAGCCATCAACCCACAGCTCGTGGAGAGTCAAATCATCGGCGGCGTTGTTCAAGGCCTCGGGACGGCGATGATGGAGGAGTTCGTGTTCGACGACAAGGGCAAGCTCCTCAACAACAACCTCACCGACTACAAAATCTTCAGGGCGCAGGACATTCCTGAAAAATTTGTCCCTATAATCATTGAGAACCCGCAGCGGAACGCCCCCTATGGCGCTCGGGGCATCGGCGAGCACCCGACGATCTCGGTGGCAGCGGCAGTGGCCAACGCGATTTACAACGCGACGGGTGTTGACATATTCGACCTGCCGATGTCGCGCGAAAAAGTTTGGAGGGCCCTGCAGAAGGGGTGTAAAAAATGATGGTCAAGTTCGATTACTTCAAGCCTAAGACGGAGAAGGAGCTCGTCGTCCTGCTCGCAAAGCACGCGGACGAGGCGAAGCTGATGGCCGGCGGAACTGATTTGCTCGTGCTGATGCGCGACAAGATTCTCAAGCCGCGCTACGTGATCGACATCAAGGACATCCCCGAACTGCGCAGGCTCGAGTACGACGAGCACCACGGGCTCCGAATCGGTGCGGCCGTCACCCTCAACGAAATCATAGCGTCGAAGGTAATCCGCGAGAAGTTCACCGCGCTCTGGGAGGCGGCAGGGACTTTGGCCGACGTGACGATCAGAAACCGTGCGACCCTCACGGGCAACATCTGCAACGCTTCACCGGCATCCGACACAGCACCCGCGCTTCTCGTGCTCGACGCAGAGGTGGATGTGAAGAGCGAGCGGGGAGAGAGAAAAATTCCAATCCGAGAGTTCTTCAAGGGCGTGAAGAAAACGGCTCTGGAGCGGGGGGAGTTCGTCAAGGCCATCCGGGTGCCGAACCCGCCGAAGGGGGCGAAGGGTGGCTACCTGAAGTGGGGGCGCACGAAGGGTGAAGACCTCGCAGTCGTTGGGGTGGCCGCGCTGGTTACTGATTCAGGCAAACCCACCGTGCGCATCGCCCTCTCATCGGTTGCACCAACGCCGATCCTCGTGCCGGAGGCGCAGAAGGCATTCGAGGGTAGAGGTTCGATTGACGAAAAGATAGAAAAGGCGGCTGCGGTTGTCGTGAATAAAATCTGCCCAATCTCCGATGTCAGGTGCTGCAAGGAGTACCGCCTGCATATGGCGGGTGTGCTGACGCGGCGCATATTAAAGCAACTCGTGGGGGCGAGCTGATGTCAAAGCACAAGATTTCGCTCAAAGTCAACGGCCAGCGCTACGAGCTAGAGTTCGAGGCAAACAAGACCCTGCTCCGGCTGCTGCGTGACGACTTGGAGATGACGGGCACCAAATGTGCGTGCGAGCGTGGCGACTGCGGGCTTTGCACCGTGCTGCTCGACGGGGTGCCGACCAAATCCTGCATGGTGCTCGCGGTCGAGGTCGACGGGCAGGAGGTGACCACGGTAGAAGGTATCTCTGGTGAGGAACTCAACGCCGTGCAGAAGGCCTTCATAAAACATGGGGCAGTGCAGTGCGGCTTCTGCACTCCCGCGTTCATCGTGGCCGCGACAGCCCTGCTCAAGCGCAACCCGAAGCCGACAGAGGAAGAGGTGAAGGAGGCCATCGGTGGCATTCTCTGCAGGTGCACAGGCTATAGGCAAATCATCGATGCGATTCTAGATGCTTCAAAGGGCTAAAAAATCGCCGAACTAATTGTAAAAACTCTATGTGATGTTAATCATTTAGATGTAAACATTTATATACAAACGTTAACAATCTAGACATGGTGGTAAACATGGCATCCAAACCGCTCGGCGCTCGAGTCCCAGAGGAGATCGAGCAACATTTAGCAGAATTTATGAGGCTTGAGGGCGTCGACAAATCAACCGCTGTGAGGAAGATCCTCGAGCGGGGGATCTCAGAGTGGAGGGTGGAGAGGGCGCTGAAACTACTGAGAGAGGGAAAGGTAACATTCGCGCGGGCGGCCGAACTGGCTGGCTGCTCACTCTGGGAGTTTGTGGAGCTGGTGAGGGAGAAAAAAGTGGAGTGGGTACACCTCACCACTAGAGAGATAGAACACGAGTTCAAACTGGCAAAACGGTCACAGCGATGAGCGATCGACATGCGGCTCGTTTTCAACTCGACCCCGCTAATCTATTTGGCTAAGGTCGGCCTCCTCCCCCTTTTGGAAAAGCTGCCCCCCGAACGATTCACAACCGCGGGTGTCAAAAGAGAGGTCGTGGACAGAGGGAAAGAAAAGGCTGCTAAGGACGCCTTGATCATCGAGGAAACGATTCAAAGAGGAGTATTAAAAATTGGAAAAATCACCGACAAAGGGTTCTTGCGAATGCTTTCCAAGATACCAGAGCTCCACTCAACCGATGCAGAGGTTCTCACTTTTGCAAGGGAGATCAAAGGCATAGCGGTGGTAGACGACAAAGTCGCGCGGGAGATAGCAAAGATTTATGGGATCACGCACGGGGGCACGGTCTTCATCCTTTTCCTGTTGATCGCTCGTGGATTGATCACGAAAGCGGCGGCTAGGGCAGCTCTCGAGGAAATGATACATCTCGGCTGGAGATGTTATGCGGAGCAATATTCCCAAATAATCAGGATGATCGAAGCTGGATGAGCAGGTGCGCAGGCTACCCGCCGCCAGACACAGAAACCAAAATCAGCTCGTCCCCGTCCTTCAGCATTTTCTCGTCCTCAGCGGCCAGCCCGTTCACGAACTTCAGTGTGGAGGCAGGGTGATAGTTGAACATATCGAGGACATCATTTACCCTCATCCCCTTCTTGTATCGCACCTCGCGCCCGCGGTCGGTGTGATAAATCTTTACTCTTATCATGGATCTCCCCAAAATTCATGTCCCTAAATCTTCTTTCCAAAGCTCGGGGTTCTTTTTTATGAATTTCTGCATCAGTTCTGCGCACTCTTTGCTCCGCAGGTTCACCACTTTCACCCCGTGCGCCGTCAAGAATCGCCCTGTCCCGCTGTAGCTCAGGCTCTCACCCACAACCAACTTATTTATCCCGAAATGCACGATCGCACCGGAGCACAGGTAGCACGGCATGAGCGTCGAGTAGAGGACGGTGCCTTCGTAATTCTTTATCCGCCCGGCATTCTGCAGGCAGTCGATCTCGGCGTGGAGTATCGGGCTGTCCCTCTGCACCCTCCTGTTGTGTCCCCTGCCGATTATCTTTCCGTTTCGCACGAGCACGGCGCCTATTGGGATGCCGCCCTCTTTCAGCCCGCGTTTCGCCTCCTTTATCGCCTCTTTCATGAACTTGTCCATAGAACACCCATTAAAGTATCTACTTTGCTCCTATAATTTTATGTCGCGGCCCATTTGGTATAACCGAAAGATTTGGATTAGTTAGGTGGCACACGTAAAAGAAATGTTTAAATACATGTGCTACCTAATTTTTTTGTATGGCGTACATATCTGAAAAAACGATCAGAGGTAAGAAATACTTTTATCTCGTCAAAAACGTGCGCATCGCCGATACATGGAAAAAGTTCACTGTTTATATCGGAAAAGGAAAATTGGGCAAAAAGCAGTTGGCTAAGCTCAAAACGAAATATTCTAAAACTTTAGACCAAAAAGTTGCAGCCTACATGAAATCTGCTGATCCGCTGCTTGGCATACTTTCTGAAAAACAAATCACCGAACTCGAAAAGATCAGGGCCGCATACATGGCGTCTCGCCGAAAAACGTCGGCTGCTGTCAGAGAGCGATGGTACGAGTGGTTCTTGGCGACGTTCACCTACAATACGAATGCTATCGAGGGATCAACGGTCGACTTGTCGGAAACCTCTATGATACTATTCGAGAACATCACACCGCCTGGCAAGACAATGCGGGAGGTAAGGGAGGTCGAGAACCACAAGAAAGCATTTGAATATGTGTTATCATACGGGGGCGATGTCAGCAGAGGCTTCGTCTGCAAAGTTCATAAAATCATGACCTCTGAAATCTTGAAAAAAGACGAGTCAGGTGCTTTTAGGAAAGTCCAAGTTTTTATTCGCGGCTCCGAACATGTGCCACCGAGACCCGAAGATGCCGAGAAAAAATTCAAAGAGCTGATGCTGTGGCATAGAGGAAACAAGAAAAAATACCACCCGGTGGTCGTTGCTGCTAACCTCCACACGGCCTTCGAGAATATCCATCCATTCGTCGACTACAACGGCAGGACAGGTAGGCTGCTGCTTAATTTCGTGTTGATGAAACATGGCTTCCCGCCTATCGCAATTGTATACAGAAGAAGAGCGGAATACTATACTGCAATTCAGGCCGCGATAAATGGCGATTTGAAGCCATTCGTACAGATGATTTACAGCTACTTGAGGGAGGTCAAAATTTAGATAAATTTTTAACTAAAACAAATGATTCAAGGAGACATCCATGCCTCAGAAAATCAAGCAACTCGTCCACAGCGGGGTCATCGTCCCCGTCTACGAGCCGAAGGGCTTCAGCATCCGCTATAAGGGAAAAGCGCTCAAGCTCACGCCGGAACAGGAGGAAATAGCAGTCGCGTGGGTCAAGAAGCTGGGCACCGACTACGTGAAAGACCCAGTCTTCGTCAGAAATTTCGTGAAAGATTTTTCCAAGGCTCTAGGAGTTGAAACTTCTTCGATAGAGGACTTCGACTTCTCGGATATCAAGCGCTGGGTCGACGAGGAGAAGGCCACGAGGGAAAAAATGTCGCGCGAGCAGCGAAAGGCGGCGGCCGAGGCGAGGAAGAAAATCCGCGAGGAAACAAAGGAGAAGTACGGGTACGCCATCCTCAACGGCGAGCGCGTGGAGATCGGCTACACAGCTGAACCCTCGAGTATTTTCATGGGGCGCGGAAAGCATCCCCTTCGGGGCAGGTGGAAGCAGGGGGCCAAATACGAAGATATCATCCTGAATCTCTCGCCCGACGCCCCGACCCCGACGCCGCCAGACGGGGGACACTGGAAGGAGAGAGTCTTCGACCCAAACGCCCTCTGGGTGGCCAAGTGGCAGGACAAGCTCAGCGGCGAGCTCAAGTACATCTGGCTGGCCGACACCGTGCGCCACAAGCAGGAACGCGAGATCGAGAAATTCGACAGAGCGGGGGAGCTGGAGGAGCTGATCGGGAGGGTTCGACAACACATCGAGAAAAATCTTGCATCGGAAGATAGCGCCAGACGCAAGATCGCGACGGTTTGCTGGCTGATCGACAACATGAAGATGAGGGTCGGGGATGAAAAAGATAAAGACGAGGCGGACACCATCGGGGCAACTACTTTGAGGGGAAGCCATGTCAAGGTCAACGGCGAAAATGTGAACTTCGACTTTTTGGGGAAGGACTCAGTCAGGTGGGTCAAGACCATCAAGCCGCCGCCCCAGGTCGTGGAAAACCTGCGCTCGTTCATCGGAGGCCCACGAGAGGAAATCTTCTCTGGTGTCCGCTCGGAGAAGGTGAATGCTTTCTTGGGTGAGGTGATGCCAGGGCTCACGGCGAAAGTCTTCAGGACGTATCACTCCTCGCGGGCCGTCAAGAAGTTTCTGGAGGCTTTAGACATCAAGCCGGAGGACCCGGAGTTCAAGAAGAAGTACGCGGCGATGATGGCGAACCTCGAAGCGGCGATCCTGTGCCACCACAAGCGCAAGCTCCCGAAGAACTGGGCCGAGTCGCTCAAGAAGAAAGAGGAGAGGGTGAGGGCGCTGAAGGCGCAGCTGAGGGATGTCAGGAAGAAGCCGCGCTCCCCAGCGCGCGAGAAGAGGGTAGAGAGCCTGACGAAGAGAATAGAGGAAGCCGAGACCAAGGTAAAGCTAGCAAGGGCCACACGCGACTACAACCTCGGGACATCGCTCAAGAGCTACATCGACCCGCGCCACTACGTGAGGTGGGCGAAGGAACTAGAGTATGACTGGAAGAAAATTTACCCGATAACCCTCCAGCGGAAGTTCACGTGGGCTGAAGAGGCTCAGTAAAGCTTATTAATATAAAGTAACAAAATCGTTACTGAAAGAAACAAAAGTGATACTTATGCAAACATCCAAATTTGGGGCCGTAAAACAAGGAGTCGTCGAGCTGAAAAGATACCGTGGAAGAGAATACTCTTATCTCAAGGTAGCCCTCGGAAGATCCGTCAAAAAGGGCGGCGCAATTAAAATCGGCAGAGGGGTATACTTCATCCCTTCGCCAGAAAACGTCTCCAAACTGCTAGCCCTTACGGACAGGAAAGTCGTTTACCAACTCGTGGAATCGATATACGAAGAATTTCACCGGGATTTAAAGCTCCTTCTAGTCTACGGCTCCTACGCGAGGGGGGACTTCGACTCCAAAAGCGATGTGGATGTGCTCGTGGTCGCCAAAGGTGATGGACACGGCTTGGCAGACATGTTGAGTAAAAAACTGGGGGTAAAAGTGGATCTCAAGGTGATCACAGAGCTGTACTTTAAGAGACTGATGGTGGTCGAGCCCAAAGTGCATTTTTGGTTGAGGGAGGGGATAGTGTTCGACGAGGCTGGGCTAGCGAAGGACATCTACCCGTTAGGACGGATCGGCATCTATGAAGCCCTCCAAAACGCGCGCGCGCAAATCGAACTTTCTCAAGGGGCAGATATTTCGGAGAAAGGTTATTACCTGCTGGTCGCCCTTCGTGAACTCCTGACACTAAAGCACGCTTTGGATCTGGACTTCGATTACAAAAATGTCCGAGCCGAGTTCGAGCGCGTGGCTGGAGAGGGTGCGTTGGAAATCCTCAGGTCGAAAAGGAGCGCCGGAGTCAGCGGCGAGCAACTAAATAGATTGAAAAAAATAGTCGATGAACTATACTCGAAACTGGAGCGAAAGTACAAGGGCTTGGGGGAGAGCCTAGGAGACATTTACATAAAAAAATTCGTGAGGTGGCAGCGTGAGCAAACGTAAAGACATCAGGGCCATTGGCAACCTACTAGGAAATTCGGCGGCACACTACGCGCTTTACGGCGGAGAACAGAGGGAAATCGGAACTTACACTGGCCAAGCCGAGGAGATCGTGGAGAAAAGGTCGTGGGACAAAATGGATTTAGAAAACATCAAAAGACTAGCGGTCGCACGCGCACGAAGCGAGATCAGGCGGAGGATGCCCTTGCTTGAACTGGACGAAAGGGACGAGGATCAGTACGCTGAGAAAGTTGAGGAGTTCATCGAAGGTTTCATATCCAAAATCGGGAAGACCCTGCAGCGGAAGTTCGGCTGGGCTGAGGAAGCTTAGAATTTTTAAATTGCGCAAAGTTTTAGATCGAGCATTACGCAGGATGTAACGTGGGTTATTATGAGACTGGAACTGACACCCGAGACAGCTGCTGTTTACAAAAGTTTTTCTCAACGAGCACGTGTTTTAACTGAAAGATGGGCTCTAGAGAATTTGTACTGTCCCGCATGCCCATCTGATAAATTAGCCCCCACAACTCCAGGAAAACAGGTCGTAGATTTTATTTGTCCCGATTGTGATGAACCGTATCAACTGAAGAGCCAAGGGCATCCATTTGAAAAATGTGTTATGAATTCCGCCTACGAACCAAAAATTGAAGCTATCCGTACTGGAACTATCCCAAATTTTCTTTTCCTTCATTATAATCTCGACGTGTTGAAGGTATCAGATCTTTTCGTGGTGCCAAAACATTTCATATCACAATCGATTATCGAACGGAGGAAACCTCTCAGCGAACGCGCTAGGAGACACGGCTGGGTGGGTTCAAACATTCTCCTAGGGAACTTGCCATCTGACGCACGAATCCCAATCGTAGAAAGTGGGCATGAAATATCAAAAGCTGCGGTTAGGAATTCATGGAACCGATTCCTGTTCTTACGTAAACAGTCGGTTCACTCCCGTGGCTGGCTAGCGGATGTGCTCGCGTGCGTTAGACAATTGGACAAAGAAATCTTCACGCTTGCCGATGTCTACGGGTTTGAACGGCAATTAGCAAATCTTCACCCTATGAACAAGTATATTCGCCCCAAGATTCGTCAACAGCTGCAGGTCTTGCGAGATTATAACATTGTTGAGTTCTTGGGAAAGGGCACCTATAAAATCAGGGAACGTGTCATTAACTACCGTTGGGTATAAAAATATACGTGCCCCGCATTGTGCTTTGCGGGGCAAACTTGACTTATCCGAGTAACGCCAGCACCCGCGTCCAAGCCGATTCCGCGCCCTCGATCTTAATCGGGGAACACGCGATGACCACCCGCTTGTTTTGAAGCTCGGGTTTGCTTATTTCTCCACCCAAGTTCTCCAAGTGGATGCAGTCGTGCGGAAACAGTTTGTTGTGGGTCAGCTGGTAGTCTTCAACCGGGAAGAGCTTGTCCACCTGCGCTTTGCCGAACTTCTTCTCGCAGAGAGCCCGGACCCTCTCGCACTGGCCGAACGTGCCCTTGCCCAGAAATCTACCTATCGGCAAGTCCATCGGGTGATCCGTGGAAACTGCGTCAACCCCCCAGATGTGTATCTTTTTCTTAATCAACCAATCAACCATGTCCGGGTGGGCTCCGGGATGTCGGAGTATGTAGCGCTCCTCATCTGCCTCTGGTCCGTACGCAGCGTACTTGTGCCAACCTGTGTGGAGGATGAGAATGTCTCCCTCGTGCACGTCCGCCCTTTCCTCGATCATCTTCGGGGTGTATACCGCCAAATCGTCCATCTCCTTGCTCAAATTCACGATTACGCCCGGGCCGAACGTCCACTCCAAAGGCAACTGATCGATGGTCTTGCCCTTCGTCTGGAAGTGCCGGGGCGCGTCGAGGTGGGTGCCGATGTGCCATGAGCTCTGAATGTACTGGGCATTCACTCCGTGCTCTGACTTGCGCTTGAAGTACTTCATCTCGAACGGCGGGTAGTACGGCCAAAAGTGCGTGTGGATACCAAGCAGCTGTGTAAGGTCATAGGCTTTCACTTTCTTCCCTTCTACGAGTTTGAGCAGTTCATTTACCATTTTTAACCTCCTGGCTGAAGGTGTGCCCGAGAATTTATAAGGATTGGGGTGCCGTGCGAAAAAAACTGACTCATTTCTCAATCGCG
>Ga0210017_1001319_pt1 | contig 21616 bp, 16 predicted proteins | sample CryGeyCG2014_020_FD_183966 | JGI IMG/M metagenome (GOLD analysis project Ga0210017, IMG submission 183966) | Groundwater microbial communities from aquifer - Crystal Geyser CG08_land_8/20/14_0.20 (SPAdes) (version 2) | ecosystem: Environmental > Aquatic > Deep subsurface > Groundwater | place... | reverse complement strand
CTTCATTAATAGTATAAACACAAGTGGAAGGGCTTGACTTCAAAGCTGACCAAGTTGAATCAGCAGTCCCATTGCCAATCGGGATAACATACACGCCATAGTTCTTATCTTTCACAACCATATCCGAAGAATATTCCACGCTAAAACGGAAATTTCTGGTAGAACCTTTGGCAACATCTCCGCGGAATGACAATATTTTGTTTTGACCTTTTTCAATTAAATATGGATTACCGGTCAAATCAAAAATTAATTCTCTGTCGCTGTTAATAGTTCCGGCCGCCAGAGTCGTGCCGCTGACAGTCATTTCAATGTTCTCAATATCATCAACATCAATACTGCCAAGCAAAGTGAGCTTCAAATATTCCAATTGTAGATCCTGGTCATTGGCCTGAATGCCAAGTTTGTAGATTTCAAAATCTTCTTCGCCGGGATTTACGGTTTGGGCTAGAGTCGGCACATCGCCGTGAGTTGTATGAACATAACCCATATCAGTCACTGAAGCGGTCGTCATTAAATTACCCGTTAACGGCAAACTACCGTCAACTGTCGCATCATTTTTTGTGGTTACTTCGGTCAACTCAAATCCCATAGTTTTGCCCGCGCTGGTATTTTGATTCAAATCAATCTTCAAAGTAACTGCTTTGGTCGTTCCGGCTGGGACTGTAAATAGACCAACTGAACTATTGAATGTCGCGTAATTTGATGAAAGAGACCCGCCTTGATACAAACGAGTCATACCATCATACAAATATAGATCAAGCACGTCAGCATCAGCTGAAATGCCCGTTCTTTTGTATTTCAAATTGGTCACAGTCACATCACCGCTCGCTGGAGCTGTGAAGTTAACAGTCACCATCGGGACTAATCCCTGACCAGTTTGTACAGTATCGCTGATAATCGTTGTCGCAGACGGTGTGCTTGCGGCCAAAGCGACTGTCACATTGCCGCCCGCGCTTTCATCACTGCTTGTGCCGGAAACAGTTGTTAGGCCAGTTTCCGCGCCAGTGATTGAAGCGCCGTCAGTATATCCTGACAAGCTGGCGGCAGTGACTAAATAACTCCAATTGAAATTGTTGGCATCAAACGCATCTCCGGTAGCAATTGGCCTTTTTTCATCACCATCAATATAGTAAGTAGTGGTCGAACCAGTTTCCTTGGCAAGAGTGCCAGTCGGATATTTGCCTGCTTCCAGGTCATCGCCGACAGTATAATTGACAAAGAAAGCATCTGGCACATCATCAATCAATTTGTTCCAATTAGCGCCATATAAGACAGCCGCGTTGGCTTCACTAAGAATTGATCGCAGAGTGCCATTTGGTTCAATAGCGTAAACCGTGGGAACGGTTTGTATTTTGACCAACTTGGCGCCAGCACGATAAGTCACATTTCCGCCCAATGGATATGTTTCCATCTCGCTTTGCGAAATTGTAACTACGTCTGAAAAATCTGAATACCAAGTTTTATATGTTTTCTCATTTGGGAAAACATATCTTTTGCCGCCATTAAGGTAATAAACGGCTGGATAACCGTCCATTTTGACCAAATCACCGTCAGAAGCGGCTCTGGCTGGAAGAATTACACTGCCAGCCATTGTTAGAATCATAGCCAAAGCCATGAATCCGATAAAACCTTTTTTTATCATAAATTATAACTTTTTATTTATTTCAAAAATTATGGTTTATACTGGTCATTGAGCAGACAGCTTTTATTTTGTCGACCTAATAAAAACAGCGGCTCTGCAGCAAAAACTTAATAATCTTGAAAATTAATTTCCCGCGCCTTGATAAATCCGCGTCGCGGAATAAATGTGAATAGCGCGGAATCTATAAGCCTATTTACTCCCTCATATTTTAGCCATCAATTTCCTGAAACAAGGAATAGTCGCGCTGATTTTTATTACTTTATCAACGCATTGCATGGCTAAAACACGAGGGAGCGACCTTTGATAAATAGGCATTTAACCCACCTCTTTAAGAGGTTTTAAAAGACAAATTCGCAAATCAGCTTTAATTCTTATGCAAAATTTTCAGCGAGTGTGCTCGCGTGTAAAGATTTGCGCGCTACTGCGATGAAATATAGAAAATCTTGGTGATCTTCAATTTTTCTGATTGAAAAATCATCATCCAAACCATCTATATTTTGTCCGATCTTGTGTCGCAGTGAATAAGGCAAATTATCTCTTAAAACCCCTAAAAAGGGAATCCCATTAATTATAAAGTGCAATTTTTTAAATAATTTTTGCAACTTGTCCGGGCGACTCAATTTTCTTTGCCCGAACAATTCAATATTTTTGAAATAAACATCCAAAAGTTCCAATAATTCATCTTGGGTAAATTCTTTGATATGAAACTGGTTGCTCACGTCTAACCGCTTAACAGACTTTCGGTTTGGCGTTGACAACACCAACGTCCCGCCAAATTTTAAACATCTGCTGATCTCGCTCATAAACCTCTCGTAACGCCCGATATGTTCAATGGTTTCCAGACTGACAATGGTGTCAAAATAATTATTAGAAAAAGGAATAGCGAGAGCATCCATCTGCTGAAAATGAAGGTTATTCGCAACATACTTTTTCCTGGCTATGGAAATGGCGCTAGACGAAACATCTCCGGCAAAAACCTCCAAAGCTTGATTATCCGCCATTAATTTCGCTCCATAACCAATACCGCAAGCAATATCAAGAACTTTTTTATTTTTAATGAAAGGCAGACAAAAATGATACCGGCGAATATGCTCTTGATATAGATCTAAATTTTTATCTGTTGCTTTTCCGTTGAGAGTCAATCGTTCGCAGGTATGTGACATAAATTAAACGAATCCAATAAAATTTAGTATTCGTTATTCGTTGAATTGAATACTATTGTATGCCTATTTCAAATTCATCTTCACTTACATTAACTTCAACTTCCGCGTCTATTTTTTCTATTGGTTCGTCTTGACGATATCCATCACTTTCTTCCGATTCTAATATTTCAATATCGCCATCGCTAACAGATTCAACGGTACTGGTTGGATTGGTATTTTCTTCGTCAGTTTCTTCTCCTAGTTGTGCTGTGTTTAACTCATCCGGTGATTGAATGATTTCATCAACTTGGCCATAAAGTATTTTCAAGATTTTATTGGAATTATTCGCCAAAGTTAAAACCAACGAATATTGGCCTTCCCTCAAAGCCTCCCCGGCCTGCGCTATCTCTTCTTTGACTTTAACGACTTTTTTAACGAGATCACTCTGATCATCCTCTTGGCTAAGAACAGCCAATACTTCCTCGGCTTTGTTTTGTATGCCGTAGATATGCTCTTCCAGACTGTCGGCTATTTCATTATCCGCTATTGTAGTATCGCCTATCGCGCGTTGCGCCACAATAACGGATAAAACATCGGCATTAACATCATCAACTTCATTCAACACTTTATTTATCTCAATTTCAACCTCTTCATTGACTTTTTCTTTAACATCTTTCAATTCCTGCTTATAGCCAATCATTTTTTTATTCAGACCCATGGCGGCAACTGCCATTTCTTGATTATTTTCTTGGTTATTATTTTTTAATATGTTGAAATTGCTATTGACCACTTGAACCTGTTTTTTCACTTCGCTCACGGCAAGACTGATAGTGTCTTTTTTAAAACTATCTTCCGCGATAAGTTCTGTTTCCACTGCCAAATTGAGCTCACTCATCCTGCTGGCAAGAATTGATCCAGCCAAGGCAACTTTTCTTGAATTATCTCTTTCAACAGCTAAACGTATTTCTTCAATACCTCTTTTGACTAAAAACATAGAGTCGCCTGGATTTGATTTTTGCGCGACAGCTACTGCCAGACTTGAACCGCCAAGAACAACGAGAGCGATCAAAACAAAAATACTTACGGGCTTCCAAGCAAAACGATCTAGAATGGCAAAATTACGCCAACCTTGATAAATCCTATCAATAAAGTTCTCTTGAATCTTGGTTTCGTTTTTTATTTGGGATAACAAAAAACTGCGGGCAGTTGTTTTCCATTCTTCACTAGCTTGAATATCTATTTCTTTTAATTTGCCGACAAGGTTGTCTGTCATATTGATAAAAACTTGAAATTCAATCAAAAAAACTAAAAAAATAATTAGATAAAAACCCCAAAGATGAATTAATTTTTAAGCACTATTTTTTTAAGAGCGATAAGCGCTCGATGCGCCAAAACTCTTATATTCCCTTCTTCTTTATCAAGCGCTTCGGCTATTTCCTTGTTCGTCAGATCATCAATGTATTTCATGATAATAATATTTTGATACTGCTCGGGCAAAATAGAAATTGCTTGTTCAACTTCTTTCAAGTCATACTCTGTGTCTATGTCTTTTGCAATGTCTTTGCCATAAATTCCATCAGGCAAGATATTTTCTTCAAGCTGAAAAAAAGCTTTATCTACGGAAGAAGAACGATAATAATCAATAACCAGATGACGGGCTATTTTATAAAGTACGGCTGAAATACTCTTTATATCTTTGCCATTATTCAGCGCAAATTTCCAAAACTTCATAAAAACATCCTGGACAATCTCTTCGGCGGCTTCGCGTGAATTTGTTTTTAAAAAAACAAATTTATATAGCTTATTAACATATAAATCATAAACTCGTGCAAAGCTTTTTTCGTCTCCCCGGGCAATATTTCTTGAAAGTTTTTTTTCACTCCAATTGGTCATTGTAAAGACTTCTCTAAATTAGTAAGACGTAAAATATAAATTACTGTTACATTACCTTATTTTATGCCAAAAATCAAATTTTTATAAGAGTTTTAAAGATTAAAACTCAATCTCATTTGTCAAAGCTATTGTGGACAAATTGATATCGGCTGATATTAGCCAATAAATAAATAAATGTCAAGGACAGCCTAGACATCTTTAGCGGTTAGTAATATGATTAATTTGGATATAAAACAATATGAAAAAATTTAGTATAATCAAATTATATCAAATCAAAGTTATCCCAGATGTTGATTTAATAAGCTAATTTATCAAAAAAATGTCAAGCAACATTCGAATTTCGCCATCTATAGCTTCTTTGTTCTTTGGAGTTAGCGAGAGATCAATAAGACGGGCTGTTTGGAAGAAAGAGCTTAGTGTTATTGTGCATCAGGGCAGATATAAAATTAATCTTAACGACCTGATTATATGGTCTAATAAAAAACCAAGCAGAAGAAAAAAAATGGATGAGGAAGGAATCGGACAATATGTGGAAAAATGGAAAATTTAAAAATTTAGATAATCGCAAAACTATCTTCACTATCTCTTTTACATCATTTCATCTCTCTTCTCTTTAATATAAACTATCAAATCTTCAAAAATACGGACGAACATTTTAAATGGCGCTTCAATAATAAAATCAAAAATAAAAATAAAAATATTTATTTTTGACGAATTAAGCGAAATCCATCTGCCAACGCGGAGAATGGGAATTGCTAAAAAAGTCAAAATGACGGCGCGAAAGTTCTCTTTTTTTCGTAAAATAATCAACTCTCTGGCATTTTTCATAATGCGCAACGAAAAGAAACTGACCATCGTCAAAAAAAGCAAAAAAATAGCCATGCTGGCTATGCTGAAATCTATTTTTCGGAGACCATAGATGATTGCGCCAAAAGAAACCGCGTACATAACAAGATAGAAAAATTTTAAAATAAAACCTGTAAAATTTTTTCTGTGTTTCGGAAGTTTAACAATATGCTCCTGCCCGGCATCGTTATAAACAATGGCGAAAGCCTCTTTGATAATCTCATCAGTATTATTTTTCTTTGGCGTATTTATGCTCAAACCAATAAATGCCATCATAGCCGGCGGAAAAATCGCATTGATTCCAAGTGGCAGCCAATCCAAACTTTGTAAAATAAAATAGTCAAACGGCAATTCCAGCAATATGCCAAAAATTATCTTAGTTAAAAAAATATAGATGACAGACCTGACAATCGCGCGTCGGACTTTGCCTTTGATGGTTTTGTATTTAGCGGCACATACCTTGGCTATGGCATCAGAGAGCAATTTGCGATTTTGGAAAATTGACATGCAATCGCCACGGTTGTCTACAATAATCTGCTGAAGCATCCAAAAAACAACAGCGTATTTTTTGAATTCCTTTGTAAGCCGCTCATTCAAAAAATGGTCGTAGTGCCTTTTGATAACAGCTTGTTTGTTTTTTACGTCAACGGCAATGCCCTCTGCGTCTTGCAAAGCAAGTTCAGACCAGTTTGGAAAATAATATTTAATAAGGTGATAGTCTATCGTAACTTCGTCAGCCTTTAAAAGCGATTTCATAACAGCTATATATATTTGGATATTTTTTTCTGTCACGTCAATTTTTCTATTTTTTTCAATTACAACAGCCTGTCTGACAACGCGCTGCATAGCGTCAACCGTAATTCTACTCTCTGGATCAGGAACCAAAAACTCCTCAATCTCAGAGCTTAACAGTTTCACAAGCCAAACAAAAAAATCCTTGCTCTCTTCTTTGCAAAAGCCGCGATCAACGATGGCATTATATATCACAATATATTTGTTCAGAATATCTCTTACTCTATTTACAGCCGTTTCCGCAATTTGGCCATTCGGCAAATATCTTGCGGAAATCAACTCTTCTATCAACGGCAAAGCTAAATCCGAACCTTTCTTGCCTGTGGTAAGAACTCTTTTGACGATGCGGGCAATAGCGCTTTTTCTTATCAAATGGTCCTCTTTGTAGTCAATTGTATTTCTTATTTTTTCGTAAATAAAAGCCAACTTGCCAGCCGCTTCACTTACATGGATCTTGGCGCCATGAGTTGACTCCGGCCTAAAAAAAATTTCACCGTAGCTGATAAGCCAGTTTTCAATTGATGTTGAAAAAATACTATTTTTCATAAAAATCAACGATCAATGATAATCAAAACAGATGAACTATAATCTAACATTCCAAAACTTTCATTGTTTCTTTTATCATCCTCTCAAAACTAAAAATATCCATTTTTACCAATGGAGCTGAACACAAACGTTTTGATAAATTTTTATCAAACCACAAACGATTAATTGCTTTAAGCCACCCTTCTTTGTCGTTATAACCCACCAAAAGACCGTTATAATCATCCAAAATAAGCTCCCCGTTGCCGCCTACATCTGTGACAATAATAGGCAAACGATAATACATAGCGTCAAGAATCACATGAGATAAACCTTCATACGAACTATTCAGAACGAATATTGAAGCCGCGCTATAGTAACTGAACATTTCAGAGTTATCAATCCTGCCAGGCATGATCACGTCTTTTTCCAATCTCAAACTAACAATCAACTTTTTTAAATTTCCTTCTTCTTTTCCGCTGCCGAGAATAAGGAGTTTGAAATTTGGATTTATTTTCTTGAGTTCTGGCATTAAACTAATCAAAAAGTCAATGCCTTTCCATGGCACAAGACGCGCAACCATAATAATCAAATCGCCTTGTACCCCTATTTTTTTCTGCGCTTCAGCTTTGCTTAAAATTTTTTGTTTGTCAAATTCAACGGAATTATATATTACTTTAATTTTGCTCTCTGGCACTTCCCAGCCCATAACAATCCTTTTGAGATATTGCGACGGCACGATGATCGCCGCGGCTTTTTTAACCGTTGTCTTTTCTATAAAATTTAAAAATTTGATTTTCAAATTAGTTGACTTCCTAGGAGCGTCGGATTTAGGATATTTCTGCCATTCATCAATTGATTTGCGCGTAGCGCCAAGAGTCTGTGCTTGTTCCCAAGCATAGTCGCCAACAACTTTGATAACTAATTTTTTACGTAAAATAATACTGGCAAGCATAGCCGGCAAACCAGCGGCAACCGGGCCTTGTGCATAAATTACTCTGGTGTGCAGCGCCATATTGAGGAGTTTAAAAAAATAGAGAAAATACTTGACTGACAAGGAAATAAAACTTGAAATTCTGGTTATTCTTTTACCAAACTCTTCTTTGCTTTGGGCTGGCAAGACCGTAGAATAGCAAATAATTTTTAATTTATATTTTCTTTTGAGCAAATATTCGGCAAGGCGGTAGGTGTAGGTGGCTGGACCGCCAATGTCAGGAGGAAAAATTTCAGCGGCCAAGATCATTTCCGATTTTTCATTGGTCTGATGGAAAACAAATTTTTTAGAAGCCCAAAAATTCCAAATAAGAACAATGGCTGCGGCAATTATTTTAGCTACCAGGTAATAAATATCAAGTTGATCTACCAAAGCATAAATGGCGGTGTTATTTATAAAAAGACCCACTATTTGAACTGCCAGAAAAGCAAAAAATTGTTTAGATATCCTATTAGTTTTTTTGTGTGTTACTTTGAATGTCCAGAATTTTTGAATGAGATAATTAACAAATGCCGCTATGACAAAGGACAGGGTGGCAGACCAAAGATACCAAATACCGATTATATCTGTCAAAAAATATAACAAGGAAAAATCCACTACAAAAGCAGTGCCTCCGCCAACACAGTATTTGAGGAATTGTGAATATTTTTTATATAAACTTAATAACGAAGCATAAATCATTGATTACTGATTATAAATTACTAAATTAAATCCGGCCGAAAGATATAAAACATATTTTAAATTAGTTCCACAATGATCGTTTTAATCTTCTCTGCTATCATATTCCAATCATATTTTTCTCGCGCGAGCCTTAATCCATTTTCTCGGATTGTCCGGCATAGCTCTTTATTCTCAAAAATCATTTTAATTTTGTCAGCTAAATCTCGCGGATCCTTGACTCGGCAAAAGAGTCCGGTCTTTCTGTCTTCTAAAAAATCAAGAATACCACCAACAGGCGTGGCAACGATTGGCAGGCTCGCGGCCATCGCTTCAATAAATGAATTACCAAACCCCTCGGAAAGCGACGGCCGAACGAAAATATCAGCTATAGAATAATATTTCCATGCTTCATCCGGACTTAACTGTCCCAAAAAAAACACTTTGTCCTGAATACCCAAGCCCAATACTAATTTTTTCAATTTGTCTTCTAAACCACCGCCACCGGCGATAATTAAAAAACTGGAAATTAAAATGTCGGAAACTAAAATCTTAAAAGCCCTGATCAAAGTCTCTATATCGTTTTTCTCCACTAACCGCGAAGCAGTAAAAATAATCTTAGTATTATCTTTAATATTTAATTCTCTCTTAATTTTGAATTTTGAATTTTGAATTTTGAATTTTTCTAAATCCACTCCATTCGGCACAACGCTAACATCTCCTTTATAGCCATAATCCTTGGCTCTTTGCTCAAGCCACCTGCTGATTGCTTGAATATGATCTGCTTTTTTATAAATTAATTCGTAGAAAGGCCGCCAAAACCAAGTTCTTTTTCTTAAAAATTCTTCAGAATCACCCTCTTGCAGCGTCAAAAGATATTTTACTCTTGGATTTAATAATTTGAATAATAGAACAGCGATTCCAGCCCATGAGGCCATCATGGCCCAAACTAAACTGTATTGATTTTTTTTATGTAACTTTCGGGAAAATAAAAAAGCCCGGATCGGATAAAAAGGCTTATCTAATTTATTTCCTTGGCCGACACGGTAAACCGCGATGTTGCCAATTTTTTCAAAATTAGGCAAATCTTGGCTAATTTTGGCGGTAATTAAATCAAATTCAAAACCTCCAATACGATCTGTTATTTCACGCAAAGCCACCTCTGCTCCGCCAGCGAATGGAAAATACGTAAATGAAAAAATAAGGACTTTTTTTGTCTTAACTTCTGTCATATTTCATCTCCATTATGTCCTTTTTTTATTTAAAAGTCAAAAGTGCGCGAGAATCTTTGACATCACAATATTACTGGCGCAAGTATCAGAAAAACTAACAGATAAAAAAATGGCTTCAGTTTGCGTGAATTAGCAACTGAAGGCTATTTAAAAATCAAATTTTTTATACTATTAATCTCCGCCAAAACCGCCTGCCGGCCTGCTTGAATCAAATATTTAGCATTGCGAAACTCATTCCACGTAATATGACGGACGGCGGGAGTGATAATAATATCAGCACTACTGCTTGAATGTCTGGCCAAACTGCGCTGTAACAACCTAAAAGCGCCAATTAGATTGCTATAAATATTATTACCAGCGCTCTTGTTTTGGTGAAGAATACCTTTCTGTTCGTCAAGATTAACCGCAATGACAATGTCTGCTCCCATGCGGCGTGCGACATCGGCTGGTACAGGGTTGACCACTCCGCCGTCTATTAAAGTTTTACCATCTATTTCTACTGGGCGTAAAACACCCGGGAAAGAGACACTGGCCCGAATAGCATCAATAAGAAGCCCTGAATTGATATCAACCTCCTCTCCTTTTTTTATATCACAGGCCACGGCAGTAAAATGTATCTGCAAGTCTTTAAAATCGTCGCAACCTTTAAGGGTTTTTTTAATAAATTCCTTAACGCGCTCGCCAGCCAGCAGACCTCCAGAAAAAAGCCTGACATCGCTACTCATGCGAATAACCCTTTTCAAATCAGTTTCTAAAAAAACCTTTTCAATCAGATTAATATCTTTGTGGAAAGCATAAACACCGCCGATCATGGCGCCAATACTTGTTCCGGCGATATAGTCAATTGGTATATTGTGCTCTTCAAGCGCCTTAATAACTCCTATATGAGCCAGTCCTCTGGCTCCGCCGCTGCTTAAAGCGAGACCTATTTTTTTTCTTTTAGCCATATAACAATAAATTAAATTCTAATCCTTCTATTTGAATTATATCACCAATGGCAAAGATAATAAAAAAATAACCCCAAAAATTTCTGTGGTTGTTCTCTCTCTAAATCAGCATGGAGTGATAGTGGAAAGAGACATATCAATTTGGAGAGAGATTTTTTACCTAGCACCTTTATGGTGCTTAGGTTCTCTCGATATGAATATCAAGAGAAACTGATATGCTCATTATCACATCCCAGTTTGACTGGAAACAAAATGATCATCTATTTATTTACGCGGCTTTGTCTGAAGTTCATTTTTAGTAAATGCATCTTTACCAAACCCGACATTGGTCGGGAAAGATTGTTTAACCTGATGCCCACCTTCCGGAAAAGAATTTTTTGGCTTGCCTCCATTAAAAAGCCGAATCGTTTTACTGTCATTATCCCAAGTCTCACAAGTCTTTTTGACATCATTTGAATGTGTTTCCGTCTCATGTAGAATTCCTTTCATTTTCTTTACCGACAGGCCAGCCGCTTCAGCCAGTTTATTTAATTCATCTGTGCTTAGTTTATTCAGATTAGACATACCTCGATATCGCGGACGGATTTCCATTGATTGGCGCATATGATTGAATATTAGCTAATAAGCTATCAGATAGGAACAACTGCATTATAGCACAGATTTTCTAAGAAAAAAAGACGCTCAATACAGTATCACCTTTGATACTATAAATTTTAACGCTTCAAAATATAATAAGTGTATTTGCCGGTCTTGTTAACCCTTTCAATAATTTTATCTTCAACATTCCTCATTGCCCATGGCATTTCTTAAACTTTTTCCCGCTGCCGCAAGGGCAAGGATCATTACGGCCGACTTTTTGCTTGCTGCCTTCAATTGGAGCTGATTGAATAAAAGTTGAGGAGATCGCGCCAATTTTTTTAGGAACAGTAACCGCAACAATTCCATCTTCTGACCTGGACAAAGAACTTAAGGAACCATAGAGTGAACTTGTTTTTTCTGCTCCGCTGAATTCAATATTCTGCATGCGTTCATTGCGTTTAATATCAGACGCAACTCCAATTTTAAAAATAGAGTAAGCCACCTGTTTCTGTATATTATTTTGCAAAGCGATGAACATTTGATAAGCTTCGCGTTTATATTCTACCAGCGGATCGCGTTGACCATAACTACGCAATCCTATACCACGACGCAAATAGTCCATAGCGTCAATATGCTCAACCCAAAGCATATCAATTGAACGCAACAAAATCATTTTCTCAACTTCTCTTATCGGTTCAACCGCGCCAGCGCTTTGGCCTTGACTATGGCCGATCTTATTTATTTCTTCTTCAAGCTTGCCATACGCTTTTTTTGCAAGGTCGATCAGATAATTGATCAATTTATCTCTAGCGTAAACATCAGCCACTTTGTCTCCAGCAGTTTTCTTTATATCATCCATCTTAAGGCGCACATCCAGAGAAACAGGAAAAATGGTGTCAACAACCTCATAAATCTCATCAATATTCCATGCTGTTTCATCGTCTGAAGAAGTATGAAACATAACGACTTGCTCTATTTCGGTTTCAAGCATTTCAAAAATTATATTTTTTAATGTTTGTTCGGGATTTGTCCAACCATCCGACTGAACACCATGCCGAATAGCTAGGCCAATTTGGAATTCAGAATTTTTGAGACGCTCATAAATTTCTAATATCCTATCGCGTCTTTTATACACAACTTCCCTGTGTTTATTGATAATATCATCATATTCAACCAAGTGTTTTCTGATGTCAAAATTATGCCCTTCAACTTTTTTCTGCGCTGATTCAAGAGACTTGGAAATCATCGGGTGCTCTATAGCTTGATTCTCACCAAGTCCTAATTTGCCCATAATAGATCCGACACGATCAGAACCAAAGACGCGCATCAGATCATCATTCAAAGACACATAAAATCTGGATTCGCCCGAATCGCCCTGCCGTCCGCTCCTGCCGCGAAGCTGATTATCTATGCGGCGCGATTCATGACGCTCCGTGCCAATAACATAAAGCCCGCCGATGTTCTTGACTTCTTCTTTTTCTTTACGGCTCGCTCCTTCTCCGCCAAGCACGATATCAACTCCACGACCGGCCATATTAGTAGCTAAAGTTACCTGGCCTTTAGCGCCTGCTTTAGCAATAATCTCTGCTTCTTTGGCGTGATTTTTGGCATTCAATATATTATGGCCGATTCCCTCAACATCAAGCAAGTGCGAAAAAAGCTCATTTTTTTCAATAGAAATAGTTCCAACAAGCACTGGCTGACCCTTGCGGTTTCTCTCTTTTATATCAGCTATGACAGCTTTGAATTTGGCTTCTTCATTCTGATAAATCAAATCTCCATGATCAATCCTCACTACTGGTTGATTAGTCGGGATGACAATAACTTCAAGATTATATATTTTTGAAAATTCTTCGGCTTCAGTTGCAGCCGTGCCTGTCATTCCTGACAATTTTTTGTACATTCTAAAATAATTCTGAAAAGTAATCGTCGCCATAGTAACTGATTCCTGTTTTATTTTCACGCCTTCTTTTGCTTCAATAGCTTGATGCAAACCATCCGAATAGCGGCGGCCATACATCAACCGACCAGTGAATTCATCAACAATGATTATCTCCCCATCTTTGACCACGTAATCTTTATCACGCTGAAATAAAGTATGCGCTTTCAAGGCCTGTTCAATATGGTGAACTTCACTCATGCCTTTGTCAGTATATATATTATCAACGCCAAGGAGCTCTTCCATTTTTTTAATACCGTCTTCGGTCAAAGTGGCGGCTCTCATTTTCTCATCAATATTATAATGTAAACCTTCTTTCAATCGCGGAATAAAACTGGCGAATTGTTTGTATTTGCTTGTAGCTTCAGTTGACGCGGCGGAAATAATAAGCGGTGTCCTAGCTTCATCAATAAGAATTGAATCAACCTCATCAATAATCGCGTAATGATGACCGCGTTGGACTTTTTCTTCCAACGAACGCACCATATTATCACGCAGATAATCAAAGCCAAATTCATTATTGGTCCCATAAGTTATATCACACGCATATGCCTCCTTGCGCGTAACCGGACGTAAAAAATTATCTAAATCTACAATTTGTGTTTCTGCGCCATTGAGTTTTAAGTTTTTTGTTTTCAGTTTATCTCCTGGATCATAAACAAACGCTTCCTCATGCGCTATCACCCCGACAGATAATCCCAACGCATCATAAACTGATCCTATCCAGCTGACATCCCTTTTTGACAAATAATCATTGACAGTCACAATGTGCACGCCATAATCTGACAAGGCATTTAAAGCGGCTGCTGGAGAAACTGCGTAAGAAGTTTTCCCTTCGCCTGTTTTCATCTCAGCTATTTTGCCTTCATGCAAAACTTTGGCGCCAATCATCTGACAATCAAAATGCCCGGAACCCATTTTCCTTTGCGCGGCCTCGCGAGCGGCGGCAAAAACTTCAGGCAATAAATCGTCCAAACTTTTTCCATTTTTCAAATCTTCACGCCATAAACCAGCTAAATCTTTTAATTCTTTGTCCGACATTTTTTTGTATTTAGACTCAAAATTTTTAATATCCTCTATCAATGGTCTTGTGCTTTTGATATATTTTTCATTTGGATCACCAAAAATTTTTGTGTATAAAGACATAATATAAGTGGATTAAATAAGAATAAACAAACTATTAAATTATCTATTAATAAGCTTATCTTAACATCTTAATCCATAAAAATCAATGCTTAACATAATAAAAACGCATATTTATATGCGTTTAAAAATTAATCATTTAGCGTCTTTGTCCGGCCTTACAACAACTTTCTCGGCAAAATCCAGATAAACAAACCACAGATATAAGACAAAACCGCCATAATTAAAAAAACCACGTCAAAACCATAATGTTTAACCAGCCAGCCGCCAAGCACAGCGGCAATGGCCGGCGTTAGATAAGCCAGCCCGTCATACAAACTCCATTGCCATGCAGATTTAGTTGGCTCAACATGCTTAGCGTAAACCGCATGAAAAGCCGGCCAGAAAAAAGCCATGCCCAATCCTAAAATGGCCTGGGCTAAATAAAGCATTAAAATGCCATTCGAAAAAAAATCGGTAAAATAATAAAAAGTATAGGCTAAACCAATAATGAATTGCGACCAAACAATGCCAATTTCAGTTTCTTTTATCTTGTTCTCCCAGCTACCTGTAATAAAAGTCGTAAGTCCAGCCACCAAAGAAAATACTGCCCAAGCGCTGGAAGCTGTTGTAATATCTCCACCAATGTCTTTTACAAAAATGGCATAAAGAGGAGTAAACATGCCAAAAGCAAAAACAAAGAGACCGCTTACAACGAGCATTAATTTCAAAGCGGTATTTAATCTTGCCGCTTTATGTCTTGCCACGTGTTTAAAACTATGGTACATAATATAATTTTATCAAATCAATGAATTCTTGTAAAATTTTATTCCCACAAATTACTGGTAATAATTTACCAGCTGATTGCTTTATATGCCTCTCCAGCTCCCATGGTCATCACTATCTCGCCCCTTTTAACTTCCCTCTTTAAAAAATTCTCTATCTCCACAAAATCAGCAAAATATAGCGCTGGCTTTTTTCTTTGATATCTTTTATTAATCAAATCAACTAAATCTCTGCTTGATATCCCCCATTTATTTTCTTCTCTGGCCGGATAAATTTCCGCGATAATTAAATTGGGCGCTGAATTCAAGGCAGATGCGAACTCATTCAAAAAATCTTTTGTCCTTGAATATAAATGCGGTTGAAAAATTAACCACCAATCTCTGTTTTTGAATTTTTCTCCGGTAGCGGACAAAGTCGCCCTGATTTCGGTAGGATGATGCGCATAGTCATCATAAATATCAATACCGTTTTTTTTGCCTTTGTATTCAAACCTGCGCCAGACACCATGAAATTTTTCTATTGTTTTTTGAGCAGACTTTAATTTTACGCCAATCGCGTATGAAGCCGATAGAGAAGCCAGAGCGTTATAAATATTAAAAATTCCTGGGATTTTCAGAGTTATCACAAAGTCATTCGCGACTGGTGATTTTAAAATAAATTCCGTCTCGCCTTTCCTGTTTATAAAAATATCTTTCGCCTGAAAATCGGCCCGATTTTTTATGCCATAAGTTACCATCATGCCTTGAAAATTATTCGCCAATTCTTTCGCATTTTCATCATCCCAATTTATGACCAATGTCCCGAGCGGTTTAATCTGTGAAACCAATCTTTTGAAGCTCTTTTTAATATTGGATAAATTACCAAAATAATCCAAATGTTCAGCCTCAACATTCGTGATTACTAAAACATCAGGACGAAAATTGAGAAAATTGTCTTGGTATTCACAGGCCTCGCTGATAAAATATTCGGAACGGCCTGACCTAAAATTACTACGCCATTCTTGAACGCGCGTGCCGACAAAGACGGTCGGATCCAACCCGGCTTGCTCGGCCAGTAAACCAATGATTGAAGTTGTGGTGCTTTTGCCGTGCATGCCGGAAACGACAACTGTATATTTCTGTCTTGATAGCAGGCCGAGAAGCTGATAAACAGTTAATATCGGCAACCGATGCTTTCTAGCAAACAAAAGCTCCGGATTGTCTTTGGCAACGGCCATGGTATAAATTACAAGCTCTGTCAAGCCGCCGACATTTTCACGGCAATGTCCGTGGAATATCGCGACTCCGTATTTCTCGAGTTCAACTGTAATATGAGTCCGGTCGCGGTCGGAGCCGCTGACAGTTTTACCCAAAGACAAAAAATAACTGGCCAGAGCTGACATCATTATGCCGCCGATGCCGACAAAATGAATATTGTTTATTTTTTGTAAATTTATATCAGGCATAAAGACAATTTAGATTGAACCAATAATTCTGACGATTTTTTCTTCCGCGCCAAACTTAATAACATGGTGGATATTTTCTGCCAGGTTTTTTATTTTCTGTTTATCACATAAAATTTCCTTGATGCTGGCAATAAATTTTCCCGGCTCCAAATTTTTTTGCTCTAGAATTTCAACAGCGCCGCGTTCGGCAAAATAACGCGCGTTGTCTTCCTGGTGAGAATCAGGTATTGGAATAATAATAGACGGTTTGCCGAGGCAAGTAAGTTCGGTCAAGGTGCTCATGCCGGCCCGCGAAACTACCAGATCTGCGAGACGCAAAATGTTGATATCATCAATCATAAATTCATATTCGCGGTAGTTAGCATAATTTTTTTTGTGCCTGGCAAAACGGACGGAACGGTTGCGGCCGGTAATATGGGCTATTTGGCAAATTTTTGTCAGCTCATCCAAAGAATCCAAAACAATATCATTAATTAGTAATGATCCGCGACCGCCTGCTGTTATCAAAACAATCGGCAAATTCTGCTTGAAATTATACTTAGCCAATAATTTATTCCGGTCTGCTTTCATAAATTCCCGCCTGAATGACTCGCGCACAGGATTACCGACGACTAATATTTTTTTTTCGTTGAAATATGCGGCGCTTGAGGCAAAACAAACTGTTATTTTTTCGGCGCACCAAGCGCATAATTTATTTGACAGTCCAGGACGCACATCTTGCTGGTGGATAAAACTTTTTATGCCTAAAAACCAACCAGCCCAAACAACTGGCACTGCGACAAAACCGCCGGCTGAAACAATAACTCTCGGTCTGAATTTTTTAAGGATTAATAAACTCTGTAAAAATCCAAAAATAACATAGAAAACGTCGATAATATTGCGAAAACTAAAATAGCGCCGTAATTTACCACAAAAAATATGCTTAAAATCAATATTGTAATCGACAACAACCTGTTTTTCCGGTCCATACCGCGTGCCTATCCATAAATAATCAATGCTCGGATCTTTCTGTTTGAGATGTTCAATGACTGCAAGCAGTGGGACAACGGAACCCATGGTGCCGCCACCAGTAAAAACTATTTTCATAATTTTAAAAAATGCAGGAAGATAAAAGGATTCATTATCTTTTTCTGACTCCGTAATTACTAACTCTTAATCTTACTTCTGTAAATTTTGAAATATTTATAACTATTCCAAGACCGGCCATAGCCGCCAAAAGAGCTGTTCCGCCATAACTTACAAATGGTAAAGGCAAACCTGTTAAAGGCATGATGCCAAGCATTGCGGAAATATTAACGAAAAATTGCACCGCCAGCCAACAGGCAATGCCAATCGTAAAAAATTGACCGAACATATCAGAAGAATTTCTGGCAATTTTCAATATTCTAATAAATATTATCAAAAAAAGAATAATAAGGCCAATCGTTAAAATAAATCCGAGTTCTCCGGCAATAATGGCGAAAATAGAGTCACCAGCGACTTCAGGCAGATATTGAAATTTTTGTTTTGAATGTCCGAGACCAAGACCGAACCATCCTCCTGATCCGACAGCAAGCAACGCTTGATTAATATGATAGCCAATGCCTTGCGGATCAGCGTTGGGATTAAAAAACGCGGTTAACCTACCCAAACGATAAGGCGCGAATTTGATCAGAACGAAAAATCCTACCAACGAACACAGGCAGATACAAAGAAGATGCTTTATTTTTGCGCCAGCCACAAAATATACTGTTAGACTGGAAATAAAAATAATAAACATCGTGCCGGTGTCAGGCTGGAACATAATCAATAAAAGTATAAATCCCAGATAGATAATGAACGGCAAAAAACCATAGGCAAAGGTATGCACGCGCTCGCGCCTCTTTTCCAACCAAGCTGATAAATACAGCAAAAAAGTCAATTTGACAATTTCAGCTGGCTGCAAAGAAAATCCGAAAAAATTGATCCATGATTTTGCTTTACCATAGCTAGTGCCAATGCCAGGTATAAAAACCAGCAAAAGAAGTACAATTGAAATTAAGAGAAGCGCTGGAGAAAATTTTTTCCAGATCCGATAATCAACCGTTGATAAAATAAAAAAGAAAATAATGCCTGGCAAAAAACCATTAACGAGCTGATGCTTTACAAACCAATATGAATCATCAAACTTCTCATATCCAAGGACTGACGAAGCTGACGACAGCATTATCAAACCAAAAAGAACCAGTATAAAAACCAATATCACTAGAGTATAATCCGGTTTATGAACTATTTTTTCCATAAAAAACACCGTCTAAAAAACAAAAAATATCATCTTATAAAACTTGCCGCAAAACCATTGCGCACAAACTCATCAATTTGTTCCTGTTTAAAAATTTTATTGTCAATCAAATTTTGAAATTCCTTTTGCAAATTGGTATTATAAAATTCCGGACCGTCAGTATTGACGGTCAGTTTGACGCCGGCATCATAAAGAGTATTATATATTTTTCTCATTTGCTGGTAGTTTTTAATAATACCAACAAATAAATTGCTTGTTGGGCAAAGTTCAAGATAGATATTATTATCTACTAAGTCCTGCATTAATTTTTTGTCCTGCCAAGCGAGAATGCCATGGCCGATACGATGAGGCTTTACTTTTTTGACAAACATTTTCATCTCGTTAAGATTACCTTCTTCGCCAGTATGTACAGTGACCCCCATGCCGTTCTTTTTCGCATCAAGATATATTGGTGCTAAATCGCCAAGCTTGAAATTCTTTCTTTGCGGACCCGCTAAATCAATACCTATTATCCCTCTACTTTTATATTTTTTTGCTTTTCCATAAATTATTTCATTTAGTCCAAAATCAAATTCCCTATCAAGCATTAATATTATACCAACTTTTATTTGGGGAAATTCAAGAATCGCCTTTTCCATCCCACGTATGGCAGCCAGAATAATATAATCTAAATCGCGTTCTCCGCCTCGATTACGCTTAGCGGGATTGAATCTTAACTCATGATAAACAATATTGCTGTTTCTATAAGCGCCTGCAATTGTTTGGTGAACTATAGGCTCGACGGCAAGAGGAGATGACTGGATAAGCTCGCTTAAATGATATAAATCATTGTTTAATTTTTCAATACCTCTAAATCTCCCCCTCGTTTTGAGAGTCAAAAAATTTTCAAATTCCCAATAATCTTTGGTAGGCAGCTTAATGCCCTGCTCATGGGCTATTGACCACATAATGTGCGGCTGGACTGACGCGCCTAAGTGAGCGTGCAGTTCGGCTAATTTTGGTTTTTTTATATGCATAAAATTTTATATCATTATTCATTGTTTAATCTTATTCATATGATAGGATTAATTTGATTCTTGCCTATTGATTAATAATTTGGCTCTTTTTTATTGATAATCACGGTATGAGGATGTGACTCTTTTAAGCCGGCGATGGTAATCTGAACAAACTCTGCCATACTCCACATATCTTTAATATTTTTCGCTCCAATATATCCCATGCCGGATTTGAGCCCGCCGACAATCTGATAAATTACATCAGCAAGTTTTCCTTTATAAACCACCATGCCTTCTATGCCTTCAGGCACGTATTTCTTACTGCCAACTTGAAAATATCTGTCAGATGATTTATTTTTATTCATGACAGCCAAAGAACCCATGCCACGATAGTTCTTATATTTTTTCCCATTAACAGTAAAAATTTTGCCCGGAGATTCTTGAAGCCCGGAGAGCATAGAACCCATCATAACAGCCAGAGCGCCAGCCGCAATGGCTTTGACAACATCTCCTGAATATTTTAATCCGCCATCGGCAATAACTGGAATATTTTTTGGCTTGAGCGCCTTAACAACATCCATCACGGCAGTCAATTGCGGAACACCAACTCCGGCGACTACGCGAGTAGTACAAATCGCTCCCGGACCGATACCGACTTTAATAACATCAGCTATCTTCGCAAGGTCAATCGCTGCTTTGGCAGTAACAACATTGCCAACGACTAATAAACCGCGAATAATTTTTTTAATCTTGCCCGCGTTTTTAATAATATCTATTTTATGCGCGTGCGCGCAATCAACAACAATAACGTCAGCGCCGGCTTTGTCCATGGCTGATACTCTTGCGAAATCACTCGGCCCTACCGCCGCGCCAACAAAAACTTTTTCTTTTTTCACCTTTTCAACAAGCGCCGCCTGTTCTTCAATTGTATTGGCGCGATGTATAACACCCAAACCGCCTAACTTCCCGAGAGCGATCGCCATCGCGTCTTCTGTAACTGTATCCATTGGAGCCGATAAAACAGGTATATCAAGTTTTACTTTGTTTGACAGCCGAATACTTGTATCAACATCATTGGGACTGATTTTTGAAAGTTGAGGAACCAAAAGCACGTCATCATAAGTAAGACCAAGTCGAATTGCTCGCATAATTTTTTAAATAATTGGTATTAATACACGACATTTGTTGATTAATAAATATAGATACCGCTCTTTTCTGATTTACTTTATTTTACATTAAATTGGACAAAGGGTCAAAAAACGTCATAATGATTTATATGCATAAAAAAATCAAATACTTGGAAGCTAAAGCCGGCTATGACATATATGCCGAATTTTATGATAAGAAACTTGCATATTTAGACAGTTTTGAACAATTTAAACTTTTACCTCTTTTCCACGATATCAAAGATAAAAAAATTTTAGACGTTGGTTGCGGCACTGGACGGCTAAGCGTCAGATTGGATAAAATGGGTGCGCAAATTACAGCACTGGACATTTCTCCAAAAATTTTAAATATTTTGAAAATAAAAAATCCAAAAATAAAAACTGTAATAGCTGATGCCGAAAAACTTCCGTTCGCAGACAATTCATTTGACATTGTCGTTTCTGCTTTTTTGATTGTCCACCTGCAAAATCCAAAAATATTTTTTGCGGAAGCTTACAGAGTATTAAAACCAGAAGGAAAATTTATTCTAACTAATATCAATCAAAAAAAATCTCCGGAACTTAAAACAAAAAAAGGCTTGATATCAATTAAGTCATACTATCATCGCCCTGAAAAAATTATTGAAATGCTTGAGGATCTTGCTTTCGCAATAAAAGA
>Ga0210017_1001314_pt1 | contig 21631 bp, 15 predicted proteins | sample CryGeyCG2014_020_FD_183966 | JGI IMG/M metagenome (GOLD analysis project Ga0210017, IMG submission 183966) | Groundwater microbial communities from aquifer - Crystal Geyser CG08_land_8/20/14_0.20 (SPAdes) (version 2) | ecosystem: Environmental > Aquatic > Deep subsurface > Groundwater | place... | reverse complement strand
CGTTATACTGCTTGGAAAGCAAGCCGTTCTTTGTCGCTTCCAGCGGTTGCAGCCGTAGACGGCATCCCGTTTACGGGAGAAGTAGTAATGCAACCCGCCTGAGGTCAAACTCGCTGAAAGATTCCGAATATCTATATATGATTTGCCAATTTCCTCGGGAGCAAAAACCTGAAAATAAACGCCTTTACTTTTAATATACCCGTCATTCTTTCTGTCTCCAATATTCCCCCAAGGCTTAATCTGCTGAAAGCCTTGCTCAGCATAGTTCATTATTGAAGTAAAGATATCTTCAAACTTTTGACCATTAGCCTTATTAATCTTGTTTTGAAACAAAATTCTAGCTATTGCTTTTTCTTGAATATTCATATTGTTAACCTATAAAAAACCCAAAACGTCCCCTAGTTTTATCAACCCATTCGTCAATTAATATCAACGCCTAATTCACAACAGTTGAGTAATACGGCGATGGCACTGTCGGATATGCCCGATAGACATGATAAAAAACATCTTCAGTTCTTTTGTCTACATCTTTTTGAGTGTAATAATCTACAGGCAAGCCGCTGGCATCATCCCACAAGAAATTTCGTATTAACACTTTTACATCATCTCTTGTAGGCTCTCTGTCCTGCCACTTATACAGATCCTTCAATTTTTCTTTCAGTGTTTTTAGCAGTTCTTTGGCTATCTTTTTTATCTTTTGGATTTCCTGGGGTTTCAAATCTGGTTTTACTAAAAGGTCATAAATAGCCAGTGTTTCCTCATCCAACCCCTCTCGCACTGCTCGGCTTTCTTCCTCGTCCAACTCTTTCACAAACTTCAATAAAGCTTCAAAGGTAGCTTCAATATTTTGGCGGTCTTTTTCTTTATTATACTCATCGATTATCTTTTCATAATGTTCTTGGAAATCTGTCCGAAGAGGATTTCTTTGGATGAGCCGTTCCAGTTTTTTCTCAATCACGCTTTTAAGGCTCTGCACGGTGGTATGTTTAGTTTTCGTATGTTCAAATTCTGCTCGCAATCGATTAAAGTCAATTTTGCTAATATCATACGGCTTATTAGGTTCTTTAGCTTTGTCCGGTGTAACGGTAATCGACCCATCGATAACTTCATGCAGTTGTTTAATGATATCGCTAATATCTGCTTGATCGCGGTCTTTTTGCAGACTTTTGTAGATTATATTTATTGCCCCGTATTGATTGCGATAAGCATTCACGCCGGGAATTGTTAGACACGCTTTGAATTTAATAAATACTTCTCGGCACATCACCTCAAACTTCTTTCTGGTTTCATCATTTTCGTTTACTGCTTCTTTGGCCGTCACAATCGCCTTGTTTCTCTCGAATCCGCTGGTGTTAATAATATCGTCAAGCGGCGCTTTTCGTTTACTAAGAAAATCCCTTACCATGCCAATCGCCTGTTTTAAGTCTTCAAGTAATTCTTCTTTGGTTTTGGTTGGATCAAATCCATCGGGCCCTAATCCGTCAGGTCTGCCGGTGTCGCCTGTACCGGTAAAGGTAGCGAGTGCTTTGCGTAAATTCTTGAGGATACCGCAATAATCAATAATCAGACCATTATTTTTATCGCCGTTGACTCGGTTGGCGCGGGCAATTGCCTGCATCAGCGTATGGGCTTTGAGCGGTTTGTCTAAATAAAGGTTTGCCAGACTCGGCACATCAAACCCGGTTAACCACATCGCACAGACAATCGCAATTCTAAAAGGGTGTTCTTCTTTTTTAAAAGCAGAATCCACATCGATTCGTGTTCCATCGGAGAGTTCAAAGCCATTCTTAATAAGTCGCCGATGGGGCGTGATATCGAAACCCCACTTTCTAAACTTCTCCACCTCGCCCTGCTCTTCACTCACAATCACCGCCATCTTTGTCTCTTTCATCCAGATGAGCTGATTAGAAAAATTATCCTTTTCTTCTCCAGCCGCCAATTCCCACGATTCTTTTATTTTCTCTGCTTTCTGATCCCAATATTGCCCGATCAATTCATACATCTTTACACAGGTGAGTTTATCAATGCACACAATCATCGCCTTGCCAGCCTCCCACGAAGTAGTGTAGTGCTCGACAAAATCCTTGGCAATTTGATTCAGCCGTTTTTTGGCAGTAATAATATGATAATCTCGCTTGAGTTCTTTTTGCAGGCGCTGACTCACATCGATATCATCAATTTCAATCTTTTCCAGCTTTTCGGCAATACGCTCATTGATATCATTAGTAGCTACGCCCAAAGTATCGCCCCGCGAATCGTAATAGAGCGGCACAGTCGCCTTATCTTCTACCGCCCGTTGAAAATCATAGGTGGAGACATAATCACCAAACACCTGCATGGTGATTTGATCATTTGTAAATAATGGCGTGCCCGTAAACCCGATAAAGCTTGCTCTTGGCAAGGCATTACGCATATTCAAGGCAAGCGTACCATATTGAGTGCGATGCGCTTCATCAGTAATCACAATAATGTCATTGCGCTTGGTATAGCCTTCATTCGGATCTGCTTCCTGATTAAATTTTTGAATGGTAGTAAAAACATACGCCTTTTGTTGACTCATAAGTTCTGCAAGATGCCTGCCACTACTGGGTCGGCAGGGTGTTCTGTCATTATCAGCCACGCCGCAACCGGCAAAGGTTTTATAAATTTGAGTGTCCAGATCGTCGCGATCGGTACAGATTAAAAATGTATAATTACCCCCGATTTTGCGGTGCACCTTGGTGGTGAAAAACACCATGGAATAACTTTTCCCGGCCCCTTGCGTATGCCAGAAAACGCCGAGTTTTCCTTTGACTCTATTAGGATCATTCAAGGATTTTATGACCTGATTAACGCCCAGATACTGATGATTTTTCGCTAACACTTTTATCTGTTTGCCGCTAGAATCATCATAGACAATGAAATTTTCAAAAATATCCATGAAATTTCTCTTGCCGCAAACGCCCTTCAAAAGAGTTTCCATGTCCACGACACCATGATCAGATTCCGACAAGCGCTTCCACTCATGAAAATGCTCAAAACCAGCAGTGATAGTGCCAATCTTGGCTTTGTCGCCATTGGCGAGCATGACGATTGCGTTGTGATGAAAGAAGTGCGGAATAGTGTCTTTATAATCAGCAAAATTTCTTTCGTAGGCGTTCTTGAGATCTTTATGAATATTTTTGCACTCCACAAACAAAAGCGGAATACCATTTACAAACCCCGCAATATCAATTCGGCGACGGTATAAATCGCCTTGCACCCATAATTCCCGCACTGCCAAAAAGTGATTGTTGGTTGCTTCATTAAAATCAAATATCTTGAGCCGTTCTTTTTTGATCTCGCCATGTTCTCCTTGAAAAGAAACCAGCACACCATCTTTGAACAATTTGTATTTATCAAAATTGGACGAGAGCATAGACTGGCTCTGGGAGTAATCCACTATTTGGCGAACGGCTTCATCGTAGGCGGTTTCAGGAAGTCCTGAATTGAGTTCTTCAAGAGCCTTCCTAAGATAGCGTTCGAGCACCACGTCACGATCGGAGTTTCTCCCCAATAGACCATCGGCCCCAAATGTTTCTTGGTTGTAGGCATACAATGAGTCCCAGCCGAGTTTACTTTTCAAGTAATCGGCAGTTGTTTGTTGCACCAATGTATCTTCGTTTAAATATGGCATAGTTTTATACTACAATTGCGCCGCTCATCAGCCGCGGTAAAAGCAGGTCCCGGGCTTGGACGAGGAGTTGATTTTGGCTTCTTAATAAAGAACATTCTTCAAGCAAAGGATTAACAATCTCAGAATATAACTCTACTAAATTCAGCACAGGAAATAACACTTTGATTTTTTTTAAGCTGGCATCATTGAGAGAAACCTGCGTGGCTCCTGTTGCAAAATTATTTTTATACTGAACAAACTCATAAGATGTCAGAAGGCCAAATAAAAAACCTAAGTATTTTTCGTCTGCAGTAAACCCAACCATTCCTGTCGATAATAATATTTTTTCAAGCAAATCAGAATTTCCCTTGTTAAAATACAAAACCTTATCCGTGTCCTTCATTTTCGCAAAGTATACGGTATTAATTCTTGGCGCAATGTCTGCTCGGCTTGGTCTGTTCTCGTAATCAACTTCTTCTCCATTCCCCGTAATGCTTGTACCGTCAATTTCTGAAGTTTGACAATATTGACGAATATCCGTAAACACCGGGACACCAAGGGGCGCTTTTTTGAATAAATTTATTTTTGTAAATGACAAATATTCCCACTCGGCAGGCATTTTCTTTCCACCGCAATCAACTAACTTCACTTTTTCATGACCTGGGAATTTAAAATACACAAACCACTCGCGGAATAATAGCCGTACCGATTCTTCCAAAAGCTGGATGCGGCGACGGTTGGTGTCGATAAGTTGATCATAAAGATCAACAAAGGATACAATATTTTTTTGATCTGGCAGAGCTGGATAATCAACAAATAACTTTTGTAGGTCGCTCCCTCTTATTCCAGCCTGCACACCCTGCTGCACAATTGACCGCATGCCCGAATATGGGGATTTAAAATAATAATAATAGAAGAGGGAATCGGCTTTATCTTTGTCCAGTCTAACCCGAATAATATGTGATTCAAAAGTTGTTTTTTCATGAACTCTTTCAATTATTGAAGCTTTTCCGGCACCAGACAAAACAAGAGACTGGCGGGCGAAAAGCAAGTCCCCCTCTTCAACGCACATATCATTGATTTCCCTAGGAGACATAGATACTAATTCCATCGGAATATCACCAATTCGATCGTATGCGAATAATTCCCCCATGTTAATCATCTTATATCCCGAACCACGAACACTTTCAGGTCGACTTAAACCATTTCTGGAAGGAATAGAATATAAATCACCAAATTTTACTTTTTGATATGTGCTTTTCATATCCTCAACTTCTTAAATTTATCACTAATCTTTTTTGCCAGATCGGCGGATTGAGCGTTGAGGCTTTCCAACTCCGCATGAATTGACTTCATAGTTTCCCCAAAATCAAAATCCGGGTCTTCTTCCTCCGGCGCAACGCCTACATATCTGCCGGGCGTGAGACTGTAGTCATTTTCTTTGAGTTCGGCTTTATCCACCAGCTTGACCAATCCTTCTACATCGCAAAGTTTTTCTTCCGGAAAGCGTTCTATCAGCCATTCAATCTGATGATAAAAATAGCGGACAAGTTTTAGTTGATTAACGGTAATATCCCGCGCTGTTTCAACTTGCTTTTTGAGACTGGCAATTTCTTTGGTATTCCATTTGTCGCTCTCTTTGGCGCTATGCGTATTTAAACACAAATCAATTAAGCGATTAGCGAGGCGATACATCAATTCTGCTTCTTTGATGAGCTTGTTATTTTCTGCTGCTGCTGGTTCCAATTCTTTGAGCACTTCGACGAGTTTAATATTCTCTTTGTTTTGCTTTTTCCACCAAACGCTTTTTTCCTGCGTCAGCTTAGCAAATGCCTGACTTCCGCTCGTATACGCCTTCAGGCAATCGACTAATTCTTTGATTGTTTCTATTTGTTTCCCGTCTTTGGGAAGTGTCGCCAGAAACGGTTGAAGCTCTTTGTTTAATTTGGCAAAAACAGTGGCGTAATCTTGCTCAAGAGCAATGCTCTTCACCACTTCATTGAGCGTGATGGAAATATAATTTACTACCAAATCATGAAAGCGCTTGTTCTCGCCGCGATAGAGCCAGATGATAGAGAGAATGTTCTGCAATTGCTCCGGGCTGAAATCATAGATTTTGCGCGTCACCTTGCGAAAAACGTTGCGCGCGTCAATCATCAGCACTTTATCTTTCCGCTCTGCTGATTTCGCTTTATTAAAAAACCACAGCTCGCACGGAACTGTACGGGTATAGAAAAAGTTGGAGCGAATAGAGATCATAATATCCACATGACCTGTCTCAATCAGTTTTTCCCGTACTTTGGCTTCACCGCCGCCAGCACTTGAGGCCTGAGAAGACATTACAAATCCGGCGCGGCCTTGCTGGGTTAGGTAACTATAGAAATAACTAATCCAAACGTAGTTACCGTTACCAACTTTGCCTTTCTTATTCACTCCAGGCAGGCCAAACGGCAACCGGGGGTCGTTCTTGATTTTATCCGCGTCAATCTCATCCACATTAAACGGAGGATTGGCCATCACAAAATCGGCTTTCTTTTCGTATAAATCTTTGGCTTCTTTGTCATAGTAAGTAATCGCCTTTTTAATATCACCAACTAGCCCATGCACCGCCAAGTTCATTTTGGCGAGTTCAATCGTCGTGCCGTTTTTCTCCAGTCCATAAAAATTTAGTTTGTCATTTGGGTTCTGGTGCAGATTTTCTACAAAACGAGCGCTCTGCACAAACATGCCACCACTACCACAAGCGGGGTCCAACACCGTGCCTTTTTTTGGCTCTAATACATTGGCTATGAGCGAGACTAAAGACACCGGCGTAAAAAACTCACCGCCGTCATGAGCTTTTTGATCGGCAAATTGAGTCAGGAAATACTCATAGATTCGCCCAAATACATCGCCCGTGACTTTTTTGAGTTCATCAGGATTCAATGCCTTGAGTAAATCCCCTAATATTTTGTTGTCCAATTCTCGGTATTCTTTTTTTGGTAAAACACCTTTCAGACTAGCATAATCTCCTTCGATTGATTCCATCGCATCAATAACAGCCTTGGCGCGATCATCGCTGTCTTTCAAGCCAACCAGATAATCAAATTGAGCTTTGGGTTGTAAAAATATAGCGGATTTTTTACTGTAATCTTCTTTGGTTAACCCTCTTTTTACACCACCTCTAGTAGCTGTGTTAGTAACCTCGATATCATCTTTAACTGTCAAATAACGACTGTACGCATGGCGTAAAAATACCAAACCCATCACCGGCATAAAGTATTGATTGCTGGCAAAATTGGAATTAGCCCGCAATGTATCCGCCGCGCTCCAGAGCCTTTTTTCGATTGCTTCGATGTTTTCTAGTTGTGGCATAGTTTTATTTTACTTAAAAAGTAATCCTTTCTCTTTAAAGCTGATATATCCGTCATCCGTAATAATAATATGATCAAGCACTTCAATATCAAGAATTGCCCCTGATTGAATCAATTTTTCGGTAATCTTAATATCTGCGTCTGACACTTCCATGTTTTTTGACGGATGGTTATGCGCCAATATTACGGCAGAAGCAAAATGCCGAATTGCAGGCTCAAACACTTCCCTCGGATGCACCAGCGTTTCCGTCAATGTGCCAATAGACACCGTTTCTTTGCGAATGAGTTGATTGCGGGCATTGAGATACAGCACCATAAAATATTCTTTTTGCTTGCCTCGCAAATCAGCAAGCTGAGCAACGGTTGCTTTTACAGAATCAAGGATAGGAAGAGATTCATTAAAAGATCCAACCGCGCGTCTGCCAAGCTCCAAAGCCGCCTTGATAGTAATAGCTTTGGTATTTTCCAGCCCCTTAATGCCGACCAGTTCATCTTTCGTGACGGCTAAAAATTTTGATAGGGGGTATTTTTTCAAAGCTTCCTTTGCAATATCCAAGGCGCTCTTACTAGCTCGCCCGGTACGAATAAGAATTGCCAAAAGTTCGGCATCACTTACATTTTCTGCTCCCTTTTCATCCAGCTTTTCTCTGGGCCTCTTATGTTTTGGTAAGTCTTTAATTTTTGGCATAATTTATTCTTTCCTCATATACAAAGCTACTTCTTTCCGGTGGACATTTCTCCCTCGTCCTGTCTTCCTCCGGCCAGGTTTTAATGCCCGATATTTTGTTCATTTATATACATTTTACCCACACACGCACACACACAATTTTCATTGACAAAATACCATTTATGAAGTATACTTATAAATGAGCGGTAAGACCGCTGTGGGTTGTTCTAGGTGTTCCCTTCCGTATGGTTGGCTATAGCCTAGACATAACAAACTTACAGGGCGCGCTCATTTTTATTTTATGGTAAATACAAATCCTCATACCTAACCTTATCTTGATTGTAAATTTCTAACCATTCAGAATCATTTTTTTCATACTTTCGAAAAATACCCCAACAAAACATATCCGCTGCCTGTAAGCCGGCATTTTCATGCGATAGATAGTGATAAATATCGAGCGGAACCTTTGGGTCAAGCCTGCCTTTTAACGCCCTCATAATATATGAATTAAACTCTTGGATCTCCGGCTTAGACTTGCTTTTATCCACAATAAGCTCAACCCTGGTAATCGCTTTTTCAAATGGTATCTTATCCATAACAAGCCTGGCTATATAATTATAGACGCGCTCTTTGTCTTTTGATAGTTTCTCATAAAGGCGCCTTTTATTTAACGTAAGGGCGTAAATACCGCATTTAATATTTTTACATCTTTCATAAAAATACTTTTTTACTTCCAACGATGTTTTCGAGCCCTTAAGCTCAGATGCATTATTTTTCTTTTTATAAAGCTTGCGGTTTATTGTACATTTTACGCAATTAATGAGCGCGCGGTTTTTATCAATTCCGCTTATGGCGAGGATTGTGATAGTGAAGAATTTGGAAGGTTTCTTATTTACAAAATCAAAACCCAGATCACCACTTTCATCTAAGTATAAAAACCACATAACCTCACAGCCTTTCGCAATTAAACAAAAAACCTTCGCCTTGTGGGCGAAGGTTTTTATTATTTTAGCGTGGCGGATTTAACCCTTCTAACTGCGCCACTTTTCTAATTGTCTTTGAATGTAATTCTACCATGACGATCGGGTCCGTCAATTGTTTTTTTGGCCGTTTTCGGCCTTATTGCTTAATATTATATCACTAATATATAAATAAGCAAGCGGGATCACGCCTTCTTCGCCCAGTGTAAACCGCGTCCACCCCCGGGGAGTCTGATTGCCACCCCGGGGGTGTTTATTCGCCTTATACGCAAAATCTAGGTCTTAGGCAGCCAGATTTCTTTGCCGTCAAAAACGACTAAAATGGCCCTTGGAGTTTCTTTTATAAGCAAAACATCCACCCATATGTATGTTTCTGAATATAAGACGAATTTTAACAGGTTTTTTAAGCTAAACATAGGCCTTACAGAATGCCTTTCTTTTTTAGAAATTCCCTATCCTCTTCGCTCATTCCTTGAAATATCTCACCTACTTTATTCTTTTCTCTTTCTTTACTCTTTATAGAGTCGTCAAAATGACGATACCTTTGGTGGTAAATGTGACGAGGTGGTATCGGCTTTTTGATGACAGGCAGTAAAATTGTGCCAAGCATTGTATATTCTGTAGGCCTGGAGCCTTTGCCGCTTTGGGATCTAATAACGCCTCTTTTCTCTAAATATTGCCTTGCCCTATATAAGGTGCTTTGGGATATGCCTAAATGGCCCTTAATTTGCCTGTCAAAGCAGAAGAAAACGGGCTTTTGAAAGCGGCAAAATAGGCCGCGCAGGTAAATATACAAAAGCATAGGGACACGGCCAATTTCGCGCGTTTTGCAGAGGTCAAAGAAGTCGTTTTCGAGGTATTGGTAGCCTTTCATAGCTTAGACAAAAAAATAGGGACAGTCCCAAAAAACGGGACAGTCCCTATTTTTTACAATGTTATGACGATTTACCGCTTTACCGTAGTGATGGTAGCCCCAACGAGATTTGAACTCGTGTCTTCGCCGTGAGAGGGCGACGTCCTAGGCCACTAGACTATGGGGCCGAATTTTCTCTTGCCTTCTACTAAATTCAACTTTTCCTGCTTTGTAAAACGCTTTATTACTATTTCTCTTTTTATTGCAGTTGATTTTGTACCGCAGAATTCCTGATAAACCAAAACAACCGGGCATCTATACTTCGTAAATTTGCAGCCTTTGCCTTTGTTATGCGTGATTATTCTTTTTTCAACATTATTGGATATGCCGGTATAAAACTTGTTGTCGTTACATTTAATAATATAAAGATACCAAGGTTTATCCATGAGTGTTTTGCTCGAGAGGTCCTGTTTGGCTAGAACGTAACAGCTGGCCAAACAAGATCATACTTTTTGTCCAGTAAGAAAGAATCTGGACAAAAAGTATGGTGCGCGGGGCGAGAGTTGAACTCGCAAGGGTTTCCCCACAAGATCCTTAGTCTTGCGCGTATGCCAATTCCGCCACCCGCGCGTATTTTTGAGCTGGTTGGGATGTCTGGATTCGAACCAGAATAACGAGCTCCAGAGGCTCGCGTCTTACCGTTGGACGACATCCCAATGATTCGTATATTTTACACTAATTTTTTTACCTGTTCAAGCCTTTTTAAAACCTTATCCCTGCCCAACACTTCTAAAAGCTCAAACAAACCAGGGCCCATCATTCTGCCTGAAACAGCCACCCTGACAGGATGAATAATATCCGCTGCTTTTATTTTAAGTTCATCAGCAAGCTCGCGGCAGGCGCCCTCAATTGAAACAGCGGTAAAATCTTTTAACGCTGTTAATCTTTCCGATGCGCTTCTTAAAATATCCGCAACGCCTTCTTTTTTAATCCTTTTTTTTATGGCTTGCTCTTCGTATTTTATCTCATCCGTAAAAACATAACCGGACCAATCGAAAAAATCAACCAATGTCCGCGCCCTTTCTTTAAATAATCCTGTTACTTTAAGCAGCCAATCTTTATTTGTCTGATCACTAATCCAGCCACGGCTTTTTAACTCTGGCATTAATAAATCGAGGAGTTCCTGATTATCAAATTTATTTATATACTGGCCGTTCATCCAGTTTAACTTTTCTATGTCAAAAACCGCGTTTACTGACTTTGCGTTTTTAATATCGAACTCTTTTATAATTTCATCGATCGGCAACACTTCTCTATCCTTGCCGGGCGACCAGCCCAAAAGCGCTATAAAATTCACCATTGCCTGAGGCAAATACCCCTGTTCTCTATATTCTCTAATACTTGTAGCGCCGTGGCGTTTTGACATGCGGGAGCGATCACTGCCGAGTATCAACGGAACATGGCCAAACTCAGGCAGATTAAACCCAAGCGCTTCATAAAATAAAATCTGTTTAGGTGTATTTGAAATATGGTCATCGCCACGTATGACATGCGTAATCTGCATTTCGGCATCGTCAACAACGCATGCAAAATTGTATGTCGGGAAACCATCGGATTTTATAACCACCTGGTCTTTAATCGTATCTGTATTTATTTCTATCGGGCCGTGCACAAGATCGTTTATCTTTATTATCTTACCGGGTTGCACCTTAAAAATAACGGCTTTTTGCGTAATGCGTTTTGAATCCTTTGTAACGCTGCCGTCTTTAGAGCGTATTTCGCCTTCTGCTTCATACGCAAGGCCCTCGTCCAGCAATTTTTTAGCGTATTTTCTGTAAATATCAAGCCGCTTGGACTGATGAATCAACTCGGTATCCCAGTCAAGCCCAAGCCATTTCAGGCTGTCCAGTATCTCGTCTAAAAATTCGGCTTTTGAGCGCTCCAAATCAGTATCCTCTATGCGCAAAATAAACTTGCCGCCGGAGTGCCTCGCGTACAACCAGTTAAAAAGAGCGGTCCTGGCGCTTCCTATATGTAGGTATCCCGTCGGGCTCGGAGCAAATCTGACTTTCATTTTAATTGCTTCTCCTTAACATGTCATTCTGAGGAGCCCGAAGGGCGACGAAGAATCTAACGTATTAGATCCTTCGGCTCGCCGCCTTCGGCGGCGGCCTCAGGATGACACGAGAGTTTTCGCCGATTCGGCGATTGGCCTGCCTGACAAACCGTAACGTTCAAGCAGCACATCTCTCGGGCCATGTTCTATAAACATGTCGGGCAGGCCTAATAACTTTATTTTTACATCCTTATTCTGTGAATGAAAAAACTCTATAATATTGCTGCCAAAACCACCCTGCACTATACCCTCTTCCACAATAAGAAATTTATTTATGCGGTTTGACAGGTCTAAAAATAAACTCGTGTCAAACGGCTTGGCAAACCGCGCGTTAATAACGCTCGATTTTATACCCTCTTTACCTAAAATATCAGCGGCTTGAATACTCGGGCTAACCATGCTGCCTAACGCTATTATAGCTAAATCCTTGCCGTCACGCAAGATCTGCGATTTGCCCAACTGTATATCCTGTTTTGCGGCGCCAATCGGCGCAATAGAACCTCTCGGATAACGTATCGCGATCGGCCCATTATGCCCTACGGCAAATTCGAGCATATCACACAATTCTTTCTGATCGGCGGACGCCATTACAACCATATTAGGCACGCTTGATAAATACGCGATGTCAAATGGCCCGTGATGCGTAGGCCCATCCTCGCCTACCAAGCCTGCTCTGTCAATGGCAAAAACCACATGAAGGTTCTGCAACGCAATATCATGCATCAGTTGGTCGTATGAACGCTGCAAAAATGTTGAATATATGGCTACTACCGGCGCCATACCTTTTAAACTCATGCCGGCGGCAAACCCTACAGCGTGCTGTTCGGCTATGCCCACATCAAAAAACCTTGACGGAAATTCTTTTGAAAACTCTGTAAGCCCTGTGCCGTCGCACATAGCGGCAGTAACAGCTACTATCTTTTCGTTTTGCCCGGCAAGTTCTACAATCTTTTCACCGAACGCCTCGGTGAATGACTGCCGGCAGATGGGGTCAGGTTCTAAACCTGACCCCATCTGCACAACTTTTTCACCGGTCTGGGCGCAAAACGGCCCGACGCCATGAAACTTGTCAGGCGTATCTTCCGCATACTTAAAACCTTTGCCTTTTTTTGTTATTATATGAATAAGGACCGGTTCATTTAAGTCTTTTACATTTTTTATAGTAGCCAGCAGGACATCTGTATTATGCCCGTCTATGGGCCCGAAATAACGAAACCCCAATTCCTCAAAAAGTATGCCTGGTATCAATAAATTCTTCAAACCCTCCTCAAGCTTTTTTGCGGCGCGGTAAACCCTAAAACCGTAACGCGGTATCCTTTTAACAAGGCCCTCAACCTCTTTTCTTACCCTGTTATAAACAGGCGCTGATATAATCCTGTTCAAATATTTAGCCATTGCGCCTATAGAAGGCGATATTGACATCTCATTATCATTAAGAATAACTATAAGGTCTTTTTTCAGGTGGCCTGAGTGATTAAGCGCCTCAAACGCCATGCCGCCGGCTAATGCCGCGTCGCCGATAACAGCCACGACTTTATGTTTCTGATTATTCAGGTCTCTTGCAGCCGCAACCCCAAGCGCTGTTGAAATGGATGTTGAACTATGGCCGCAGGTAACAGGGTCATACGGGCTTTCATACTTATTGGGAAAACCGCTTATGCCGCCAAGCTGCCTTAGGCTTTTAAAGTTATTTTTGCGGCCGGTTAAAATCTTGTGAGCGTAACTCTGATGGCCTACATCCCAGAATATAAAATCTCTCGGCGCCTGGAATAAATAATGCAGCACTACCGTCAGCTCCACGACCCCCAGGCTTGAAGCAAGGTGCCCGCCTGTGCCTGAGACAGAATCTATAATAAATTGCCTTATCTCTTCGGCAACAAGCCCTAAATTTTCCTGCGGGACCTTTTTAAGGTCCTGCGGGCTGTTTATAGTATCAAGAATTTTACTCATCATCACCTTTAAAATCAGACGTCTCAAACTCGCCGGAAGCTTTTTTGGAAAGCACCTGAATTTTTTTCTGGGCCTCATTGAGTTTTTTTGAGCACAGCCTTGACAGCATAACGCCTTCCTCGTATTTTTTCAGGGAATCATCAAGGCTCAAATTCCCGTCTTCAAGCTCTGCGACTATTTTTTCAAGCCTTTTTACCGCATCCTCAAACTTAAGCTCTTTTTCTTTCATCCTACGGCCTCCACTCTGCTTCTTATTTCTCCTTTGTGCAATCTCGTTACAATTTCGTCATCCTTTTTAAGCTGGGATGAATCTTTTATAACTTTACCGTCTGCAGAACGTTTTGTAATACTATAGCCACGCGAGAGTATTGCAGTCGGGCTTAAAGCATCAAGCCTGCCTGTGAGTTCGTCTATCCTTTGCTGATACTGCAAAAACACGTTCAAAGGCCTGCGCAAAACATACGCATTCTTTAATGCCGACAGCTGCGACGACAAAATATCGGCTATTGATTGCATCGCGGCATTTAAGCGCGCAAAGATATTTTGTATGCCTGACAAAAACTCTTCCTTGCTTGCGACAACCAATTCTGCCGCAGCAGACGGCGTGGGCGCCCTGAGATCAGCCACAAAATCAGATATTGTCCAATCAATCTCATGGCCTACGGCTGAAATCACAGGGATACGTGAATTATAAATAGCCCTGGCTACAATTTCCTCGTTAAAAGCCCACAAGTCCTCTAAAACCCCGCCTCCGCGGCCGACTATCAATACATCGATATCCTTAAAAGTATTAAAATCATCTATTGCCTGGGCAATCTGCCCTGCGGCTTGCGAGCCCTGCACCATAACAGGGTATAAAATAACGTTTAAATTTGCAAACCTGCGCGAGAGCACGTTTATTATGTCGCGTATGGCAGCGCCTGTAGGCGAGGTTACAACGCCTATACGTTTTGGCAAAACAGGCAGCAGTTTTTTGTGCTCCGCATCAAACAACCCTTCTTTGAAAAGTTTTTCCTTAAGCTGCTCGAACGCTATCTGAAGGGCGCCAACGCCTTTGGGCTCCATGCGTTCGACAATCAGCTGGTAATCCCCACGCGCCTCGTACACGCTGAGGCTGCCGAAGCAGACAACCTGCATGCCGGCCTTGGGTTCGAATTTTAAAATCTCATTGGCGCGGTGGAACATGACGCACCTTAAAACGCTTTTCTTATCCTTCAGTGAAAAATACATATGCCCGGATGAGTGAAGCGTAAAATTAGAAACCTCCCCCTCGATCCAAACAGCGCTTAAAGAACTCTCGAGGATTAACTTTACATCTTTTGTTATTTCACTTACTGTGTATATCCGCTCTTTTGTTAAGGTATTCACCTTGTCAAAGCCTTTCGTGGATCCTCTCTATTCTGCTGGCCTTTCCTATTTTCTCGTCGATTTCTATAACAACGCCCTGAAGCCTGATGTCGCCTGAGGCAACCTCAAATTTAGTAGGCATCTGCGTCAGAAAACGCTGCAGTATCTGGTCTGTCTTTCTTCCTATGACAGAATCAAAAGGCCCTGTCATTCCTGCGTCTGTTATGTACGCTGTGCCCTGCGGCAGGATACATTCATCCGCTGTCTGCACATGGGTATGCGTGCCTATAACAGCGCTGACAGAACCGTCTAAAAATTTGCCAAGCGCGATTTTCTCGCTCGTGGCCTCGGCGTGGACATCAACTATTATAACAGATGTCTGGTTTTTTATCTGCGCGGCTAATTTTTGAGTTGTCTTAAAAGGGCATTCCAGAGCGCTTAAAAAAACCCTGCCTAAAACATTTATCACGCCGATTTTTATGCCGTCTTCTGTTTCAATAACCACGGCACCCCTGCCCGGGTCGCCGTCAGGGTAATTAGCAGGCCGCAAAATCCTTTTGTCTGCGTCTAACATATCATATATCTCTTTTTTCTTCCATATATGGTCGCCTGAAGTAAGCGCGTCTATGCCCATACCAAAAAGCTGATTGGCGATATCAGGCGTTATGCCGGAACCGCCTGCCGCATTTTCAGCATTGGCTATTGTAAAATCTATTTTTTTCTTCTTTTTAAGATTACCCAACAACTCATCAATCGCCTGCCTGCCGGGCGATGCCACTATGTCGCCTATAAACAAAATATTCATGAAAACTCCTACTTGGCGTACTCTATAGCTCTTGTTTCTCTGATTACGGTCACTTTAATCTGCCCCGGATATTCAAGGCCGTCTTCTATTTTTTTCGTTATATCCTTGGCAAGCGCTGATGCCTGGACATCATTCAACTTGTCCGGCTTTACGATAACGCGTATTTCCCTGCCTGCCTGGATCGCGTATGCCTTATCAACGCCTGGAAATGAATCCGCTATTGCCTCAAGTTTCGTAAGGCGTTTTATATATGTCTCGAGCGTTTCCCTGCGCGCGCCGGGCCTGGTCGCGCTTACAGCGTCTGCCGCCTGGACAAGCACGCCGTAGATCGATTTGGCCTCAACATCCTGATGGTGCGCCTCAACTGAATTTATTACTTCCTGGGATTCGCCGTGTTTTTTAAGCAAATCCACGCCTATCTTTATATGCGTGCCCTCAACATCGTGGCTTGTCGCCTTTCCTATATCATGCAAAAGGCCTATCCTGCGGGCAATATTAAAATCCGCGCCCAACTCCGACGCCATAACGCCCATAAGATACGCCACTTCAATCGAATGCTGCAACACATTCTGGCCGTAAGATGTCCTGTATTTAAGCCGGCCCAGCATTTTTACAAGCTCAATATGCAAACCATGCACGCCGCAGTCAAACGCCGCCTTCTCGCCTTCCTCGCGAATATTGGTCTCCATCTCGGTTTTTATCTTTTCGACTATTTCTTCAATGCGGCCCGGATGGATCCTTCCGTCCTGCATAAGGCGCTGTATAGCCCTCTTGGCAATTTCTCTTTTGATAGGGTCAAACCCGGAAATAGTTACCGCCTCAGGGGTATCGTCAATAATAACATCTATACCTGTGGCTATTTCAAGGGCGCGTATATTGCGGCCCTCGCGGCCTATGATACGGCCTTTCATTTCATCGTTTGGCAGGCTTACCACGCTGATAGTTGTCTCAACAGTATGCTCTGCCGCGCATTTCTGTATGGCCAAAGATAATATTTCGCGGCCTTTTTTATCAGCTGTCTCGCGCGCCTCTTCTTCTATCTTTTTAAGCAAAACAACAGCCTCTTGCCTTGCCTCGTTTTCCATCTTTGAAATAAGGAGCTTTTTGGCGTCCTGGGCCGTCATGCCTGATATACGCTGAAGCGACTGACGCTCCTCGGCAATAAGCTTGGAATACTCCCTCTTGTCGTTTTCTACTTCCTTTTCCTTATTTTGCAGCGCTGTATCGCGCTGGCCTATTTCTCTTTCCTTGCCGTCAATAACCTCGGCCTTGCGCTCTATATTTTCTTCCTTCTGGATGAGCCTTTTTTCAAGCGTTGCCAGTTCCTGGCGCCTGTCTTTTGAGCTTTCCTCAAATTCCGCCTTTATCTTAAAACGCAGGTCCTTCGCCTCTATTTCAACTTCGCGGCGCTTATTATCCGCTTCTCTTTTTGCGTCTTCTAAAATCTTTTTGGCATCGCTGGCAGCGCCCTGCATTGCTTTCTCGGCCGCAACCTTCCTAGTAAAATACCCCAGGATAAAAAGCGCGGCGCCAAACAGAATACCTATTAAAATTAATAGTGGGTTAAACATGTCCTGTCCCTCCAAAATTTGCGAAGCAAATTTTGATCCTGTTTGGCTAGCTATTATGTCCTGGCCAAACAGGACCTTCTTTCTGCTTCAATTGGTAATTATGCGAGTGACAGGTATATCGTGGGAAAGAGTGGGAAAATCCTCGTCAAGCACCTGAAAATCAAACGCAAGGCTCAACTTCGGGATTTTATAGGGGATACATTTCAGGAACCTGTCGTAGTAACCTGCGCCGTGGCCGATGCGGTTGTTATTTCTGTCAAATGCAACGCCCGGCATTACTACAAGGTCAAGCTTTTCGGGCGCCGCTTTTGGTTTTAACGCGGCTTTTGGCTCGCAAATCCCAAAACATCCCAAACATGTATCTTTTTCTAAATCTGAGATCTCAGATATTAATATTCTCTTTCTTTTTGTGTCTGTCACTGGCAAAAAAACCCTTTTTCTCTTTTTTAACGCTTCTTTGATTATAAGGGAAGTGTCGACCTCGTAAGGCTTCCCGGCATACAACAAAATCTTTTTGGCAATTTTAAACTCTTTCAAACTTAACAACTTTCTTTTTATAGCCAAACTTTTTTTGTACCTTGTTGCCTCCTTCTGAAGTTTGAGCTTTTTTAAGACGCTTTTTCTTATTTTATCTTTAATTTTTACCGCTTCCTGAAAATTATATCGCATTTTATTATATCACTATTGATTATATAGGTCAAGTATAAGAAATTACCCGTTATGCTCGCGCTCAACGTCTTCGGGCTTAAAGTTTTTAAGCTGCGGAAACTCATTAAGCCGGTTTTTTTTCTTCAGAAAATCAACTATGGCTGCTCTTAGAGCCTGTTCTGCCAGCACCGAGCAATGCATCTTTATCTTGGGCAGCCCGCCTAAGGCCTCAGCCACTGCCCTGTTTGAAACCTCAAGCGCGTCTTTTATGCTTTTACCCTTGACAAGCTCTGTTACCATGCTTGAAGTCGCAATCGCCGCGCCGCATCCGAACGTCTTAAACTTTGCATCGGTTATGATGTCTTTCTCGTCAACCTTTATATAAAGTTCCATAATATCGCCGCAGGTCGGGTTGCCGATATGGCCTGTGCCGTTTGCGTCAGGCATATCGCCCACATTATGCGGATGTAAAAAATGCTCCATTACTTTTTCACTATATGGCCCCTGCGGCATGTTAAATACTCTCCTTTAAACCCTTATCTTTTCCAGTAAATCGCTGCTTGATTTTTCCGCCTTTATCACTGCTTTTACGCCGTCAGGAAAAACAAAATATTCCACTTCTGCGGCAGAGCCGTTATTTATATCGCTGTAACGCGCGGCAATGCCCGCTAAAATACCTGTATTTTCTGCGTTAATGCTGCCGCGGCCAAGGACAACAGGCCCCGGATGGCGTAAAACCTTAAAGATTACATCGCCCTGCCTGGCAATATTTAGAAGCCTTTTATTCTCATCCTGGTTTCTTCCTGCTATTGCCTTTAAATCATCATTTAATCTGAAAAACCTGCCGCTCTTTATAAGGTTTATGTTATCCAGCGTAAACTCATCATGCGCTATAAGGTCCTTTGCCTTTTTGGCGAAGCCCGGGTCTGTCAGCAGGCAGCCGCCTGAAGGGCATGGATAATCCTTAACACTTAAATCAACTGCCAGCTGAATCTGGTCTTTCCTGCCGCGGCCCTGTATTTTTAGCAGTTTATCCCTGTCCACCCAGCCGTTTATTTCAGGTATAGTCGGCTCAAGCGCCTTGGCTGAAAGCGGCCGCAGGATAAGGCCTTCAAGGCCTGTCTCTTTTTCTATATGCCGCAATGTATGTTTTTTCTGCGACATTGGCCTTTGGCCTGCCACCTCGCCTGTTACAATAAACTGGGCCCCTGTTACCTTCATATATTCGGCAGCCAGTTTAAAAGTAAATATGCGGCAGTCAATACACGGGTTCATATTGCTCCCGTAACCGTGCTTGGGATTTTTTACAATACCAAGGTATTCCCTGGACATATTAATAACCTTAAGCGGTATGCCAAGCTGCTTTGCGGCTGAAACAGACGCCATGCAGGAAGAATCCTTTGGGGTACATGTGCAGAAGACCGTGTTAAAATTCAAGCCCTCAAGCTCAATGCCCTGCTCTTTTATAAGCCGCGCGGCAAGAATACTGTCTAAGCCGCCGCTTAACATCGCTATCGCCTTTATTTTTTTGGTGTCCATAAGATTATTATTATACCATTTTCAGCGTTAAAGGGCAAATGAAATTAGAGGGCGGTTTTCACATCTTCGCCTTTATTTGTTTCTATAACCACATACTCCGGGCCGTTTGCGCCAATAGCAGGAGCGTTTGAAGTGGGGCGCTGGCTTATCTCGCCTTCAATTATTCTTATAATGGTATCAGCATCTATGATAATCGAATGGCGCCTATTGACTCCCAAATCAAAACATCTCTGTTTCAAAATATTTATAGATTGAATATGGTCTATTAATTCCACAGATGCCATATTGCCTCTAACAGCTTTATCGGAAACCTGCTTTATAAGATCTTGGAGTGCTTCTATGGCTGCAGCGCGCTTTACTTTATCAGCTGCTTCTTCTTCCTGGCTTTTCTGTCCGGGATCTATCGCTGCGGATGCGGCCTCTTGCAACTCGAAACGAAACTCAGGACTCAACGCTTCGGCTATGTCATCATATTGTCCTACCAGCTCCAACACATATTGCGGCGAATAACTACTGTCTGCTCCTTCCGGATCAATATTTACTTTAGGCGGACGATTAGTGTTTTGGATTGGCTGGCCATGGCTATTTATGGGATTTATACCGGCTGATAAAAGCGCGGCGCGCCATTTTTTAAATAGACGGGTTGTCGCTGCTACAAATGCCTTATAACCCGCATTTCGCCAATCCATGCTATTGGATCTATTTCTGCCGTTTTGCATCACAAGCGGCGGGTTTTTTAGCCAATCAACTATCGACTCTTTTGTCCATAGCCTCGCCCGGGCTTTACGCGGCAGGCGGATAACAAAAACAGTCCCGTGGTTGCTGTCTATTATATCGCCTGAAAATTCTTCGACATGAAAATTGCTGGTCGTTTCATACAACAGGTACGGCTTGCTGTCTCTTGTCTTGGATACGACCTCAATAATGCCTTTACGTTTTTTTATTTCATCGTGCACTATGCTGAATCCTGTCTGAAAAATTTTACTCAGATCATCTTCTGGTATGCCGGGCCCTTCGTCTGATATCCGCACCTCAACAAAAGTTTCCTTTGGAATGACAACGTAATTATGGTGTATGCCATAGCCCGAGAACATGTTTATGAATTTCTGTAACTCTTCGCTTCCGTTGCCTTGGACTTTGGCTTGATCAGCTTGCGACGCAATGTGTTGTGGCAAAATATTTTCTGTTTTCTTGTCATCCGCGCCTGTTGCCGCGGCGCCGCCGGCGGCAGAGGCATCGTCAGATTCAACTCCTGAATAGCCCTGTTCTTCCCCGCCTAACAAATCGCCAAGCGCCATTTTCTCCTCTTCCGAGTAATCTAATGACAAAGACAGTTTATAACTTAAACCTTGCGTTATCTCTTCTTCGTCAAAACCTCTATCCAATAGCGCCTTTTTTGTTTCTTCTTGAACAGGTTCTCTATTGTGTTCTTGCGTAAATTCTCTGGTGAATCTTAAGATAGCCAGCACAACAGGGCGTATCTCTTGCGGGATTGAGTTAAGCCACAACATTTTGTCTATGTATTTTAGTGAAGTATTTAGATGCGCCAAAAAGGAGCCCTGTCTTTTCTCTCCGCGTATCCAATACCAATAAATGTTGTGCCTGATGCAAACAACAATAAATATTCTAAGCGCTTCGTCTTCTCTTTCATCTGTATATCCAGATAATACAAATCCATACCATTTGTAATAAAGGCCTACGATTTCTTTTCGCACAGTTTCGTCCAAACTGTAAAGCAATTGCCCTGCTTTGAATGCCTGGAGCGAATTGCCTTCTGGAGGCGAATCTAATCTTAAAAGGCCGGCAAGAACCTTTTTATCTTTGCTGGTTTCTTCTTCCACTATACGTTTAAATCTGTCAATATTCTCTTTGGATTCCAATAGTATCTCTGCAAGTTGAACAATCTGATTTTTTGTCAAATGACGAATGTAACGATACCTCCAGATAATATAATTCCTATTTGTTTTTGTGGCCGGTTCTGACAACTCAGGCAATCTGCCGTCCTTTGAAATAAAATATTTGAGTTTATCCAAAAAATAAGATGAGGATACTGCCATCATTGTCGCCTGGGATGCGTTAAAAGGCCTTCCTTTAATGGCCATGATTTTTTCGGCTACTCTCAAGGCATCGTCTGGCTTGGAGGATGTTGCCATCCTTGTCGCCTGGGA
>Ga0210017_1001313_pt1 | contig 21632 bp, 14 predicted proteins | sample CryGeyCG2014_020_FD_183966 | JGI IMG/M metagenome (GOLD analysis project Ga0210017, IMG submission 183966) | Groundwater microbial communities from aquifer - Crystal Geyser CG08_land_8/20/14_0.20 (SPAdes) (version 2) | ecosystem: Environmental > Aquatic > Deep subsurface > Groundwater | place... | reverse complement strand
AACAATTTCATAATTTCAATTATCGCTATAGCGTGAACCAGAACAAGACACCGCTTCAGGTTCATAAACTGAATCCTCCTTATCGTTATCTTGAAAAAAATTACCAACTCCCTGATAAAATCCAGATTGGTTCAGGAAAAGTTATCTTAATCCGGTTTATTCGGAGTGACCGTCGATTAAATGTTTTTGGAGAAATATTTACAGTGATTCCTGAACTTGTCTATCACTATGTTGAAGCAATCATTTCAGTCGATAGACAATCGCTTGGATTATATTTGGATAATCAATTGGTTCAGCAATTTCCGTATTTTGTTCCGGTAGATTGGGTGTAAACGATGTCATGCTATTTCTATATCATTAGAAAATCGGTTCACCCCATGGGGTGAATGTTAACGATGTTATGCTACACTTTATAGGATTAGGAACTGTTAACGATGTTGTGCTATGTGACATTTAGGACTTGAAATGCCATTACCGGATATCACTTTTTCAATCAAATAATTACAACCAATTTTACATGGATTAAAAATAAGATGCAAGCCGTTGTATTAAACGTTCATGCAAACTTCGTCGAACCGGCGGCGGTCAATCCATTGCTCGCCTACATCCTGCCATCCATATTCTACGTAATACTAAATCTGTTCAATATCACGTTTTTATCGACGCATCTTAACGCGGGAATTCCGGGAATTATCCGGGCTATCGTATTTTCATTCCTCATGGTTTGGATCACGTCACTATTGAATAAGATTCCGGTTCGGTTGCATCTGTAAGAATTAGGCTGATTAGGTGGATTAGGTAGATTGGGCCTGTCCGCCACAGGCGGATTGATTGACTTGACTGGATCAAATAGGATAGTCTATCACCGATGGACATTTTGACTCATCATTGCCGACGAATGAGGTGTGCAGAAAATATCCTCGTCAACGACAATGTATATACCCAATCGGGTATAATGACAAGTAAAATGTCGCGGTTTAGTCCCGAGCGGGTATAAATGCTACTATTCCTGAACCAATTCCCGACTTGAGCGCCAGCGAAAGGCTAAACTGGTTTTATTTTCAACTTGTCAGATACTAGAGGAGGATCGACTATGGAGTGCATTAATCCACCGGGACGGACATTCTGCCGCGTTAATGCTTGCGAACGCAGTTCGCAGAAAGAATCTCACTATGGAGTGCATTAATCCACCGGGACGGACATTCTGCCGCGTTAATGCTTGCGAACGCAGTTCGCAGAAAGAATCAATTTCTTCGCTTCACTCAGAAAGCGGCAACGCGGTTGCCGCACTCTACAGTCCGTCGTCTGCGACGACGAGTTCCAACATGGCAGAATGTCCGCCCCGGCGGGTTGGAACACTCCATAATAGCAAATAGCCAAATAGTCTAATCCCCAACACAACGAACTGAGAAACCGTCTTGCTTACTGCTGAGGCTACGGTAGACGTAGGAATTATAGCAATACAGATAGCGGTACCATGCGCTGAGACTACCGTCCTCCGTAGCCGACCACCAGTGCCCGTAGTAACCAATGTAGTCGCACGTACCATAGTAGTCACGGTAGCCGCCGGGCAACGCCGAAAATCCGCTTTTGTTAGTAGCTCCAATGTTTGGACTATTCCAGTGCGTCGTTCCAGCTTCCTTCATCGTACCTCCGGCGACCGCATCACCGCCCAGATAATCAACCAATGTCTGCCACTCTGCATCTGTTGGTACATGCCAGCCGGTAGGGGCGATATTACGGCTATCAGTGACCGCGTACCAGTTGTATAAACGTCCATACGTCGCAACATATGATGAATTGTTATCATATTCGCAATAAGCGCCGCTTGTCAGCCCACGCCATGCAGTATTGTCGGTCACGTTGGGTATAGCGTCACCGTTACGGTAATGGGTCACTTTCAGGTTCTCTGCCATCCACCACTGGTCGCCAATCTTCACTGTTTGATACATATTGCCGTCTATATCCGACACTGTTCCCCCTTTGACAAATACCTTGTCTTTGGGTTGCGCTTTGGCTTTAAGTTCCACAGTATTTGTTGGTTCGGTTGCTTGTGTCCGCGTCGGTTCAGAGCGCGGAACCGGCTGGTTTCCTGCCAATTGCGAGGCAACGTCGCTCAGACAGGTCATCACGTCACCGATGTCGCCCTTCAGGTCGCACTTACCCGCGCCAATCATGTCACCTTTTTCGACGCCAACGAGTCGCGCTGTAACCGAAAAGGTCTGTCCTACTTTGCTGATACTTCCGGCGACCATCTGCTCGACTGCCAGCAGTTCTCCGACTTCCACGGCGCAGGCGTCCGATGTACAGCCGGATTGCTGAAAACCTTGTTCCTTGAGAATTGCGTCCATTTTCTCGCGTTCCAGCACGACGAATTTGCCAGTCAGGAAGAGTTCGGCGCGCAGGCGGTCGGTCAGCGCGCTGGCGTCGTCCTTCGACACATTCTTTCCTTCAAAATCAATAACGGCGATGTTTATCTGAGCGTTCAGCGCCGCGACTAAAAAGATACTGATTAGCGAAACTCTCTTTTCCATGCAGTCTCTCTTCATTCCAATGACCTAATGCGTGATAATAAGCCGAACCGTTTGAATTATCAAGAAAAAATTAGACAGTACGACTTGAGCGCCGGCGAAAGGCTAAACTGGTTTGATCTTCGAAACCTGAAACCAGTTTGTCCCGAAGCATTGGGATGAAAATTGATCTCAAATCCTTTTGGCAGTCCGAAGAATTTTTACTAAAATCCGTCGTTGATATTGACAATCGTTAATTTTCGCAAATGCGGGAGTCTTTTTGAAAAAAATTATCGATCTGGAGCGGAAAAAAGCTTTTCAACTGATCATCCTTTTTGGAATCGTCAGCTTATTCGGCGACATCGTTTACGAAGGCGCTCGGAGCGTTAACGGTCCCTATCTGAAAATCCTTGGCGCCAACGCCGCCATTGTAGGCATCATTGCCGGAGTCGCGGAATTTCTCGGATACGCAATTCGACTCGCGTCCGGTTACTTTTCCGACAAGACCCGCGCCTACTGGCTGTTTACGATTCTGGGATACGCGACGCTGGCGTCGGTTCCATTGCTTTCGCTGGCGGGCGTATGGCAGGTTGCGGCAATTTTCATCGTCATGGAACGGCTTGGCAAAGCGCTGAGAAGTCCGGCCAAAGACACCATTTTATCTCATGCGACCAAACAGATCGGCACCGGTTTTGGGTTCGGACTGCATGAGGCGATGGATCAGATCGGCGCCATCGCCGGACCGCTGTTCTTCACCGGGCTGTTCCTGCTACTCGGCAACAAGGAAAAGAGTCTCGTCGATTACCAGACCGGTTACGCCTTGCTCTGGATTCCGTTCATTTTCGTGTTGCTGAGCGTGCTGGTTGCTTATCTGCGCGTGCCGAATCCGGATACATTGGAACAGCCGAAATCGAATGTGCCGGAATCTGACAAACTTTCCAAAGTCTTCTGGGCTTACGCGGCTTTCTCATTTGTTGCGACGCTCGGCTTCGCCAACTTCGCTATCATTGGTTACCATTTCAAGATTACAAAAGTCCTGACCGACGCACAGATTCCGATGTTTTACGCCATCGCGATGGGCGTCGATGCCGCCGTTGCGATCATCATCGGCAGAATCTATGATAAGATCGGACTGGTTTCGCTGATGACGATCCCGGTATTTACTCTGCTGATGCCGATTTTCGCGTTTTCGAGTAATTATTCCTTTATAATGATCGGCGTGGCGTTTTGGGGAATTGTCATGGGAACGCACGAGACGATCATGAAAGCGGCAATCGCGGACTTGACGCCTTTGAAAAAACGCGGCACCGGTTATGGAATATTCAACACGGCTTACGGATTAGCGATGTTGATCGGCAGTTCCGCAATGGGAATTCTCTACGAGGTTTCAATAGCCTGGGTGATTATTTTTTGCGTGGCAGTGGAAATTGCGGCGATTCCTCTGTATTTCTATATGAAAAAGTGTATCGCGACGGAGCGGAAAGAAGGCATCGAATCATTGAGGCATTAAGGCATTGAGGCATCCGGGTTTCAGGTTTCGGGTTTCGGGTTTCGCGTTGTGCGGTCGAACCCAACCAACCCAATCAATCCGCCGGTGGCGGACAGGCCTAATCTAACTCAGATCCCGTACCGGCTCTGTCTTCCGCCACGTTCTTCGTATTTCAGATCGCGCAGAGTCGGCGATTTGACGTTGATGAGCAGAGTAAATTGTTTGCCGTAGCCGGTCGGCACCCAGCTGAAGGACATCTGCCAGCAATGAAGGTCGCGCTGAACGCTGATATTCTGACCGACGATATTTTTATTTAACGCGTCGATACTTGCCGTATATTCTATGCTCCATTTCCGCGTCAAATTTAATTTTACCTTTAGCGTCGTCCAGAACGATTCGGTTTTGTTGACCGGATTCATTCTGGAAAGCGAATACCGAAAACTCAAACTCGCCGACCAGAGTTCGCCTCCGTCATTTGCATTTCCGCCGGATTCTTCGCCCATGTCTTTATTGCCGAGATCCGGAGAAAGAATATCGGACGCCAGCGTGTCAGCAGTTTCTTGATCGGACGGCGCGCCAATTTTCCCAAACCGTCTCCCTGAAAGTGAAAAACCGGTCGTAGCACTGACAGATGTAAGTCTTGGAATCGGAACGCCGTGTACGACTTTATTCCAATTATTGACACGACGGCTATTTTGATAGGCATAAAAATCGTGCATCGCACTGAAATTGATGATCAGTGCTTTGCTTAACTGCGTCCGGAATGACGTTGAGATCGGCGCCCATCGCAAACTGTCGGCGGCAAAATTGTAATTCGTCGATGAACTGAATGAAAATAGATCAATCTTGTTTTCTTTTCCTTCCTTACGGGTCTTTGCCTGAAAAACGTTGCTCAGGCTAAACGTCGCCGATCTTTGTTCGCCGGAGGATATTCCGCCGAGCAATGAATTTCTAAAAGGATCGAACGTCCAGACTTTACCGGTTGAATCTGTCCATGTTTGTATATAATTCGGATTCCAGCCGAAAATCTCTTGCGTAAAGTCCGGTCGATATGAAAAGCCGACGGACGGCGTCATCACATGCCGGACGGCTTCCAAACTGCCGACGCGGATCGGGAACATGCCGTAAAGTTTGGTTTGTCCGTTGAGTGAGAACGAACCGGTATGTCTTGCTTTGAAGCCTTTGACTTTCTCACTCTGTATCACATTTTTAACGATCGTATAGCCGCCCGTCGAATCCAGCGCCGGTTGTTCATAATCGAAAAGCCAACCTTCTGTAAAACTCAAGTTTTCACTGGTCGAAAAATACTTGAATAGTTTTTGAGAACCGTTGAGGGCGACATCACTCGCGACGGCGGATTTCTTCACATCTGTCTGTTCCCAAGCAAGCGAATCGTTGCTCAGGTAGTAAATGCTCTCGGTGTCGCGGAGTCTCGAACTGACGTTGAAATAGATATTATTGTACCATTTCGACTGGCTGGCGTCGCGTCCGGCTTTCAGCGGAAAAATTTGCTTCGATGTCCGGGTTAGCGAAATATTGGGCAAAGAGCGATCAATGTAGGATATTCTCTGATTCGCGGCTGTCGGTTTCACCAGAATGAGCGTTTTTGCCTGAAGATTGTTTGTCTGAGTGAAATTTATCGACATCGAGTACGGCGTTCCCGACCATGATTTTGATAAAGTCGCGTTACTGATAAGTTGCTGATCGAGCCGGTCATCGAGGTCGGTTTTGATTGTCCGCTTGTAATCGTCGTCGCTGACAAATCTGCCATTTGCTGTGAATCGCATCGTCTGGCTGATCGGCTGGTTATGATTGACATTGAGTTCCCATCTTCTTTTCGGATAATCGGAGAAGAAATCGTCGGTGTACGAGCCGTCGATGGAACCGTCAAACTTATATCTAACGACATACCGCGTCCGGTAATTCAGGATGACACCTTTTTTATCGTAAAAATTACCGGTCAATCTCAGGTCGGCATAATCGCCGAACGTCCAGAAATATCCCAATCCTTTAATAAATTGTCCGACGTTTTTGTTATCGCCGTAAGTCGGCATGATCCATCCGGAGTGCCGGCGTCCACCTTTATTGGGGAAAATACCGAATGGCAAGCCGATTATTGGAATGTCGTGAATATAGAGAACGATCGGCTTGGCGATGATCTTGTCTTTCTGGATCAGCTTCATTTTCTTACTCTTGAAGTAATAATGCGGCGGATCGAGGGAACAGGTCGTGTAGATGCCATTGGTCACGTAGAAAACATTTTTCCCGATCTTGGTGACGTTATCGCCGTAGTAATATCCGTCCTGCTCTTTGGTTTTACCTTCGACGATCTTTCCTTTCTGCGTCTTCATGTTGTAAACCATCTTTTCACCGGAAAACGGTTCGCGTCCCCGCTGAAGAAGCGTTGGGACATCGTCGTCCAGCGAGTCGCTGAGCGTCGGATTGAGCGGATCGGCATATAGAAGATTATCATCCCACCGGATGAGAATCTTTCCCGCCGTGAGTTCGACGTCGGCGGATTGGATTTTCGATTTGCCGGTCAGTTCCGTCGTCTTGTTCTTCATGAAATAGTCGATCCGGTCGGCGGAATAAACGATCGTCGTGTCCACATCACGGTTGGAATGGTCGGGTATAAAACGTCCTTCCGTTCCGCCGATGACGGTCAGCGTCTGAATTTTGCCTTTGGAAAAGTTGATGATGACGGTGTCGCCGCTGGCTTCGTTGACGCCCTGAATAATGCTGTCTTCAAGGACATTGTAATAACTGGTCGCCATCCCGAAAACGCGCACCGAGTCGGCTTTTCCGTCCTCAAAGTAGATTTCCATGAATTTCCCGGCGATCTCATCGTGTGTGACGACCGAATCGCCGACCGCCCGGCTGGTATCGGTCGATGGCAAATAGGCGAACGAATCTGACGTCGCGACGGCATTTTGGTCGATGAACAGAGAATAGAGTTTCTCGTCTTTGAACCGCAAATCCATCCGTTGACCGGCGATCACCTGATCGTTGCTGACGACGCGCGGTTTGCCAATCAGCGTCGCGAATTCCGTTGAGTCGTTGTATTCCACTCTTTCGCAGGTGGCGATGAAATCTTCCTGTTTGATGACGACGTGTCCCATTGACAGAAAATTGCCCGCGTCTTCGTCGCTCTTGATCAAATCTCCCTTGATACGGAACGTCTCTTTACCGGTCGAATCCCGGCGAATCATTTCGGGCGAAAGCATCGCCTCCATGTTTCCCGACTCGTTGAAGTAGACAAGACTGTCTGCCGTCAGCGACGTGTGTCGTTTCAAATCGTTCAAAACCGCGTTTTGAAGAGCGATCGTTTTTTTCTCAGGTGATGAATAGGTAACGAATTTGGCCTGCAGATTTCGTTTGTCGTCGTTGAGGTAAACGTTGCCTTCGGCTTCGGAAATTTCGTCTTTCGTATAAAAGCGGATGGATTTGGCGGTAATGCGCGTTTTTTGGTCGGTCAGAACCGGATTATCGCGCGCTACGAGCAAATCCGTTTCGTTGAAAAATGTCAACCGTTCGCAGGTCAGTGTTTGCGTCTTCTTGGTGGCGATGATGTGGTTGTAAAATTCCGCGCGGTCGTCTTTTTCATACCAATAGACGAGGTCGCATTTCAGCGTCAATTCGCCTTTTTGAAAAATGACGTTGCCGGTCAGTTTTTTGTAGGATATGTCATTCCGCGTCACTTGCTCCAATTGATCGGCTTGAATCAGCCGCAACTTTTCCTTTCCCCAAAGCGTTGCGACGCCCGGCACAAGAATCAGTAACAAAAGGATCGGTGCGAGAATTCGTTTAAAGGATAAGATCACGGTCGGCACTAATCAGCGGGCTATTCGGTTGTTAAATGGGTAGTTCAGGTTCATCATTCGATTACTCGGAACGTAATATAAAAAAATTTCAGCGTCTTTTTGTTCCCTTTTTCAACTGAAAATCTCGTTCAGCGCCTATCTGTGACGTCCTAACCTACTTTTTACCTTGATTTTCGTGAACGATGAAATAAATTTAACCGTCAAAAATGAATTCGGGAGAGAATATGAAAAATGTCGCAACGTGGTTAGGAATCTTCATCCTTCTTCTGGCACTCGTCGGTTGCTCCGACTCGTATCAGAGACATTACGATCTTGGCAAATGGTACTACGACAAAGGACTGATCAACGAAGCGATTCTCGAATTCAAAGCCGCCACGCAAAGCGACCCAAACGGCTATCAGGCGCATCATTTTCTCGCCATTGCCTACACGAGAAAAGGCTGGTTCCAATATGCGCTCAAGGAAGCCGAAACCTCTTTCGACCTTTATCCTTGCGACGAAAACTACAAACTCATTCAGGTGATCCGGCAAAAGACCAACCTCGAAATTATCGGCACACAGGAAACGGAACCGTTGCCGACCGAAACAACACCTTAATCCCTCTATAAACGGAATCTGCCACCAAGCATATCATCTCCGCCAGCAGGAGAACCGATATTCCCGCCTTTCTGGGCGAATGGTTTCTTGACGCCGTCCGGCAAGGTTCGGTCAGTGTCAAGAACCCTTTCTCGCCGGTTCCATACACCGTTTCCCTCAGGCCGGAATCGGTCAGCGCGATCGTCTTCTGGTCAAAGAATTACCAGCCGTTCTTTCCGGCGCTGAACTTCATCGACCCGATCTATCAAAAGCGGTTTCTATTCCATTACACCATCAACGGCTATGCGGGAAAAGCCAAGACCGCGTTCGAGCCGCATATTCCCAATATTCCCCGCTCGCTTTCCACGATCAAACGGCTCTCTGAACGTTACGGAAAAGAAGCCGTCATCTGGCGATTCGATCCGCTCATATTTTCCAATGTTTCCTCGCCAACGGAACGTCTCGATACCTTTAACGATCTCTGCGCGCTCTTCGCCAAATATGTCGATCGATGCGTTGTCAGTTTCGTCGATCTGTACCAAAAAGTCCGGACGCGCTTTGACCGGCTGACGACCGATTTGGGCATTCTATTCATTATCCCAACACACGAACAACAAACGGAACTTCTCATCAAAATGAAACAGATTGCCGATACGAACGGCATTCATCTCAGCGCCTGTTGTGAGAACGAATCGGCTGTTCAGGCGGACATACCGGTTAGTCACTGTGTCGACGCCATTCTGCTCAAACATCTTTTCCCGGACGAATCGTTCCCCGAAACCATTGTTCCGACGCGAAAAGGTTGCGGTTGCTATCTCAGTCACGACATCGGCGCTTACAACACATGCAATCATCACTGCGCCTACTGCTACGCCAACCGGTGACGCCCAATGACTTTTTTCTTCATCTCCGGTCGATTTTCAGTTAACTTGGTGAGGAGATTATTGAACAATAGACAGGTTGATATGAAGAAAGTTTTCCTCACAGTTCTGCTGGTGTGTTTCCTGCATCTGTTCGCATTTGCGGAAAACCTGCACGTCGTTCTGGTCATCATCGACGGCGCTCGCTATACCGAAACGCTGGGCGACACGAGCGGACAATACATTCCAAACATGAAACGGCTCGCATTGCAAGGCGCGGTGCTCGACTCTTTTATCAACGACAGTATTACCGTCACCAGACGCGCCGTTCCGGCTATCTGGTCAGGCTCGTGGACGGCTCCACGCGACACATCTTGTTACTACCAAAGTAATTGGATCAGCACACAATACGCGCAGGTTCCATCGCTCTGGGAATATTTCCGCAAGGAAAAGAGCGTCGATTCGACGCAGGCGTTTTACTTTGTCAAGAATCTCTCGACGCCATGGTTGCCAAGTTTCACTTCGTCTTATGGCAGACAATACTGGCCGAATTATGTTCTGCTTGGTCAGAGCGATCTCGATGTTTGGTCGAGCTGTCTGTCTAATCTGCATCGGTATCATCCGGCATTAACCGTTCTGTACTTGGCAGACGTCGATCACTATGGTCATTCGGGCGATTGGAACCAGTACACATCGGCTATCGCCATTGCCGACAGCATTGTCGGAATGCTCTGGGATTTCATTCAATCCGACGCAACCTTCCGCGACGCGACGACGGTTTTGGTCACCAACGATCATGGCAGGCATACGACAAATTTTACCAGTCACGGCGACGGTTGCTGGGGCTGTCGGCACATCATGTTGCTGGGAATCGGTCCGGCGGTCAAAAGCGGCTGGCATTCGTCTAAGAAGCGTTCCATCCCGGACATTGTTCCGACCATCGGCGCGATTCTCGATTTCCCGACGCCGTTCGTTTCCGGGAACGTCATCACGGAAATGCTCGCCGACCCGACAGCGATCCCCAAAACCGACAGCAGGAAATTGCCCGACCGCTTCTTGTTCGACAATTTTCCCAATCCGTTCAATCCCACGACGACGATCCGTTTTCAACTGGCCGAACCGGCGCACGTCAGGATTCAGATATTCGACCTGCGCGGCCACGAAATAATCTCTGTAGCCAATCAGGAGATGCCAGACGGAATTCACGAAGTCGATTGGAATGGGCGCGGTAAAGACGACAGACCGGTTTCCGCCGGAATTTACTTTTACCGGATGACGACGGACGGCGGCATCTACCAAACGAACAAGATGGTTTTCCTGCCATAAAATTCCGTAGATTTTATTGTTGAAAAGGGAAGTGTATCATGAATATCATTGAAAAAGCAAAAACAGACGGACTGGTTCTCGACGGCGGAATGGGAAGTATGCTGTTTCGCACCGGACTCAGCGGCAAGCCCAGCGAGTTCTGGACGCTCGAACGCCCGGAAATCATCGAATCCATCCATCGCGCATATTTCGACGCAGGCGTGGATGTCGCCACGACGAACACATTCGGCGGGAGTTCGGTCAAACTGAAAAAAGCGGGACTCGAAAAGCAGGCAATAACCGCCAATCAAAACGCGGTAGCCATCGCCAGGCAGGCGGCAGGAAAGACCCAATACGTAGCGGGCGACATCGGACCGACCGGCGAGATGCTCCAGCCTTTCGGATTGCTCGGCATTGAAGAAGCGACTGCGACGTTCGGCGAACAGGCGGCATGGCTGGCGGAAGCGGGCGTCGATCTGTTCATTATTGAAACCATGTTCGACCTCAACGAATCTCTGGCCGCGATCGCGGGCATCCGGAAAGTGTCCGACCTGCCGATCTTTGCTACACTGACCTTCACTCAGAGTCCGAAAGGATTCGCAACAATCATGGGCAACCGCGTGGAACCCAGTATGAAATCGTTGATCGACGCCGGGGCGAGCGCCGTCGGCGCCAACTGTTCCATCGGCTCGGACAAAATGATCGGATTGGCGGCGGAAATCCGTGCCGCGGTTCAAAGTCCGGTCGTCATTCAGCCGAACGCGGGAGCGCCGAAGACCGAAAACGGCGCGATCGTTTATCCCGAAGACATTGAATTTTTCTCGGAGAATATCCGGAAGATCAAGGAACTCGGCGTGGAGATCGTCGGCGGCTGTTGCGGAACGACGCCCGATTATATCCGCCGTATTTGCGAGAAAATCCGGCAACCGAAGTAAGGTGAATCGCATCTCAGACAGGTCAATTGTTTTAGGAACAATTCGGATTTGAGAAAAGTCAAAAAGAAATCAATCGTTAAAAAGCTATTCGAACGGCGGTTTCCTCAAATCATTTTCATCTATCTTGGCATCTGATGGACGATCATCGAATTCAGCAACTGGGCGGTCGAGCATTTCTCCATTTCCCCCAATTTTGTCGATCTGGGTTTTGTTTTATTATTATCGCTCCTGCCAACAGTCGGCATGCTGGCATGGTATCACGGCAAGCCCGGTCGGGACGAATGGACAATAACCGAGAAAATCGGCATTCCGCTCAATTTCTTTTTCAGCGCTATGCTCCTGCTCATGGTGTTTTCCGGCAAAGAACTGGGTAGCGCCACCACATCCGTCTCCGTGAAAAACGAACTCGGACAGACGGTTCGACGGAACATTCCCAAAAGCGAATTCGGCAAGCGACTCGCTATCTTTTTCTTCGACAATAAATCCGAACAACCGGAGCTCGACTGGCTCCAGTACGGACTGATGGCCGGTTGTTACATCGACCTGAATCAGGATCCGTTTTTCTCGGTCTATTCCGCTTACGATAACCTGATCTATCAAAAAATCCTGCATGCGGGCTTCGGCGAGGACATTTCCATGCCGATGGCTTTGGAAAAGAAGATCGCCAAAGAAATTCAGCGGGAATATTTTCTCGGCGGCTCGTTTACAATGAGTCAGGACACATTCATCGTCAGCACGTACCTATACGAAACGATTCATGGAAAACTCATTTCGGAGCATGAATTCCGAGACAAGAACGTCTTCACGCTCATCGACCAGATCACGATGACGCTCAAGCGCGACCTGCAAATTCCCGACTGGCATATTCAAAGTTGCCCGGATTTACCCGTCCGGGAAATCCTGACCCGCTCCGTCTCCGCCTATAAATATTACATCGACGGCAGTAACTACGTCAATCTGAAAAACGATTGCCCACAATCGGCGCGTTGCTTCGAGAACGCCGTAAAAACCGACCCAACTTTCGCCGCGGCCTATTGGGCGCTCTATGGCTCGGCCATCAAAAACAATCAGCCGGAAATCGCCAACCGCGCCATCGAATCGGCAATGAAATATATCTATAAACTCCCCGAAAATCTGCATTACGCGATTAAAGAAGAATATTATCTCATTACGGAAAATCCCAATAAGCGCGCCGCCGTGCTGAACATGTGGGTGCAATTGTATCCGCGTGATGTCCGCGCACATTTCCGGCTCGCGGGAAATTACCTCAAGATGAACCGTCTGGACAAGGTGATCGAGGAATACAAAACTATCCTGAAAATCGACCACGCGCGTCGGTATTATCTCCGGTATCTCGGCAATGTCTATCTCCAAAAAGGCGAATTCAAGCAGGCGCTGAAATATTACAAGCAGTACCAAAAGGAGTTCCCAGAGAATTACCAGTCGTTCATGGATTTCGGCGAATTGTATTACACGATGGGCGATTACCAGAAGGCGACCGAGTATTTTATCAATGCACAGGTCATCGAGCCCGCTGATATTTTCATCCCGATCCGGCTGGGCGACATCGACGCCCGGAAAGGCAATTTCTCAGCCGCATTCGAAAAGTACGGAGAGGCGCTCAAGGCGTCCAAAACTCCGTTCGAGCGCTCCGATGCGCTCGCTGCGTTCCAAAAACTTTATGAGATGACGGGACAAATCCGCAAGGCAATAGAAAGCCGGAACCGGAAATTCGCCGAACAGGCAAAATATCTCAATCCCATCGACGCCGCGCTGAACCAACTTTCCGACGGCTCGCTGAAACTGTACATCCGGATCGGTGACAAATCCACCGCGCTTGCCGCATTGAATGACTACCGTTCACGTTTATCGATGCCGTGGTTGCGCGCGTTATCGCTCGGCTATCTCGAAGTCGCTCTGAAAACTCAGGACATTGCCGCCGCCGAAAAGGCCGTTGGCGAGGTGGAAGAACTGATCCGTGTTTTCGGCGAAGACGCTAAAAACGTTATAGTTCACGACGCCCGAGCGAAGATTTGTGAAATGCGCGGGAATTACATCGATGCCCTCCTCGAATATCAGGCGAAGTTGCAATACGTTCCGACGGACGTCGCCGTTATGACGGACATTGCGCGGTGCTACCGCGAGATCGGCGATTACAGCAAGGCGAACTCTTATTTAGAATCGACCTTGCGGATTCTGCCCAACTCTCCGAATGCGCTGTACGAGATGGCGCTGGTTCAGATCGCTCTCGACAATCCATCCAAAGCCGCCGAACATCTGAAGGTTTTGCTGAAAATCTGGAAAAACGCCGACGCCGACTATGCCCCGGCGGTTCAAGCCCGACAGAAGCTGGCGGAACTCCACGCCGGATAAAACGGACATTAAGCATTTCACTCCTTCCTTGACAACTCAGATTAATTTCAGTAAGATAACTACCGTAATGCAGTTGAAATATGAATTGACACGATCTATCAAAACGGAGTTCTCATGAACACCCTCTACTACGGCGACAATCTACCGATCCTCAAAAAGCACTTTCCGTCGGAAAGCATTGACTTGATCTATCTTGACCCGCCCTTCAACTCCAACCGAAGTTACAACGTTCTTTTCAAAGACGAATCCGGCTCGGAAGCCGACGCACAGATTACAGCCTTCGAGGATACATGGCACTGGACGCAAGACGCCGAAAGACTTTATCACGATGTCGTTACCGCTTCCCTTCCGGTCAGTGGACTGCTCAGTTCCCTGCGTTTTACGCTCGGCACTAACCAGATGATGGCTTACTTGGTCATGATGACGGCGCGACTGATCGAACTACACCGCGTCCTCAAACCTACCGGCTCGCTCATCTGCACTGCGATCCGACAGCAAGCCATTACCTGAAAATAGTAATGGATGCAATATTCGGTTTCGGTAATTTTCGAAATGAGATCGTCTGGAAAAGAACCAGTAGCTTAAAAACATCTCAATTTAAAGATAGAAAATTTGGAACTGTCACAGACACTATACTTTTTTATACCAAATCCGACGATTATTTCTTTGATAGTGAAAATGTAAAAATCCCTTTTACTAATCAAGAAATTATTGAACACTACCCTTTTGAGGACGCCAAGGGCAGATTTACTAAAAGTCCTTTATTTAGGTCTATGGGTATGGGTGAAAGACCAAATCTTTGTTATGAATATAAAGGCGTATCCGCTACTTCAAAAGCTGGCTGGAAAATATCATTAGATAAATTAAAAGAATATGACAAAAAAGGCGATGTTGACTGGACAAATCCCAAAGTACCTTATAGAAAATACAGACCGGAACATACTAAGGGTTGGTTAATTTCAAATCTTTGGTCTGATATAGAACAAACCGGCGGAAATGAGCGTCTCGGCTACCCCACTCAAAAGCCCATCGCCTTACTGGAACGTATTATCAAAGCGTCCAGCAACGAAGGCGATGTCATCCTCGATCCGTTCTGTGGCTGTGGAACCGCCATCGTCGCCGCTCAAAATCTCAACCGGAAATGGATCGGTATAGATATTACGCATTTATCTATCGCACTGATGAAATATCGCCTGAAAGACACTTTTCACCTTGAACCGAAGAAAGATTATAACGTCGTTGGTGAACCGGAAGACGTTTCCTCCGCCCTCCAACTCGCCAATGACGACCGCTATCAGTTCCAGTGGTGGGCGCTCTCGCTGATCAAAGCCCGTCCCGCAGGTGCGGGAGGTGAAAAGAAAAAAGGCGCCGACAAGGGCATTGACGGATTGATTACTTTCATTGACGATCAAACCGGGAAAGGCAAACGCGTCCTCGTTCAGGTCAAGAGCGGACACGTGAAAAGCGGCGACGTCAGGGATTTAATTGGCGTCCTCGACCGCGAGAAGGCGGAAATTGGAATCTTTATCACACTGAATGAACCGACCCGCGATATGCTGACCGAAGCGATCTCCGCCGGACTCTATCATTCCGAAGGCTGGCAGAGAGATTATCCGAAAGTTCAAATCCTGACCATAACCGAATTACTGAACGGCAAACCGGCGCAGTTGCCGCCGACATCTACAACTTTTAAAAACGGGAATTCTGTCGTTCGCGAACCCGATCAAATCTATCTGAACTTGTGATCTATCCTCTCGGGGGTTTCTCGCCCTCTGGAAGGTTTTCTTTTCGGAACCGCGAATGAACACGAATGGACACGAATAACCAATGACCAGATACCAAACTCCAAATCACAAACTGCAATTTTATCCCAACTTTACCCCTACCTTATATCAAATTAACCCAATCAACCCGCTCGAAGCTGACAGGTCCTATCAATCCATTTCTACCAAATCCACTAAATCTAGCCAATCGACTTTTTTTAAACGCAGATTCGCCATGGCGAACTGGGCTCAGTGAGAAGACAAAGAGGATTTTAGTACAGTACTCAACAGGAAAGGAAAAAACTATCAGAAAACAAGGACAAAGTCAGGTGTTTTTTCAAATTCATTTTACCGATTCAATTATTTCTGTCATAATCAGCGATATTCCGGTTGACTTCATAAAAATCTATGGTTAATATTGCATCAATGACGATCTATGAAAAACCCAGTTGTTATTTAACCTGCTTTAAAATGAGGGTAAAAATCTGTGATCAAATCACTGAAAATCATAACTCCCAATCCTGTACAAAATAGCGAATCAATATGAGCCAAGTCGTTATCGAAAATCCAATCATTAACTCACCTTATGATAAACCAATGCGTCATTTCCGCTTTTCGGACGATGGAATCACAAATGAAATCGATGACGGAAGGAGAATCAGTACCTATTTCGTACCCATCGCAAAACCAAAGAAGAAAGGCGCTACACAACTTGAGATTTATACGGAGTGGACACAAGACCGAGTCAAAGAGAATCAGTTTATCAACGACATTCGACGTCGCGTAGAGATTTGGCGGAATGGCAGTTATGTCGGCGTGACGCCAACGACCGCGCGCTTAATTGCTTACTGGACAGGCCCTAATCGGGAAAAGAAACTCTTTTTCTGCCAAATTGAAGCCCTTGAAACAGTTATTTATATAACTGAAGTTGCCAAGAAGTACGGCGACACCTATTTAGAAACAAAATTGCAAGAAGCAAACAATACATCAAATCCCGGACTGCCGCGCTCAGCCTTCAAGATGGCGACCGGTTCGGGGAAAACCGTCGTCATGGCAATGCTCATCGTGTGGCAGACACTTAATAAACAAGCCAATCCACAGGATGCTCGTTTCTCCGATACATTTCTAATCATCACTCCGGGAATTACTATCCGGGATCGGTTGCGTGTGTTGCTTCCCAACGATCCTCAGAATTACTATCGACAACGCGACATTCTACCGGCACAACAGATCGAGCAGATCGGTCGGGCTAAGATTCTCATAACGAATTTTCATGCCTTTGCGCTCCGCGAGCGCTTTGAAGGTTCACGCTTAACGAAAGAACTGTCCGGTCAAACTAAAACAGGGATAAATAAAGAAACCCCTGATGAAATGGTGCGTCGTGTTTGCCGCGAGTTCGGCACAAAGAAAAACATCGTCGTGATCAACGACGAGGCGCATCATTGCTACCGTAGAAAACCGGATAGCGATGAAGACGAACATCAACTAAAGGGGGATGACCGAACAGAAGCTAAAAAGCGTAATGAAGATGCCCGCGTCTGGATTTCCGGCATCGAAGCAGTAAAAGAAAAAATCGGTGTTAAAACCATCTACGATCTTTCGGCTACGCCGTTCTTTCTCAGAGGTTCTGGCTATCCTGAAGCCACTTTGTATCCGTGGGTAATATCGGATTTCTCGCTGATAGACGCTATCGAATCCGGTATTGTCAAAGTGCCTCGCGTTCCGGTTGCGGACGACTCAATGACAGGCGATCAACCGACCTATCGGGACCTTTGGTTCCGCATACGGGATGATTTACCCAAAAAGGGACGCAAAACGGAGGCGGTTGGCGGCGAACCCAAACCGCCGGTAGAACTGCAGGGTGCTTTACATAGCCTCTATAGTAACTACGAAAAATACTACCACCTTTGGGAACAAAATTCCGAAGCTCGCGCCCGCGGGATTACACCACCCGTGTTCATTGTCGTCTGTAACAATACCAATGTTTCCAAGCTCGTCTTCGACTATATCGCAGGCTGGGAAAAGCAAATCGGTGATAAAACCATCGTTCAGGCAGGGCAATTGCCTATCTTTAGAAATGACGATGGGAATGGCTCTTGGCTCCGTCGTCCAAATACCATACTGGTAGATAGCCGACAGCTCGAATCCGGTGAGGCAATGAGTGACGATTTTAAAAAGATCGCCTCTCGTGAAATCGAAGAGTTTAAAGCCGAATACCGTACCCGTTTTCCCGGACGCGACTCCGAAAGCCTGACGGATGAAGACCTGCTCCGCGAAGTGATGAATACTGTCGGAAAACAAGGCAAGCTCGGTGAGTATGTCAAATGCGTTGTCAGTGTCTCAATGCTTACAGAGGGATGGGATGCTCAGACCGTCACTCACATTCTTGGTGTGCGCGCTTTCGGTACGCAACTATTATGCGAGCAGGTTGTCGGTCGCGCTTTGCGCCGCATGAGTTATTCTGCTAACGAAAAAGGACATTTCAACCCTGAGTACGCAGAAGTCTATGGCGTTCCATTTTCATTTATACCCTGTAGCGGCGGAACAATAGAACCTAAACCCGGTCCGATGCCCACTCGCGTCCGCGCTATCGAAAGTCGGATCGCCTGTGAAATAACTTTTCCCCGTTTGATTGGTTACCGCTATGACCTCTCCGGCGAACGAATTACGGCTAATTTCACAGATGATTCCAACCTGACGCTATCTACAAAAGACGTTCCTACTAAAACAGAAAATGCTCCTATTGTCGGCGAATCCAGTATTCACACTCTTGACGACCTGAAACGTCATCGCGCCAATGAAGTCGCCTTTATGCTGGCGAAACTCACGCTGGAGAAGTATTTTCGTGACGACGATGGTAACAATAAACCGTGGCTTTTTCCGCAACTGCTGGGAATATCCAAACGTTGGCTGACCGAATGCGTCATCCTGAAGGACAACACGTTTATTCAATTGCTCCTTTTAATCGAATTCGCACATGATGCCGCTGACCGCATTTATAGAGCCATCGTCGCCTCGACCGATGGTACGGCCGCGCTCAAACCCATCCTACAACCTTACGATACCATCGGTTCTACGCGGTATGTTGACTTCGATACGACTCGATCGGTTTATGCCACTCGTGAAGACAAGTGCCACGTTTCGCATGTCGTCGCCGATACGAAATCCTGGGAACAGAAAATGGCCGCCGATCTTGAAGATATGCCCGAGGTTATCCGCTATGTAAAAAACCACAACCTCGGATTCACGATCCCTTATACTATCAACGGCGAAGAACATCAATACTATCCAGACTTTATCGCCTGCATCGATGATGGTAAAGGCGCCAATAACATCCTGAATCTGATTATCGAGGTCACCGGCGAGAAGAAAAAGGATAAAGCCGCAAAAGTCTCTACCGCCCGCACGCTCTGGGTTCCGGCAATTAATAATCACGGTGGTTTTGGTCGTTGGGCGTTCATTGAAATTGATGATCCCTGGAATGCCATAAAAACAATAAAAACTCTTTAAATACTCAAGGAGAACTCTGATTATGCTGACAAGACTAAGGGTTAAAAACTTTAAAAGACTTGATGAAATTGACATCGAGCTTTATAATAACGTGGTTTTAATTGGCCCAAATAACTGTGGCAAAACGACCGCTCTTCAGGCGCTCGCATTATGGGATATTGGTGTTCGAAGATGGAACGAAAAACGGAAGGGTAAAACTTCTCCCGAAAAAAGGCCCGGTGTAACAATCAATAGACGTGATCTATTAGCAATTCCGGTACCTAGTGCAAATTTACTGTGGAGAAATTTACATGTACGAGATGTTAGTCGTATAACAGAGGGCATAGCAATATCACAAAAAACTCAGAATATTCGAGTTGAAATTATTGTAGATGGCGTTACAAAAGATAAACCATGGTCATGTGGAATGGAATTTGACTATGCAAATGAAGAATCCTTTTATTGTCGACCATTAAGACTTGGCGATAAAAATGATAGGATGCCCGTCCCAGATGAAGTAGAAGATATAAAGATTGCATTCTTACCGCCAATGTCTGGACTAACTGACACGGAATTCATAAAACAAAGTGGGGAAATCGGAGTTTTAATAGGTCAAGGACAAACCGCCCAAGTTCTTAGAAATCTTTGCTTCCAAATATCCCAGATGAATAAAGAAAATAAATATTGGAATGATATGGTAAACCATATTCGTTCCTTTTTTGGAATAGAATTGTTACCACCGAAGTACATTGTTGAAAGAAGTGAAATAACAATGTCCTATAAAGATGAATATGGACATGTTCTTGATTTATCCTCCTCCGGTCGTGGTTTACAACAAACCACTTTATTGCTGGCACATCTCTATTTACACCCAGGAACAGCGCTACTACTTGATGAACCAGATGCTCATTTAGAAGTTCTGCGGCAACGGCAAATTTATAACATCCTTCTTGACGCGGCTTCTAAACAAAACTCACAAATCATTGTCGCCAGCCATTCGGAGGTTGTTCTTTCCGAAGCCGCAGAAAAAGGCACCGTCATAGCTTTTATTGGAAAGCCTCATAAACTAAACGATCATGGATCACAGCTATCTAAATCACTTCAGTCCATCGGATGGGATCAGTACTATCAGGCAGAACAGTCTGGTTGGGTTCTCTACCTTGAAGGCTCGACGGACCTCGAAATACTTAGAACTTTCGCTATAAAACTTGGGCATGACGAAGCAATCAAAGTTTTAGAACGTCCATTTGTTCACTATTTAGGATCCAACCATCCCCCACAGAGTCGTGATCATTTCAATGGCCTGAGAGAGGCAAAAAACGATTTAGTTGGTGTTGCACTTTTCGATCATCTTGATAGGCCATTACAAACAGAAAGTCAACTTACAGAAATTATGTGGACTAGCCGCGAAATAGAGAACTATTTTTGTAGAAAAGAAGTACTTATTGCTTATGCTGGAAATACGGAATCACCTCTTGACATTTTTAGTTCAGCTGAATCACAACGTCGGATAAGAGCTATGGAAGAATCTATTCAAGAAGTAATCTCAGCGCTTGAGACGTTAGGAAAACCACCAGCATGGTCTGCTAAAATTAAAGCAACTGATGATTTTCTTGATCCTTTATTCAAAGCCTATTTTAAAAAACTTGACCTCCCCCTCCTAATGCGAAAGACTGATTATTATCAATTAGCAAAATTAATTCCTAAAGAATCTATTGATCAGGAAGTTAAAAACGTTCTTGACACTATAGTAGAGGTTTCGAAAAAAGCAATTGTGAAAAATGATTAATATCTACTACTGTAAAATGTCCCAATTATTCGCTGACCACTTGCTGGAGCATTTATAATGGGACAGAAATCTTCTATCGAATGGACTGAATCAACCTGGAATCCTGTAACAGGTTGTTCAAAAATCTCTGCCGGTTGTTTGAACTGCTATGCCGAACGGATGGCAAAAAGACTTCAGGCAATGGGTCAGGCAAATTATGCGAATGGCTTTCACGTAACTCTCCATGAACATTTGATCGAATTGCCTCTGCATTGGCGGAAGCCACAAACTATATTCGTCAACTCAATGTCCGATCTTTTCCATGAAGACGTTCCTATAGATTTTATTAAGCATGTCTTCAACGTAATGGAAAAAGCGAGCTGGCATCACTTCCAGATTTTAACGAAGCGCTCGGCTCGTCTGGTTGAACTTGCGGGGAAATTGCCCTGGCCGGAAAATGTCTGGATGGGCGTTACCGTTGAAAATGAAGAGAGCGTTTTCCGTATCAAGCACCTCCGAAGCATTCCCGCCGCTGTCCGGTTCCTTTCCGTCGAACCCTTAATCGGACCGATTACGGGAATAAATCTGTCAGGGATCAATTGGGTGATCGTTGGCGGCGAATCCGGTCCCGGCGCCCGGCCGATGAAATCAGAATGGGTGTTTGAAATCAAGGAAAACTGCCAAAACGCAAACGTACCGTTCTTCTTCAAACAATGGGGAGGCTTCAATAAGAAGAAAAACGGA
>Ga0210017_1001304_pt1 | contig 21735 bp, 15 predicted proteins | sample CryGeyCG2014_020_FD_183966 | JGI IMG/M metagenome (GOLD analysis project Ga0210017, IMG submission 183966) | Groundwater microbial communities from aquifer - Crystal Geyser CG08_land_8/20/14_0.20 (SPAdes) (version 2) | ecosystem: Environmental > Aquatic > Deep subsurface > Groundwater | place... | reverse complement strand
TGTAATAGCCAAAATCTTCTTCGCTTTGTAGTATGTAAACCGTAAACATCAAGCGGAGAGGCCGGGATTCGAACCCGGGGTACGATTCCTCGTACAACTGCTTAGCAGGCAGCTGCCTTCAGCCGCTCGGCCACCTCTCCATAAAAAAATCGCTTAGAAAAGCGCGTGAATTTAAGGAAACAATTCATTATATTCAAAGCACTATTCTTTGAGAACATTAGGAGAAAAATTATGAATAATCTAGTTTTACCACATCGTTTCTTTCAAAATGTTAAGGCGTTTTCAGACAAAGCCGCTATGCTGTCCAAAATTGGCGGAACTTTTCGTCCCGTCACTTATTATGAGTTAGGAAACATTGTCCGTGCAATCGCACTGGTTCTGGATTCCTGGGGAATTCGAAAAGGAGACCGCATCGCAATCCTATCGGATAATCGTGAAGAGTGGTACATGTCCGATATGGCTTGCCTTTCTATTGGCGCAATCAGCGTCCCAGTTTATCCAACTCTGTCAGCCTTGCAAATCGGCGAATTGATGAAACATTCCAAACCGCGCGCTATCTTTTTTTCGACACAGGATTTGCTGAAAAAAATTCGCGAATCGGATTACCAGTTCGAGCGAATCATATCCTTCGACAAAATTATCGAAACCAGCGACGTAAATTGGATACAGGATATCATTGAACATGGCAAACAGATCCATGTCGAAAAACCCGAGCGATTTCAAACATTGCTGGATTCTGTAGAAGAAAATGATCTTGCGTGCATCAATTATACATCTGGAACGACCGGTTCGCCCAAAGGCGTTATGCTCTCACACGCAAATTTCGTGAAAGATGTCGATAACAGCGTTAAAATGATCCAGATTTATCCAGAAGATACATTCCTTTCATTTTTACCGTTGAGCCATGTTTTGGAACGGATGGGTGGTTATTATGTCCCGATGTTACTGGGCGCGACGGTTGGCTTCGCCGAAAGCGTCGAAAAAGTAATCGACAATATGTCGGAGGTTCGCCCGACTATTTTGATCAGCGTACCACGACTGTTCGAAAAAATTTATGCGACGGTCATGTCTGGCGTCCAATCGGGGTCGTCAATCAAGAAGAAAATATTCTACTGGGGATTAAAAGCGGGAAAAGAGCGCATGAAGGCGGACATTGAAGGAACAAAACTCGGCTGGTGGAAGCAGAAAAAAGTTCACCTCGCTGACAAACTCGTTTTCTCGAAACTCCAACAAAAGACAGGTGGAAGACTTCAGCGGTTCGTATCCGGCGGCGCGCCGCTTTCTCCGGAAATCGCAGAATTTCTGTATTCAGCCGGGTTGCGAATATTTGAAGGTTACGGTCTGACGGAAACCAGTCCCGTGATTGCCGTGAATGGACCCGGAAACGTACGACTTGGCTCCGTTGGTAGAGCGGTTCCTGAAACGGAATTTAAGATCGCCAGTGACGGCGAAATTCTCGTTAAAGGACCTCAGGTAATGGTTGGTTATTATAAAAATGAAACCGCCACACGAGATGTCATCGATGCCGACGGTTTTTTTCATACCGGCGATATCGGTCATTTCGATGATGACAATTTTCTTTATATCACCGATCGCAAGAAAAATCTGATTATCACGGCAGGGGGAAAAAATGTCGCCCCCCAACCTATTGAAGAGGCGCTCAAACTTAGCCCTTATATCTCAGAATCCGTGCTAATTGGCGATCGTAAAAACTTCATTTCAGCACTCATCGTTTTGGATCAAATGGCGGTGAAAAAGTGGGCGGAATCTCATCAAATCCCGTTTGAACCTTATACTGACTTTGTTCGACATGAAGAAGTATTGAAACTGATTGAAAACGAAATCGAAAACCAGACGGCTCATTTTTCTCGTTTTGAAAAAGTGAAGAAATTCCGGATCATTCCAAAAGATTTTACAATCGACGATGGCGAGATCACACCTTCACTCAAGGTTAAAAAGAAAGTCGTACTGGAAAAATTCGCTCCGTTAGTTGATGATATGTACAAGGAACAAGATATTTAAAATTTCTTGTTTAGATAAAAATTAAGGAAGAAATTTCACCGCTTTTTGGAGGTGTAGTCCTAATCGGTAAGGCAGCGGTCTTGAAAACCGCCGGGTTAACGCCCTTGGGGGTTCGAGTCCCTTCACCTCCGCATCAAAAGAACCAAGATTGGCTAAGTCAAAATCACCATTATGTCATAAATCGTATGAGCGTAGGCGGTAACTCCGTATCCTCTGAAATAATAAACACAGGAGAGAAAAACACCGGCGGAGAAACGAATCACCAGCGATCTCAGGTCAAACGCATCCCCAAACGCGCCCATATAGTGGAAAGCGGCAAAAATTAACGATGATAAAATTAACGATAAAATACCCGAAACCACCGGATGAAGTTTAAAAATATCTCTAAACAGAAATAGAAACGCCGTTATAAAAACTACACGAAAAACGAACTCTTCGTACACTCCTGCGCCGAGCGCTAAAATGATCATTTGTTGGTTTTCCGGCGAGAAGCCAATGGACAGGGTGAATCCACCAAACCGATCAATGAGTAAGTACATCATTAGTCCGTAAACCATGCTTTCGAGGAACATCAATAGAAAAAATTGTCCCCGAAACTTCCCGACTTTTTTCTCCCGACTCTGGAAGTAGTAAGTGAGAAGAAACGAGAGAATAACGACGAATCCGACCACATAAAATCCATAAACACTGAATAATGCAAAAAACTGCCTGAACAAAACGTCTGCACCATTTCTCATTCCGATAATATCCGAATGGTTCATCGAAAAAATGAATCCTTCATAAGCGACCATTAACGGAAGAGTAAATAATAAACTATAAAATGGAGATTTGGACAAAGTCCAGTAGGATTTCAGAAATTTCATCTAATTAAAGGTTTAAAATTCCGCGTCCAGAACCCATTTTCAAAAGGTAACCTCTGTATTTTGACATCTGTTTTTCCACTTGTAGGTAATAACAGAGAAAGAATTTGCACTTTGATATTTTCAATCTACAATTTTCAATTTTCAACTTTAATGTTCCATTTTCAGAACGGCGAGAAAAGCTTCTTGTGGGATTTCAACGCGTCCAACTTGTTTCATCCGCTTCTTGCCTTCCTTCTGCTTCTCTAATAATTTCCGTTTGCGCGTAATATCACCACCATAGCACTTAGCTGTCACGTTTTTCCGTAGTGGTCCTTTCGATTCCCGCGCGATGACCTTGGCACCGATCGCGGCTTGAACAACCAATTCAAACATTTGCCGAGGAATCAGTTCCTTAAGTTTAGTGCAGAGATTTCTGCCATGAGCATAGGCTTTATCTTTGTGAACGATGAATGAAAGCGCATCGACCGGCTCGCCGGAAATTAAAACATCGACTTTGACAAGATCGCCCGCACGATATCCAATCGGTTCATAATCAAACGATGCATATCCGCGCGACATGGACTTCAGTTTATCATAAAAGTCGAAGATAATCTCAGCCAGCGGAAGTTCATAATGGATTTGTACCTTCGTCACGTCCAAATATTTCGTCGTCTTATAAATGCCGCGTTTCTCCTGACATAGTTTTAGCACGTTTCCCAAAAATGTCGTCGGCACAATGATCTCCGCTCGAACAAAGGGCTCGCGAAGTTCACCAATATTACCAACGTCCGGCATTTTTGTCGGATTATCAATTTCGACGACTTCGCCGGTTCTGAGCAGAGCTTGATATTCGACGTTCGGCATTGTCGTAATGAGATTAAGATTAAACTCTCGCTCCAGCCTTTCCTGTACGATTTCCATGTGCAACAGGCCCAGATAACCGCATCGAAACCCAAATCCGAGCGCAGTGGAAGTTTCCGCTTCGTAAAACAGAGACGAATCGTTGAGTTTCATTTTCTCCAGCGACGAGCGTAAATCTTCAAAATCTTCCGTCGCAACCGGATACATGCCGCTGAAAACCATCGGTTTAATGACACGATAGCCGGGAAGCGGTTCGCTGGCTGGATTATTTTTCAGCGTAATCGTGTCACCGACTTTTACACTGGAAATATCCTTGACGCCTGCGACGAGGTAGCCGACATCTCCTGAAACCAATTTATCGGATTTTTGTCTCTGCATTTTGAAAATGCCAACCTCCGACGTTTCGTGATTCGAGTTGTTGGCAAAAAACCGAATCCAATCCTCAGATTTGACTTCGCCCTCAAAAACGCGTATATACGGAATCGCTCCCCGGAACGAATCGAACACCGAATCAAAGATCAGTGCCCGTAACGGTTTATCCGGGAAATAAGAGGGTGGAGGAATTCTTTTGATAATCGCTTCGAATATTTGTTCAAGCCCCTGTCCGCTTTTCGCGCTGGTGAGAATAATTTCGTCTTCAGCACATCCGATGAGGTCCATGATCTGATGTTTCGATTCCGGAATCATAGCACCCGGCAAATCTATTTTATTGATAATCGGGATAATGGTCAGGTCGTTTTCGATAGCGAGATAAGCATTACTAACGGTTTGCGCTTCAACGCCTTGTGAAGCATCGACCAAGAGCAAAGCGCCTTCGCAAGCGGCTAGACTACGAGAGACTTCATATGAAAAATCCACATGTCCCGGCGTATCAATCAAATTTAGAATATAATCCTTCCCACCCCGGGAACGATAGTTCATTTGTATCGGGTGCGATTTGATTGTTATGCCGCGTTCGCGCTCCAAATCCATATCATCCAGCACCTGATCTTTCATTTCACGTTTGCTGATCGTGCCAGTAAATTCGAGCATCCTATCGGCTAAAGTAGATTTTCCATGATCTATGTGAGCAATAATTGAAAAATTCCTAACGTTCGATACCATGACAGAAAATATACGGTTTTTGAAAGGATTTTCAAAAGATGAAGATCAAAATCTGGGACTGAGATCCGACGGAAAATCCGTTAGCGAAAGACTTTTTGTAAAACGAGTCGCCGCTCCTGACGATCAGAATCATTGGTACCGATCTGAACAAGATTCTCCCAATTGAATACAATCGCTCCCGCGGATGGCGTCATCAAAGCATAAACGAGCGCTTGTTCGAATTCATTCGGCGTATAGTCTTGAAATTCGCCTGACGCTTCCACCTGAACGCTTGGCAATATCTGTTTATGGGTCGTTTCATACAATTCCACCGTGAGTTCATGAACAAATTCTGCGTCCTTCCCGATCATTTTATGGTAAATCATTGGCGAGAAATAATCAACATACGGCGTCAGCGCTTTTATGTCCTGACCCGCGATTCTAAGAATCGCCAGATCGAACTGTTCACTGCTCCAAGGTACTGTATTAACAAGAATCTTAATATTTGGATCGATTTTTTCAACGGCTAATCGTACCGATTTGACTAACCGAGTAATATTTTCAACCTTCCAACCCGTCCATTGCTTGCCATGATTTTCCAGAATCCACGTCGCTTTTTGTGCCGTTTCGGTTAACGAATCGGGAAAGGTGAGAAAATATTTTTGGGTAAATAGCGATAGACATCGATCACAAAAACAGAAATCGCGGATTTGATCCGATTTTTCATTCGGAAGAACGAGTTCCCACGTCGTTGGATAACGCATGAAGTCGAGACAAAGTATATCCGGTTGAAATTTTCTGGCGACTTCTTTTACAACGGATAATTTGTACAACCGATATTCTTTATTAGTCGGACAAACCATCCTCTGCCAATCGACATAGACATTATTTCCATGTCTATCGACAGGAATCAGATCATCGGGACTTAAAACAATATCCGGATCGTAGAATATTTGGCATACGGCGGCGAAGCGAATGTTATTTTCCTTCAAGACCCGACGCAGATCAATTAAGTTCAGTTTTGGGTCGCTCTGGCGTATAACATGGCTGGGATAAAATGCCTTCTGACCTTCGTAAACCGTTGTAAAAATGGTATTCACACCTACGGATTTTAAATCAGCGGCTAATTTTGGAAAGTCATTTTGATATTTTTTCCGTGTTTCAAACTGGTTAAAATACACTTTCATTCCACGAATGGGATCGGAAATTTGTGCCTGCTGGCGTTTCTCGCACGAAAAGAAAAATAGCACGGATAAAATTAGCGCGAATTGACTGAACCACCTCATTTTCACAGCAAGATTATAATCGAGATCTCAGAGAAAAGCAATAGTTCATTTATCAATTCCAGCGCTCCGGTTTTTCGGCTGAATTTGACTTTAATAATTAAGGAAAAGGTGTGGCAATTTACATTAAATTGTTTAAATTTCAGATAGATTTTTCTCATGATCACCATCAAAATTCAAAAAAAGGTAATTGAGATGACAACTACAAAAGAGTGCATCGAAATAGAAGATCGATATGGCGCACATAATTACAAACCGCTGAATGTCGTTTTAACGAAAGGCGCCGGAATTTGGGTTGAGGATGTCGAAGGGAAAAAATACATGGATTTTCTCGCCGCATATTCCGCCGTCAATCAGGGACACTGCCATCCGCGACTCGTTAAGGCTATACAAGAACAATCAGCCAGATTAGCGCTGACTTCACGCGCATTTCGGAACGATCAACTTCCATTCTTAGCCAAAGAACTATGCGATCTGACCGGCTATGAAATGATGTTGCCGATGAATTCCGGCGGTGAAGCCGTTGAAACGGCGATCAAAGCCGCCCGGAAATGGGGTTACAAAATTAAAGGCGTTGAAAAAGACAAAGGCGAAATCATCGTCTGTGCGGGAAATTTTCATGGTCGAACGACGACGATCATTTCTTTTTCAACCGATGAACAGTATAAAGACGGATTCGGACCGCTGACGCCCGGATTTTTCGTCATTCCGTATGGCGATGTTGAAGCGTTTCGAAAAGCCGTCAATCCAAACACAGTCGCTTTTCTCGTCGAGCCGATTCAAGGCGAAAGCGGCGTTGTCGTCCCGCGGGAAGGTTTTCTAAAAGAGTGCGCCGAAATCTGCCGTGAAAATCGCGTATTGCTTGTTGCCGATGAAATTCAGAGCGGTTTGGGAAGAACGGGCAAACTGTTTGCATATCAGCACGAAAACGTTCGTCCTGATATGGTGATTATCGGCAAAGCGCTTAGCGGCGGTATGTATCCAGTTTCGGCGGTGATCGCTTCGCGGGAAATTCTCGGCGTGTTCAATCCTGGCGATCATGGTTCGACTTACGGCGGCAACCCAATCGCATGCGCCGTTGCAAGGGAAGCGCTGAAAATCATCATCGAAGAAAAATTGTCGGAGCGATCAGCAGAACTTGGCGAGTATTTGATCAAAAAACTGCGAACGATTCAAAGTCCGTACGTTGATTTCTACCGCGGAAAAGGATTATGGATCGGGATCGTTCTTAAGAAATCGGCAGGCGGCGCGCGACGATTTTGCGAAGCGCTTCAAGAGAAAGGAATTTTAGCTAAAGAAACCCATGAAACCGTCATTCGTATTGCGCCACCCTTGATCATACAGGTAGAAGAAATTGATTGGGCGGTTGAAAGAATTCGTGAAGTATTGAGTGAATAAATCTCTTGATTTATTGCCGCTTTTTGGCTAAATAAACGCCAGTAACATTAACATTGTTGGAGGATAAAACATTGAAAGAAGCAATCAAAGGACTAAAACCGGAGTCGCTGTGGAACTTTTTTTATGGACTAAATCAAATTCCCCGCGAATCCAAACACGAAAAAGGTGCAATCGAGTGGATTGCGTCCGTCGCAAAAAAACTCGGATTACCCTACAAAATCGACAAAGTTGGTAACATCGTCGTTTCAAAGCCCGCCTCAAAAGGGAAGGAAAAAGCGACGCCTGTTGTTCTTCAAGGACATGTCGATATGGTCTGTGAAAAAAACGCAGGCGTCATCCACGATTTTTCTAAAGACCCAATCGAATTAGTTCGGGACGGTGAATACATTCGGGCGGCTGGAACGACTCTTGGCGCCGACAATGGAATCGGCGTAGCTGCGGCGCTGTCAGTTTTGGCAGATAAGTCTCTCATTCACCCGCCGCTTGAAGCGCTGTTCACTATTGACGAAGAAACAGGATTGACCGGCGCGGTATCGCTCGAACCGGGATTCGTTCAGGGAAAAATTTTATTGAACTGCGATTCCGAAGAAGACGGCGTTCTGTTTGTTGGATGTGCCGGAGGAAAAAATACGGAAGTGACGTTTGACATTGACTGGCAAAAAGCGCCCGTTGGCTTACAAGCAGTAGCGGTCAAAATTACAGGATTGAGAGGCGGACATTCCGGATTGGAGATTCATCAGGGACACGCGAACGCAGTGAAGGAACTCAACCGCGTCATCTGGAAAGCCGCAGAAAAATTAAAGTTTTCCTTGTTTTATATCGACGGTGGAACCAAACACAACGCCATTCCGCGTGATGCCGAATATCGCTTGCTCATTGATAAAAAATCGGCAGATATTTTCAAACAATTTGTCGCCGATTCTGAAAACATCCTAAAAAACGAGTTCAAACAGATCGAGCCGAATCTCAAACTGTCTGTTGAAGTAATTCCCAATTATCCTGAAAACGTGTTCTCGCCCGAATTTCAGAATCGATTGTTGAATTTCCTTTACGCAATTCCGCACGGCGTCAGGAAAATGAGCCCCGACATTCCGGGACTCGTCGAAACATCAACAAACGCCGCTATCGTTCACACTCAAGACAATCAGATCAGTTTGCTGACCAGCCAGCGCAGTTCAGTTGCCTCGGAAATCGTCGAAATCGCCGACAAGGTCAAAGCAATTGGTTTGCTGGCGGGCGGGAAAGTCAAACAAGACGCTGGTTATCCGGCTTGGGCGCCCAACATGCAATCGAAAATTCTTAGTCTTATGAAGTCGACTCATAAGGATTTATTCGGCAAGGAACCCGATGTTCAAGCCATTCATGCCGGTTTGGAATGCGGTATCATCGGCGAGAAATGCGAAGGAATGGATATGATTTCTTTTGGACCGACATTAAAAGCCGTTCATTCGCCTGACGAGCGAGCTGAAATCGCAACGGTTGAGAAATTCTGGCAGTTGTTGCTCGAAGTTCTCAAACGAATCGAATAATCGTTCTTTTCCATATTAAAAAGCCATTCCGATTTGATCATTCCTTTCGGAATGGCTTTGAATTTCTGTGAATTATTGCGGTGAAAATTTCGTCGTGCCGTTTATTTTTGAGACATTTTTATGTGGAAATTATTTGTTAGAAGATTTTCTGTTAAGCGGAACCGCTTGATCGCTCTCGTCACTTTTCTTACTCATGTCGTGATTTTGACGATCAGTTGGTGGTTAACCAAGCCATTTTTCAAGGAACCGCCCTGCGCCGTGTGTGGAAGGGCGGACACTTATCCCGTCAGGGTTCTCTATCAATATAAGGTCAATGTAATTCCCTATGTTGTAGAAAAAGATATCTTTTACTGCAAAAGACACATGGAAAACGTCCCGCAAATCGTCACGGAAATTCCTGGCGAAAAAGATCGGGTTGGAAAGCGTTTCTGGATTGTTACAATCTCTACAACGGCTGTTTTAGCAACCTTACTCTTTATTTTAACTCTACTGGACTTGAGTTATTGGCTGTTGGCAATACATCCAATTTTAGTTACTTTCATCTTCTCCATTTTCGGAATTGTCAGCAATGTTACAATGACAACCTTTTTTATTGCCACCTTGATCATTCCAATCTCAATTTTCATTGTCTGGAATCAGTGGATCGCCAATCAAAAGTAGCGGAGAAAACATGAACCTCGATTATATTTTTAGACGCAGAAGCATCCGAGAATTTACCAATGAACCGGTTTCGGATGAACATTTAGAACTCATATTAAAATCCGGGATGGCGGCTCCTTCCGCGCACGACCTAAAACCTTGGCACTTCATCATCATTCGAGATCGAACAAAACTGAATAAAATCGCCGATCTTCATCCGTACGCCAAGATGCTTTATCAAGCGCCTGTTTGTATTGCCGTGTGCGGCGATGTCGAAATTTCATCGAAGCGGTGGGATCAGGATTGCGCCGCCGCTACGGAAAATATTCTGCTTTCACTGCCGGAGCTAAACCTCGGCGGCGTATGGATAGGTTATCATCCCGAAGCTTCGGGATTAACCGCGTTATTCGACGAATTGTTTGGCTTGCCACAAAATATAAGGCTATTCTCCTTGATTGCCGTTGGTCGTCCCGCAGAAGAAAAACCGTCGCGCACGCAATTCGACGCCAATCGTGTTCATTTCGAGAAGTTTTAGTTTTCAAAATAAATACCGAAGGATATTGAAATGGAGCATGTTGATATCGCTGTCATTGGCGCAGGCGTCGTCGGATTAGCCATCTGCGAAAACCTTTCACGCTCTAACAAAGAGGTGTTCCTTCTTGAGCGATATGAGTCTTTCGGAATGGAAACCTCATCACGCAATAGCGAGGTTATTCATGCGGGATTTTACTATCCAAAAAACTCGCTAAAGGCAGAACTATGTGTCGAAGGCAACCGACTGCTTTACGATCTCTGCAAAAATTTTGAAATCCCTTTTTGGAAAACAGGGAAAATCATCATTGCCAAAACACCGGAAGAAGTCCAAAATGTCAATCATCTTTTCGAGCAGGGAATTAAAAATCATACACCCGGATTGAGATTCCTTTCCAAGACAGAAATTAGTCAAATGGAACCCAACATTTCAGCGGAGTTTGGTTTGTTCAGTCCGGAAACCGGACTGATTGATGTTCACCAACTGATGAAGTTCTATGAATCTCAATCGGAAAGGAACGGCGCCGTTATCGCGTATCATTCAAACGTGATTGCAATTGAAAAAATCACAGATGGTTATCGTATTTTAATTCAGGACACAAACGGAGAAATCGAAGAAATCGCGGCAAAGATCGTTATCAATGCGGCGGGAATCGGCGCCGAGCGGATCGCCGCACTTGCCGGAATTGATATCGAGTCATCCGGTTATCAAGTATATCTGGTTAAGGGTGAATATTTCAATGTCGCCGCTAAACATACCGGAAAAATCCATCACCTGATTTATCCAACGCCTACTGCGCTAAGTCTGGGAATTCATACAAGACTTAGATTAGACGGAACTTTTTCGCTCGGACCCAGCGCTTTTTACGTGGATGAAGTCTCCTATGAAGTCAACCCCGATCATCAGGACAAATTTTTCGAAAGCGTTTATTCATTCTTGCCGTTTCTAAAACCAGAAGACCTGACGCCAGAGATGTCCGGTATCCGTCCAAAACTCCAGAAACCGGGCGGTGAATTCCGCGATTTTGTTATTGCAGAGGAATCCGAAAAAGGATTACAGGGAATGATCAACCTGATTGGCATCGACTCGCCCGGCTTGACGGCGGCGCCGGCGATTGCGATTCGCGTCGGTCAATTAGTCGAAAATATTCTCAGGTGATTTTTTATCGATTTTAAATATGGATGTGATGTTGCCATCAAATGCGGATTCCGGCAAGGAGCAAAATCGTTCCAACTACGGTTCCAACTAATCCCAAAACCATTCCCGCTATAATTAAAGACCGAGCCAGCGAAGCAGAATGGCTTGGCAGTGCAGACGCTACCAAACAAGCGCCGACAAAAGATAAAATGCCTACTATAAGACCTATCGTAATATAAGCCCGGCATTTCTTCCGCGGATTCCTCGATGACAAATTGTGAAATAGCATTTTTCCCTCAATTCCTCACAAATACCCAGATGACTTTAGTCTTCTACTTTGATAAAAGACAAATCAATTGCGAATTCAACAAACCCTTAAGACTCAAAACACTAAACTAAAAATTTTTAGTTCTCATCTCTATTTAAGTACCAACCGTGGGTTTTATTAATGAATTTCCTAATTGCCAAGAAGAATTTTAATTTATTTTAAATCTTATGGATTGACCGGATCAGTCATTCCAGCTAAAATCCGATTTCTGGTCTTCAGCGCCTCCGTCTGAACGCTCTTATCCGCATCTGCTTGTATGATATGCTTACAAGCGGTGATAATCTGATCCCGTTGATGTGAAAATGTAAACCAACCCAACGCTTCCAATCCCGCGATTCGCACCCGGGATTCTATCACCGGATTCGAGGCAACACCGATTAAGTCCGGAATTGCCGCTATAAACTGGTAATTCCGAAAAGTCCGAATGGCTTCCACGCGGTCTTTAACCTTTACAGTATCGCTGAGAAGGTTCGGAATCAATTCCTGATTCAGCCATTTATCCGAACGCTCAAAAGAAAAACGGATATTTTTTTCGAGTTCTTCCGCGTAGTCGGATTTCGGTATTTTTTCCAGGTAATCTAAGCAGGCGTTCAGGGCTTTGACGGGATCGACTTTGTCGATCGCAGATTTTGCCGCCGCTTTCACTCGCTCCGACGGATCGACAATCATCTTTTCAGCCAGAATTGGCAGATATTCTTCGCGTCCGATGACGCCCATCCATTGCGCGCTAAACCGGCGGATCAATTCATAGGAATCGTTGGCAGTCTGAGGTAAAATCTTTTCAAATTCTATCGAACGTCGAGCGGCTAAACCTTTCAATGCCGAAAGCCGCACGATAAATGCTGGGTCTTTTTGAGCAAACTTAGCGAGTTCTTTATCTGAAATCCCATCGTTCTCCATCGCCAACCGAAAAATCGCAAATGCACGCAGATTCGCATCATCGTTTTTCATGAGTATCTGCCATGTGGAAATTTGTCTTGGATCGTACCCTGCCAATTGCGGCAGGTCGGTAGGCTTTTGTGTCGCAAAATGAAATGTCGGGTCTCCGATGAGATGCGATTCCAGATAATTCCGCGTCCGATGCCATTCACCAACACGAACGCCTTCCTTCAGAATTCCGATATGTTCATCCGCCCAAATATCCTGTTTAACATTCACCGTGTTGGCAATGCCGACGACTGTCGTTCCGTTCCCGAACACATAATTTCCTGCGATATAGGGTGAGTTGATAAAAGCGCCGTTGAAACATTCATCGAAAATGATGACTTCCGCCTGCGGCGAAATCTGCTCGACATCCGACACATAAATATCTAATTTTGCCGAATAAACTGAATCAGACAAAATCACCGAGTCAACGAAAGCGCCTTCGAACCATTCATCCGGAATCTGATAATTTTCCTGATAGTATTTTTGGGTCTCACCAATCGATTTTTTCCGGCTTTTAGCTTCACGGAGCTTACTGCGTAAAAACATCTGAACCGCTGAAACATTCTGATCGATCATCTCAGCCGCCGGGTAGCCGATCAGGTATTGTGTATCCGTAGCGCCATGAGCGTGAATTAATGCCAGATCAAGATTCGGCTGTTGTAACTCATTCAGCATGACACCTTTCATTTTCGTTGACATCGAATGGTAAAAATTCCGGATATTGCCTTTCGAGCCGCCGTATAGTTCGGGAAATTGCTCGCGAAGGGACAGAATCTCGCCTTCCCACGAACTCAACGCCTCTGAATGATAACCATGACCGGTGTAAGTTAAAATATTATCCAGAATATCCGGTTGGGACTTTTGTCGGGAAACGCGCTGGAGATATTTTTCGATAATTTTATATTTCGACGCGTCATTCACAGGCGCTTTGATTCGCGCAGAATAAATATCTTTATGAATAACTTGTTCAGATTCTGCTCTAAGAGAATAGTAAAACAGCAGGTTATTCGTCGTATCTTGCCGGATAAATTCAAATTTCAGATCAAAATCATCATAAAATCGGTCAGACGGGATTGAAGAGCGAATGAATGGAAAACGCTCCTGATCCATTTTAAAAGCCGAAGCGAGATGTTGAGCGTCCCGAATCATCGGAATTGGGATATCTCCAACGAATACAACTCCCTCCAGAGGAATTTTTTTTCGGGATTGTTGGATAATAGCCGTCCTGACCTCTTCTGGTCGATTCCACTGGTCGATGATGATGTAAGTTGATAAACCATCCGATTCGACAGCGTCGCGATAGGCCAGAACAGATTTTTCAATCTGTTTAAATGTCTCATTATCAATGATAATGGCAAATGAAGTGGAATGATTTTGACGTGGCGAAATTATCTTCAGTCTTGCACTGCTAATTTGAAATAAACTCAGTAAACATGCGATCAAAGTCGCACAGCGCATCATTTTTCTCTGGATCATTTTTCTTCTCATCATTAAATGTTTAGTGTTCCTGTTCTCGCCTATCGATTGATTTTTTCAACGACCAAATTGACTGTAAGTGAATTCCTGTTCGTCGATTTGTAGGTTTCTTCGGTCAACGGTGTGAGAAATGCGGCTTTCACGGACAAGTAATAAATCAGATCGTTTTGTGTGTAAAACGTCATCTTCACCTGATACCAAAACTGGTCAGCGTCCGTCTCATAAAATTCCTGCTCTGAAACAGTGATTTGCCAATAATACCAGTCAGTTCTTTCGGTATAAACCGTCGATTTCCGGCAACGCTTTGAATCGTTACCGGCGGAAAGGCTTAGATCGAATCGTTCGCTCCCCGGAAAAGTCTGTTCAATGCTCCAACCGACAGTTTCAGACGGAAAATATTGGAGAATTCCGTTAAAAAGATCGGTCCGTTTATAGGTCGCCGAGGAATAATAGACTTTCGGACAGAATTCGTTCCCGCTCTCGCTTCGGAAATGAATTCCGATTCCTCCCGTAATCTGCTGTGTTCGAAAGTCATAGATTTCTGATTTGAAATCCGGGTGCGTCGCCGACTGCACATTAATTGCTCCAGATGAGGTCAACGAGAATCCGATTTGCGGATTGAACCATTGCCGAAAGTCCGACGAAAAAAAGAGTAAATCCGACGACCATCTTCCCTGCGGAATTGGATACGCACCGCCGTCTTCACTTCCGGATTGAACATGTTCGTATCCGCCGTAAAAACCAACCGAAGCGATCTTGTTCCCGCCGATTTTTCCGTTGAAAAGAGCGGAATATCCTTGCAGATCGATCAATCGTTCTTCGCTGGTTTCACCGCGCAAAATCACCGGATTATCCATGCCGCGGACTTTGAAAAATAGCGGCGTTTTTTCCTGATCCAGAGTGTACCGTGAAGTCGATATACTTTCCTGAAAATCGAAGTAACTTCCGGAAACTCCCAGATCAATTGTTTTTCCCACTTTCCAACCAAGTCCGTATCCAATCGCCAAATCCCGGTGTGTCACTTGGGTCTTAGGAAAAACCGTCTTGTATTCTTCATCGACATTATAAATAACCGAGCATCCGCCGTACAGCCGCCGACGAATCAACTCCGCCGAATACCAAATTTCCCAGAGAATTCCATTTAATCGAAAGCCGCCGACGGAACTATCCGCAAGCAGAAACGGATTTCCAAGATAAGGCATCCGATGATGCGTCCACATTTTTTGTAAAATTTGCTGATTCCGGTAGCCGAAACTTCCCGCCAGTGTTTGTCTTTCTGAAAAATGATGAAGACCGGAAGCCACATAAATCATGTCTGTTTTGGCGCCCGGATCAAACGGGCGACGGAAATCGCCGGAATAGGAATCGGAACTCACGCCGTAACGGATGAAATCATTTGGTTGATCGGACAACATCCATGCAGGATTTTGATTTTGTCCGAGAATAAGAGCGGAATCGGAAATTCCCAGATAACAGCTAAACGGTAAATACTCGAAGACGATATCCTGCGCTGAAACATTTATGCAAATCGCAAATACAAATAGAAAAATCGAAAACCGGTACGATTTGGCGATCACGAGCATCACTTGACAGCCTCATCAAAAAAATATCCGGGCGTCGGAAAATTCAGCACCTGGAAATCAATCGTACTGTTGTTGTTATCCATCAAAACGATTCGACCGTTATCTATATAATCGATCTGCCGGTGGATAGATTTGTGCGAGTACATTGGAAAGCCGCCGGTCAATCCCGCGTCAATTGACGGGTCTAATCGTTTATATTCGACTTCCTGCAGGTTGTCCCGGTAATCAACGCCGTCAAGAATCGCGGATTTGGGAAACTTGATGCAATTGTAATTATCGTATCCGTAAGCGTACGGATCCTTGACTTCCAGCAGAATAATTGCGCAATTCATGACGGAATAAAGAACATCATAACCGTATTTATGGTGAATCTGGACCATGTTTGTCACACTTGGATTATCAACATCGCTATCGACAAAATACTCGAAATCGGCGTTTGACAAATCCACGCTGACCGGAACGAACTGTGTGTGATCAATGGCATCCTGCGCAATGATCTTCATTTCTCCCGGAAGAATTGGATAATCTTTTCCCGTCCCTGGAAACTGATTTGCATGAACAGAATGTGTGTAATCATCATCAATGTATCCATATTCGACGTCGCAGATAATTTTGCCGTCCAGATAAAGCGTATCTGCCGAGTTGTTGTAAATCTCGGTGAATTGATCGTGGTAATATTGCGGAAGTCTGTTCGGCGGAACCGGCGGCGAACCGTTGTAATAGATTTCACTGAAGATGAGCGTTCCCGGTGAAGTTGGACCTACAAAAACGGTAATTTCAGAGTCTCCACCAGAAATATCGATATTTGTCAATTGCCCGTTCAGGACACGCTCAATTTTAACCCCATCAATTATCTGAATAATGCGTTTAGTAACCGAAACATTGTACTGATCCGGCAGAATTTTCTCGAAAGATGCCAAACCAGACGTGTCTGTCCATGCCTCAAAATAATTGTAAAATGTAACAGAACTGATGAAGACTCTCGCATCATCGACCTGATTTTTTCCAGTTAATCGAACAGTAAAATCGGTTGTATCCACGACTGTAACGTGCAGGTTTAGCCTCATCGAATCCGGCGGCGTTACATTTTCGGTGCAGGACACAAAAAGAAGAACGAACAATAGAAAAGGGAAAACGAGCATGATATTTTTCAGTACTTTTACCATTTTTCCTTGCCGAAAAGTTTATCCACAATTCCGCTGATCTCGACTCCGAAGAAAAGGTCAGGATTTAGCATTGTATAGGAATAAGTTCCCGCCGACGTGCGTTGTCTTCGGTAAAGCGGATGCGAATTGAAAATATTATTCACGAAAAACGAGATTTCGGAGCCGCGAAAAAGTGATTTGCTGACACGAAGGTTAAACAGCCAAATGTTGGTTTGATTTTCGGATTTTTTCCAGTAATCCGGATAAATCCGTTTATAGGCTGATGAAACATCGCCCATTCTCTCAGCTTCCGAGAAATGAACCGTTTCTCCATTATAAGCCAGATAACCGACTGCGATAGAATCTGAGAGTCCGACGTCCCAACTCTTATCAAAAATGACCTGTTGCGCTTCGACTGTTATCCACGCGCCAATTTCTTTAACAGTAAATTCAAATTTGTAATTGACCAGTAGATTTTCCGACCGTGAATTGATGATGTTCCAGAATGGCTTGACGTCTATATTTAACAAAGTGTCTCTTAAAAATGTCGAACTGTATTCATAGCCTTTCCTGTCACCGGTGGTATAATTGTACGCGGCTTCGACTCTCAATTTCATATTCAGCGGCGTGAATGGATTGGTCTGTACGGAAAATTCCAGTCCGCGAGTGTAGGTATTTTGCGTGTTGTCGTCGATGGTATAAGTTGTGTAAACAGAATCGCGAATCGTTTTGCCTGTCAAGTCCGGCCAATATGGATAATCGTATTTATAAAGGAAGATCGGTCGAACGATTGTCGAAGCAAACGCTCCGAACGTTGTGTTAGAATACCCTGTCATGGTAAATCCCAGTTTGCCTATTTTCTGATCGTAACTAAGTTCGCGTTTGATCTGTTGAAAACCTTTCAAGTTCTTGTTTTCACGGTTATAAAGATAAGTCGAAACAACGACGAGACTCGTCGAATCGCCCGTAAATCGGTTTATGTCGTCCAGATCGAAATAAATCGGATTTAGGAAAAGCAGAGCCAGCGACGGCGCTTTGGAGGTGGTTCCGTATCCAAACCGCAGTTGCGAGTTTTCCGTCGGCGAAAGAATCGCATTGAAGCGCGGATTCAGGAAAGCGCCGTTGTTTTTCGGAAACGCATCGTTTCCCGATCCGTATTGTTCGTAGCGAAGCCCGAGACTGAGTTCGATAGGAATCTTAAAATTGCCGGTAATCTGGTCTTCGACGTATCCGCTGGAGATTTTAAGAGCGGGAAGACCGTCATAGGAACGTGGACGATCCCGTAAAATTGATGTGATGCTCGGCGGAATATTCGGGTCGAAAATTCGTCCGGGGCCGTTATTTTTTTCATGCCGATAACTGATGCCCGCACTCAGGCGATGTCCCACATTCCACATATTTATCGAGCCGCTGTATTCCGCACTAAAATATTGGTTCCAGGCTTTACCTTTAACCCAAAGTTTCGAGACGGCACTCTGAAAATATTGTCCTTCCTGAGTTCCTTCTGTCATGCGATTACTGATATAAGTATTGTCTGAAGAAATCAGTTTTTTGACGTATGAATTCTGCCGGTCGAGATTCACCGAATAATTGACATCGAGTTTCTGCTTCGGCGTCAGAATGAACCGGCTTTGGTGATTATATCGAATGATAAAATCCCGGTTATATTTTTCCGTCAGATACAGATCGCCTTCCCGCAATCCTTGTTCGTCGAAGGTTCGCGTCGCATACAGGCGGTTATCGACCGCGTATAGGTTTTTAAAGAGTTTAGCGACGTGCGAAATCTGTCCAGAAACTCGTGAATAGCCATAATCTTTGATACGGATATCCCGCGCGCTATGAGCAAAATTCGCATTGTAGTTGAAAAACTGATCGGCAATTTTAAACCCACCGTTGACATTCAGTTCCTGATTCTGAAGATTGTATTTGTATTTGAACCGTTGCTGAACTGACTCAGATTTCGTCCTGACATGAATAATTCCCGAACTCAGGTCGCCGTATTTTGCCGAAGGAATTCCACGGATGACTTCGACTTCCTCAATATTGTCAGCCGGAATTTGTCGCAGGTCGATGCCGGAATTTTCCGTCGTCCACTGAATACCGCCGGTGTTTACCTTAGAATCGATCTGCATGTTGGCATTGTTGGAAACCGGCACATTATCGACAATGACCTGCGTTCCAAAAGCGGCGTTTCTATCGGTATACGCATCCACCGAACTTGTGCGGATGGTGGCTTGTTTGAGGTCTTGAAGTCCAGGATTGTCGAATCGCTGACCGGGTACGAGTTTGAGAACATCGCTAAGACTGGAAGCCTGAATGTGCTCGATCTCTCCGGATGAAATCCGCGTCTTTGTCGTTGCTTCCGATGGCAATAACTCTTTTTCAGCCACAACGACGATACCGCCAATTTCAAAATAACTAATTTTCAACTGAACTTGTTTGATCAGCGTTTCGCCGACTTTCAGTTTGATTCTTTCCCGAAATTTTCCATAACCTATGAACGTAATTTCCAGCGTGTAATCTCCGGGCTTCGTTCGGATAGAAAAATCTCCGTTCACATCTGCCGCGGCGCCCGCATAGTTTTCTTTCAAGATGACATTCGCGCCGACAAGCGGCGAACCTTTTTCATCTTGCACATGCCCCTTGAGAACTGATGCCGATTCAGCTAAAAGAGACGAAATCACCACGAGAAAGATCGCTGTAATGTGTAAGGATCGTGAGGCAAAAAGGCTTTTCTTCATGATATTTTTATCCACCAAAAAGATGGTTTTGGCTATGCCTCCTGTCAATCACGAAATGACTTCATGGCTTCAAGGATTCAGGACAACATCTTTGCCGACAAATTCAAAGGAATTGGCAATTTCTTTTGTCCCGCCACCCGATACAAAAACGACCAGATTTGGCGATTTGAGTAAGGCGGAAATTTTCTCGGCTTTTACCTGCGACGGATCGAAGTAAATTTGGACAACTTCGCCGCGTTCAACGAAGTTAGTCTTCAGCCGCACAATGCCCGTATCACCGGAAACGTGGCTTGTCAGATATTTCAGATTTCTTTTTACGGCGATGTTATCGGCATTCATCAGACCGATTTCGTAAATGCGAAGATTCTTTTCCGGATAATTTTCGTAGCCATTAAACTTCTGATCGTAGCCGTTGAACAGGCGCTTTCGCATCTCGGTGTAGGTAACGTGTTCGGTCACATCACCGTCATTTTCGCACTTGAAATTGACGGAAATGACTTCTTCTTTCCCTTTAATTTTCCGAATGTAGCTTTTCTTATGAATTTGATCGATGATCTCCTTCGGCTGGACTTTTTCTTCGTCATAAAAAATATTAACAAGAACCGGTTCACCGAAACTCGTTTCGAATCCGCAGACGCCTTTTTTATCCATCAACAACCGAAGCAAATTAATATTATCGTAAACGTCCATCACGCCATAAATCCCGACGTGCAGGACAGCGATTTTCTGCGGTTTATAATCCTTGAAGTTGGACGTTCGATTTTTGGCCGGCGCGAAGATTGCGGCTTTGACACCCATTGAGTCCAAAATCGTGTTATCATAATAGACAGCGATGCGATGCGTTCTAGCCCACGCATCTAATCCGACAATGCCTTTTTTTGTTTCCAATTTGTTCTGAAGCGATTTGGAACTGCCCCAGCATTTAATCGACTTCAGATTTTCAAATTCCATTTTACTTACGGTTTTCAGCGAATCGTAACTACCCCACCGTTCGGACAGTGTCTTAAATTCATAATTCTTCGAAGAAAACAATCCCACGAAAAAGAAAACGACAATAGCAACCGGTGGAATCCACGTGTGTTGGGATTTACCGATCGATATGCTGTCCTTGACCTTACAACTTTTCACACAATCTAAGCAAAGAGTACAGTCGGGATGCGTTACTTTTTCGTATGAAAAGACATTAATTCCCTGCGGACAATGTGCACTGCATACGCCACAACTTGTGCAGTGATTTTTATCGATGCGAATTTGATACGGTGTTATCGAGAAGAAACGGAATCGGAAGATTTCTGTCGCGGCTCCGGATACGCAAAGTGCTAAAATCAACCACAAAATACTGAGATTAACTCCGAAAATTCTCAGGAGAAAATAAACGATGAAGATCGGAACAGTGATGTAAAAATTGGCGAATATATTACTCAATGCGCCCAGCGGACAGACATATTTGCACCAAAAAAAACGAATAAAAACGGATACAACCACGACGGTAAAAATAGCCAGAATACCGACGAAAAGCACCGTATCGTTGTCGAACCCAGAGACAGCCACATAATACGGGTCGAATTTTTTGCACCACAATTCGCTGGTCGTGGAGGTAAAATAAGCGGTGAAAAAGAGTAAAATATATTTGCCAAGGCGCAACACTCGGTCGATCCAGCCAGTCAACACGACGGATATTTTAAACTTTGCGAAGATTCTATTAAGCCATTCAATAATGGTACCGATCGGACAAATATATCCACAAAACAGTTTCCCAATCAGGATGACCATTGCCAAAAGCGCAAGTCCCATGAAGACTTGAACTTCGCTCATACTACAGGACATTGAGCCAAGATTGAACTTACTGCCAAGTGAAATCAATCCCCCAAAAGGACAATACGCCTCGAAATCTGCCTTGGAGTCTTTAATCACACCGATAATTAACAGTCCGATTATCAGCGCCAAGATTGCCGCCTGAAAAACCAGTTTCGTTTTATTGTGAAAAATATCCTTACTCATTTTTACTCACTCCTTTTACTTTCGGTTTATGTTGACAAGATATACGCTGGATGAAATTTAATGTCACTGAATCAATAATCGTAAAAAAAAAACGGACGGTTTTCAGGCTGATTTTTTGAAACAAAAGGGGCTGTCCGAAAACAGCCCCTTGTAACAAATTCGCCGATTGGACTATTTCATGATTGTCATTTTCTTGACACTGTGGAAT